>Ga0067045_1027748_pt1 | contig 63685 bp, 71 predicted proteins | sample TerdegcTABiofilm_FD_59184 | JGI IMG/M metagenome (GOLD analysis project Ga0067045, IMG submission 59184) | Combined Assembly of (Gp0054472, Gp0054536) Wastewater bioreactor microbial communities from Singapore -Terephthalate degrading...
GCGGCCGCCACCGCGCCGGGGTCGCCCGCGGCCTGCTCGGACCAGCCGCCTCCGGCGCGGGGCAGGTAGAGCCGGACGCTGCGGGGCCGGGTCCAGCCCAGGTCCAGGACCCACTCCTCGCCCGGGTCCAGGCGCAGGGCCGGGTCCTGGGCCAGGCGGAAGCGGATCCACCAGGCCGAGTCGGACAGGCCCAGGTTGATCCAGGTCTGGTTCGCGGGCCGGAAGCGGCCCCCGGCGAGCGGGTCGAGCACGTCCTCCAGGGCCATGCCCCGGCCCGGGTCCTCCAGGACCTCGGCAAAGGGTCCCAGGGGGGTTTCCTGCCCGGTCCGCTCCAGGACGAGCACCGGCCCTCCGGCCTCCAGGGCCGCCAGGGGCGCGGCCCGGAGCAGGACCGCGAAGAACAGGAGCAGAAACAGGCCTCGGCGCATGGAACCCCCCGCAGATGCTGCCTCTTTTCATTGTACACGATGCCCGGACCGGGGCAAGGGCTTTGTCGGGATTCTAACACCGCCGGGCCGAAAGCAGCGGGGGCCGGGCGGCGGCCGGCCGCGCCCTGATCCGTCCTGCCCTTTTCCCTGCCGGAACAGGCGGTTCCCTGGACCGCCCGGTCACCTGCAGGTAAGTGCTTGCAGCCGGGCACGGCCTGGGATAGAAGATTGCCTCGCTCCCTTAAACATCTGTTTAGGAACCGCCGTGAACCGCAAGAAACTCTTCCTGCTCATCTTCCTGGGCCTGGCCCTGCTGTCCTGGTTCGGCTGGCACCTGTTCAACCGGGGCAAGGTCTCCACGGACGACGCCTACGTGGACGGCCGCGTGTACACCATCACCCCGCGCGTGCCCGGCTACGTGGTGGAGGTGCTGGTGGAGGACAACCAGCGGGTCCAGGCCGGCGACCCCCTGGTGCGGCTGGACCCCGTGGAGTACGAGGTGGCCCTGGCCGAGTCCCGCGCCGCCCTGGCCTCGCTCCAGGAGGACGCCACGGCCGCGGAACAGGCCCTGGCCCTGGCCAGGGCCGAGGCCGCCCAGGCCGACCTGGACCTCAAGCGCGCCGCCGACCTGCTGCGCACCAAGGCCGTGTCCCAGTCCGCGGTGGACGAGGCCCAGACCAAGGCCGCCACCAAGCTGGCCCTGGTGCGCTCGGCCCAGGCCAAGCTCGACGCCATCCGCCGCCGCAACAAGGGCGCGGCCGACTCCGCGGACAAAAACACCATGCTGGACACCCTGCTGGAGGCCTACCGGGCCAAGGTCAAGCAGGCCGCCCTGAACCTGGAGTACACGACCATCGTGGCCCCGGGGAACGGCTACGTGACCAAGAAGTCCGTGGAGCCCGGGCTCATGGTGGACCGCGGCCAGCCGCTCCTGCGCATCGTGCCGCTTGCGGGCGCGGACGTCTGGGTCACGGCCAACTTCAAGGAGACGGACCTCACCGACGTGGCCCCGGGCCAGCCCGTGACCATGGAGGTGGACACCTATCCCGGGGTCACGGTGAAGGGCACGGTGGACTCGCTGCAATCCGGCACGGGGGCGGTGTTCTCGCTGTTCCCGCCGGAGAACGCCTCGGGCAACTTCGTGAAGGTGGTCCAGCGCGTGCCGGTGAAGATCACCATCGACCCGGGCCAGGACATCCCGCAACTGCGCGTGGGCATGAGCGTGACGCCCACCATCCGCACCAGCGTGAAGAAGCCGAAGTGAGCGCGGCGGCTCCCGTCCAGGCCCCGGCCCCGTCCGACAAGTGGTTCATCACCATGGCGGTGATGATCCCCACCCTGATCGAGGTCCTGGACACCAGCGTGGCCAACGTGGCCCTGACCCACATCCAGGGCAGCCTCTCCGCAGGCCAGGAGGAGGCCACCTGGGTGCTCACCTCCTACCTGGTGGCCAACGCCGTGGTCATCCCCATGAGCGGCTGGCTGGCCCGGGTGCTGGGCCGCAAACGCTACCTGGTCTCCTCGCTCATCCTGTTCACGGTGAGTTCGCTCTTGTGCGGGGCCGCGGGCTCGCTCTTCCAGCTCATCCTCTTCCGCATCGTGCAGGGCGTCGGCGGCGGCGGCCTGCAGCCCATGTCCCAGGCCATCCTCATGGAGACCTTCCCGCCCCACCAGCGCGGCATGGCCATGGCCCTCTACGGCATGGGCGTGGTGCTGGGGCCCATCCTGGGGCCGCTTCTGGGCGGCTGGCTCACGGACAACCTCTCCTGGCGCTGGATCTTCTACATCAACCTGCCGGTCTGCGTGGCGGCCCTGCTCATGATCCAGGCCTTCGTCTTCGACCCCGAGCACATGGAGCGCAGGCAGAGCGGCGAGAAGGTGGACTACATCGGCCTGGCGCTTTTGACCGTGGGCATCGGCGCGCTCCAGATCGTGCTGGACAAGGGCCAGCAGGACGACTGGTTCGAGGCCCGGCACATCCTGATCCTGGCCGTGGTGGCTGGCGTGTGCCTGGTGGCCCTGGTCTTCTGGGAACTCTCCACGGACAAGCCCGTGGTGGACCTGCGCATCTTCAGGAACCGCAGCTTCGCCTCGGGCAACGTGGTCATGTTCCTGGGCTTTTTCGCCTTTTTCGGGTCCATCGTGCTCCTGCCGCTGTTTTTGCAGGGGCTCATGGGCTACACGGCCTTTCTCTCGGGCCTGGTGCTGGGCCCGGGCGGCGCGGTCATGCTCGTGACCATGCCCCTGGCGGGCAAGATGACCGAGCGCATCGACGCCCGGCTCCTGCTCCTGCTGGGCCTCGTCGTGAGCGGCTTCGCCCTCTGGCACATGTCCACCTTCAACCTGTTCATCGACTTCGGCACCGCGGTGGGCGCGCGCGTGATCCAGGGCCTGGGCATGCCCTTCTTCTTCGTGTCCCTGTCCTACCTGACCTTCGCCTGGGTGCCGGTGGCCGAGATGAACAACGCCTCGGCCATCTACAGCCTGCTGCGCAACCTGGGCGGCAGCTTCGGCACGGCCTTCGTCACCACCGTCCTGGCCCGGCGCACCCAGTTCCACCAGGCCCGGCTCTCGGAGCGCATGAGCGAGCTGGACCCGGGCTTCGCCTACGCCGTGGACCGCATCAAGGACCACCTGGGCTACGCGCTGGGCCGGTTCGAGGACCACACCCTGCGGGCCTACACCATCATCTCCAAGAAGCTCCTGGCCCAGGCCTCGGCGCTGGCCTTCGCCGACGCCTTCCTGTCCCAGGCCTGGCTCTTCCTGCTGCTCATCCCGCTCATCCTGATCATGAAGAAGCCGCCGACCAGGCAGCGCTTCCAGGCCGGCGGCGGCGGGCACTAGTCCCTTCGGGACGTTCACGGAAAACAAAAACCCCGGCTCCCTGCGGAACCGGGGCTTCTCGAAGTCATTATTAAACTGTTACCAATTCGGTGATCAGTTCTTCTAGCCTCTTATAGTATCCAGCGTTAAAGTCCTCTATTGCTCGCAAGCAGGCCTTTATTACGTAAACAGATTCCGCCAAATCTGGCATAAAAAGCGCACTTGCCACGGATTTTTTGTGCGAATGTGAATTTATAAAATCAAAGACTCGCTCGCGCAATATTGCATCGGGGAACAAAATCTCCATATTATTTTTCAGGCCTCCACTTGCTCTAGGAATCATAAGGCCTGAAAAAATTTCCATAAATCGTCTTGCCATGTTAGGTAAGTTTAGCAAATGCTCATAATCAGATGACGGACAGCTACAAAAATCATACAGGCGAGAGAATAAATAAATATATTCGGAATTAAATTTCCTCAACTCTTCTGGTATGTTTTTAATGGTTGATTCTCCATTTTTTTCTTTATAAATAAGATAAATTGAATGGTCTTTATTTAGATCACTCCTCATCCATCTTTTTATGAGAGAGAAAAACTCAAAGGAATGAGTTAAAATAAAAAGTTGGTGGCAGTCTATCAGTAGTGATTTAATAATTGCATATACGGTAAACATGTTGTTTGAATCTAGACTTGAGATTGGGTCGTCAATAATTGCCACAATATCATTAATATTGTGCGCTCCGGATTGAACCCTTGTTATATAATATGCAAAAGCTATTGCCGTTCGCTCCCCCTCACTTAAATTCGTTGCAATATTGTTGGAGCGCTTGATTTGAAAACGTTTTTCTTCTGTCACAATTATTTTGATTTCTTCATTTAAAAAAAATGAATGCAAGAGTTTATTAATCCGATCAGCAGCAGCTGACTCTTTTGATAAATATTTTTCCAACTCTACTTTATGATTATGCAACTTGTGCAATTTATTATTTAACTTTGAAATTGATTTCTCATTACACGAGAGCCTGGTACTCAATTTGTTGTAACCCTGATCGCGAATAAATATCGAAGCATAATGACATTCAATTAATTCAAACTCCTTTCTATGTACCTCTTCAAACTTTATTGATCGTTCATTATTCTTTTCAATTAGCTTGTTTATTTGTTCAACTGCAATATTTATATTATGATTAGAATTGTGAACTTCTTCAAACTGAACTTTTACGAAAGGATTTCTTTTTTTAAATTCGAGCAAGTCGAGGTAGTATTTAAAAGACACTTCGAGATTAAAATATTCAGTGCTGATTATGCCATGGTATAGTTCGAAATCAGCGACAAAATCGCCATAGAATTCATTTTTATGTGGTAATGATATTTTTGTATGCCTACTTGCATTAATTTTGCTTATAAGTATTTTTATTTTTGTCTGTAACTCGTCGTATTCTTTTGAAAAATGGCCGTTTAACTCATTTATTAATGCTGCATCTATATTTTGTCCACAAAACAGGCAAATATCACTATCTTTGTGTAGTGCTCGCCCTTCGCTTACCCAACTTTCGGCCTGCGGATTATCAACAAGGCGTTTTATCCGTATGCTTGATCCAATTGTTGTTTTCAATACAAAATCAATCTCTTTGCCAAGTTCAATAATATCGATAACGTTGCTTTCCACTTTACCAAGAAGGCTTCTCTTTTCTTTTGATTTATAACTATCGATCTTATTTTGCAAAATATCATCTGATAAAATATACGATTCGTAGTCTTTTGCTTTGGATTCTACTATCGACAAAAATTTTCGCGCATCATAATCTGGAACTGACAGTGGATTTTTTATGTAATCCCGCGCGTATATTCTTAATGAATTTTTTATCACATCTTCTATTTTGTTCTTTTTTAGCTTAAGGCCCTCGCGAATTCTCGTAATCCGATCAATATGATAAGCTATTTTATTGTATTCTTCTTGTTTTTCAATCTCTTCTGCACCGATAATTAATAGCGGAGCCGCATCACATGACTCAAATCTAATATTTTCCGCTACAAAATCTGTGTTATACACATAGCAAAGTGGTGCTTTATCTAACTCGGCAAGCGAATGCATTGCCCCATCATCGGTTTCTATACAAACAGTTGCCGATGCATAACTCCCATGCCTCTGTTTCTGCTCAAAACATCTTAACGCACGCGAAAAAGTTGTCTTACCTGAATAATTCCAGCCAAATATAAGGTTATATCGCTTAAATGGGACAAGCGCTTCTGACCAATGGAAATCAGAAAAGGTCCCAAATTCACGTAGTTCTGCAATAGTTTTTATCATATTGCGTTGTTAACCGAGTCTGTTTTTAAGACAAAATGACCATCCTACCGGTGCGCACTCTCCCGCTCAATATGTCGCCCCATATAGGTCGGCAAGTAACAAGTCAACGCGGCATCTTCTTGCTTGCACCGATAGTCGCTTAATTTAATTCGTTTTTATTAAAATTATAAAGCCCCGGCTCCTTGCGGAACCGGGGCTTTTTCGTTGCGGAGAAAGCGTCCAGCTCATCAGGCCGCTACCTCTCGATGGGCAGGCCGGCCGCCACCCAGGCCTTGTATTCCCCGGCCAGGCGATAGACCTTGGTGAATCCCGCGTCCGCCAGCTTCTGCGCGCCGAGCCGCGAGGGCGCCTCGCCGTGGCAATAGACCAGGTAGGTCTTGGACTTGTCCAGGGACGGAATGGCCTTGTCCAGGGAGCCGTCGCCCACCGGGCGGCTGACGGCCCCGGGCAGGTGGCCCTTGGCGTAGTTCGGCGACACGTCCAGGATCACGATGTCCGGCGTCTTGTCGATGAGTTCCTTGGCCTTGATCGGTTCGAGGTCAACATAGGACGCACTTCCTGCCGCGTAGGCAGCGCCGACAAGGGCCAGCGCCACGAACAGCGACAACATCATGCTGCGGATATGGCGAGTGTCCATACTTTTACCTCCTGCTCTCATTTATTGCAGGGTAGGAACAGACTGAACATTGTCAAGGCGCAATTGTTGCAGTTGATTTGCAGTGCAATCGCTTGTCCGCGCGCCCAAGGCAAACAAAAAAGCCCCGCTCGCACGGGGCCTCGTTCTGCCTTTCCGTAAAACCGGCGAAGCCGGCTACTGGCCGACGATGGTGTTGGGCAGGCCGTAGTCTTGGGCCAGCTTGCGGCGCACGGCCTCGGCCTGCTGCACCGAGGTGTAGCGGCCGATGAGCACGCGGTACCACTTGTCCTCGCCCCGGGTGGCCACCACCCGGGCGGGCACGCCCGCGGCGCGCAGGCATTCCTGGCGGGCGCGGGCGTTCTCGGCCGAGCGGTAGGCGCTGTCCTGGATGGTGTAGCGGCCCTTGGAGGGCACCTGGAGCAGGGGCACGCTCGGCTTGCTCTGGCGTCCCACCAGGCCGCCGCCCTGGGCCTCGGGCCGCTCGCCGCGGCCGGGCAGGACCTCCTCGTCGTCCACCGCGGCCACGGCCTGCGGGGTCCGGGCCTGGGCCAGGCCCGTGGCGGGCTTGCCCAGCTGGGCGAAGACCGTCTCCATGAGCCGCGCGGTCTCGCGCTTGCGGATGCCGCTGGTGGTGGAGCCGAGGGTCACGGCGATGATGCGCTTGTCCCCGCGCCTGGCCGTGGCGATGATGTTGTAGCCCGAGGCGTTCACGAACCCGGTCTTGAGCCCGTCCGCGCCCTCGAACTCGCCCAGCAGGCGGTTGGCGTTCTGGTGGTTGCGGCGGTTGTGGAAATAGTTGCGGGTGGAGTGCATCTCCAGGGCCTGGGGGAAGCGCTTCAGGTAGGCGCGGGCCAGCTTGAGCATGTCGCGGGCCGTGGTCACCTGGCCGTCGGCGGGCAGGCCGTTGGGGGTCTTGAAGGTGGTGCGCACCATGCCCAGGGAGCGGGCCTTGCGGTTCATCATGCGCACGAAGCCGTCCACGTCCCCGCCCATGTGCTCGGCGATGGCCACGCAGCCGTCGTTGGCCGAGGCGATGGCCATGCCCTTCATGAGTTCGCGCACGCTCACGCGCTCGCCGGCGTAGAGGTCCATGACCGAGCCCGAGGCGTTGGCCGCGCGGTGGCTCACCACCACGGTCTCGTCGGGCGAGAGCTTGCCCTGCTCGATGGCCTCCTGCACGATGTAGAGGGTCAGGATCTTGGTCAGCGAGGCGGGCGCGATCTGCTTGTCCGCGTCCTTTTCATAGAGCAGGGCCCCGGACTCGGCGTCGGCCGCGATGGCCGAGCGCACCCGCAGACGCAGGGGGTCGCTGCCTGTGACGGGCTCTTCCTGGACCTTGCGGGACTTCTTGCTGGAGACGGCGGATTTTTTCGAGGACTTCTGGACCGAGGCGGTGTTGACGCTGGCCTGGGCGGACTTGGAACGTTTGGCCAGGGCGGGGCTGGCCGCCATGATAACTGCGCAGAATAGCAGGAAAATTATGCCAAGTCTCAAGCGCGAACGCATGCGCCGTCCCCCTCGTGTTCCCTGAGCTTTAGTCCAAACCCGGCGAAAAATCTAGACTTTCGTTAGAAAAAAATCATGCCGCGCTCCAGGCTTCATGGCAGGTCCGCAGGCAGGGGTCAACCCTTGCCCAGAAGCGCGGCCTGCGGCTATCCTGGGGGCCAACCAAGGAGTCCCCATGCGCCGCCGCCTCCCGCTCCTCCTGCTCTGCCTGGTCCTGGCCGCCTGCGGCGGCAAGAAGAGCGCCGTGCGCTCCATGAACGACTTCGACCCGCCCAAGGCCGCGTCCTTCAACCTCCAGGTGCACGACTACGAGCTGGGCCGCTCGGGCCTGGTCGTGCCCGCCCAGGACGCGGGCCAGGGCCTGCGCCTGGAGCAGGAGGCCATCCAGCTCATGGAGAGCCTGGGCTACCGCTACGAGCCGGGCGAAAACCCGGACTACGCCGTGCGCGGCCTGCTGCTCTGCATGGACCCGCGCCAGGAGGCCCGGCTGGCGGAATCGGGCCTGCCCGTGCCGGCCTTCGAGGACGCCTTCCTGGACTGGTCCCCGGAGACCCACGTCTGGAGCCCGGCCCTGGAGGCCGAGGCCAAGGCCCCGGAATCCTGCGTGGGCAGGCTCCAGGTCCTGGTGCAGCCCGTGGGCTCGGAGCAGAAGCCCTACGGCGAGCAGTACTCGGCCGGGCCCTGCCCCTTCAGCCTGGCCTGCCCCACGACCCAGTGCCGCCCGGTGCTGCGCCAACTCTTTCTCCAGTCGCTGCGCGACGCGTTCGTGCAGGAATGATGCGCTGCTTCCTGGGCCTGCCCCTGCCGGACGCCTGGAAACAGGCCCTGGCCGCGCTTTTGCCGGACCTGCGGCGCGGGCTCTCCTCGCGCCTCACCTGGACCCGGCCCGGGAACTGGCACCTCACGCTGAAATTCCTGGGCGAGGTCGAGGAGCGGCAAGCCAGGGCCCTGGCCGCGGCCCTGCCCGGCCTCTCTTTCGCGGCCTTCGACCTGGCCGCCGGTCCGGCCGGGTTTTTCCCCAACGCGAAAAAGCCGCGGGTGTTCTGGCTGGGATTGTCGCAGGGGGCAAGCGAATGCGCGGCCCTGGCTGGCCGGGTGGACGCGCTCTGCGCGGGCCTGGGCTTCGCCCGCGAGGAGCGGCCCTTCGCCCCCCACCTGACCCTGGCCCGGGTGCGCGAGGCCCATGCCGACGACTGGGCGGCCCTGGCGGCCAGGGCCCAGGCCCATCCCTGGCCCGCGGCCCGGGCCGAAAAGGTCGTGCTCTGGCAGAGCGTGCTGTCGCCGCAAGGGCCGGAGTACCGCGAACTCACGGCAGCGCGGGCTGTCTGACCTCGGCAAGGCGGGCCGCTCAAGAACCGCGCGGGCGCGGCGCGAAAAAACGCGCGGCCGGCGAGGACTTTTCAACGGCCCACGGGCGTGGCGCGAAAGGTCGTGCCCTTGCCGTCCTTGTCCGGCATGAAGGAAATCTCCGCATCGCCCTGTTTGCCGCAGAACAGGACGGACCAGACCTCCTTCCACGGGGCGCCGGCCCGGCCGTTCTGGCCCTCCACCACGCGCATGTCCAGCATGTCCACCTGGCGGCAGGACTTGTCCGGCTTGGCCGCCAGGGCCGCGGCGGCCAGGGCCGGGACCATGGCGTCGCGCACCAGGGCCAGGTCGGCCAGGGTCTCGCCCGGGAAATAGGGCTGGAACACGGGCGGCGCGCCGTCCCTTCCGGCCACGGCCACGGCGTTGTAGATCTTGATCCGGCCGCAACGCTCCAGGGTGTAGCGATACTGCCAGGCCCCCTGCGCGGGATGGGCCGCGTCCTCGGGCAGCTCGATGGGCCGCAGCAGGACCAGGCCCTTCACGCTCACCACGGCCTGGTCCCGGCAGTCGCGGGCCAGCCCCAGGCGCTTGTCCTGCTCCTGGCCCAGGCGCAGGAGCTCGGCCAGGGCCGCGGCGGACTTGATGGCGGCGTTGATGCGCGGGGATTTGGCCAGGTCGTGGACATTGGCCAGGGTCTCGGCCTGGAGCGGGGCGCACCAGAGCAGGAGCAGGAACGCGGCGAGAAACGGACGCATGGCGGACCTCCCGGGGCTGGTCCATCATCCGCGCCCGCCCGGGAAAAGACAAGGCCCCGTTCACCTACTGTGAGCGGAGCCCGGTCAGGTTTCGGCCTCAGCCGAAAGGAAGGATGGGCGCTGGGCCGCCCGTTGCCATCGTTCGTTCTCCGGACCGTTCAAGGCGGAACGTTCAACGGCCCGCTAGAGGTAGTCGCCCCGGTTGAACTTGGTGCGCTCGGTCACGGCCAGGACCTCCAGCTCGTCGGCCACGGCCGAGAGCCCGGGATCGGCCTGGGCCATCTCCTTGATCCGCGCCGTCTCGGCCTCCAGGTCCTGGAGCGAGCCCTCGGCCTGCTTCAGGCTCTGGCCCGAGCCCAGGCCCGCGGCATAGTTTTCCCACTTGTCCAGAAGCCCGTCCAGGGCCGCCACAGGGTCGCCGGCCTCGGGCTCCACGCTCTCCAGGCCCTGGGCGGCCAGCAGCGGGCCGGTCAGGGGCGGGAGCACGGTCCCGGCGGCGTTCGCCTGGTTTTCCGAGGCCTTGGACACTTCCTGGTCGAGCAGCCCGGCAAAGCCCGCGAGGCCCTTACCGGTCTTGCCGGCCTTGTTCTGTCCGCTCTGGAGCAGGCTTTCCAAGCCATTGGTCTGAATCTTCATAGGACACTCCGATCCTGTTTGGAGCGAAAGCGCTGCAATGATCCTGCCAAACCGGCCTGGTCGCGCAACATATTGAAATCACAGAAAGCGTCGCTCCGGGGACGCGGCAGTTTTTGCCGCCGGGTCCTGGCGGGAATCTAGCCCAGGCAGCGGGCCTTGTCTATGCGGCCCGTTTCTGTCATGCTTTTTCAACGGATAAACGACCAGAAACAAGGCCGCGACGACGGCCAGGAGGACACGATGGCCCAGATCAGAAAGATTCTTTGCGCGGTGGACCTCTCGGAGCACAGCCCGGCCGTGGCCGACTACGCCAAGACCATGGCCAAGGCCCTGGACGCCACGGTGCTCTGCCTGTACGTGGCCCCCTCCCTCAGCCAGTACGTGGGTTTCCACGTGCCGCCCAGCTCCATCGAGAATTTCGTGGGCGAGATCGTCTCGGGCGCGGACGCCACCATGAACGCCTTCCTGGCCGAGCAGTTCGCCGGGGTCAAGGTGGAGGGCAAGGTGGTCACGGGCTACGCGGCCGAGGAAGTGCTGAACCTGGCCGAGGAACAGGCCGTGGACATGATCGTCATGGGCACCCACGGCCGCCGGGGCATCGACCGCATCCTGTTCGGCTCCGTGGCCGAGAAGGTGGTCAAGTCGGCCAAGTGCCCGGTGCTGACCATCCGGCCCAAGGCCTAGCAGGCCGCCCAAAAATCCGCGGGGGCTGCGTTGCTTCAAAAAAACGCACCCCTTCGCGTTTTTTGAACGGCCCGGGCACGGCCTTTTCAACGGTCTGCTGACCGTCCAAGCGGCCGGCATGTGATCCGGGGGCGGCCCCACCGCCCCTTCCTTTTTTCGAGGAAACGTCATGAGCGACCCGCGCCTGCGGCCGGACATCCTGGATTTCGAGCCCTACGCCCCCGGCCTGACCATCGAGGAGATCAAGGAGCGCTACGGCCTGACCCGGGTGGTCAAGCTGGCCAGCAACGAGAACCCCCTGGGCGCGCCGCCCCTGGCCCGCAAGGCCGCCGAGCGCGCCGCGGCCCTGGGTTTCCGCTACCCGCGCAACCACAACCCCTCCCTGGTGGCGGCCATCGCCGCGCGCATCCGCGCGCCCCTGGAGCGCGTGCTGGCGGGCCACGGCTCGGACGAGGTCATCGACCTGCTCCTGCGCGTGCTCTGCCGCCCGGGCCGCAGCAACGTGGTCTGCTGGGACAACGCCTTCAGCATGTACCGGCTCACGGCCAAGCTCTGCGGGGTGGAATACCGCTCCGTGCCGCGCGGGCCGGACCTGGCCCTGCCCCTGGACGGCCTGGCCGCGGCCTGCGACGCGGACACCGCCGCGGTCTTCGTCACCAGCCCGGACAACCCCACGGGCCTCACGGCCACGGCCGAGGAACTGGCCGCCCTGGCCGGAAAACTCCCGGCGGCCGCGCTCCTGGTGGTGGACGAGGCCTACATCGACTTCGCCCGGCCCGTGGAGCGCTTCACCGGCCTGCCCCTGGCCCTCGCCCGGGACAACGTGGCCGTGCTGCGCACCTTCTCGAAATTCTACGGCCTGGCCGGTTTCCGCCTGGGCTACGGCGTGCTGCCGCCGGGCATCGCGGACTACATGACCCGGGCGCGCATCCCCTTCACCATCGGCATCGTGGACGAGGCCGCGGGCCTGGCCGCCCTGGAGGACGAGGCCTTCCTGGAGGCCACGCTGGCGGCCACGCACGCCAGCCTGGACGCCATGCGCGGCGGCCTCGAAGCCCTGGGCTGCCGGGTCTGGCCCACGCAGGCCAACTTCCTCATGTTCCAGCCGCCCAGGCCGGGCCGCGCCGTGTTCCAGGGCCTGCTGGAACGCGGGATCATCACCCGCCACCTGGCCTCCTTCGGGCTGCCGGACATGATCCGGGTGAACGCGGGCGACGAGGACGAGACCGCGCTGTTCCTGAAGACCGCGGCCGAGGTGCTCCGTGGCTGAACCCCTGGTGGTGACCCTGGACGGACCCGCGGGCGTGGGCAAATCGACCCTGGCCAGGATGCTGGCCAAGCGCCTGGGCCTGGCCTTCCTGGACACCGGGGCCATGTTTCGGGCAGTGGCCTGGCGGCTGGGGCCGGATTCCTGGACCTGGCCCGAGGAGCGCATCGCGCAACGGCTCCAGGGCCTGCGCTTCGGCCTGGACGGGGCGGGCGAGGCCACGCAACTGCTGCTGGACGGCCGCGCCCTGGGCCCGGAGATCCGCACCGAGGAGGCGGGCATGTGGGCCTCCAACGTGGCCACCCTGCCCGTGGTGCGGCGCTTCCTGAAGCAGGCCCAGCAGGACCTGGCCAAAAGCGCCTCCCTGGTGGCCGAGGGCCGGGACATGGGCAGCGTGGTCTTCCCGGGGGCGCGGCACAAGTTCTTCCTGGACGCGGACCCGGCCGAGCGGGCCAGACGCCGCGCCCGCCAGCTGCGCGACATGGGCCGGGAGGCGGACGAGGCCGCGATCCTGGCCCAGATCCAGGCCCGCGACCTGCAGGACCGCACCCGGGCCGAGGCCCCGCTCAAACCCGCGGACGACGCCGTGGTCCTGGACACCACGCACCTGGACCTGGAAGAGGTCTTTGACGCCATCCTGGCCGAGATCGTGGGCAGGGCCTAGGGCCCTTTTTGCCGCCCGGCTGGACAGAACCGCCCGATTCTGGAACAGCAGTGTCATGCGCGTGCTGCTTCACGTCTGCTGCGGGCCGTGCTCCATCACCGTGGCCCGGGAGCTCCTGGACCAGGGCGTCGAGCTGGCCGGGGTCTTCTACAACCCCAACATCCACCCCCTGGGCGAATACGTCCGCCGCCGGGACGGGGCCCTGGAGGTGGCGGATCGCCTTGGCTTCCCCCTCGCGGTCCTGGACGGGGAGTACGACCCCAAGGCGTTTTTCCGGGCCGTGAACGGCCGGGAGGACGCCCGCTGCGGGGCCTGCTACGAGCTGCGGCTGGGCCGCACCGCGGCCCTGGCCCGGGAGGGCGGCTTCGACGCCTTCACCAGCACGCTCTTGTACAGCAAGTACCAGAAGCACGGGGCCATCGCGGTCGTGGGCGAGTCCCTGGCCGGTGACGGGCTCGCGTTTCTCTACCGCGACTTCCGCACGGGCTGGAGCGAGGGCATCCGCCTGTCCAAGGAATGGGGCGTCTATCGGCAGCAGTGGTGCGGCTGCCTGTACAGCGAGAACGAGCGGTACGCCAAGCTGTTGAAAATCTAGGAGAACCCCATGGCCAGGATCACGAACAGGATCATCGGCTTCCTCCAGCGCCGGGAGGTGATCCTCATCGCCTTTCTGGCCTACACGGGCCTGCTCACCGCGCTCAAGTGGCAGGACCCGGCCCTGGCCGAGGTCTCGCGCACGGGCCAGATCATGAGCCTGGGAATCTACGCCCTGCTCTCGGTGTTCGTGCTGCGGAACAACACCGTGGCCATCTGGGTCATGGCGGCCAGCATCCTCTACGCCGGGCTCACCTCGCTCTTCAATTCCCTGGCCCTGTCGCTCACCGATCCCTTCAACACCCTGGGCAAGAACGCCCTGAGCCTGGTGGCCGGGACCTACTTCACCATGAGCGCGGCGGTCATCTTCCGCTCGCGCAAGCGCAGGGTGAAACCGGGCATGGCCCCGCCCGTGATGAAGGACGGCGGGTTCATCGACGTGACGCCGGTGAAGAAGGATGGGGAGGAGAAGGGCGGGGCACCCAAGGAATAGAGTAAATTACAGTTATTCTAACGGGGCTAATTTTTCGAGCGCGGGTTTCTTTCCGCCATATGGGTCTGCCTTTATTTCGGCCTCAGCAGAAAGTGCAATTACTTCTTCATCTGTGGCGACTTCATGAATCACCGCCCTAATTCTTTCACATAACGCATCAAAAGTATTTAATTCTTCTTCAGCTTTATTGTAGTCGATCACGTCACTTTTGTTTGGATAAAATAGGCTTACATACGATATGCACGTATCTTCTGGATTGTCGACCGGAGACATTTTATAAAAAGCAAGTGCAGCGCCTACACTTGTTAGTGTATTATTAAATTTGCTTCCTGCAACTTTTTCCAAATCAATGCGAAATGAAGGATCAAATAAATCTAAAAAAGTATCCTTATGGTAATACTCTGCAAGTAATAAGAATCGTTGTCTTTGCTCTATTAGCATAATGTCAAATGCACGGATATATTTTTTGATTTCTTCTTCTGATTTATTGTGAATAGACTTTTTTGGATTCTTTCCAGATAGTATTAACATATCGCGCCCAGTTTTCAAAATTCCACGTAAGGCAAAATAAGTGACAAGAAATGAAAAGATTAAATCACGTCTTACCTCGGCAGACTTTGCCTTTGAAATGGTTTTTATCATCTTAATGATGATCTCTGCGAATTTAATAAATAATCCAAATGTCGAAGCCACATTTTACTCCAAAAGTTTTTACTAGCAGCTATATTAATATATAATACCATATTTTACTGGTTGGCTCAAGCGGCACAATTCGTTTATACCTTGCCTCATGCCCCGGCTGTACGGCGAAATCCCGGCGCCCAAGGCCCAGACGGCGGAGCCCGCGCCCAGGCCCCCGGGCCGCCCCATCCTGCTCTACGTGCACGTGCCCTTCTGCCGCAGCAAGTGCCACTACTGCGCGTTCCATTCCCAGGCCTTCAACCAGGTGACCTTCGCCTGGTACGTCAAGACCCTGCTGGCCGAGATCGCGCTCTGGGGCCGGCGGCTCCGGCGCCCGCGCGTGACCACCCTCTATTTCGGCGGCGGCACGCCCAGCCTGTTCCCGCTCTCGTCCCTGGCCCAGGTCATGGACGCCCTGCGCAAGAACTTCGCCTTCGAGGACGGCCTGGAGGCCAGCATCGAGGCCAACCCGGACTCGGCCTGCGACGTGTCCTTTTTCCGCGCCCTGCTCTCCCTGGGCTTCAACCGCCTGAGCCTGGGCGTGCAGAGCTTCGAGGACGCGCACCTCTCCCTGCTGGGCCGCCCGCACTCCGCGCGCCAGGCCGTGGACACCTTCGCCCTGGCCCGCCAGGCCGGGTTCGGCAACGTGAGCCTGGACCTCATGTTCGGCCTGCCGGGCCAGCGCGCCAGCCACTGGATCGAGCAGCTGAAAAACGCGGTGCGGCTGCGGCCCGAGCACCTCTCCTGCTACGGCCTGACGCCCGAGCCCGACACCCGGCTCACGCGCTCCCTGGACCTGGGCGAGTTCGAGCTGCCCGGCGAGCGCGAGCAGGGCAAGATGTTCGTGCACGGCGCGGAATACCTGGAGTCCGAGGGCTACCTGCACTACGAGATCTCCAACTTCGCGCGCATGGGCTTCGCCTGCCGCCACAACCAGGGCTACTGGCAGGGCCGCGACTACCTGGGCCTGGGTCCTTCGGCCGTGTCCACCATCGGCACGCGCCGCTTCACCAACCCGCGCTGGATGGACGCCTACGATGCCGCGGTGCGGGGGCGTTTCGCGGGCCTGGACTTCGAGGACCTGGACGCCGGGGCGCGGCTCAAGGAGCTGGTGCTCCTGTCGCTGCGCACCGTGGAAGGGCTGGACCTCAAGGCCTACCGCAAGCTGGCGGGCCGCGACCTGCTCAAGAGCGAGCCGCAGCTCATGCAGACCCTGCGCCAGAACGACCTGATCCGCGTGAAAAAGGGCCGCCTGAGCCTGACCAAGACCGGCATGCTCGTGTCCAACTCCATCATCAGCCGGTTGATCTGACGTCTTTCCCGCGGCCCCGGAACCGGCTATGGTGGCCCCATGAAACCCCTGCTCATCCTGCTGGCCCTGGTGGCGGGCGCGTTCATGCCCGTCCAGGCCGGGGTCAACTCCCGCCTGCGCTTGCTCATCGGCGACCCCATCTCCGCGGCCATGATCTCGTTCGCCGTGGGCACCCTGGGCCTGGCGGCCTACGTCGCGGCCCTGCGCAAGCCCTGGCCCGACGCCGCCCTGGTGCACGCCGCGCCGTGGTGGCTCTGGACCGGCGGGCTCATGGGCGCGTTCTTCGTGGCCGCCAGCGTGGTCCTGGCCCCGCGCCTGGGGGCCGCGGCCATGATGGCCTGGCTCATCGCGGGCCAGCTCATGGCCGCCGTGGTCCTGGACCACTTCGGCCTGGTGGGCTACGCCCTGCGCGAGGCCAGCCCCCTGCGCCTGCTGGGCGTGGGGCTGCTGGTGACGGGCGCGGTGCTGGTGCAGCGGTTCTAGCCCGGCGGACATTGACACCCGCCCCGGTTTGGGGCAGTGAACAGCTTCCCGAGGGGGAGTAACCGCATCGGGCAGGGTCAACATCCTGGCGTGAACCGCCTGGCCCTGCCGCGGGCCATGCGCCCGCCGGCCAGACCTTCGGCATGAAATCCATGCCGGAGGCCTTTTTTTCAGCCCCGGCCAGACTCCCCGGAGGTCCCCATGCCGAACGTCCTGCCCCTGATCCTGGCCACGGGCATCACCCTGCCCGGCCTGTACCTGCGCCTGGCCGATCTGCACGCCGCGGCCCCGCTCACCGCGCTCCTGGCAGGAATCGCCATCCTGGGCGCTTCCTTCCTCCTGCTCTGGGCCTGCGACGCGGCCCAGGCCGACATGCCCCAGAGCCTGGCCCTGGCCGTGGTGGCGCTCATCGCGGTGCTGCCCGAATACGCCGTGGACATGTACTTCACCTGGATGGCGGGCACGCACCCGGAGTCCAACTACGCCCACTACGCCATCGCCAACATGACCGGGGCCAACCGCCTGCTCATCGGCGTGGCCTGGGCCGCGGTGGCCTGGATCTACTGGCTGCGCACGAAAAAGCGCGTGGTCCTCTCCGCGGACCGGCGCACGGAGATCCTCTTCCTGGGCCTGGCCACGGCCTGGGCCCTGTTCGTGCCCGTCAAGGGCTCCCTGGCCTGGTACGACGGCGTGGTCCTGGTGGGGCTCTACGTCTGGTACATCCGCCTGGCCTCGGGGCGGCCCTGCGAGGACTGCGAACTGCACGGCACGGCCGCGCTCATCGGCGGACTGCCCAAGACCAGCCGCCGCCTGGCCACGGCCGGGCTGTTCCTGTTCGCGGCCGGGGCCATCGGGGCCTGCGCCGAGCCCTTCAGCGAGAGCCTGGTGGCCTCGGGCCGCATCCTGGGCGTGGACGAGTTCCTGCTGGTGCAGTGGCTGGCGCCCATCGCCTCCGAGGCCCCGGAATTCATCGTGGCCATCATGTTCGTCTGGCGCGGGGACGCGGCCACGGCCCTGGGCAGCCTGCTCTCGGCCAAGCTGAACCAGTGGACGCTGCTCGTGGGCATGATCCCGCTGGTTTACGGCGTGGCCTCGAAGGGGCTGGCGCCCATGCCGCTGGACGCCTTCCAGATGCAGGAGCTGCTGCTCACCGCGGCCCAGTCCCTGCTGGCCGTGGGCTTCCTGGCCGGGCTTTCCCTGGGGCCGCGGCGCTCGGCCGTGCTGTTCGCGCTTTTCGCGGGCCAGCTGCTGTCCCCGTTCTTCCTGGAGCGCATGCACGCGGGCATCCCGGCCAGCCAGGCGCACCCGTTCTTCTCGGCCCTGTACCTGGGCGCGTTCGCGCTCCTGTCCCTGGCCCGGCACCGCGAGCTGCTGGCCCTGCGCCTGGGATTGAGGACGAGATAGCCGAACGGCCCTGACGGACGCTCCGCGGGAACGGGGGGCGTCCCCTCAAGTATCTCTTTCCCGGACTCGGGCGCGCGGCTCCCGGCGCTCGGACCAGGGGCCGGGCACGCGGCACGGAGGACATACGCGAGGGTCTGCCCTTTGCGCGGCAACGCGGCGGATGGACGCTTTTCAGCGCCTGCGCAGGGCGGGCAGGGTGACGCGAATGGTGGTGAAGCCGGGCCGGGAGGTGTCGGCCGCGATGCTCCCGCCGTGGGCCTGGGCCACGAGCCGGGCCGAGTAGGCGCCCAGGCCCGTGCCGTGCCGCTTGCCCGCGGTGGCGTACTTCTGGAAGAAGCGCTCGCGGATGGCCTCGGGGATCTCGCCCGCGTTGGTCATGGCCAGGACCACGGAGCCGTCCCGGCGCGAGAGGTCGAGCGTCACCTCGCCGTCCGCGGGCAGGGCCTCGAAGGCGTTCCGGGCCAGGTTGTCGAGCATGGTGCGCAGGAGCGCCTCCTCGCCGCGGGCCGGAAAAACCGCGTCCGGCGCGGCCTCGGCCCCCTCCAGCAACAGCCGCCAGCGGCTGCCGGGCCGCATGGCCTGGCGCGCGTTCTCCAGCTCCTCGCGGCAGAGCCGGGCCAGGTCCAGGTCCGCGGGCTCCAGGCGATAGACCCCGGCCTCCATCTTGTAGAGGTCCAGGGAGCGGTTGATCATGGTGAGCATGCGCCGGGCGGCGCGGCCCATCTCGGCCAGGACCACCTCCTGCTGGGCGTTGAGCGGACCCTCCCCGCGGAGCACGTCCGGGGCCAGGATCAGCGAGGTGAGCGGGGCCTTGAGGTCGTGGCGCACGATGCGCTCGATGTCCTCGCGCAACAGTTCGGCCTGGCGGCGCTCGGTGATGTCGCGCACCGAGAGCCGCAGGCCCGCGTTGCGGCCGAGCACGTCCACGATGGGCTGCCAGGCCCCGGCCATCCAGCTCTGGCTGCCGTCCTTGCGGCGCAAGCGGAACACGTGGTCGCTCCGGCTTTGGCGCTCCCGGCGCGAGCGGGCCAGGTCCTCGGCCAGGGACTCGCGGTCCTCGGGGTGCACCAGGGGCAGGGGGTAGTCGGGCATGGCCAGGCACTCCAGCACGGAGTAGCCCGTGTGGCGCTCCACGGCCGGGTTGACCCAGAGCGGACGGCCCTCGGGCGAGAGCCAGGACTCCCAGTTGTGGCCGTAGTCCGCGATGGCCCGGAACTCCTCCTCGCTCTTGCGCAGGGAGTCCTCGGCCTGCTTGCGGCGGGAGATGTCGCGCACGGCCAGGATCACGCCCGTGACCGCGCCGTCCGGCCCGCGCACCGGGGCCTTGACGATGTTGGTCCAGATGCGGCCGCGGGCCGCCATGATCTCCTCGTCGCGGGCCACGGCGCGGCCGGTGACGCGCACCCGGTCCTCGTCCAGGGCGTTGCGCTCGGCCTGCTCACGGGGGAAGAGGTCGAAGTCCGTGCGGCCCAGGATCTCGGCCTCGGGCCGCCCGAGGAGTTCGCAGAAGGCCCGGTTCACGGCCAGGTAGGAGGCATCCTCGCCCTTGAGGGCGATGGCGTCGCGCACCGAGTCGAGCATGGTCCGGCGCAGGCAGCCCTGGTGCTCGGCCGCGGCCGCGGCCCGGGCCAGGGCCGTGACGTCGTGGAGCACGCAGAGCAGGAGCGTGCGGCCGCCGATCTCCACGGGCCCGCAGGCCATGTCCACCTGGATCTGCTCGCCCGAGGCCGTGCGGTGCACGCCGGTGTGGCGGCCGCCGGGCGGCGCGGCCGGACGCAGGATGTCGGCGCGCAGGACCTCCAGGGGCGTCGCGGCCGTGTCCCAGATGAAGCTCCGGCGCATCCAGTCCCGCGTCCGGCCATACAGGGCGCAGGCCGGGGGGTTGGCGTCCACCACCATGCCGGCGCCGGGGTCCAGCAGGAGCATGGCCGCGGGGTGGTTCTCGAAGAAGGCGCGGAACAGGGACAGGTCCGGGCCGCCGTCCATGGACAGCAGGCCGGCCAGCTCCGCCCGCAGGTCTTCCCGTTTCACGCCCATGCCGCCTCCATAGCCCTGATTCTGCCCGCGAGCGGGCCGGACCACAAGGAAAGCCTGCGAATTATAAGAACGGCGGGTTTGCTCGCGGCGGCGCCCATGCCGGCCGTCACGGCGGACCGGCTACTCGAAGGTGAACTCCGGCCACTTGGTCATGCGGCCCTTGAGGTCCACGGTGCGGCCCGAGAGGGCGAAGGTGCCGTCGCCGTTGTGGTGCAGGGTGCGGCGCTCGCGGAGCGCGGGGTTGACCCAGGCCCGCACCACGTCGAAGATGAAGAAGTAGCGCTCCTCCACCAGGCTGTCGTCGCAGATCCGGCACTCCAGGTTGTACAGGCACTGGCCCACGAGCGGCGGGGCCACCAGCCCGGCGGGCAGGGCCGTGAGCCGGAAGCGCCGGAACTTGTCCACGTCCGCGCCCGAGCAGTTGCCGATGTCCACGACCCTGCGGGCCAGGTCCGCGCCGGGCACGGCGATGACGCACTCGCCCGTGGCGGTGAGCGCGTTCCAGCTGTGGTTCCAGGGTCCCAGGCCCAGGCCCACCTGGGGCGGGTCGGGCAGGAGCACCACGTGGGAGCTGGCGGTCATGACGTTGGCCCGGCCCTCCTGGGCCGTGACCACCAGGACCACGGGGCCGGGCTCCAGGCAGCGATAGACCCGCTCCAGGGCCAGGCGTTTGAGGTCCCCGTGCTTGGAGGCCATGGCTAGTCCTCCTTGATGACCCGGCCCTGGACCACGAAGGAGATGCCCTGGGAATTGGCCGTGCCGATCATGACCGCCTCCACCACGGGCGGGATCATGGCCTGGGCCGACTTCCAGCGCACCAGGAACTTGGCCCCCGAGCCGCCGGAGCTGTCCTTCTCGCCCACCAGGAACTCGCGGGTGGCCAGGGGCGGCACGGTCACGGGCTTGTCCAGGTAGCGGCGCACGAGCTTGCCGTCGGTGTCGTAGTAGTCCACGGAGGCCAGCTCCATGGCCCGGTCCGGGTCCGCGTTGCGCACCGAGAGCGTGGCCGAAAGGTCGAAGGGCCGGTCGCGCAGGCCCTGATAGACGTGGGAATAGAGCGCCACGTAGATGGTCTGGCCCAGGCTCTGGTGCAGCCGGGGGCCGAGGCCGCCCGGGCCTATGCCCTGGCCGCCGCCCGGACCCATGCCCGGGCCGGGGCCGGGCCTGCCGAAGTCCTGGGCCAGGGCCGGAAGCGCCAGACAGAGGACCAGGGCCAGAAGAAGCAGCGCGCCGCGTTTCATGACATCGCTCCGTGTGCCGCCCGGCTTGCGGCCGGACGGGCTTGCGGCTAGAGTGGCCGCGAGGTGAACATGACCCTGCACAAGGACCTTCTCGACATCCTGGCCTGCCCGGCCTGCAAGGGCGGCCTCGCCCTCCTGCCCAAGGAGGACGGCCTGCTCTGCGAAAAATGCGGCCTGGTCTATCCCATCGAGGACGGCATCCCGGTGATGCTCACGGACCAGGCCGTGCCCAAGGCCAAGTGGACCGGTTCGAAGCCGTAGCAGGCCGTTGAAAAAGGCGTGACGGCTGCGTTGCCGCGAGCGGTCCGGCCCCTCGCTGTTGCAGCGCGCGGCCGCACGTTTTTTTTCAACTCCCCGGTCCGTTCAAGAACCGCCAGGGCGCGGCGCGGGAAAAACCCAAGGCCGACGCGTATTCCCCATACGCGAGGATTTGGTTTTTTTGAAGCAACGCGGCCCTGGCTGATTTTTCAACGGCCCGGCGCAGCGGCCTTCCAGCGCGCCGCCAAATCCGAAGCCTCCCGCCGCACGCCCTCGTCCAGATTGCGGTCCAGCTGCTCCAGGGCCAGCCGGGCCTCTTCCTGGCCGCGCTCGGCGGCCAGGGTGAACCACATGTAGGCCTCGGCCAGGTCCTGGGGGGCCAGGCGGCCGCCCGCGAAGATCCGCCCCAGTTCGTACATGGCCTTGGCGTCGCCCTGGTCGGCCGCGGCCCGGAACCAGCGCCCGGCCGCCGCGCCGTCGCGGGCCACGCCCTGGCCGGACAGATAGAGCCCGGCCAGCAGCTCCTGGGCCTCGGGCAGGCCCGCCGTGGCCGCCTGCTCCAGCCACTTGGCCGCCTCGGCCGGGTCCGGCTCCGCGCCCTTGCCCTCCAGATAGACATGCCCCAGCTCCAGCTGGGCCTTGGCCAGGCCCTGCCTGGCCGCGGCGAACAGCCAGCGCAGGGCCTCCCAGGGCTCGTCCCCGGGCACGCCCCGGCCCTGCTCGTACATGCGGGCCAGCTCGTACTGGGCCTCGGCCAGGCCCTGGTCCGCGGCCAGGCGCATCCAGCGCGCGGCCTCGGCGTCGTTCCGGGCCACGCCCTGGCCCCGGGCGTAGAGCAGGCCCAGGGCGCAGCGGGCCCGGGCGTCGCCCTGCCCGGCGCGCTCAGTGAGGGCCTGGAGCGTCAGGGGCTTTTCCTCGGGCTCGCGCGAACAGCCGCATGCCAGGAGCGCGGCCAGGACAGCGGCCGCAATCCACCATTTCATGGCCCCACCCTACCCCAAGGCCCGGCAGGGGAAAAGGGCGGCCGGAGGGGTGAATACTTTCCATTTTTCACATTAATTTATTAAAAATAAACTTTAATTAGCGTGTTTAACACATAAAAATATTGCTTTCTGCACGTCCGCATGGCATGAATGATCCATGCACTACGAGGAGTTCAGAAGGCATCTGGGCAAGGCGGGCCTTTCGGTCAAGGAGTTCGCCTCACTCATGAAAACCCGCCAGAGTTCCCTCTCAAACTATGCAAAAAGCGAAGAAATCCCGGCGCATTGGGCTGTCATCGCCGCCCTCATGGGCGAGATGGCGGACAATAAACTGGATTTCCGGCCAGTGCTGGCGAAAATCGACATCACTCCCAAGAAGCCCCGTGGAGCGACCCCCTCTGCCTTCGCCAGCGCCCGGCGTTCCCTTTCCGAAGAATCCAACCTGGAGCCGGAGGCGCACCCATGAGTCTTGGCGAGGAACTTCTGGCCTTTGCGGGAACCAGAAAATACGCCGCAATCCTGGCGGATCCGCCCTGGCAGTTCCAGAACCGCACCGGCAAGATGGCTCCGGAGCACCGCCGTCTGTCGCGCTACGGCACCCTGGATCTGGAACAGATCGCGGCCCTGCCCGTGTCCCGTCTGGCCGCCGCCACGGCGCACCTCTACCTCTGGATCCCCAACGCCCTGCTGCCGGAGGGCCTGGAGGTCATGCGCTCTTGGGGCTTCACCTACAAGTCCAACATCGTCTGGCACAAAATCCGGAAGGACGGCGGCCCGGACGGCCGCGGGGTGGGCTTCTACTTCCGCAACGTCACGGAGCTGATCCTCTTCGGGGTCCGGGGCAAGAACGCCCGCACCCTGCCCCCGGGCCGCAGCCAGGTGAACTTCCTGGCCTCGCGCAAGCGGGAGCACAGCCGCAAGCCCGACGAGCAATATCCGCTCATTGAATCCTGCTCGCCCGGTCCCTACCTGGAGTTGTTCGCCCGCGGATTGCGGCCCGGCTGGGACTGCTGGGGCAACCAGGCCGACGACGGCTACGCTCCCACCTGGGAGACGTATGCCAACCACTCCCGGGCCGCGGCCGCCGGAGGCTGATCCGGCTCAAAAGGTCACAATGCCTTCGGGCAGCCCGATGAGCAGAAGCGGGCAGGGATTGCCCACGCCCCGATCCACGCGGTCCTGGAGTTTGCGCCAGTGCGTGGTGGCGGCTCCGAACTTGTCGCTGACAAAATGCTCGGCCCAGCATTCGGCAAAGCTTTTCCCTGCGGCCCTGCCCTGCTCTGCCCGCTTTTCCACGGCCGCCTGCTGCCGCTCGGTGGGAGCCTTCACGCCGAAGGATTTCAGCGTGTCGAATGATTCGACCTTCTTTTCCTTGGCGAACCGGAGAACCATCTCCGGCATCTTCGCCTGAAGCGTGCTGCCGCGGGTCACGACCACGCCTATGGAAATGGCCCCCTCCGCGTGCAGCCGCTTGAAATTCTCCAGATCCCGGTCAAAGAACGGATCCTTGTTGTTCCACTCGATCTCCAGGGCGATCATGCGCGATTTGCCGTCCACGTCCAAGGCCCGGACGTGATCCACTTCATGGGAGATGCTCTCCCTCTTTTCGCCGTTGATGCTCTTCTCGATCACGAATTTCGTCTTGGCCCAGCCTTTGTCGCTCAACGCCTTGCGCAGGCGCTGAGTGCCCTCGGCCTCGCCCCCGCCCGAACCGATGATCTCCGCAATGGGCACGCTGAACCCGGCCAGCGCCTCCTCGAGTTCGACAAGAGCGCCGGGAAAATCCGTGGTCAGGATGGCGGCCGCATGGGACAAACAGAGCACGTCGAATCCCTTGGCCTTGAGCGTGTCGAGCATGAGGACCTTCCGGTTCATGTTCATGGATAGCCGGCACATTCCACGATAATCATTTCCTGGTCAACCTGCCGCCTCTTTGTCAAGCCGCTCTTTTCATCCTTTTCGCCCCCTTTTCGCCCCCTTTTTCCGCAGGCCCAGGAACCCGGGGGTAGGCTCGGCCGCAGCGGGCGAGGATGGTCCTCCCACCCCGCGCGGCACGGCATGGCCGTCCGCAATCCCGGCGGCCCGGCCGGGCGCTCGCGGTCCCTGGGGACACCCGCGGGCCCTGCCCGGAGACCCGCCCCCGTCGCAACCCGAAGGAGGAAAACCCATGTCCCTGCTCATCGAGAACAGTTTCGTGAACCAGTACGTGCAGGAGGTCCACGCCGCCTACCAGCAGCGCGGCTCCAAGCTGCGCAACTGCGTGCGGCTCCAGACCGGCGTCACCGGCGGCACGGCCGTGTTCCAGAAGAACGGCAAGGGCTCGGCCGGCCGCAAGACCCGCCACGGCAACGTGCCCGTGATGAACGTGGCCCACTCCACCGTTTCCTGCACCCTGGAGGACTGGTACGGCGCGGACTACGTGGACCGCCTGGACGAGCTCAAGTTCAAGCAGGACGAGCGCGCCGTGGTGGCCAACGCCGGGGCCTGGGCCCTGGGCCGCAAGATCGACGAGCTGCTGCTCGCGCGCATGGCCGAGAGCGAAAACGCCGTGGAGGCCGCCGCCGCGGGTCTGACCAAGGCCAAGATCCTGGAGGCCTTCGCCCGGCTCAACTCGGCCGACGTGCCCGACGACGGCCAGCGCTTCGCCGTGGTGGGCGCGCGCCAGTGGAACGAGCTTTTGGACATCTCGGAGTTCAAGAGCGCGGACTACGCGGGCGACCGCTTCCCCTGGCTCCAGGGCGCGGAGTCGCGCCTCTGGCTGGGCATCACCTGGCTCTTCCACTCGGGCCTGCCCCTGGCGGAGGGCGTGCGCACCTGCTTCGTCTGGCACAAGAGCGCCGTGGGTCTGGCCGAGGCCCAGGACATCAAGTGCCACATGGACTGGGTGCCGGAAAAGGCCGCCCACCTCGTGGACCACATGCTCTCGGCCGGGGCCTGCCTCATCGACGCCGAGGGCGTGGTGGCCGTGGCCTGCCAGGACGAGGACGCGGCCGAGTAGGCCGGGGAGGACAAAAATGAGCTACGATTCCAAGATGATGCGCCTCATGGGCGGGGTCCCGGGCCAGCAGGTCTTCTGCTACCGCAGCGCGGACGCCGCGGAAACGGTCACGGCCCAGGGCTACTTCGACCAGGCCGTGGAGGACTACAACCTGAGCGCCGGGGACCTGATCCTGGCCGTGCTCGGGGCGGACGGCTCCCAGGCCCCGGCGGTCTATGCCGCGCGCGTGAGCGCGGGCGTGGTCAGCCTGGGCGGCGCGGCGGCCCAGTAACCAGCAGCAGGGGCCGGGAAACCGGCCCCTTTTCCCGGAGGCGGCCATGGCCGTGAGCGTCATCGAGATCTGCAACAACGCCCTGCTCGACCTGGGCGAGGACACCATCATGAGCCTGACCGACGACTCCAAGGCGGCCCGGCTCTGCAACCAGCGCTGGCCCGGCGTGCGCGACGCGGTGCTGCGCACCCACCCCTGGAACTGCTGCGCGGCCCAGGCCGTGCTGGCGGCCTCCAGCGAAGCGCCCTCCTGGCGCTGGGCCGCGGCCTATCCCCTGCCCGTGGACTGTTTGCGGGTGCTCGGCGTGGCCGGGCCGGACGGCCGGGAGGTTCCGGCCTGGGAAGTGGCGGGCCGCAGCGTGCTCTGCGACGCCGGGGCCCCTCTGCTGCTCTCTTACGTGCGCCGCGAGGCCGACCCCCAGCGCTACGACGCCCTGCTCTGCGAGACGCTCTCGGCCCGGCTCTCGGCCGTGCTGGCCTATCCCTTGAGCGGGTCCTCGACCCTGGCCCAGAACTGCTGGCAGATCTACGAAAAGAAGCTGCTGGAGGCCCGCGGCGCGGACGCCCGCGAGGGCACGCCGCCCTCCCAGGCCCCGGCCTCCTGGCTGCTGGCGAAACTGGGGGGAAGGTAGCGGGTCAGGCCGTTGGCGGCTCGCCCTGCCAGAACCCCAGGAGCAGGGCCATGCACAGGGCGCAGAGGAGCGTGGCCTGGGCGTAGAGCGCCAGGCTCAGGGGCAGCCAGGCCAGGACCAGGATGACCAGGTTGCCGAACTGCTCCATCATGGTGGAGCCGTGGCTCTGGCCCAGGAAGGTGAAGGACGCGGCCAGGAACAGGGCGTGGGCCAGAATCCCGGCCAGCAGGCCCAGGATCGCAGCCCGCAGGAAGCTCAGGCCCTGGCCCCGGGCAAAGGTCTTCCACCCGGCCAGGAGCATGGCCGCGAACCAGCTGGCCGCGGCGCAGAACACGGCGAAACGGTCGGCGGTGAGCCCGCCGGACAGGACCACGGCCACCCCTCCCATGCCGTGGGCCAGGGAGGCCGCCAGCCAGGGCGGAACCAGGGCAGGGACCATGCCCTATCGTACCGCGTTCGCGATACCAGGGCAAGGACGGGGCGGGATTTTGCGGAGGCTACATCCCCTTGGCGGGTCCGGCGAGCCGGACCGCCAGGCCCAGGAGGCCCAGGCCCACGATGACCAGCCACACGGCCAGGGCCATGCCGCCCGCCAGCCGCGACACCCCGCCGCCCGCCTGGAGAAAGGCGATGCGCTCGAACCCCTCGAGGCCCAGTGCGTCGGCCTTGGCCACCCGCGCCAGGGCCTGGAACACGTACCAGTAGTCCGCGAACAGGGCGAGGGCCACGGCCACGCCCCCGGCGCCGTGGGAGCCGCCGGGCAGAACCAGGCTCAGGACCAGGGGCAGGACCAGGACCACGGCCCCGGCCGCGTACATCTTGCGGTAGAAGAACCAGGTGAAGCTCAGGAAAAACACGGCCCAGTTCCAGGACAGGAAGAACTGTTTGCCCTGGCCGCGCTTCTGGCGCAGCTTCTCGTATTTCGCCAGGTAGCGCTCCGCGTTGGGGCCGAAGAACTCGGCCAGGTCGGCCGCACCCGCTCCTGGTCCGGGCTCGCCATCAGGGTCTGGATGGAGGATTCCGCCATGGGCCGAGCCTAGTCCAGGTGCGGCAGGAGGGCAACGGGACGAGGCCGTCCCTCTCCGCAGACCGCTCAAAAACCGCGCGCGCAAGGCGCAAGAAAAGCCCAAGCCCGACGCGGATCAGAACACCCGCGAGGGTTGGGGGGTCCGCAGCAACGCAGGGGGCGCGGAATTTTCAGCGGCCCGACGCGGGCTTCCTGTTGGTGAGCCAGACCCCGGTGAGCACCAGGGCCGCGCCGGTCGCAAGCGACAGGCCGACGGGCTCGTCCAGGATGAGCCAGCCCAGGGCCACGGCGAACACGGGCACCAGGTTGATGAAGACCCCGGCCCGGGACGCGCCCAGCTCGCGGATGCCCCGGTAGTACCAGGTGAAGGCCACGCCCGTGGCCGCCACGCCCAGGAACAGGATGTTGCCCCAGTCCGTGAGGCTGGCGCGGGCCGCGTCCGCGGCCAGGCCCATGGCCAGGGACACGGGCAGGAGCATGCACATGCCCAGGATGCAGGACCAGGTCACGGCCGAGAGCGGGGTCAGGCGGGACATGGCCCGGCCGCCCAGGATGGAATAGGCGGCCCAGGAGAACACGCAGCCCACGATGAAGAGGTCGCCGTGGTGCAGGCCCTCGGTGAACAGCCGCCGGGGGTCGCCGTGGGACAGGAGCACGGCCGCGCCGCAGAGCGAGAGCAGGATGCCCGAGAAGCGCGCCAGGCCCAGGCGCTCGCCCCGGAACAGGGCGGCATAGACCGCCATGACCGTGGGCGTGCAGGCGATCATGAGCGCGGCCCGGCCCGCGGGCACGGTCTTGAGGCCCGAGAAGAACATGTAGTTGTAGAGCGAGACCCCGAACAGGCCCAGGAGCAGGACCAGGGGCAGGTCGCGCCAGGCCAGGCGGGGCAGGCGGCCCTCGGCCCGGCAGGAGAGGAAGAAGAGGAAGGCCGAGGCCGAGAGGAAGCGCAGGAAGGCCGCGGAGAACGGCCCCATGTCCTGGGCCAGCATGCGGCCCGAGACCCAGGTGCCGCCCCAGAGCGCCACGGAGCCCACCAGCTCGGCATAGACCCGCGCGCGTCCGGCGGCCATCAGTCCTGCCTCAGGGCGCAGGCCCGCACCGGGCAGCCGTCCCCGCCGGCCAGGGCCAGGGGCAGGGCCAGGAACAGGAAGTCCCCGGCCAGCCGGTCCAGGCCGCAGAGGTTCTCCACGATGACCAGCCCGGCGGACAGCAGGGCCGTATGCGCGGGCAGGTCCGCGGAACCCGGCCCGTCCGGGGAGGGCCAGTCCAGACCCAGGCCCGCCAACCCGGATGCGGCCAGAAAACGCGCCGCGTCCGGGGCCAGGCGCGGGAACTGTTCGTAGTACGCGGGCGCGCCCCAGAAGCGGTCGCGGCCCGAGCGCAGGAGCAGGAAGGAGAGGCCGGAAAGATCCCGGGGCAGGTCCGCGGCCGTGATCTCCTCCAGGCCGGACACGTCCGCCACCCGGGCCGGGCCCAGGCAGCGGGACAGGGGCAGGGAGGCCAGGTCCGCGCCCTGGGCCAGGACGTGGGCGGGCGCGTCCAGGTGCGTGCCCGCGTGGCCGGGCAGGCTCCAGGCCAGGGCGGCGTAGCCGTGGGAATCCACGGTTGCGCAGGGCTCGGCAGCCACGGCCGGGTCGCCGGGCCAGACCGGCATGCCCGGTTTCACGGGGTGGGACAGGTCGAGGACGGTCATGGGCTCTCCGAGGAAGCGAGGCATAGCCGCTTTCCGGGCCGAAGCCAAGCCCGGGCACTGGACAGAACCTGGAGATTTTTTTAACAAACCTTCATACGGAGCAAAAGAGGAGGGTCGGCACGCCTTATGGACCGCGACGATATCCGGCGGACGTTCGAACGGTTCTTCAACAAGTACAAGAAGACCGAGGGCGACAAGAGTGCGTATTCCGCGCTCTGGTCCACCCTCATGCCCGCGGGCTCCTTTGAGATCAACCTGACCAAATGCCCGCGCGGGACCATCTTCAAGTGCTTTGCCAACGGCGAGAAGGTCAGCGAGATCACGGGCTGGGACGCCTTCTTCGCCGCATCCAAGAAGTTCCAGCAGGACTACCCCGAGCTCTACGACGAGGAAGAATTCTTCCAGAGCATGCAGGACGCGCTCTAGCCTGTCCTGCCCGGGGCGTCCGCCCGCGCATTCTTCATTCAGCGGAACAAATGGTCCGCGTCTTGTTTCTTCCCCCTGCCTCGCCCTTTCACGGTTAAGCCTATTTATTTGAAATTATTTGAGTATTACATTTCTTTGGATTTTTTCTTGAAATTCTCCTGCTACCACAACGGGCCGGAAACAGGCCGCCGGAACCGCTGGCCGGGGGGATTCCGCTCCTGCCCCGGGGCGCAATGCGGGCGGCGACAGAAAAAAACGGACAGATTTTACGGATTTTTCAGCGGCCTAGAAAAGGTTGCGCTTGAAATAGGCGGTGGACCCGTCGCGGGGCTTGCCCGCGGGCCTGCGCCAGGCGCTCATCTGGGAGCGCACGCACTTGTTGTAGCAGGCATCGTAGGCGGCCTGGCGCTTGATGCGCTCCATCCAGGCCTTGTTGTCCTCGATGCCGCCGAAGCGCGGAAAGGGCGGGCAGGCCGCGATGCATTCCTGCTCCTTGACCTTCCAGGCCGAGGCGGCGCGGCCCGCGGCGGGCAGGGCCAGGACCAGACAGAGGGCCAGACAGGCCGGGATCAGGGCGAGGCGGACGGACTTCATGGTTGTTCCCCGGAAGTCTTTTCGGAACTTTCCACCTCCTTCTTAACCCATTCCAGGGCCTGGGCCACGGTTTCGTCCGCAGGGTCCGGGGCTGCGGCCCGTGGCGCGGCGGGCTCGGCGGGTTTTTCCGCAGCGGGCGCTTCCAGGACCGGGGCTGCCGGGGCAGCGGTTGCCGCGGCCGGGGCAGGGTCGAAGACCCCCCGGCGCTTGAGCCGCGAGAGCACGATGGCGGCGCGCTTGCGCACGAACCCGGAACTGCCCGCCGGGTCGAAGCGCAGGGGGTTGGGCAGGCTCACGGCCAGGCGCACGGCCTGTTCGGCCGAAAGATTGCGGGCCGAGACCCCGAAATGGGCCTGGGCCGCGGCCTCGGCCCCGAAGACCCCGTCGCCCCACTCCACCACGTTGAGGTAGATCTCCAGGATGCGGCGCTTGCTCAGCTCGCGCTCCAGGCGCCAGGCCAGCACGGCCTCCTTGATCTTGCGCATGGGGCTTTTGGAGGGCGAGAGCCAGAGGTTCTTGGCCAGCTGCTGGCTGATGGTGCTGCCGCCCGCGCGCACCCGGCCCTGCTCCAGGTTCTTTTCCAGGGCGTCGCGCATGGCCTCGAAGTCGAAGCCCTCGTGGGCCCAGAACTTGTCGTCCTCGGACACGAGCACGGCCTTGATGAGCGTGGGCGACATGGCCGAGAGCGGGACCCATTTCCAGCGCAGGGCCGCCTTGCGGCCTTCCTCGGCCCACTGGCGCTCGCGGTATTCCATGAAGGCGGTCTTGCCCGGGTTCCTCGCGGCCAGGCCCTTCACGTCCGGGACCACGGCGTACCAGGCCGCCACCAGAAGCACGTAGGCCGCCACTCCTGCCAGGACCTTGAGGAAGATGAGGAATACGCGGCGCATTCCGGCCCCTTGGCACAGGAAGCCCGGCCCTGGCAAGATCGCGGGCGGCAAATAATAACGGCCGGACCCCGGCCCGGCGGCAGGCATGGATTCTTGATTCGCGGGCGCACACCCCGGGGCGTGCCGGGCTCCGAGGCCGGGGGGTATGGTTTTCCCGGAAGCGCCCGGAATTGCCGGTTTCCGCAAGGCCTGGGCCGATTTCACCGTTCCACGGACGTCCCGCAGGGACCCAAGGAGGTTGCCATGGCCTGCCAGACCGTGTTCGTCGATACCTTCACCAACGGCGTCCTGGGACCGGACCTGCCCATGCTCGGCCCGCTGCGCGACGGCGGCGTCATCGTGGCCAACACGGCCCCGGGCTGCTGGGGGCCCATGCTCACGCCCGCCATCCGCGGCGGCCACGAGGTGACCATGCCCGTGGCCGTGGAGGGGGCCGAGCCCGGCGACAGCGTGGCCATCCGCATCCTGTCCATCAACGTCACCTCCCCGGGCACGGTGACGGCCACCTTCCTGGCCCCCGTGGCCCGGCTCAAGGAAAAGGGGGTCTATGCCCTCATCGCGGAGCAGTACGGATTGTAGGCCGGCGACGCCGGACCCGCTTTTTCCCCTGTTCGCAAGATTATCCCCGGCACGGGTTGGGCTTGCGTAATATATCGCCGCAACATACCATGAAAGCTCGAATATGGCACTTCCGCCGCCTCCCAAATGGAACCGACGTGACGCCTTTCGCCGGAGAATGAAATGGCCTATACGGATGAACAGCTTGAAGCCCTTCTGGATGATCTGGAATCCGACTTCGTCGAGCGCAAGGAGACCTGGAAAGGGGACGCTCACGACAAAGGGCGGCAGGCGGTATGCGCCTTCGCCAACGATCTCCCGGATCACCGCAAGCCCGGCGTCCTGTTCGTGGGGGCAAAAGACGATGGCAGCCCAAGCGGCTTGGCCATCACCGACGAATTGCTGCTGACCCTCGCCGCCATCAAGACGGACGGCAACATCTTGCCCCCGCCCACCATCACCGTCGAACGGCGCACCCTGAAAGGCCACGATCTGGCTGTGGTGACGGTGCAGCCCGCCGACGCGCCCCCCGTGCGCTATAAAGGACGGATCTGGATTCGTTCCGGGCCGAGCCGATGTATCGCCAGCGCACAGGATGAACGCATCCTCAATGAAAAACGCCGGGGCCGGGACCTGCCCTTCGACGTGCAGGCGCTCCCCTCCAGCGGACTGAAAGACCTGAGCAAAGTGCTGTTTGAGGAGGAATACCTGCCGAACGCTTTTGCCCCGGACATCCTGGCCGCGAACCAGCGGAGCTATGAACAGCGTTTGGCGTCCTGCCGCATGGTCTCCTCGGTGGACGACCCCACGCCTACCATCCTCGGCATCCTGGTCCTGGGGCTCATGCCCAGGGATTGGATACCCGGCGCATATGTCCAGTTTCTGCGCATCAGCGGCAGCGAGCTGTCCGACCCGATCCTCGACGAAGCGCTTGTGGACGGCCCGCTCGGCCAGGTGCTGCGCCGGATCGACGAAAAAATGGACTCCCATAACCGCAGCGGAATCGACCTCACCTCCTCATCCCGGGAAATCCGGACGACTCCATATCCCCGGGCCGCGCTGCAACAGTTGGTGCGCAATGCGGTCATGCACCGCGCCTATGAAAACACAAACGCCCCGGTCCGGGTCAACTGGTTCAACGACCGCATCGAAATCCTGAACCCGGGCGGACCGTTCGGGACCGTGACCAAGGAAAACTTCGGCCAGCCCGGGATCACGGACTACCGGAACCCGAACCTTGCCGACGCCATGAAGGTCATGGGGTTCGTGCAGCGTTTCGGCGTGGGCATCCAGACCGCAAAGGCGGAACTCCGCAAAAATGGCAATCCCGAGCTGGAATTTTCCATTGAAAAGAATCACGTCCTGGCCACAATCAGGAGGCAGCCATGAGCACCAATGTCCTCACCTTTTTCAACAACAAAGGCGGGGTGGGCAAGACCTCCCTGGTGTATCATCTGTCGTGGATGTTCGCGGAAATGGGGCTCACGGTGGTGGCCGTGGACTTGGATGCCCAGGCCAACCTGACGGCGGGATTTCTTGATGAAGATGAGCTGGAACAATTGTGGGAGAATGAACAGGGCGCGGAAACCATTTACCGCGCCATCAAGCCGTTGACTGAAGTCGGCGATTTACAGCCTCCGGAATTAAAAAGGGTGACGCAAGGGCTTTATCTGCTTCCCGGCGATGTCGCCCTGGCCTCTTTTGAAGACACTCTTTCCTCCTCATGGCCCGGCAGTATGGGCGACAGCGATCTTTACCGCCATTTCCGCATTCTCACTGCCTTTTGGCAAGAGGCGCAACTGGCGGCGGGACAGGTGGAAGCGAACATCATCGTCGTGGATGTGGGGCCGAACCTGGGCGCGATCAACCGTTCCGCCCTCATCGCCTCGGATTATGTGGCCATCCCCCTGGGGGCCGACCTCTTTTCACTCCAAGGTCTGAAAAACCTTGGCCCCACGTTGCGCTCTTGGCGCGCTTTATGGAAAAAACGCCTGGAGAACTGGCCCGATCCGGATTTCGAACTGCCCGGCGGGGAAATGAAGCCGCTCGGCTACATCGCCCAGCAGCACAGCGTTCGCCTGAGCCGCCCGGTCAAGGCCTACGACAAATGGATCAACAGAATGCCGTCCACCTACCATCAGTACCTGCTCAACGAGAAAACAACCGCAACGAGCCCCTCCGACGACCCGGACTGCCTCGCCACATTGAAGCATTACCGCAGCCTGATCCCCATGGCCCAAGAAGCGCGCAAGCCCATTTTCGAGCTAACCTCGGCCGACGGCGCAATCGGCGCTCACGCCCAGGCCGTGTCTGATGCGTATCAGGATTTCAAGCTCCTTGCTGAAAAACTGCTTGATAAGATGGGTTATTCTTGAACCTCTCGCAACGTTGAGAAGACGTAACACACGCGACCGTGGCGACCTACCGCGGCGGCAGGCCTGCCAAACAAGGCGAGCCATTGCTGCGCCGGGCTCAGGACTGCGCGGAGGTCATGCCGCGCACCGGGGTCTCGGACAGGGTCTTCATGAAGACCTCGCCCGTGGCGGGCAGGAACACGATCTTGCGGCCGCGGGTGCCGCCCACGTTGGAGGCCGCCACCCGCAGCCCGCGCCGGGCCAGGGTGGAGAAGGCCGCGCGCACGTTCTTCTGGCCGATGCCGAACTCGCCCTGGACCAGGGAGTTGGCCCCGCCGAAGACCTTGATCTCCAGGCGGTCCAGGGGCGCCCGCGCCCGCGACAGGGCCGCCAGCATGGTCTCGATGGCCGTGTCCACGAAGCGGAAGGGCGAGCCGCCGGAATCCTTGCGCAGGTATTCCTCGCGGCTGGGCAGCAGGGCGTGGAAGGTGGCGCCCAGGCCGTGGCCCGGCAGGTGGAAGGTCACGGCCACGCACGAGCCCAGGAGCACGTGGGCCCGGGCCGGACCCTCGAAGACCCGGCCCTCGCCGATGCCCAGGTGGACGACCGGCGGACCTTCCAGGGAAAACAGCGCGTTCATTCCCCGGCGTCCGGGAGATCGGCGGGCAGGTCCAGGTTGGCCATGGCCCGGCGCAGGGTGGCCAGGTCCACGGGCTTGGCCAGGTAGCCGTCGGCCCCGGCCTCGTACTGGGCGGCCAGCTGGTGTTCGGCATCGTCCAGGCAGGAGAGCATGAGCACCCGGCATGGCTCGCTGCCCGCCCCGGCCTCCAGGGCGCGGATGCGGCGCACGGCCTCGATGCCGTCCATGCCCGGCATCATGATGTCCATGACCACCGCGGCGAAGGGCCGCCCCTCTTCCAGGGCCGCGCGGAAACGCTCCACGGCCTCGGCCCCGTCGCGGGCCTCCTCGGCCTCGCCGATCCCGGCCATGGCCCTGGCCAGGAAACGCAGGGACACGGGTTCGTCGTCCACCAGCAGCAACCGTTGCATGAGGCCCCCTTCCAGGGTGCAGGCTATAGCGCATCCCGGGTGCGCGGGCAACCGCCCTCGCCGGGCGCGCGGAAAGGCGGGGAGGGGCGCGCTTCCTTGCCGCGCGGCAAGGTCCGGGCCCGCCCGGGTTGCCTGGAGGCGGCGCATGGATTATGCCAGGGGCTCGCACCGCGGAGGAATGACATGCGGCATTGGCTTGCTTTCGCCCTGATCCTGACCCTGCTGCTTCCGGGCTGCGCCCTGTTCCACCAGAGCGAGGCGCGCATGGAGGCCCAGTACAGCAAGAAGAAAGACTCCAACAAGAAGGACGAGGCTCCGCTCTGGGACCCCACCCACGACCAGGGCGAGCACTACACCCCCCTGTCCGGCGCCATCCACGTGAAGGACATGTCCGAGCTCTCGCCCTCGCCGGGCAAGACCTTCTTCGTCAAGGTGCGGGACTGGGTCCGCGGCCCCGAGGGGCTCACGCCCACGTCCTCCGGCGTGGTCTATCTGGAGCAGCAGGCCGTGAAGGCCATGGAGACCGAGGGCTACGTGCACGTGACCCAGGGCGCGGCGGACTACGCCGTGGAGATCCACGTGCTCTGCGCCGACGGCGCGGCCCCGGCCCCGGAAAAGGGCAAGGAGAACTCCCTGGCCCTGCCCGACGACTTCGACGCCAACTTCCCCTTCCCCTGGTCCAAGGAGTACCACATGTTCGGCGCGGACCCCTCGGCGGCCCCGGGCTGCAGGGCCCAGATGCTCCTGGCCGTGCACGTGCGCGCCGAGGACGGCAAGTCGCGCGACGTGTACGTGCAGCGCTTCAGCACGGGCGGCTGCCGCAACGATCTGGGCTGCCCCATCTCGGCCTGCGGCTTCGTGGCGGGCCGGGTGGTGGCCGAGGAGCTGGGCCGGATCTTCTGATCCGCCTTCACGCGGCATGGGCAGGGAAGACTACCGCATCGTCTGTCTGGACGACGCCGGACGCCGCGTCTGCGGTCTGAACCTGTCCCGGCGCGGGCTCATGGCCCTGGGCCTGGCCCTGCTCCTGCTGGTGGCCTCCCTGGCCGCGCTCCTGCCCCTGTCCCTGAACCGCTGGCACGAGATCACGGCCCTGGCCCGGAACCGCAAGGACATCTCCGAGCAGCGCCAGCGCATCTACTCGGCCTCCTACCAGCTCAAGGCCCTGGAGAACGGGTTCGCGGACATCGCCGAGTTCGACGCCAAGCTCAGGGTCATGCTCTCCCTGGAGGAGCGGCCCGAGATCCTGCCCATGGCCCAGGGCGGCCCGCTTGCCGGCCCCTACCGCAGCCCGTTCCAGATCCTCTACACCCACACGCTCATCCGGGACATGCGCGAGCGCCTGGACGGGCTGGAGATCTCCATGCTCCTGGAGGAGGCCGCGCAGCAGGACCTGTTCCACGCGGCCGCGGCCCAGCAGGAGCGGCTGGCGCGCATCCCGGTGATCTGGCCCACGCGGGGCCGCTTCACCTCGCGCTTCGGCTACCGCATCGGGCCGTTCACGAACAAGACGCGCTTCCACAAGGGCATCGACATCACCGCGCCCACGGGCACGCCCATCAAGGCCGCGGCCCAGGGCCGGGTGGTCATGGCCGAGTGGTTCTCCACCTACGGCATGTGCGTGGAGATCGACCACGGCGACGGCATCCACACGCGCTACGGCCACATGTCCAAGATCCTGGTGCGCGAGGGCCAGATGGTCTATCGCGGGGACGTGATCGGCCTGGTGGGCAGCACGGGCCGCAGCGTGGCCCCGCACCTGCACTACGAGGTGCACCTGGGCGGCAACCCGGTGAACCCGCTCAACTACATCCTGCGCTAGCCTTCCCCGCCTTTCGTGAAGCCGGCGAAGCCGGACGGGCGCCCAGGCGCGGGCCGCCAACCTTCCGGGCAGGCGCTCAAAAGCGACAGCCGCCAGGCGCAAAAAAAGTCCAAGCCCGACGCGTAGCAGGACATGCGCGGGGGTTTGGACTTTTTGCGGCAACGACGCGGATGGGTGCTTTTCACCGCCCCGCTAGATGGCCGGGAAGCCCATGACGATCTCCCCCTCCTCGTAGCGGAAGTGCACGTTCTCCACCTGGTCGTCCAGGGCCAGGAAGGCCGGGCCGATGCTCACCAGCACCCCGGGGTAGGCCTTGCCCGGCACCACCAGGCGGCAGGTCTCCAGGCGCTCGCTGGCCTGGATGCGCTCCCAGATGCGCTTGCGGGCCTCCTCGTAGGTGGCGATGCGGGCCAGGGTGTCCTCCACCTGGGGCGCGAACTCCTCGGCCAGGTCCTTGCCCTTGGCCACCTGCATCTCGCACTGGCGCAGGCGCTCGCGCAGGGCGCGGATGCTGTAAACGATGAGCCGGTCCTTGTAGAGGAGCCGGGGGTTGTAGCCCAGGGCGATCTCGGTCTCCACCTCGCCGGGTCCGCCCAGGCCGCCCTCGACGCAGGCGTAGTCGTGGCAGAAGGCCACCCCGCCCATGAGGCGGCCGCGCACGTGCAGACGGCGTCCGGCGTAGAGGCGGCTGTGCAGGCAGTGGTTGTCCACGAGGACGTTGAGCCCGGCGTGGATCAGGGCCTTTTCGCACCAGTTGAGCTTGACCGTCTTGCCCGCGTCCAGGAAGCCCTTGTCCCCGCCCTTGACCCCGCCCTCGCAGACGATGGACTCCAGGGCCGTGACCGTGGCCGCGTCCACGGTGCCGCGCACGAGCACGTTCTTGGCCTGCACGCGGAAGCCGGGGTTCACCGCGCCGTGGACCACCATGTTGTTGACGAAGGAGACGTTGCCCGTGGAGAAGTCCACGTCCTGGCGCACGTTGAGGAGCTTCTTCACGCGGATGAGGCCCGCGTCGTAGAACACGTAGCCGTCGTCCGCGGCCAGGAGCTGGTCCGGGTTCTCGGGATTCACCTCGGTGCGCGGGCCCCGGGGAAAGACCTTCTTGGGATAGAGGTGGCGCTGGTCCAGCTCCACGGCGTCGGCCTCGGTCACTTCCTGCCACTCGGCCAGCACGTCGCCCTTGAGCACGTTCTGCACGTAGTTCAGGTTGTAATGGTCCAGGCGGCCGTCCTCGCGCTCGCTGGGCTTGCGCTTGAGGTGGTTGAAATCCGGGTCGAACCGGTGCTTCAGAAAATAGGGCATGACGCGCCTTGGTTTGGGGGTAAAACCACACCTCCCATAGCCTTGGGTCCGCCGAAACGTCAATGAAAATGCCCGGGCTCTTGATTTCTTGCGCCAAATGGAGAAAAAGACGGTACAGGGAGTGTGCCTTCCCAGCCCACGAAAACGACCATGCAGCGTCCCACACATCTCCACCAGCCCCAGACGGGCGGCAGCGCCCCCACCTTTGAGACGGTCTTCGTGGCGCGCCAGCCCGTGTTCGAGAAGGACCTCTCCACCTGGGGCTACGGCCTGCTCTACCGCCACGCGGGCGAGGCCGAGACGGCCGTGTTCACCGACGATTTCGACGCCACCCTGCGGGTGGTGGCCAACGCGCCCCTGTGCCCGGACACCTGCGCCCCGGACAAGCGCGTGCTCATCCGCTTTCCCGAGCGCTCCATCCTGGGCAGCGTGGCCCACGCCCTGCCGCCCGAGACCACGGCGGTCCTGGCCCAGGCCCTGGAGGCCCCGGGCAGCGGCTACCTGGAGGCCCTCACCGCGCTCAAGCGCGACGGCTATCTCCTGGCCCTGGACGGCCCCTGGGGCGGCGAAGTGGCGGCGCATTCGCCCCTGGACCGGCAGTTCGGCCTGGCCGACATCCTCTGCCTGGACCTGGCGGGCCAGACCCAGGACGAGCTGGCGGCCCTGGTCCGGGCGGCCGAGCGCTGGCCCGGGCGTCTCCTGGCCCGGCGGGTGGAGGACCAGCAGAGCCTGGAGCTGTGCCGCGACCTGGGCTTCTCCCTGTTCCAGGGCTTCTTCTTCAAGAAGCCGCAGACGCTCTCCACGCGCAAGATCTCGGCCCTGGAGGAAAGCCGCTTCCGGCTCCTGGGCCTGCTGGAGCGCGAGGAGCCGGAGTACGCGGGCCTGACCCAGGCCATCGAGGCGGACGTCTCGCTGACCTACCGGCTGCTGGCCTACCTGAACTCGGCCAGCTTCGGCTTCGGCCAGCGGGTCTCGTCCATCCGGCAGGCCGTGGTGCTCATGGGCTGGAAGCCCATCCGGGCCTGGCTGCGGCTCCTGCTGCTCACCGACATGCTCCCGCCGGACCGCACCCGCGAGCTGGCCTACCTCTCGGCCCAGCGAGCGCGCTTCCTGGAGATCGCCGCGCCCCTGGCCCGGCCCGCGGCCGATTCCGAGGCCCTCTTCCTCCTGGGCCTGTTCTCGCTGCTGGAGCCCATCTTCAACCTGCCCATGGAGCGCCTGGTGGGGCACCTGCCCCTGACCCCCGAGGTGGCCGCGGCGCTCTGCGGCGAGGAAACGCCCTACTCGGCCTGGCTGGCCCTGGTGCAGGCCACGGAGAACTCGGACTGGGACGCGGTGCGCCAGCTGGCGCGGGGCCTGGGCCTCACGTCCCAGGCCGCGGCCGAGGCCTACCAGGGCTCCCTGAACTGGGCGGACTGCTTCTTCGGGCTCCTGGCCAGCGCCCCGGGAGCCACCCTGCTGTGAGAACGACGACAGGGCGTATTCATTCTGCCAAAAGGCTGACGAAGGCCGACGCACGCCGACGCTCGGAGCGTGGCCCGGCCCGGGATCGGCTGCGCCGGACCCTGGCCGGCATCCGCGCCCTGGCCCGGCCCCAGGACCCCGCGCCCGGGTCCCGGACCCTGGCCGAGATCCTCCAGGTGCGCCTGCTCCTGGAGCCGCCCATCGCGGAGCTGGCCGCGCGCCGGGCAGGACCAGCGGACCTGGCCGAGCTGCGCATGCTGCTCCTGTGCCAGCGCCGGGACATCGCCGCGGGCGGCACGGGCCGCGATGCGGACAGCGCCTTCCACGCCTGCCTGGCCCGGGTGGCGGGCAACTCCCTGCTCCTGGGATTGGTGGAGGGCCTGGCCCTGCGCCTGGCCCAGACCCGCGAGGCCTTTCTCCGGCTCGACGAGGTGAACCGCATGACCTCCCTGGTGGCCCACGAGGCCGTGCTGGAGGCCGTGGAGCGCCGCGACCCCCGGGCCGCGGCCCGGGCCATGCGCGAGCACCTGGCCCGCATGGAGCCCGCGTTCCTGGCCCCGGAACTGGCCGCGTCCTGGCCGGAAGAGCCCCAGGATCAGCCCAGCCGTCGAACCTTCAACATCTTGGATTGATTGACTGACGAAGGCCGACGAAGGCTGCCGTTTCAGGCCGGGCGGGGCAGGCGCACGCGCACCCGCGTGCCCTCGGTCTCGGAGGTCTCCATGGACACGTCCCCGCCATGGGCCCGGGCGATGAGCCGGGCCGAATAGGTGCCCAGGCCCGTGCCCCCGGGCTTGTTCGCGGTGGAGTACTTCTCGAAGAACCGGCCGCGCACGGCCGCGGGCACGCAGCCCTGGTTGTGGATGGAGATTTCGCGGAAGCCGTCCACCTCCTCCAGGGACACGCTGATGCGGCTGCCCGAGGGCGCGGCCTCGCAGGCGTTCTTCAGGAGATTGGCGAAGAGCGTCTCCAGGTGGAGGGGGTCGCCGGAAACCGGACAGGGCTCGTCCGCGGGCCAGGGGCGGCCCTGGCGCAGGTAGGCCAGGCTCAGGCGCTTGCGCCGGATGAGCGGATCCAGGCGGCTCTCCACCCGGCCCAGGAGTCCGGAAAGGTCCAAAATCTCCCGCGGCGGCCGGAACTCCCCGCGCTCCATGGCCAGCAGGTCCAGGGAGGTGTTCAAGAGCGCCAGCACCTGCTCCCCGGCCTCGCCCATGGCCTCGACCAGTGCCCGCTGCCGCTCGGACAGGCTCTCGTCCTTGAGCAGGATGCGGGCCAGACCCACGATGCCGGTGAGCGGGGACTTGATGTCGTGGCGGGCGATGCGTTCCACGTCCTCGCGCAGCCGCGCCAGGGCGTGCTGCTCGGTGACGTCCCGGGCGAAGGCCGCCACCAGGGAGACCCCGCCGTCGCGGCCCAGCACGGGCCAGAAGCTGTGCTCAAGCCAGCGTCCGTCGCGCTCGTCCTCGAAGCGCAGGCCCCGGCCCTGGCAGAAGACCTCCTCCACGTGCGAGAGCCGGGCCTCGAACAGGTCCCAGGGCAGGAACTCGTGCAGGTTGCGGCCGATCATCTCCTCGGGCGTGGCCCGGAAGCGCGCCGCGCCGGAGCGGTTCACGGCCACCACCTGGCCGTCCACGTCCAGGAGCAGGGCCGCGTCGTCCTCGGCGTCCAGGAGCACGCGGGCCAGGGCCTGGCCCCGGCGCAGACGGTCCTCGGCCAGGCGCTCCAGGGGCGTGCGCGCCAGCACCAGCCGCACCCCGCCGTGCCCCGCGGTCCCGGGCAGGCCGCGCACCTCCAGGAAAACCTCGCAGGAGCCGCGCGGCCCCCGCAGCCGGGCGTGGAACGGCCCGGGCCCCTGGGGGTTGTCCACGGCCTCGGCCCCGGGGCCAAGGTCGCGGAAGAAGCGGCCCGCAAGTCCGCCCGGACCGGCGTCCAGCAGGTCTTCCAGGGCGGGATTGGCGTGCAGGATGCGGCCCGAGGCGTCCAGGGCGGCCAGGCCCAGGGTCTGGGCCGCGAGCATGGATTCGAGCAAGGCGGGCGAGGGAGCCTGGGGAGCGGGCACGGCTGCCTCCAGGTTGAGGGTCCGGTCCCCATTTGACGGACAAGGACCGGTCCTGTCAACGCCGGGGCCGGAAAATGACCGCAACCTTGCCGTTCACGGCCCCTGGCGCGCCCTTCCCCGAAAGCTCCGGCACGGCCCCCCGTTTCCGTGGCATGAGGCGGGGATGGATCACGACGGGCCCATCCTTCTCCTGTCCTCGGGCAGCCTCTTCCACCTGGCCCTGCCGGACATCGCGGAAATCGCCGCCCTCTCGGGATTCCAGGGCCTGGAGCTGATCATCAACGACCCGCTCATGGCTCCGGGGCCGGGCATGGCGGCCGTGGACGCCATCTGCCCCATCCGGAGCCTGCACGCGCCCTTCCGCCACCTGAGCCGCTGGGGCGGGCTGCCCGATTCCTGGCAGGCCGCCGTGGACCTGGCCAACTTCCTGCCCCGGGCGCGCAACGTGACCCTGCACCCGCCCGAGGGCTCGGGGCCGTTCGCCCCGGCCGCGCGCTGGTTCGCCCGGGCCACGGACCTGCCGCTCCTGCTCAACTGCCTGGGCCGGGTGCATCTGTCCCTGGAGAACCTGCCCTGGCCGCCGTCCCAGCCCTTCGGCCGCGAACCCCTGGCCGCCCTGCTGGACCTCTGCCGCTCCAAGAACCTGGGCCTGACCCTGGACGTCTGCCACCTGGGGGTCTCGGGCCGCGACCCGGTGAGCGCCCTGGACCGCGTGCCGGACGGCCTGCTGTGCAACGTCCACTTCTCGGACGCCCGCGGGTTCCAGGAGCATCTTCTGCCCGGCCAGGGCGCATTGCCGCTCGGCAAGGTGTTGGAACGTCTTGCCGAGCGGGGCTACAGCGGCTACATCACGCTGGAGGTGCAGCCCGGGGCCCTGCCCTCGGCCCAGGCCGAGGCCGTGGTCCGGCTGGCGGAGCTGCGCGAGTGGATGGAACAATGTCTGGCGCGCACCCAGGAGGCGGCGTTGTGAGCGATATCCGGGCCTATCTCGAAGCCGTGGTCCGGCCGGACCAGACCGTGAACAACCTGTTCGGGTTCCTGGGCGTGGAGGTGGCGGAGCTGGCTCCGGGCCAGGCCCGGCTCAGCCTGCCCCTGCGGCCCGAGTTCCTCCAGGGCGCGAACATGCTGGCGGGCGGCATCCTGGCCACGCTCCTGGACGAGACCATGGCCCACGCCGTGTTCCCCACCCTGCCCCCGGAGCGCCGCGTGTGCACCGTGGAGATGAGCGTGCGCTACCTGAGCGGCGTGGGGCCGCGGGACATGGACGGCCCTCCCCTGGTCTGCCGGGCCCAGGTGGTGCGCCAGGGCAGCCGCGTGGTCTTTGTGGAGGCCGGGATCACCCTGGCCGGACGCGACGTGGCCCGGGCCAGCGCCAGCTTCCTGGTCGTCTGAAAGAAACCGCCTGCCGCTCCGCGGGAACGGGGGGCGTCCCCTCAAGTATCCCTTTCCCGGACATGGGCCGCCGACTCCCGGCGCACGGGCCGGGAACAGCGGCTGGTGGCGCGGGTCGCAATCTGCCCGGGCGGACCTGGCCGGTCCTGGTCAAGGAACACGTTTCGCGTCCGCCTTTCACAGGGGAAAAGACGCTGGCGGGAGAGGAAGAGAAAACCCGGCGAAGCCGGGCGCGTCCGCCTTTCACAGGGGAAAAGACGCTGGCGGGGGAGGAAGAGAAAACCCGGCGAAGCCGGGGCAATAAAAAAGCGAAGCCAAGGCTTCGCAGACAGGGTCAGGTCAGGGGGAAAAAGACAAAAAGTTGTGAGCCGATTCCGGTGTTTTTCCGGCCTTCCCCTGGCTTCCGATGGCGGGCCCTCGGGGGATTTTTTCGGCTCACTGCGCTCTTTCAGGGCTCGGGGCGGCTCGATCCGCCAGATGTCGTTTGAACCCGCTGGCGTTTATTCCTGCTCACCCTCCGCTGATGTTGGTCCTCTTGCCTCGGGAGGAACACCCTCCCGCGTTAATGAAGAAATAAGCACGAAACCCGCGCAGTCAATGCGGACAGGCAGTGTTCAAAACTTTCTCTGCAATTTCAAGTGTTAGAAATTTTCTAGACAATATGCACAGGCTACGGAAGGCGGCCTAGGCCCAGCGGCCCTGCCGCAGGCGGCGTTCGCGCAGCCGGTCCAGGACCTGGTCCGGCACGTGCAGGTTGCCCCGGCCCACGCCCAGCCGGATGCCCGGCTTGACCCGGCCGTGGTAGTCGCTGCCGCCCGAGGGCAGCAGGTCCAGGCGGCCGCAGAGGGCCGCGTACTGGTCCATCTGGCGCGGCGAGTGCTCGGAGTAATAGACCTCCATGGCCTCCAGGCCGAGGCTGCGCAGCTCGCGCACCAGGGGCTCCATCTCGGCCACGGACAGGCCCAGGAGGCAGGGGTGGGCCAGCACGGGGGTGGCCCCGTCGGCCAGGAGCGCCTCCATGGCCTTGCGCGGGGTGAGCTTGGCCTTGGGCACGTAGGCCTTGCCCCAGCGGCCCAGGAAGCGGCGGAAGGCCTCCTCCAGCGAGGTCACGGCCCGGAGCCGGAGCAGGACCTGGGCGAAGTGCGGGCGGCCCACCACGCCCCCGGCCTGGGACTCCACCTCCTCGTAGGTCAGGCCCGTGCCCAGGTCGGCCAGGCGCTTGGCCATTTCGCGGTTGCGCTCCTCGCGGGCCGCGCGCAGCCAGGCCATGGTCCGGCGCAGGTTGGCCGGGTCCTCGGGCAGCCAGAGCCCCAGCAGGTGGATGGCCCCGCAGCGCGGCGGGGCCGAGACCGCCAGCTCCACGCCAGGAATCACGTCCAGGCCCTGCTCCAGGCCCTCGGCCCGGGCCTCGGCCAGGCCCTGGTCCGTGTCGTGGTCCGTGAGGGCGATGGCGGAAAGCCCGGCGGCCTTGGCCTTGCGCACGAGTTCGGCCGGGGAGTCCGTGCCGTCCGAGGCCGTGGAGTGGGTGTGCAGGTCAATGGCCATGGAGCGAGGATAATCCCGGCTCCGGCCCGCGTCCACTGCCCCCGGTGGACGGAGGCTGCCCGGCGGTGCTAGAAAAGTCCATGCCCAAACTCCTGCTGGCGGACGACGTGGATGCGGCCCGGGCCATCGCCCGGCTCTATCTCCAGGGCCTGGACCTGGAGGTGGACGAGGCCGCGGACGGGGCCAGGGCCGTGGAGCTCTTCTGCGCCGGGTCCTATTTCCTGGTGCTCCTGGACCTGGAGATGCCCGTGCTCCACGGCCTGGACGCGGTGCGCGCCATGCGCGCCGAGGAGGCCCGCAGCGGGCGGCCCCGCACGCCCGTGCTGGCCCTCACGGCCCACGACGACGCGGCCCATGCCGAGGCCTGCCTGGAGGCGGGCTGCGACGAGGTCCTGGTCAAGCCGCTCAACCGCACGCGCCTGCGCGAGGCCGTGACCGGCCGCCTGCCCGCCTGATTATTTTTTTTCCCCGTTCTTTGCCCCGGCCGAAAACGGGCGCTACAAGGAAGCCTGCGGACCAACCCCTGCCTGGAGGCGCGGCCATGGCCAAGAAACAGGAAATCCTTCTGGAAACCGGCACCAACGAGCTGGAGATTCTGGAGTTCCACATCGACGAGCGGACCGCGTCCGGCCCCGTGCCCTGCCATTTCGGGGTGAACGTGGCCAAGGTCATGCAGGTCATCGAGAGCCCGCGGCTCACGCGGCCGGAATCCGCGCCCCACCCCTGCATGCTCGGGGTCATCCCCCTGCGCAACCACATCCTGCCCGTGCTGGACCTGGCCGTGTGGCTGGGCATGGACAAGGCCCCCCACGACCAGGAGGTGGTCATCGTCACGGAGTTCAGCCAGAGCGTCACCGGGTTCCTGGTCTCGGGCGTCACCGAGATCCACCGCGTGGGCTGGCCCGAGGTCATCCCGCCGTCCAAGGCCCTGGGCCGCTTCGACTCCTCCAGCATCATCGGCCTGGTGGAGCGCGCGAGCCGGTTCATCCAGCTGCTGGACCTGGAGCACGTGCTGGCCGACCTGGACCCCACGGCGGCCGAGGGAAGCTGGAAGACCTCGGTGCGGGCCGGGGAGGCCTACACCGCCCTGGTGGCCGACGACTCGGCCACGATCCGGTCCATGCTGCGCAACAACCTGGAGGCCGCCAACTTCCGGGTGGAGATGACCGCCAACGGCGCCGAGGCCCTGGAGCGGCTCACGGCCATCAAGGCCGAGGCCCGGGACAGGGGCGTGGCCGTGGGCGAGATGCTGGACGTGCTCATCTCGGACATCGAGATGCCGCTCATGGACGGCTTCAGCCTGGCCAAGGCCGTGAAAAGCGACCCGCAGCTCTCGGCCCTGCCCGTGATCCTCTACTCCTCCATCATCACCGACGAGCTGCGCCACAAGGGCGAGAGCGTGGGCGCGGACGCCCAGGTGGCCAAGCCGGACCTGGACCAGATGGCCCGCAAGGCCATTGACCTCATCGAGGCGCGGACCGCGGCCCAGGCGGGCTGACAGGCCCCTCCGCAACCTTCCGCAACGCTCAGCAAGGGGGGTCAGGCCGGGACAAAGGCCTGCCCCTCCTGGCGCAGGAGGCCCAGCCCGGCCAGCCGCAGCAGGTCGCGGCGGGCCGTGTGCTGCGTGCGTTCGCGGTAGAGCAGGCGGAAGGGCGTCTCGTCCAGGACCCGGCGCAGGGTCACGGGGCCGCCGGTCTCCAGGATGAGGAGCAGGAGGTCCTCCTGGCGGCCCGAGAGCCGCCCCCGGCCGCGCAGGCCGCGCAGCCGCCCCAGGAGCACCAGCCGTTCCAGGGGGGCCAGGAGCCGGGCCTTGAGCCGCGCCAGTTCGGAGAGGAGCCCGGCCAGGTGGTGCTCCAGCCAGGGGGTCAGGTCCGAGCCCTCCTGGATGGAGTCCAGGAAGGCCCGGAAGCTCTCCAGCGGGGCGCGGGCCTCGAACACGGCCGGGAGCCAGGGCAGGAAGCGCGGCCCCGCGGCGGCCAGGATCATGGCCTGCACGGCCCGGCCCGTGCGCTGGTTGCCCGCGTCGAAGGGGTGCAGGCAGGCGAAGTGGAAGGCGAAGAGCGCGGCCCGCAGCACCGGGGGCTCGTGGCGCAGGGGCTCGGAATTGATCCACTGGCAGAGTTCCGCGAACAGGGCGCGGATGTCCTGGACGTGGCGCGGCGGCACGAAGGAGCCGCCCTGGGACGGGTCGCCCACCTCGATGGAGCGCATGCGGAAGCGGCCGGGCTCGGTGAGGGGATAGTCCAGGCCCTCCACCACCAGGGCGTGGGTCTTGAGCACCAGGGATTCGCTCACCTCCAGGACCCCGAACTCGCGGCGCGGCCGGGACACGGAACGGCAGGCCCGGGCCAGGTTGAAGATCTCGCGCCGGGCCTGGTCCTGCGGCGGGGCCTCCTCGGGCAGGGCCAGGGCGGCAGCGGCCTGGTCCAGGCCCAGCCCGTTGCCCGCCAGGGTGGCCGAGCCGAACAGGGAGCGCAGCCGCAGGTCGGCCTCGATCTCCTGGGCCGTTTCCGGCAGGCAGGGCAGCTCGGCCAGGATTCCGGCCAGGCCCTGGACACGGGCCAGCAGCGGCAGGACCCGCACGCGGTCGAAGCGCCGGGTGAAGCGGAGGGTGTCGGGGCTGAAGACCAGGGCTTTTCTGCTCATGAAAGCTCACTGGTTTTTGCAACAAAGAAAACTTTATTTTTTGGATGTTACTATAACGCCGATAAAATTTATGCAAGCGTTTCAGCAAAACATAATGCACGAAAATATCCAGGCTCCGGCCGGGGCGGAAGGGCCGGGCCCTGGCCGGGAATGCCCATGCCCCCAGTTCCGCTGGCCCAGCCTCCGGCTCCGGGCATTTGTCATGATGGTTCAAGTCCAGTAGTGCAGAAAAAGCGCCTGCGAACTCCGCCTTCCCTCTCTGCAAAAACAAAAAATGACTATGCTAGAAAAGGCGGAATGCAAAGACAAATAGGCTAATCTATAGTGATTTTGCATAAAAATCTGGACTCTCGGCGCAAAGATGCAGTATAGGCGCTCCTGTATAGACCGTAATTTGCGGCGCGGAACCCCCGCGCCAGAAGGAGCACCGCATGCATTGCGTTCTTATCTTGCCACAGCGGGGCAAAGGCCTGCCCACGGCGCAGCTCCTGCGCCGGTGGGGCTTTGCCGTGTCCGCGGCCGTGCGCGCCGAGGAGCCGGACCAGGAGCCCCGGCCCGAAGGCGGCCGCCCGCATCCGGCGGCTCCGGACTCTGGACAAAATGACCACCATTGCCTTGACGAGAAATAGTCAGACGGCTATATCCCGCTCATGAACCCTGCTCCGCCTCCTGCGCCCGCGGCCCGGGCCGGGCTTGAGACGCGCTGCGCCGACTGCGCCCACCTGCGGGGCGGCTGCTGCGAGTCCGCGGCCGAGGCCCTGGCCGGCCAGGGCTGGCCCCGCGCGCAGGTGCGGCCCGTGCCCGGGGCCTGGGCCCGGGACTGTCCCGGCTTTGCCCCATCCGCGGCCTTCCTGGCCGGTCTGCGCGAGCCCGCCGGGGGCCGCGCCCGGGACGCCCTGGAGCGCGCCCGGAGTTTCACTCCGCACTGAGCGGCCGCGATCGCCGGACCGTTTACAGCGTGTTGGCCCTGGGCTATTGTGGCGAAATGCGAGTCGTGTCCCGCTGTTGTCCGGTGCTTGCGGCCGTGCTCTGCGCCCTGGCCCTGGCCCTGGCCCCGTGCGGCCCGGCCCTGGCCCGCGAGGTGCGCGTGGCCCTGATCCACATGCCGCCCGGCGTCTTCACGGACAGGAACGGCAAGATCCAGGGCATGGCCGTGGACATCCTGGAGGAGACGGCCCGGGCCGAGGGCTGGAGCCTGACCTGGGTGCCGGGCACCCTGGAAGAAAGCCTGGACAGCCTGGCCGCGGGCCGGGTGGACCTCATCCCCTGGCTGGCGGCCAGCCAGGAGCGCGCCTTTTCCCTGGACTTCAGCCGCCGCAAGTACCTGCGCACCTGGGGCGTGGTCTATGTGCGGCCGGGCCTGTCCGGGGCCGGGCTCCTGGACCTGGACCACCGCCGCGCGGCCCTGGAGCGCGGCTCGCGCTCGGCCCAGGGCTATCTGGAGATGATCGCGGACTACGGACTCACGGCCGAGCCGGTCTGGGTGGACACCCCCGAGGCCGTGCTCCAGGCCGTGGCCCAGGGCCGCGCCGAGGTGGGGGCCGTGGCCCGGTTCTTCGGCGAATGGGCCGCCCCGGGCCTGGCCGTGCAGCCCACCAGCATCACCTTCCAGCCCGGGTCCCTGGGCGTGGCCGTGATCAAGGGCAAGAACCAGGACCTGCTGGCCGGGTTCGACCGCCAGATGGACCGCATGGCCGCGGACCGCGGCTCCGTGTACTACGCCTCCAAGGCCCGCTGGATCCGGCCCGAGAACACCGGGCACGCCCCGCACTGGTTCGAGCTGGGCCTCATCCTGGCCGGCATCCTGGCCTTCGGCGCCCTGGGCCTGGCCGTGCGCTTCGGCATGAGCGCGGGCCGCGAGCGCCGCAGCCTGCGCACCGCCGAGGCGCGGACCCAGGCCATGCGCGCCGAGGTGGAGGAGCGCCGCAAGACCGAGTCCGCGCTCCTGCGCAACCGCCAGCGCTTCGCCCTGGCCGCCCGCGCGGGCAAGGTGGGCATCTGGGAGATCGACTTCGTGCAGGACCTCACCTACCTGGACCCGGTGTTCAAGGAGATGCTCGGCTACTCCCAGGAGGACCTGCCCGACGACACCGCGGCCCTGCGCGACCTGCTGCACCAGGACGACCGGGACGCCATCACCGGAAGCTTCCGGGCCTTTCTCCAGGGCTCGGGCACGGAGTTCGAGAACGAGACCCGGCTGCGGCACCGCGACGGGGCCTTCCGCTGGGTCTCGGTGCGCGGCACCTGCGTGCGCGACGCCGAGGGCCGCCCCACCAAGGTCATCGGCGCGGTGGTGGACATCACCGAGCGCAAGGCCCTGGAGACCGAGCTCATCCGGGCCAAGGAGGAGGCCGAGGCCGCCAGCATGGCCAAGGGCGAGTTCCTGGCCAACATGAGCCACGAGATCCGCACGCCCCTGAACGGCGTCATGGGCATGCTCCAGCTGCTCCAGCGCACGCCCCTGGACGCCAAGCAGCGCAAGTACGTGGACACGGCCAGCACCTCGGGCCAGAACCTGCTGGCGGTCATCAGCGACATCCTGGACCTCTCCAAGATCGAGGCCGGCAAGGTGGAGATCGCCCAGGTGCCCTTCAACCTGCCCGAGGTCCTGGACTCGGTGCTGGACATCTTCCGGCCCCAGGCCCTGGAGAAGAACCTCTCCCTGAGCTGGAGCGCGGGCCAGGACATCCCCCCGGCCCTGGTGGGCGACCCCGGCCGCCTGCGCCAGGTGCTCTTCAACCTGGTGGGCAACTCCATCAAGTTCACCGAGGCGGGCTTCGTGCACGTGCAGGTGGACTGCGACGGCCCCAGCCCCGCCGGCGGGACCGTGGGCCTACGCTTCGAGGTCACGGACACGGGCGTGGGCATCCCGGTCCACATGCTGGACCGCATCTTCGATTCCTTCACCCAGGCCGACGGCTCCTTCTCCCGCAAGTACCAGGGCACGGGCCTGGGCCTGGGCATCGTCAAACGGCTGGTGGGGCTCATGCACGGCGGGGTGTCCATCGAGTCCGAGCCCGGCCGCGGCACCAAGGTCACCTTCCGCATCGAGACCCAGCCCGCCTCCGTGGCCTGGCCCCAGGCCTCCCGGCCCGAGGAGGCCCCGGCCCAGGCCCAGGCCGGGCGGCGGCGCATCCTCCTGGCCGAGGACAACAAGATCAACCAGCTGGCGGCCATGAGCCTGCTGGAGGACGCCGGGCACGCCGTGGACCTGGCCGAGAACGGCCGCCAGGCCCTGGAGATGCTGGCCCGCGAGAGCTACGACTGCGTGCTCATGGACATCCAGATGCCCGAGATGAGCGGCCTGGAGGCCACCCAGCGCATCCGCGAGGGCGAGGTGCCCTCGGCCAAAGGCATTCCCATCATCGCCATGACCGCCCACGCCATGAAGGGCGACCGCGAGCGCTTCCTGGCCGCGGGCATGGACGGCTACATCGCCAAGCCCGTGAGCATCCGGGAGTTCGAGAATGTCCTGGCCGCGGTCCTGGGGCGTCCGGCGGCCTGACGGCCCGGGGCTTGCAGGACCCCCTGCAGGGGACGGTTTTCCGGCGGCCCGGCGCTTTACAAAAAACGCACATCGGGCTAAGGCCGGGACAGCAAACCCCGGAGCGCCATGAAACGATTCCGGTTCCTGCTTCTTCTGCTCCTCATCCCGACCCTGCCCGGCTGCATGGTGGTGGGCGCCGCCGTCAGCGTGGGCGGCTACGCCCTGGGCGGCCCGGCCCAGTATGCGGGCACGGCTTTGTCCCTCGCCGAGTACAGCTACGAGCTGGCGGTCAACGACAAGACCCCGGACACGGTCCTCAAGGACAAGGTGCTGGAGGTGGTGGACATCCTGGACGGCCCGGACTACGTGGGCGCCTGGGAAACGCCCCTGGCCGCCACCCGGCCGGTGCAGGACAACCCCGCGACCCTGGACGGCCTGGCCCTGGCCTACAACCTCCAGGACCTGCCCGAGGCCCTGCGGCCGGCCCCGGCCCTGCAGGGTCCGGCCCTGCCCGCGGCCAAGCCCCTGCCCCAGGCCCCGGCGCTCCTGGCCGAGGCCCGGCCCGCGCCGCCGCAGCCCGCGCCCGCGGCGGCTCCGGCCGTGCGCGCCCCGGCGGTCAACGCCCCGGTCCCGGCCGTGGCCGTGGACCTGCCCGACTGGCCCAGCCTGGCCCAGGTTCAGCCCCAGGTCCCGGCGTCCCAGGCCGGCTGGTCCGTGCGGCTGCCCGTGTCCGGCGTGGTGCTCTAGAAAAGCTCACAGCGGAACTTTGGGGCTCAGGCCTTTTCCCCTGAACTCTGGGGACGCCATACTGATTTCGCCCCAGGCCCCGGTTTTCTCCTCTCCCCGCTCCTTCTCCCGTGAAGGGCCGCCCGGCTTCGCCGGTTTTTCTCCGCCCTTCGGCCCATGCGCCGGGAGCTGGCGGCCCGGGACCGGGCGCGGAATACGTGAGCGGACGCCCCCCTGTTCTCGCGGAGCGGCCAGCCCCCTTTCCAATTCCGACCGAAGCCCTGGATATTGCGGACAAATCCCTAGAGCCCCAACGGCTCCCAGGCCTAACCGCCCGCCGCGGCTCGCGATAAAAATCGTGGACAGGCCCCTGCCTTCGGCGGTATTTCTGGGACAACGGCAAAGGGCCCTTTGTGGCGATATGCCGGAACCGCAACGGAGGGAGGGCCGAAATAGAACCAGCTTCCTTCCACCATATGGCGGATCGAGCCGCCCCCCGCCCAGAAAGAGCGCTGTGCGCCACGTGATACGGCCCGCGACCACCCCGGAGTCCGGGCCAGCCGGTCCACCGGCACGGGCGCACTTTTTTTGTCCGCAAAACCCCTGGATCCCTTGACTCCCTGTTGACAACCCTTTATGGGTCGGCTTTCCGCCGTGATCCGGTTGTTCCGCGCGGCACGGAGCCGCATGGGCCGGACGGCAAATTTTGTCTTTTCTTTTAAGGAGTTTGGGGTTTATGAAGTCCATTTATGTCGGGAACCTTCCCTTCAGCGCCACCGAGGATCAGACCCGCGACCTGTTCGCCCGTTACGGCGAAGTGTCCTCCGTCAAATTCATCATGGACCGCGAAACCGGCCGTTTCCGCGGCTTCGGCTTCGTGGAGATGGACGACGCCGCCGCCGACGAAGCCATCCGCAGCCTGAACGGCGCGGATTTCGGCGGCCGCACCCTCAAGGTCAACGAGGCCAAGCCCCGCGAGGAGCGCCGCCCCCGCTGGTAGCCGGAAGACCCGACTTTCCAGTCTGACCTCTCGCCGCCCGGTCCTTGGCCGGGCGGCTTTTTTTCGGCCGCCGGGCCACCTGCGCAACGGGGACGGGGCTATGCCGGAAACGGCAGACCCGCGATCCTGGCCCCATGCGCCGGCCCGCTTCAGCTCCCGCCAGGACACGGCCAACATCACCCGCGCGGGCCTGGAGGCCACCTGCGCCTGGGCGCGGGCATCGACTCCCAGGACCACGCCGGGCCGGACCTCTCCCTGACCCCGGGCCTGGCCTGGGACATCTCGTCTCCCGCTGCGATTCCCCGAGCTTTTTTTTTTGCGGATTCGCCTGTTTTTTGTTGACACTGAAAATCAAAATCAATATCAACACAACCAACGGGGCCGGACCGCGCTCCTGCGCCATTCCCGCATCCGTCTTGTCAAAACCCGTGAAATTAGTTACACGATATTTCATTTAGTAACACGGCGTCTGATTGAGGTTCGGAAGGGCAACCGCTTCACGCAACACCTGCAAAGGAAAGGAAGGATCCATGAAACGTTTGGTGTTTCCCGCCCTCGTCCTGGCCTTCGTGCTCGGCCTGGCCGCCTCGGCCTCGGCCGCCACGGTCAAGGCCTCGGGCGATTGGGCCTTGGAGTTCCTTTGGTCCAACAACTTCGACATGACCGACGACAGCGGCGGCGCTGACGGCGACGGCGACTTCAACGTCTATCAGCGCGCCCGCACCCAGTTCGAGTTCATCGCCAACGAGAACCTCAAGGGCGTGCTGGGCACCGAGATCGGCACCACCCGCTGGGGCGACGGCGGCGGTTTCCACTTCCACGACCACAACGCCGCCATCAACGTGCGCCGGGCCTACCTGGACTTCACGGTCCCGGACACCAAGGTGGCGGTGCGCGGCGGCTTCCAGACCATCGTGCTGCCCAACTCCGGCGCCTTTGTGGACAGCAGCATGATCCTGGACGACGAGATGCCCGCCCTGGTGGTGTCCACGCCGATCATCGACGAGGTGAGCGTGCTGGCGGGCTACGGCCGCCTGTACGACTCCGACGACAGCGACACCGGCCACACCAACGGCTCGTTCGACACCGGCTTCCTGGCCCTGCCCGTGAACCTGGACGGCTTCCAGTTCACGCCCTACGCGGTCTATGCCTACGTGGGCCACGACGCCCTGAACAACCTGCCCGGCGGCGACGACACGCCGGACATCGCCGCGGGCCTGCTGACCCCTGTCTCGGACCTGAGCGTGGGCCGCAACGCCTACTGGACCGGCGCCAGCTTCGCCATGACCTACTTCGACCCGGTCAAGGTCATGGCCGACGTGGCCTACGGCAGCGTGTCCGGCGGCGGCGACGTCAACGACCGCTCCGGCTGGATGGCCGACCTGGCCGTGGACTACACGGGCCTGGACTTCATGACCCCGGGCGTGTTCTTCATCTACACCTCGGGCGAGGACGACGACGCCTCCAACGGCTCCGAGCGCCTGCCCGCCCTCAAGACCCAGAACTGGGCCCCGGGCTCCTTCTGGTTCGGCGGCGACACCCTGCTCTCGGGCAGCAACGGCTACCTGAACACCGAGACCGGCTTCTGGGCCCTGGGCCTGAGCCTCAAGGACATCAGCTTCATGGAGAAGCTGTCCCATACGGTCACGGCCATGTACGTGCAGGGCACCAACGACAAGGCCACCGCCGGGACCTACATCAACGGCGACCAGGACCTGGAGTTCGTGACCTACGGCCACTCCCTGACCGAAGAGGACCACATCATCGAGTTCGACCTGAACAACTCGTACCAGCTGTACGACGAGCTCACCCTGTCCCTGGACCTGGGCTACATCGTCAACGGCTACGACAAGGACACCTGGGCCGGCATCGACCGCGAGGACGCCTTCAAGCTGAGCACCGGCCTGGCCTACAGCTTCTAGCCCCTGCCTTCCCTTGCCTTCCCGCGCCGAAACCGGGCCGGGGCGAAAGCTCCGGCCCTTTTTCGTGGTGGCGCGGGCCGCCTACTTCTGACACCTGGGGCAGTAGGTGGTGCTGCGGCCCCCCACCCTGGTCCCGCGCAGCGTGGCCCCGCACCTGACGCAGGCCTCGCCCGCCCGGCCATAGGCCTGGAAGCTGTTCTGGAACGCGCCCGCGTTGCCGCCCGCGTCGCGGTAGTCGCGGATGGACGAGCCGTTCTCCCGGATGGCCTGGCCGAGCACCTCTTGCAGATGCCTGTGGAGGCCTTGCAGACGGGACAGGGACAGGGACCCGGCCTTGGCCTGGGGCCGGATGCCCGCGCGGAACAGGCTCTCGTCCGCATAGATGTTGCCCACGCCCGCCAGGGTCTTCTGGTCCAGGAGCGCGGCCTTGATGGCGGCGTTCCTCCCCTGGAACAGGGCGGCGAAGGCCGCAGCGTCGAGCTCCAGGGGCTCGGGGCCGAGGCCCGCGTAGAAGGGCCAGGCCGCCAGCTCCGGCAGGGTCAGGGCCTGGCACGAGCCGAAGCGCCGGATGTCCGTGAACACGAAGAAGCCGCCGTCTTCAAGCTCGAAGCGCACGCGGCAGAAGCGGCGCGCCTCGTCCGTGTCCAGGCCGGCGGTGAGCCCGCCGGTCATGCGCAGGTGCACGGCCAGGACCAGGGGGCCGCGGGGGCCGTCCAGGTCCAGGAGCAGGAGCTTGGCCCTGCGCCGCACGTCCCGGATGGCCGCGCCCGCCAGGCGGCGGCAGAAGGCCGCCGCGCCCTGGGGCGTGCTGATGGGGTCCAGGACCTGGACCTTGGCAATGACGCGGCCCGCCAGGGGCTTCAGGCCCCGGGCGATGGTCTCCACTTCGGGCAATTCGGGCATGATTTTCCTTCCGTATTCGGCTAGGGTCGGCCTCAGGGAAAGATAACCGCCATGTCCGAAAAGTCCATGATCCGCCTGACCCCGGCCGCCCGCCGCCAGCTGGGTTTCGCCCTGGCCGCGTCCGGGGCCCGGGCCGCGCGGCTCTACCTCACCGCGGGCTGAGGCGGGGCCAGGCGCCGCCTGGCCGTGGCCCTGGACGGGCCGCACGAGGACGAGGAGATCCTGGACCTGGACGGCCTGCCCCTGGCCGTGGACCCGCGGCTGCTGGCCGTGCTCGCCGAGGCCACCGTGGACCATGCGGAGGGAGCCTTCGTGGTGCGCGCCGCCCTGCCGCCGTTCGTGGCCGAATTCGGCCTGCCCTCGGGCTGAGGCCCCGTTTTTGCCCCTTTCCGGCGCTCTGCCACAAAACCCCAGCAACCCCGGGAGCTTGCTCCAGCTCTGGATTTCCTCCTCATTTTCTATAGGCTTTTTCGCGAATTTCGGGTAACAAGGAATCCAGTGGGTTGGCGGTGCGAGGCCTCCGGCCCCGAGGACCCCCATGACCCTGTCCCAGTCCCGCCAGATCGCGAAAAACGCCTCCGTGGTGGCCGTGGCCACCCTGGCCTCCCGCATCCTGGGTTTCGTGCGCGACGCCGTGGTGGCCGCCACCCTGGGCGCGGGCCTGCCCGCGGACGCCTTCTTCGTGGCCTTCCGCGTGCCCAACGTGCTGCGCCGCCTCTTTGCCGAAGGCTCCATGACCATGTCCTTCATCCCGGTGTTCCAGCGCCTGCGCTCGGAACAGGGCGAGCCCGCGGCCTTCGTCATGGCCCGCTCCACCCTGCTCTGGCTCCTGGCCGTGGTGGGGGCGGTCACGCTCCTGGCCGAGGCCTTCGCCGGACCCCTCACCGCCCTGATCGCCCCGGGGTTCGCCCGCAATCCCGGCCAGCTGGAGACCGCCGCCGCCCTGCTGCGGGTCTGCTTCCCGTACATCCTGCTCATCTCGGCCGTGGGCCTGTGCATGGGCATCCTCAACAGTCTTGGCCACTTCCTGACCCCGGCCCTGTCGCCCGTGGTGCTCAACGTCTGCCTCATCATCGCGGCCCTCACCGGCTGGCGCTTCGGCTGGAACGTGGCCTGGTGCCTATCCTGGGGCGTGCTGGCGGGCGGGCTCTGCCAGTTCCTGTCCCAGCTCCCGGCCCTGCGGGCCAAGGGCTTTTCCTGGCGCGGGGAGCGCTCCTGGCGGCACCCGGGAGTGGCGCGCATGGGCCGGCTCATGCTGCCCACGGTGTTCGGGGCCGCGGTCTATCAGATCAACACCCTGCTCGGCACGCTCCTGGCCTCGTTCCTGGCCGCGGGCAGCATCTCCTACCTCTACTACGCGGACCGGCTCGTGGAGTTCCCCCTGGGCGTGTTCGGCCTGGCCGTGTCCACGGCCGCCCTGCCCAGCCTCTCGGCCCTGGCCGCCACGGGAAAAACCGAGGAATTCCGGGGCACTCTCTCTTCGACCCTGCGGCTCACCCTGTTCGTGAGCCTGCCCGCCATGGCCGGGCTCATGGCCCTGGCCCGGCCCATCGTGCTCCTGCTCTTCGGCCGCGGCCGCTTCGACGCCGCAGCCGTGGACGCCACGGCCCAGGCCGTCATGGCCTTCGCCCTGGGCCTGCCCTTCGCGGCCCTGGCCCGGCCCCTGGCCTCGGCCTTCTACGCCCGGGAAAACACGCGCACGCCGGTGACGGTGGCCTTTTTCTGCATGCTGGTGAACCTGGGCCTGGGCGCGGCCCTCATGCAGGTCCTGGCCCACGTGGGCCTGGCCCTGGCCGTGTCCGCGTCCTCGGCCGTGAATTTCGCCTGCCTGGCCCTGATCATGCGCCGCAAGGCGGGGCGGCTCCTGCCTTTTTCCAGCCTGGGACGCATGGCAGGGCTCTCGGTCCTGGTTTTCGGCGCGGCCTGGGCCACGGCGGGCACGGCCTGGCTCTGGCTGGCCCTGATCCCGGTCTGGGCCGGGTTGTACGTGCTTGCGGGCCGTTTGCTGGGCATGGAGGAGGCGCGCCTCTTCCTGCACATGCTCTGGGGCCGGGTGCGGCGCGGCCGGGGCAGCGGAAACGGGGCCGCGTCCTGAACCCGGGACAGGCCCCGTGTGTGATGATCGTTTTCCGTCCTGTCCCGGCATTTTGCCCCCCATCCCCTCTTTGGAACGAAAAAAATCAGCGATCACGCAAGATACGGAAGTCCCATGGATGACTCTATCCGGATACAGAGATTGAACTTTCCGCGCGCGCTGTCGCAACCTGTTGGCGGGCATAGGTTTTCCGTGGACGCCTTGCTCCTGGCCTGCTTTGCCCGATTGCGCAAGGCCGACCGCCGCGGCCTGGACCTGGGCACGGGTTGCGGGGTGGTGGGCCTGGCCCTGCTCCTGGCCCAGGACCACAACGACCTGCACATCACGGGCCTGGACAACGACCCGGAAATGCTGCGCCACGCCTCGCTCAATGCGGAACGTCTTGGGTTCCAACATCAGTTCAAAGTACAAAACGATGACGTTTCGTCATACGTTCCAGAAACCGATCCGCCCTATGACTTCGTATCGTGCAACCCGCCCTGGCGCGAACCGGGCCGGGGCCGCCAGAGCCCGGGTCCAGACAAGGCCCACGCCCGCCATGAGGGCCGGGCCGGGCTCACGGATTTCGCGGCGGCGGCGCGGCGCAGCCTCAAGACCCGGGGCCGGTTCTTCCTCGTGCACCTGCCCGAGCGTCTGCCGGAGATCCTTGCGGTCTGTTCCGGTCACGGCCTGGCTCCCAAGCGGCTGCGGCTGGTGCACGGCCATGCCCGGGCCAGGGCCAAGGTCCTGCTTCTGGAGGCGGTCAAGGCGGGCGGCCCCGGACTCCTGGTGGAGCCGCCCCTCGTGCTCTACGCCGGGCCGGGGCGCGGTGCGGCCCTGATGCCCGAGGCCCTTGCCTTTTGCCCGTTTTTGGCGTGCAATCGGGCAGACGCCAAGGAGTGACCCATGCCTGATCCCGGTCTCGTGGCCCGGCTCTCGCCCTGCGGGCTCAACTGCGGCGGGTGCCTGGCCTTTTCCAGCGGCCCCGTGCAGGTGGCGGCCCAGACCCTGACCCGGCTGCTGGGCCCGAACTTCGGCGCCTACGCCGAGCGCTTCGAGGCCATGAACCCGGTGTTCCGGGACTATCCGGCGTTCGCCCGGGTCCTGGATTTCCTGGCCCGGGGCTCGTGCGGGGGCTGCCGCCAGTCCGGCTGCCTGTTCGCGGCCTGCGGCGTGCATGCCTGCGTGCGCGACAAGGGCATTGATTTCTGCTATGAATGCGCGGACTTCCCCTGCGCGGACCCGGGCCTGCCCCCGGGCCTCAGGGAACGCTGGCAGAAGAACAACGAACGCCTGCGCGCCGAGGGCCCCGAGGCCTACTACGCGCGCATCAAGGACAAGCCGAGATACCCGTGATCCGCCGCCTGATCCTGGAAAACTTCATGGCCCACGGCCGCACCGAGCTGGTGCTGGGTCCGGGCCTCACCGCCCTCACCGGCCCCAACAACGTGGGCAAGTCCGCGGTGGTGGAGGCCCTGCGCTGCCTGGCCCAGAACCCTGCGCCGCGCCACGTGATCCGCCACGGGGCCAAGGAAGCCCGCGTGACCCTGGAGCTGGACGACGGCTGCCGCGTGGTCTGGATCAGGAAAAAGGCCAGCGCGGGCTACGAGCTCTGGCGGCCCGGGGCCGAGGCCCCGGAGGAGTTCTGGAAGCTGGGCCGCGGCGGGGTGCCGGACGAGATCCGCGACGCGCTGCGCCTGGACCTGGTGGAGCTGGAAGGCCGCGACCCGGTGGACGTGCACCTGGGCGACCAGCGCGAGCCGGTCTTTCTCCTGAACCTGCCGCCCGCCGCTGCCGCCGGATTCTTCGCGGCCTCCAGCGAAAGCGCCCACCTCCTGGCCATGCAGGACCTGCTCAAGCGCCGCATGGCCGACGCCAAGCGCGACCAGGCCCAGGCCCGGGACCGGCTGGCCGCCGCCGCCGCGGACCTGGGCAGGCTGGCCGGGCTGCCGGACCTGCATCTGGCCCTGGAATCGGCCCGGGACCAGGAGGCCGCAGTGAAACAGGCCGAGGCCCGGATCCCGGCCCTGGAGCGCTTGCTGGAACGCCGGGCGGCCCTGGACCGCGCCCTGGCCCGGTCCAGGGACCGCAGCGCAGTCCTGGCCCCCCTGGCCGCCCCGGCCGAGCCCGCACCCACGGCTCAGCTGGCCTCGATCCTGAAGAATATCCAGAACCTGCGCAGCAGCCAGGAGCGGACCCAGGCCCGGGCCGCGGTCCTGGCCCCCCTGGCCCCGCTGCCCGAGGTCCGGCCCGCAACTCCTGTTGCGGACTATCTTGCATCGCGCAAGAATCTGGAACTCAAGCTGAAAGCAGTGAAAAAAGCGGCCGAGGCCCTGGCCGGTCTGCAAGCCTGTCCAAAGCTGTCCCCAAGCGCGCCCCTGGCCGGGCTCCTGGAGCGGGTGCGCGCCGCCCGGGCCGGGCTGGACGCGGCCAGGAAGTCCGGCGAGGCCTGCGCCGCAAGGCTTCATAAGCTCAAGGAACGCATCGCGGCCCGGCTGGCCGAGGTGGGGGTCTGCCCCACCTGCAAGGCCGGGCTGGAGCTGTCCCGCTTCCTCCAGGAGGCCTCGTGAGCCTGCCGCGGCTTTCCGCCTCGGGCCTGCTCCTGGCGGCCGACCCGCACATCGCGGACACCCCGCCGGGCCAGCGCCTGCCGGGATACCGCGAGCAGATCCTGGACAAGCTGGCCGCCTTCCTGGTCCTGGCCCGGGAACGCGCGGCCCTGCCCGTGATCCTGGGCGACCTCTTCCACTGGCCGCGGGAGAACTCCAACGCCCTGCTGGTGGAGCTCATCCGGCTGTTCAGCCCGCAGCGGCCCTTCGTGCTGGTGGGCAACCACGACAAGCACCTGGCCCGGCTCACCAGCGACGTGTCCCTGTCCGTGTTGGCCGAGGCGAACGCCGTGCGCCTGCTCTCCGAGCCCGGGCCGCAGTTCGTGCTGGAGACCCCGGCGGGCGCGGCCCTGGTGGGCGCGAGCCCGGACGGCGCGCCCCTGCCCGCGGGCTACCCCCACGCCCCCGGCGACCCGGACGCCGTGGTCTGGCTCACGCACCACAACATCCGCTTCCCGGAATTCGAGACGCGGGCCTACGGCATCCGCGAACTGCCGGGCATCGCCCTGGTGATCAACGGCCACATCCACCGGCCCCAGCCCGAGGTGCGCGCCGGGGGCACGCTCTGGCTCAACCCCGGCAACATCACGCGGCTCACCTTCACCCGCCGCTCCCAGGAGCGCCGTCCGGCCGCGTTCTTCTGGCGGCCCGGCCTGGACGGCCTGGAGCGCCTGGAACTGCCGCACCTGCCTTTCGCCCAGGTCTTCCCGGACCAGGACTTCCCGCCCGAGGAGCAGGAGGCCGAGGGCGAGTCCCGCTTCCTCCTGGGCCTGGAGCGCCTGGCCTGGAAGCGCACCAGCGAGGGCACCGGGCTCCGGCAGTTCCTGCAGGCCAACCTGAACCCCGAACTCCCGGAGAGCGCGCTCGTCTGGGAACTCTACGAGGAGGCCGTGCATGGCCCGGAACACGGATGAGGACCGCGGCCTGGAAGCCGAGCTGGAAGGCTTGCGCCGCGACTACGAGGCCCTGCGCGAACAGCAGGTTCGCCTGGAGCAGGACCAGGCCCACCTGGCCCGCCAGCTGGCCGAGCTGGAGGAGCAGGCCCGGGCCGAATTCGGCACGGCCGACCCGGCCGAGCTGGAGCGGCTGCTGGCCGAGCGCCGGGCCGAGAACGCCCGCCTGGTGAGCGAGTACCGCAAGCATCTGCAGGACATCGAGCATGGCCTGGCGGCCATTGAGCGGCAAGGATCGCAGGACGGAAGACAGTGACCGGCGACGGACGTCCGCAAGGAACCTTCGATCTCCGCGCCCTGGAGCGCCGCCTGGACCGGCTGGAGGCCCGGGCCGAGGCCCTGCACCGGGACTTCGGCCGGATCCGGGCCGCGGAGGCGGAGCTGGCCGCGTTCCTGGACCTGGCCCCCAGGGCCATGGCCACCCTGGAGGGCCTGGCCACGGCGCTTTTCGGCGAGCTGCTGGACGAGATCGAGGCCAACCTGACCTTCGCCGTGCGCGAGATCCTGGGCCAGGACCGCACCGTGACCAGCCTGCGCGAGGTGAAGAACAACCGGCTCCAGGTGACCTTCCAGATCCACGCGGGCGACAAGCCCGAGAACCTGGAGGACATCCTGCGCGGCCAGGGCGGCAGCGTCTGCAACATCCTCTCCGTGGGCCTGCGGCTCATCGCCCTGTCCCGGCTCGAGCCTGCGCGGCACCGGCCCTTCCTGGTGCTGGATGAACAGGACTGCTGGCTGCGGCCCGCCCTGGTGCCACGCTTCATGAAGCTCATCGCCGAGATCGCCAAGCGCCTGGAACTCCAGGTCCTGGTCATCAGCCACCATCCCCTGGACCTCTTCGTGCACGCCTGCGACCGGGTGCTCACGCTCTCCCCGGACCGGGAGAACGGGGTGCGCCTCTCCGAGTCCGGGCCCGGCGCCGCAGCATGAGCCGCGCCCTGGTCCTGACCCTGGCCCTCCTGCTGGCGGCCCTGCCGGCCCGGGCGGGCTGTCCCGAGCGCGTGGACATGAACCAGGTGGAGCGGCTGGCCGAGCTGCCCGTGTCCGACATCCTGGTGGGCGCGCCCGTGCGCTCCGTGACCGACGGCGACTACCGCAGTCTGGTCTTCGAGAACCCCCGGCCCTGCCTGGTGTTCTTCTACCTGGAGCGCGACCGCGACTCCCGCCTGGCCGCCACGCTGCTGCGCCATCTCTCCGAGGGCTACCAGGAGCACATCGACTTCTTCGCCTTCCGCGCGGGCGGCGAGGCCCCCCTGCCCCGGGAGCTCAAGGCCGAGCTCCAGCGGCGCTACCACCTGGACCAGGTGCCCGGCGCGCTCATCTACGACCCCCGCCACCTGGGCTCGGGCCTGGAGCAGGAGGGCGTCCTGCCCCGGCCCGTGGACGCGGAATACCGCACCCCGCCGCTGCTCTTCTGGAAGACCGCGCTCAAGATGTCCTGCAAGGCCGTGGAAAAGGAACTCCTGGCCCGCTGACCCCGCCCTTTCCGGGAAACGCTCCGCAAAAAAATAACGTCAAGAATTTCAGGCGGTCCGCGAGGAAGCGCTCACCTTCGGCCTGAAACGCGGCTTGCGGGCCGTTTTGGCGCGCAACGCCTTTTTCCGCCTTCAATTGCCGCAATTATTCTGGCTACCATACAATAGCCATTGTCGTGTGTGTGGCCGAGGGAGGCCGTTCCAGCCGAAGCGGCCCGGGCCGCGACGCGCTTCAACAGCTCAACCCAGGAGAGGCATATGTTCCGCAAAAGCATCAGTTCCGTGCTCATCGGCGTGGTGGCCCTGGCCGTGATCCTGGCCGTCACCGCCATCGTGACCTATGTTTCGCGCTCCACCTACCACCTGGCCCTGGACCAGCAGAAACAGGCCATGCTGCAGATGACCGATGCCTGCCAGCGCGGCCTGGACCTCTACATGAACGGCATGCGCTCCTGCGTGGGCACCCTGGCCGCGCGCCGCTCCATGCAGGAGGCCCTGGCCGGGGACACGGCCCGCGCCGAGAACGACTTCAGGCAGTACCTGGCCACCAACAAGAACGTCTGGGGCGCCCTGATCTTCGACCTCCAGGGCAAAGTGGTGGCGGGCAGCACGGTCTCGGGCGAGGCCCTGGCCGGCGTGAACCGCGGCGACCGGGACTACGTCAAGGCCATCGCCGCCGGCCAGGACGTGTTCATGCCCCGGGACCTGCTCATGGTGGAGGCGGGCGGGTCCAAGGCCCTGGTCTTCCCCATCGCCCAGGCCGTGAAGGCGGACGGCAAGATCATCGGCGGGGTCTGCCTGTTCCCGCTCTGGGAGGAGTACACCAAGACCTTCATCGATCCGCCCCGCTTCGGGGCCCAGGGCTACGGCTTCATGCTCGACGCCCAGGGCCGGGTCATCGCCCACGCCGTGGACAAGTCCCTCATGCTCAAGGACCTGTCGGACCAGGGTTTCATCCGCGACGCCCTGCGGATGAAGAACGGCGACCAGTTCTACGACTGGAAGGGCGAGCAGAAGTACCTGGTGGTCTCCGAGGACCCGGATACGGGCTGGCGGGTCTGCATGAGCGCCTACGTCTCCGAACTCACCGAGACGGCCACCCTGCAGCGCAACGTGCTGACGGGCGTGGGCGCGGCCGCGGTGGTCGTGCTGGTGCTGGCCATCATGTTCGCCATCAGCCGCCTGGTGGTGCGGCCCCTGCATGAGATCGAAGGCTTCACCGCGGCCATCGCCAAGGGCGACTTCAAGGCCCAGCTCGGCACGGCCTTCCGCTTCGAGATGAAGAGCCTGGCCGAGAACATCCGGGTCA
>Ga0067045_1027749_pt1 | contig 63685 bp, 39 predicted proteins | sample TerdegcTABiofilm_FD_59184 | JGI IMG/M metagenome (GOLD analysis project Ga0067045, IMG submission 59184) | Combined Assembly of (Gp0054472, Gp0054536) Wastewater bioreactor microbial communities from Singapore -Terephthalate degrading...
TTCAGCCGCTCTTCGTCCACGACAGAGGCGGGGAGAAGAAGCCGATCGACTCCATGCCCGGCCAATTCCAGTTGTCGCCGGAGCATCTCGTAGAAGAAGCCCAAGAGGCCAAGGAATTGGGTCTGGGGGGCGTCCTCCTCTTCGGTATTCCGAGTCGGAAGGATGATTCGGGGTGCGACGCGCTTGACGAAAACGGCGTGATTTGCCGGGCGGTTCGCCGCGTCAAACAGACGGTGCCGGACTTACTCACGGTCACGGACTTGTGTTTTTGCGAATACACGGATCATGGGCATTGCGGGCGATTGGGGCATGCAGGAGCGCAGCCCACGGTCGATAACGACGCCACCTTGGACCTTCTCGGACGGCAGGCGGTGCTCCATGCCCGGGCCGGCGCGGATATGATTGCACCGAGCGGCATGATGGACGGAATGGTGGCGGCGATCCGCCGAGCGCTGGACGCTGCCGGTTTCGTCCATGTGCCCATCATGAGTTATTCCGCGAAGTACGCGGGACCGTTTTACGGTCCCTTCCGAGATGCCGCGGAGAGCGCTCCGCGGTTCGGGGATCGGCGGAGTTACCAAATGGATCCCGCGGCGGCCGCGGAGCAAGCCCTCCGCGAGGTTGCGTTGGACTTGGAGGAGGGAGCCGACATTGTGATGGTCAAACCCGCGTTGGCCTATTTGGACGTCATCCGTCAGGTTCGCGATAGATTTCCCGGCGTGCCGTTGGCGGCCTATAACGTCTCCGGCGAATACAGCATGGTCATGGCCGCCGCCGCGGCGGGATGGATCGACGGCCCGGCGATGATTCGCGAGATTCTGACCTCCATTCATCGAGCCGGTGCCGACATCATCATTACCTATTGGGCCAAAGAGGCCGCCCGTTGGTTTTCTTGATGGAATGATCCCCGGACGCATCCGCGTGCCGCATGCGCATCGGAGAAGTTCCGTTTGGAACTCGCCTTTCCCGCCGGGTTACGCCGACCTCCGGAGCTTGTCCCCCCGGGTATACTTTGGAAAAGAGCGGCGGGACGCAACCTTCGACCTCCGTCGCGGATGGGATGTGCGATGATTTGGCGGGCCGGTCCGAATTGGGACGCCCGCCCGGCAAGGCGTCGCGCGTGGTTTTGGGCCGGGTGAAGACGGCTTGGCATGAACCGATTGCTGTTGTGAAAGTGCTGTTGCTGCAACTACCGATCCCTCCCTTCGGGCCGGAGACCGTGCGAGGCAATGTGCCCTTGGCGGCGGCCTATTTGAAGTTTTACGCGCAGCGCGTCGAGAACATCGCGGCGGACATCGAGATTCTTCCCGCGTCTTTGGCCGACGGTCGAGGGGATGCTGCCCTCCTGCGCGAAATAACGGACCGGCGTCCGGACGTGCTGGGCCTTTCGTGCTACCTCTGGAATGTCGAAAGGTCCCTTTACTTGGCGGAGCAGGTCAAGCGTCGGATGCCGCAGGTTCTCGTGGTCCTAGGCGGGCCTGAAATCACCGCGGACAACGCTTGGGTCTTGGAACATCCGGCCGTCGATTACGCAGTCATGGGAGAGGGCGAGCAAACGTTCGCCGAATTGCTCCGGTTTCTGACTGAGACGGGCGGCGATCCAAACTCGACTCCGGTGATCGCGGGACTTTGGAACGGAAGAAATCGGGCGATCCCGCCGGCGCGTCGACAACTGGCCCATTTGAACGATGTCGGTCGCGTCTACCTGGAGGGAATCCTCGACCCCGCACCGTACGACAGCCTGTTTTTGGAGACGATCCGCGGCTGCATCTTCAAGTGCGGCTTTTGTTTCTATCCCAAGAGCTTCGATCGCCTGGCGTATATGGATGACGATTTGGCGGCGGCGAATCTCGCCTTGGCCCGACGGTCCGGCGTATCGGAGGTCTTTCTTCTGGATCCCACGCTGAATCAGCGGCGAGACTTCACGGAGTTCTTGAAGCTGTTGGCGGCGGGCAACGCCGATCGCACCTTCACGTATTCGGCGGAACTGCGAGCGGAGGGGATTCGAGCGGAACATGCCCGGCTCATGGCCGAAGCCGGCTTCGCGGAGGTCGAACTGGGCCTGCAATCGATCGATCGAACGGCCCAGGCCTTGATGCATCGCACCGTCAACCTGCCCGCATTCGAACGCGGTGTTCGGGCGCTGCTGGATGCAGGCATTCGGGCACGCGTGGATTTGATCGTCGGACTGCCGGGAGACACCGCGGAAACCGTGCGTCGCGGTTTGGATTACCTGGCGAATTCCGGACTTTTCACCGAAATCCAAGTCTTCCGGCTGGCGGTGCTTCCCGGGACGGATTTTCGGCGTCGTTACCGCGAATTGGGGCTGGAGTTTCAACCCCATCCGCCGTACCACGTTCTCCGCACGCCGACTTTGTCGAGCGACGAAATCGGCGATTTGATGCGGGAGGCCGAATCGCTGTTTGATACGGAATTCGATCCCCTTCCTGAAGTCCCGGGGCGGTCGTGGGGGGCTTCGGCATCACCCGGCCGCACGCCCCTCGCGGGAACGCAGTGGGTGATCGATTTGGATGCTTCTCCGCGGAGGCCATCGCCCGAGGAGGTCGGCCTGGCGCACATTCTGCGATTCGTTTCCCGGGATTTCTCTCGGCACGGTGCTGCCATGCGCGGCTGGGTCGAACACGTCCTCGATCACAATCCCCACATCACCTTATGGGTCGTGATCGAACTCGGCGAGGGAGCGGACCTGCCGCGGAAACGGGATCTGGAGTCGCTTTTGGAGGCGTGTTATCGCCGTCCGCTCAGCTATCTCGACTGGTATTTCAGTCTTCAACCGAAGCCCGGCAGAATGGGGGCCAAGCGTATCATCGTTTCGGCGCCGCACTCGCTGGGTGAGCGGGTGGAAGGGTTGCGTCGAAGACTTCCCGGAATCGACTTCGTCGTGCCTGAGACAAGCCCCGTGCAATGACGTCCGAGGAACCTCGGCGGCCGCGGATTCCGAATCAGATCCACGGCCGCCCTGTTACGGTTCGACGCGAACATGTCCGCCGCGCGGCATCGGGCATCAATTGGCGACGGATGGAACGGCGGCCTTGCCCGCTTTGCGCGGCTTTTCGTTCCCCTGTCGGGGCCGGGCTGGTTTGCCGCCGGACGCGGGCGAGCCGGGCTTATTTCGGGCTTTCGGACCCTCGACCGCAGGTTTCGTCTCCGGCGCCCTTCGTACCGGCTTGGTCGCCAGCTGGGTCAGCGGCTCGCCGTCCAGGGGTGGTTGCAGCTTGCTGAGGTCGACGCCGAATCGGGCCAGGATGGTCGGGGCGATATCCTGACGCATGCCCTCCCGTTGAACCAAGGGATCGTTGGTGCCCAGGAAGACGTAAGGTGCGTAACTGTGCCGGGTTGCGCCTTCGTCAAACCCATGATCCGCCGTCACATAGATTAACGTTTGGTCGTAGAGGCCCAGCTCTTTCAGTTTTGCGATGATCCTTCCGGTCCACTCATCGTTGGAAATGAGTGCGTCGTTGTATTCCTTGGAGTTCTCGCCGAAGCGGTGGCCGTTATGGTCCACGGACGCGAAGTGAACGAAGAAGAAGAAAGGACGGTCCTTGTACTTTTCCAGCAATTCCAGGGCCGACGTCCCGACTTTTTCGTCTTCCATCAGGCCGTACTGCCAAACGTCGCAAGCGTGATGCATGGTGTAGTACGGTGAGCCTTCGAACACGAGGTACTTCTCACCGTCCTTCTCGACGATCCGGCCGACGACTTGCCGACCGGCTCCCGGTTGGACGGGTTGCCCCGCGGCCGCGCCGCGACCGTTGCCTGTACGGGCTTGGGCCCCCCGCTGTCCGCGCGGTGCGTCCGACGACTGGTTTGCTTGGGCGTTTTGCGTCGCTTGCCGCTGTCGGCGCTCTTGCTGCTGTTGCAATTGCTGCTGAATCCGGGCGGCCTCTTCGTCGGTCAGCTTGCGTTTGAAGGGTTCGCGGATTTCGCCGCAGTGGTCCCTCTTGCCGATCACGGCGGCGCATACGAAGTCGGGGCCGAATTGGGCTTTCAGCCGCTCGAAGACGCTCAGCCCTTGGGGGACGTCGCGGAATCGGCTGTTGCTGTAGACACCGGTGACCTCAGGGTGATAGCCGGTCAGAATCTGCGTCCAACCTGCCTTGGTATCGGTAGCGCCGGTGATGACGTCAATGTCCACGAGCGTGCCTTCCTCGCTGATCGCCTTCAGCGTCGGCAATTCACCCCGCTGTAGGCACTCTTGCACATGGGCACGTTGTGCGCCGTCCCAGCCGATCAGGATGATGTTGCGAGGCGGGGCTTCCCGTCCCTGCTCCATGCCCGCGCAAGGCAGCGCGAAGAACAGCGTCAACGTCGCAAGCCAACAAGTCAGCCGTCTCATCGTAGCCTCCCGATAGAAAGACTTTTGGGGGACTCACCGTCACCTCGACCGCCGGAGTCCCATTCGCGGTGATTGGACATGAGAGCGCTTCTCAGCAACGACAAACGGAAAAGGTGTCGTGCGATCCCTCAAACGAGAGGGAGCTTTTCTCCGGCCGATCCAACATGGGAGAAAGGATTGCATCGTGCTCGCGGGATACGCGCGGCCGAAAATCACGACCGATTGCGAGCGAAGGATCGCCGCTCTTTATACGTGAATGCGCTAATCGGGCACGGCGCACGCAGAGCGTTTAGAAGGCGGATGCGCCGCCGGGCATCATGCGGCAGCGGCGTCGTCATTGTGCCGCGGATTTGGAGCCGCCGGGAGAACCCGTGATCGGATACCCATTGGGGAGAGGACGGCCCGCCACGCTAAAGCCTTGCTGATGGAGGAAATCGCGAAGTCGGCGAAAATCCGCGAAACCGTCCGGATAGCACCAGATCGTGACGATGGTTTTCTCCGGGTGATAGCCGGCCAGACGTCTTCGAAATTCCGAAGTCTCGTCGAGGGCCTTATCCGTCGGGTCGCCGATGTCGGCGATCGGTTGCAAGACCCATCGCTTGAGCTGCACCATGGCCCCGTTGACGCCCTCGCCCGTGCGGTCCTCGATCTGGACATTGCGCCGTACGAGAACGTATTGCAAGCGATAACCGCCGAGCGGTCCGACCGTGCCGGATACTTCCGGCACCTCCAGAAGGCGGTAAATCTTTTGCCTGGCGTCGCCGACGAGTTCTTTGAGCAGTCGTTCCAGGGGGATGTAGGCTACGCGGCCGTTGCGGATTTGAAAATGCAACTCTTCCCCGTCGGCGGGAACGCTGAGCGGGGTCGGGTAGTTGACCAAGGTTACTACATGGTCGGTGTCGATGCTCGCACTTGCCTCCAGCTCACGGCGCAATTGGTCGGCCCGATTTCGGGACTCGGCCAGCCTGCCTTGCAGGGCGATCCGTTCCTGTTCTCGGTCGGAGACTTGGGCCGCGCGTTCCTGAATCGCTTTGCCAAGCTGGGCGACCAAGCCGGCCAGATTCCGGCGTTCGAACTCTCGCGCCGCCCGATCGAGTTCCACCTGCCGCATGGTCTCATGAAGGCGTAGCACGTCCGTCCGCAGCGACTCCACAAGGTCTCTTTGGCGACGAAGTTCCTCCAATTCTTGAGCGTATTGCTCCGGAATGTTGTTGATTTGAGGCGAGGCCGGCGGGAGCTTGGATGCGCGGACGCCCACGACCATCACCAAGATGATCAAAATGCCAACGATGTTCGTCACGATATCCAGGAAGGAGTCGTAACCGGCGGTGAGTTCGTGCTCTGGTTGAAGATCGTGCATGCGTGGGTTCCTCGGCCATTGCGATCGACGCGCCCCAATCGTGCGAGCGGCGGGCCCCGCAACCCGACGTCGAGTATTAGCGACTCCCGGCCGGCTCGATCTCCAAACCGCTGTCTTGCAAAAGGATTTGCAACCGACGGAAGACCGGTCCGGCATCGGGAGCCGTTCGAACGGTCAAGACGGGCCGCCAGTACATCCCGTTTCCGGCGATTCCCCAAGACCTCATGTATTCGTTGACGTTCTCGATCAGGCGATCGACGGCCGACTCCAACCCTTCTTCGAAGGTGAAGACCTTGGTCTGATCCAGCCCTTTTTCGGGCACCAGCACGATACGATCGGGGTAGCACTCGACTCGGATGGGACGAGTGACGGGAATGGCCCCGCGTTCGTGCTCGGGAACGGCCCAACCGGCGCCGCGACGGTCCGCCAAGGGGCGGACGTTGGATTCGCCACCGCCGGATCGGTCGAGCCGTCCGTCGGACGGTACGGCGGAGTTTCCCGATGGTGGGCGGCCGCTCCGGACTCCGTCGCCGACGCCGAAAGCCGGTTTCCGCTGCTGAGAAAGGAAGGCGTCCTGATTCCCAGTGCCGGATTTTTGGCCGCCGCTGAGGTTTTCGGGTATTCCGGCATTGCGGATGGATTGGTCAGCGGCATCGTCGGGGATTCCGCCGAGATTATCACCGACCGCCGGATGGGGCGTTGCTGCGGTCGGGCCGGGGGCGGTGCCGGCGTCAAGAAGGGCGGCATTGCCGGCGCTACCGTCCTCCATGTCCGTCAAGGAGGCGAAACCGGGTGAACCGCCGGTACTCCGGACGGATGCGGTCTCGTCGTCACTTCCGTCGCTCTCGCGCACGGCACCGCCGATGTAGGGAGACAGTCGGTATTTGGGAACGCTCCTTCCGTAACGCCCGGGAGCCGCCCGGGCCAGGAATTCTTGACGTTCCCGGGCGGTTTGAACGGCCTCACGAACCGCGGCGGCCAATTGCGGTTGGGGCGGAGGGTATACGAGCGTCCAATCCGCTTCGATCAATTCGTAGCCGAATTCGGTGCCCCAGGAAGTCAACGCGGCGCGGGCGGCGTAAAAGGCTTCGATCCCGTCCGGGCGGACCAGCAGCAGGGGGTAGGTATCACCCTCTCGCACAGGATCGATTTGTCCGGATCGCACGAGGAATTCGCGGGCTGCGCGGAGTGCGGCGTCGAGGGGGTTTCCCGGCCCCAGCGAACCGAGGAAATCGGACAGCACGAACTCGATCCCCTCCGGCTGCATGATGATCGCCTCGCCGCGGCATTCGAGATAGATCGGGCGACGCGCGGTACCATGTTTTCCCAAGTAGGGGACGACCGCGTAAGACACCGTTTGGGATGCCGGCCGGCCGCGCTCCGCCAGTTGTCGCTCCAACGCGGCAACCTCTCGTTCCGCGGTGCGGAGTTGCTCCTGAAGCGTTTCCGCGTTCGCATCGGGGTCGGGATGCTCCAGGGATTGCAGCCTGTCCTGAAGCGTGGCCAGCTCTGCGCGCAAGCGGCGAATCGACTCTTCGCTGTGTCCGAGCAAGGCCCGGGCGACGTTCAATTGCTCTTGAGTGGCCCGGCGTGCCGCTTGTATTTGTTCCTGCTGCCAGGTTAGATCTTCGCGGAGTCGCGCCAAATCTTCAGGAGAGGGGAGTTCGGACGCCGTGTCCTGCGAGGCTTGCCGATGCTCGACCTGGAGTCTTACTTGGCGGACCAAAACGACCAATAGCAGTATGAGCGTGCCCATCGTGCAAATGAGCACGGCCAAGAACGGGAAGAGCGAAATCGGATTGCCCTCCCGCCCAGGAACGGTATGGACGAAGGGGCGTCGCGTCATGCGGCCTCGCTTGCGGGACGGATGACATCCGATCGAAAGGCCTCTTCGGCGGACTCTCGCTGCAAATGCGCGCTCAACAGGCTGGCAGCCGCGGCCAGGGTGGTCAAGGCCTGTTCAAAATGCTTGGCCGAGGCCACGGCCGTCAAGTTCCGGTGCAAAGCATCTTCCAGCTTTCGCAGATCCGCTCCGCTCTCGGACAACGAAATCCAAGCCTCCGTCTGCTCTTTCAAACGAAGGGTCAGATCTTCGAGCTTGTCCAGTTGTGCGGCGATCACGGATTCCCGTCGGCGTTCTTCCTCCCGCCGTTCCGCCGAGCTTGCATTTTGGACTTCGGCCAATTCCCGCGCGAAACCGCGGAGGCCGGCCTCCAAGGCTTCGGTCAGACGGTTGCCGAAAGACTCGGCGGTATGGCGGACTTCCTCGTGCCAGCCCTTCTCCACGCGTTGCAGGCTTTGTTCCCAGGCTTGGACGGAGAGCCGGACCCAATCCGCGGCTGCGTCGCTCCAATGAGAAAGCGCGGCTTGGAGGGCATCGGCTCCGCGGCCGGCCGCCTTCTTACCCGTGAATCGGTGCAGGATTTCGTTTTCGGTGCGGCGCGTGATGCGGTCGAACAGGCCGTCCTCCCACCGTTGAACGAGGAATTGGGCGAGCATCAAGATCATGGACAAGCTCAACGCCAGAGCCGTCGTGTCGAAAGCCACCGTCAGCCCGGACATGACGACCGGTAGCGTTTTTTCCAAGTCGCTGGGGGATAGGTTCCCGAGGGCCAGCGCGATGCCGACCACCGTCCCCAAAAAGCCGAGAATGGGTACGGCCCAGACAATCAATCGGAGGAGGGCGTAGTCGCCGTAACGTCGCTGCGAGTCTTGCTCGTTGAGCATGACCAGGCGTTCTTCGGGCGCATCATCGCCGCTGAGAACGGTTTGAAGCACCTGTTTCCAACGCTGGACCGCGGTGTCGGCATGGAAGACCGGCGGGAGCCGCCCAAGGTATTCCAGTGCAGCCCGAGCCTCTTGCCGAATGTCATCGGATGCGACTCGCTTCGGCAATCGCAATCGCGAAAGTCGTTGCCGCTGGGCGGAGATGTTGAGAAAGCGGACGCCCAACCACGTCAGGCCGAAGAAGAACAAGTAAGTCTCGACGTGCTCAATGGGGTGACTGGCGGTGTAGCGGCGAAGAAACTCGATTCCCGGCAAATCGGTAGTCAGGAGCCATTGGAAAAAGAGATAGGCTGCCGTACCCCAAATTAAGGGCGAGGCGAGTATCGATTTGCCAATGTTCTTGGGAGTTGGGTCGGTCGGTGGTTTCGTTGTCATGGAACGTGATATTCAATCGCACGGGGCCAAGGAAACCGCGGCCGATCCGGCAAGGCCGTCACCTCGGCCGGGGGGATAGATAGTTCGCGGCGGCACGGAATCCCGGTCCTAATGGGAAGGGGATTCCGCATCGCATTGTGAGGTGAATCAGGAACCGGTAAATACCAGAAACCGGTCCCGGACGTCAATGGAGTTCGGCAGCGGACAGGCTCTCGCGGTCGATAGTCTCACCGCCGCACCCCGGGTAGTCGGCAGCGCACCGGCACCGCTTTTGGACGACAGAGAGACGCGGTGCTTTCCGATGACGGCCGCGCAGTGTTTGCGGCAACTGCGTTCCCATCTCCTTAGCCCGTTGGTCGTTTTGGCCGGTTCGCGTACAATACGAAGATATCGCACCCTGAACCACGACTCGGATTTTGAATCATGACTACGACCGACGCGCTCTTGATCAGGCAACGGTTCGATTCTCCGTCCCAATGGCGAGAGATTGCGGATAGAGTCCTTGAGGGGGGCAAAATAGCTCGTCAAGAGGGGTTGGCCGTCCTTCAGGCGCCGGACGAAGAGATCTTGGACATCTTGGCGGCTGCGTACCGTGTTAGGCTGCGTCATCACGGTAATTTGGTGCGGCTCAATTTACTGATCAATGCCAAGAGCGGGATTTGCCCGGAGGATTGCGCCTATTGCTCGCAGTCGCGAATATCCTCCGCGGAAATCACTAGGTATCCGCTGGTCAATCGAGAAGAACTCTTGCGGGGTGCTCAGGCGGCTGTGGAACGACAGGCGACGATGTATTGCATCGTCATCGCGGGTCGCACGCCCAAGCCGGGAGAACTGGATGCCATTTGCGAGGTCGTTTCCGAGATCAAGTTACGGTGGAACATCAAGATTTGCGTCTCGCCGGGCCTTCTAAACCGCGAGCAAGCGAACCGCTTCAAGGCGGCAGGCGTGGACCGCATCAACCACAATCTCAATACCAGCCGCAAGTTTTATGATCGAATCTGCTCCACGCACTCCTACGAGGATCGGCTGGCCACCCTGCGCGCGGCGAGAGAAGCGGGGCTGGAGCTGTGCTGCGGTGGCATCATCGGGATGGGAGAATCCCTCGAAGATGTGGTCGATTTTGCCTTGGAATTGGGTGAATTGCGCCCCGAATCCCTTCCAATCAACTTTTTGATTCCCATTCCCGGTACGCCCTTAGAGAACCAAGGCGACCTTTCACCGCTCTATTGTTTAAAGGTGTTATCGCTCTTGCGTTTTGCCAGTCCCCCCTCGAACCTGCGGATTGCCGCCGGTCGCGAGCTGCATTTGGGGCCCCTCCAACCTCTGGGGCTGTTTCCCGCCAACTCGATCTTTGTGGGCGACTACTTGACGACGAAGGGCCAGCCGCCCGAGGAAGATTACCGGATGATCGAGGCACTGGGCATGAAAGTAGTCTTGGACCCTCATAGTTGACAGAACGACGCAATTCGGCGCTAAGTATCCGCTAAGTATCCTTTGTGGAAAAATATCGGGTTGCGAAGCCGAACCGAGGGCGGATTATCAAGATTCGGCGCCGTTCGTCGAATGAAAGGGGACGGCGAGCTGCCGTGGACTCGGTTCGGGGGGAACCTGGCGGCAAAGGCTCACGTAAATTATCGGGATAGGGTTTCGCGCCAGCCACGTACTGCTTCAAGTCTTATGACGTCCGGATCACCGAGTTCGATACCCGCGGGTGATGAACCCACACTGGACATGGCGCCGCGCGATAGCACGGCTGCCGGCGGGGACTCCGCGTCGCAAAGCGGCGCGATGCTGGCGGAGCCGAAATGCCCGGTGGTGCGCTTGGTTTCCGGGTCGGCCGAGGACTGGACGTGCGCGCTTCATGAGGCGCTCCACCGCCGATTGCGGCTGGCCGTCTGGATCATCGCCGCAGGATTCGCGGTATTTCTCCCCTGGCAATTCCTGCTGTTCCAGCCGGAGGTCGGCTGGGAACGCTATAACCTGGTGTTCCACGTCCTGTGTACGATCTTTCTGATCGGAGCCGGGGCTTGGCTCACCTGGGGAAAATGTCATGGAGATTACGGCGTCATCCGATCCCTGGAATTGGCGGCGTTTGCGGTTCCCGCCCTGTTCTTGGCCTACGGTTCTTGGTTCGGCATGGCTCACTCCTGTCAGGAGCGAGGCTTTTTTGAGTTCAACAGCGGTGGTTGGATGCTGTTGATCTTCGCCTACGCCTTGTTTATCCCGAACACGGTCCGGCGGGCGGCCCTGGTGATTGGAATCTTGGTGGCCGTGCCGATCTTGATTCTGGTTGCCGGGCGATTGTTTCATCCCGACATCGCGCACGCAATGCGAACGGAGCACATGACGGTAATTCCGTTGATGTTCCTGGTTTCGGGGGTGATGGCGGTGTTGGGAGTCGATTCCATTCAATCCCTACGCCGCGAGTCATTCGAGGCCCATCAGTTCGGACAGTATCGCCTGCGCGAGCGGTTGGGCGGCGGCGGGATGGGCGAGGTCTACTTGGCCGAGCACGTGCTCTTGAAGCGGCCGTGCGTGGTCAAGTTGATTCGTCCCGAGCGGATGGCCGATCCCCGAACTTTGGCCCGCTTCGAGCGGGAAGTCCGCACCACGGCACGGCTTTCCCATTGGAACACGATCGAAATCTTCGACTATGGGCTGACCGGCGACGGCGTGTTTTACTACGTGATGGAATATCTTCCCGGCTTGGACTTGGGAGCCTTGGTTCGCCGGTTCGGTCCGCTTCCGCCTGAGCGGGTCATCTTCCTGTTATGCCAGGCATGCGATTCGATTCGAGAGGCTCACGAGCAGGGATTCATTCACCGCGACCTGAAACCGTCCAATATTTTCGTCGCACAGCGAGGCGGCGTGTTCGATGTGGTCAAAGTCTTGGATTTCGGATTGGTCAAACCGATTGCGGATATGCAGGATTTGAGCCTTACCGCGGAAGGGTCCGTTACGGGTTCGCCGTTATTCATGTCGCCCGAGCAGGCGATGGGCAATACCGATCTGGACGCCCGCAGCGACATTTACTCGTTGGGGGCGGTGGCATACTTCACTTTGACGGGCCGGCCGCCCTTCGAGTCCGACAAACCGATTCGAGTGATTCTTTCCCACATCCAGGCCGAGGTGGTTTCGCCTCGCGATTTGAGACCGAATCTGCCGGAGGATTTGACGCAGATCGTACTCCGCTGTTTGGAAAAGAATCCCGAAGACCGCTTCCAGACGGCGAGCGAGTTGCGCGAAGCGCTCGCCCGTTGCGAGGCGGCGGGACGGTGGACTCGCGAGCGGGCGGCCGCTTGGTGGAAAGAACGTCAGCTCGATCGTCCGCGCGATGTGCCGCCCTCAAGCCCATCGGAAGAGCGTGTTCCGGCCGTCGGTTCGGCGGCGAATTGAACCCTCGGTTTGCCGGCGGTGCGGTCCCGCGATTCGCAGTGCCGCGTCCCTGTGGCACTCAAACGGTATCCTGCCCGGTTGGACGGTCGGAAGGTAGAATCAAGGTTTCACCCATTGCCGACCGGAAATTCCGTAAGGCTCGGGGTTGGTCGGAGCCGGAATCGGCTTGGGCCGCGGGCCGCGAGAAACCGTGAGTCGGCGGCGGGGTGGTGGCAGCCGCGGGCTGGGGTGTGATGGATCGAACGTGTTATTCAGGGTCATTTCGAATAAGGGTAAGTGTTTCGGATCATGATTTCCGCCTCGCGACCTCGGACGATTCTCGAGAAGATTTGGGATGACCATCTGGTTTACGCCGAGGAGGGCAAGCAGGCCATCCTGTACATCGACCTGCATTTGGTGCACGAAGTCACCAGCCCACAGGCCTTCGAGGGATTGCGTTTGGCGGGGAGAAAGGTCCGTCGGCCGGAGCGGACCGTGGCTACGGTCGATCACAACGTACCGACCACCGACCGGTCCCTGCCCATCGTCGATCCCATCTCCAAGCAGCAGATCGACACGCTGCGGCGCAATTGCGAGGAGTTCGGCATCCGGCTGTACGACTTGAATCATGAGAACCAAGGGATCGTGCACGTCATCGGGCCCGAACTCGGTTTCACCCAGCCCGGCATGACGATCGTTTGCGGGGATAGCCATACGGCCACGCATGGGGCGTTCGGGGCGCTGGCGTTTGGAATCGGCACCAGCGAGGTCGAGCACGTGCTGGCCACCCAGACGCTGTTGCAGTACCGGCCCAAGACGATGGAGATTCGGGTCAACGGCCGACTGGGACCGGGCGTAACGGCGAAAGACCTGATTCTGTACGTGATCGGTCGCCTCACCACACGCGGCGGAGTGGGGTACGGTCTGGAATATACGGGCGAGGCGATTCGTTCCCTCTCCATGGAGGAGAGGATGACCGTCTGCAACATGTCGATCGAGGCCGGGGCTAGGGCCGGACTGATCGCGCCCGACGAGACGACCTTCTGCTATCTCCGCGGGCGTCCCTTCGCTCCGCAAGGTGAAGCCTTCGATCGAGCCGTGGAACGTTGGCGGCAGTTGCCCAGCGATCCCGGAGCCGTTTACGATCGTACCGTCGTTTTCGAGGCGGCGGACATTCAGCCGCAGGTGACTTGGGGAACGAATCCGGCCCAGGTCGTCGGCGTGAACGATGTCGTGCCGTCGCCCTCGCAGTTCGAGGATCCGGTCGATCGCAAGGCGGCGGAAGACGCCCTCCGCTACATGGACTTGGAGCCCGGGATGCCGATCCGCGAGATTCGCTTGGATAAGGTCTTCATCGGCTCATGCACCAATGGTCGGATCGAGGACCTGCGGGCGGCGGCGGCCGTCGCCAAAGGTCGGCGGGTTGCCAAACATGTCCAGGCCTTGGTGGTACCCGGCAGCGGGCTTGTGAAACGCATGGCAGAGAAAGAGGGCTTGGATCGCATCTTCCGCGAAGCGGGGTTCGAATGGCGCGAGCCGGGTTGCAGCATGTGCTTGGCCATGAATCCCGATCGGCTTGAGCCGGGAGAGCGCTGCGCCGCGACCAGCAATCGCAATTTCGAGGGGCGGCAGGGCCGCGGCGGTCGCACTCATTTGGTCTCGCCCGCCATGGCCGCGGCGGCCGCCATCGCTGGAAAATTCGTGGACATCCGCGCCTGGGACGGTCGCTGAGAGGCCGCACCGTCACCGCTTAAGCCGGGTTTCCCGGCAGGCTCCCAGGATTATCCTGCTTACCGCATTCCAAAATCGAGGGATTTCTTTATGCAGCCGTTCGTCAAGCATACGGGACTTGTGGTGCCGCTGGACCGCTCCGACGTGGATACCGATCAAATCATCCCCAAACAGTTCCTCAAGCGCATTGAACGAACGGGTTTCGGGGAATTCCTCTTCTTCGATTGGCGTTATTTGGAGGACGGCAGCCCCAACCCCGAGTTCATCCTCAATCGCCCGAAGTATCGCGGGGCGACGATCCTGTTGGCGCGCCGCAATTTCGGCTGCGGGTCGAGTCGCGAACATGCTCCCTGGGCCTTGGCCGATTACGGATTTCGCGCGATCATCGCCCCCAGCTTCGCCGACATCTTCTACAACAACAGCCTCAAGAACGGGCTGCTGCCGGTCCGCTTGCCCGAGGATGCCGTGGACGAGCTTTTCCGGCGAACCCTGGGCGAAGACGGATATCGCCTCACGGTGGACCTTGAGCATTGCGTTGTTGCGGACGAACGAGGGTTTCGCGCACCTTTCGACATCGACGCCTTCCGCCGTGAATGCTTGCTGAAAGGGCTCGACGACATCGGTCTGACCCTGGAGCACGAAGAGAAGATCGCCGCCTACGAGAAGGCCCGGGGTATTGCTTAATTCGGCGCGGGCACGTTGTTTTCCCAGCTCGACTAGGTACCACAGGCAATTCTTCCCCGCCTTCCTGCGGCTTATTTCCTGCGGCTTCGTGACGGCCGGCGGACAGGCGGCTCTTGTTCCGTCGCCCGCCCGTTCGACGCCGTTTCCTCATCAGCGCGATTGAGACGTCGGTCTCGTTCCTCGGCATCCTTCGCGGAGAATGCTTGACATCCCGGTTTCGGCGATCAGAATGTGGGAAAATCCGGCAAGCTATCCTTAAATACGGTGGGGTGAACAACCCTTGCCGCTGCCGGGTGGCCTCATTGTCCGAAGCTCCAACGGAGGTTGTCGTGCGCAGATTCGAGAACACCGATCGGAATGTTTCCCAAGGCGACCGAAATCACGGCGGCGCGTTATGGACTCGCCGTCGAGCCGTGCAGGCGATCGGCGTCTCTGCGTTGTCGTCTGCGTTCTTGGCACGCAGCGTCCACGCCGCAGAGCCTGCGGAACGCAAGGTGCGCATCGGCATCGTGGGCGGACGTTTCGGAGCCTCGTTCCAGTGGCACGAGCACCCGCAATGTGTGGTGGCGGGCGTGAGCGACCTGCGTCCGGAGCGAAGGGCGACCTTGCAAAAGGTGTATGGTTGCGAGCAAGCCTATGAGTCCTTGGAGGTCATGCTCCGGGACGGCAAGGATATCGAAGCCGTCGGCATCTTCACCGAAGCCCCCAATCATGTCCCGCACGCGGTGGCCGCCTTGCGGGCTGGAAAACATGTCATCTCTGCGGTTCCCGCCGCGATGACGTTGGAAGAGTGCGCCCTGCTCGTCGATACGGTCCGCAGAACCGGGTTGACGTACATGATGGCCGAGACGGGCTACTGGCAACAGCATACCATTTCGGCCCGGCAGTTTTTTCAAGAGGGCCGTTTCGGCACGGTCTATGCCGCGTATTCGATGTACCGTCACGCCGGACTGGAGGACCTGTTCGTGGAAGACGGAAAGCGTACTTGGCGTTACGGCTTTCCGCCCATGCACTATCCCACCCATTGCACGGTCCATATGGTGGGCGTGACCGGAGAGCGGTTGAAGGCGGTGAGCTGCATCGGCTGGGGAGACGGCTCTTCCTTCCTTAAGGACAACGTCTACGCGAACCCGTTTTGGAACGAAACCGCGGAGTTTCTCACTGAGAAGGATCACTCGTTTCGTGTCGAGGTGTGGTGGTCGGGCGCGCATGTCGGCGGCGAAAGGGCCGAATGGTACGGCGATCAAATGAGCTTCTTGTGCCCGAACGGTTACGGCCAGCCCGCCACCATCGTGCGCGCGAGTGAGTTGAAGGAGCTGGACACCGGCGGCTTCCAGCGCGCCGCGGCGAAGGTGGAAAAATACGATATCCCGCAGTGGTGGAACACGGACATGTTACCGGAAACGTTACGGCACGATTCCGGCCACGAAGGCTCGCACACGTTCATTACCCACGAGTTCATCGACGCCCTGGTGCATGAGCGAAGGCCGGCCGTGGATGTGTACGAGGCCGTGGCCTATACGGCACCCGGCATTGTGGCCCATCAATCGGCCCTGCGAGGCGGTGAGCGACTTTGGATCCCGGACTTCGGTCGTCCCGAGGATTCAGCTTGCCCGAGCGGGGCGCCTCCCGCACGTCATGCCCCGACGACTTCGCGGCGTCGTCTTTTCGGCCGGCGATGACAGCCGGGCCGCCGCTTGTCTTCATCCCTCCGCAAGGAATAATACCAACAACCGGGCACCGAACCGGCGGCCGGATGCGCTGCCATCCGGCTGGGTGTGAGCTTGCGAGATTCCGTATCTGTTCCACTTTCGAAAAAGGTTGCACGCAATGGGGCTTGCCACGAACAAGGTGAAGTCCGTAGCCGGTTGCTTGACTTGGACGGGTCTGTTTGGCTCGCTCTTGGCGGTGGTTGCAGTGTTGAGCGCGGACGCCGGGAACGGACGCCCCGCGGTCCTGGCCGCGGAAAACGGTTCGGCCGCTCTCAAGCCCGTACCCCGGCTGGGAATGAATCTTGCCGGACCGGCCGATTGGAACACGGAATTGCCGTTCGTCGATGTATTCCGCCTCTCCAGGCCGTGGATTAGTCAGCGGGAGGGCCAACCCTGGGGTAAAGGCCCGGCGTTGGACCTGGACGAACATGGTTGGGTCAAAAGTCTTCAGCCCGGCTGCTACGCCGAAACGCTGATGTGTACGATCGACGACGGCCATTATCCGTCCGGCCGATACGTGATTTTGTACGAGGGCAAAGGCGAGCTGGATTTGGCGGGGGCCGGCAAGATCGCGTCGCAAGCCCCCGGCCGAATCGTGGCCGATGTTGATGCGAGCAAGGGAGCCCTGTTCCTCAGGCTGAGGAGGACCGATCCCGCCGATTATGTGCGGAACATTCGGGTCATCATGCCCGGCTTTGAACAGTCGTTCGAGAAAGATCCTTTTCATCCCGCCTTTCTTCGGCGATGGCAGGGTATGGCTTGCCTGCGTTTCATGGATTGGATGGAAACGAACAACTCCAAGATTCGAAGCTGGAGTGAACGCCCCACACCGGATTCGGCCACTTTCTGTGAAAAAGGAGTTCCGCTGGAATGGATGATCGACCTCTGCAATCGGTTGCAGGCCGATGCTTGGTTCTGCATGCCGCACCTAGCGGACGACGAGTACATACGCAATTTCGCCCGGATGGTCAGGGACCGGCTCGACCCCAAGCGGAAGGTGTATATCGAGTATTCCAACGAGATCTGGAATGCCATGTTCGAGCAGAGCCGCTGGGCCGGCCAAGAGGGTATGCGTTTGGGCTTCGCCGAGAAACCTTGGGAAGCCGCTTGGCGTTATACCGCCTACCGTTCGGTGCAAATCTTTGCGATTTGGGAGGAAGTTTTCGGCGGCCGAGAACGGTTGGTTCGCGTGCTCGCCACGCAGGGCGCCAATCCGTATGTTTCCGAACGCATCTGCGAATTCCAGGACGCCTATCGCCGCGCCGACGCGCTGGCGATCGCGCCGTATATCTCGCTCAACGTTTCGCCTGAGGGTGATGACGGGATCAACGTCCAAACGGTGGAGGGCTGGTCGCTCGATCGACTGATGGGCCATGTCGAGAATGAATGCCTACCGATGGCAATCTCGTGGATTCGCGGGCAAAAGGAAGTGGCAGGCAAGTTCGGCTTGCGTCTGATAGCCTATGAAGGCGGGCAGCACCTGGTGGGAGTAGGCGGCGGCGAGAATTCCGAGATCATGACCGCCCTCTTCCTCCAAGCCAACCGTGATCCTCGCATGGCTCGCATCTATGATCGCTACTACCAAGCTTGGGAAGAGAACGGCGGTGACTTGTTCTGCTATTTCAGCTCCGTCGCGCGCTGGTCGAAGTGGGGGAGCTGGGGGCTTCTCGAATTTTTCGATGAAGATCCCAGACAGTCCCCGAAATTCATGTCCACCATGGGTTGGGCCAAGAGACTGGGACAGCCGGTTCACCTGCCCTGAAAGGTATTTCGGGGCGGCCGCCCCGGAACCCACGCACGTAGGTACCTCCGCCGAATCGAGAAACGCCGGTGGCACGACGCACTCTTCCGCTTCTCGGTGCTCACATGTCGATCGCGGGCGGCTACCACCGCGCCGTGGAGCGGGCTGCGGCGGTCGGTTGCCAATGCCTTCAGCTTTTCACCAAGAATTCCAACCAGTGGCGCGATCCGGACGTTTCGCAGGAACAGGCACAAACCTTCCGTGAAGCGCTGCGGAGTAGCGGCTTGACGGCGGCCATATCGCACGACTCGTATCTGATCAATCTCGCCAGTCCCGATGAATCTCTCTGGAATCGTTCCGTCGATGCCTTGGCCGCCGAGTTGGAGCGGGCGGACCTGCTGGCATTGGACTGCGTGGTGGTCCATCCCGGAGCGTACATCGAAGGCGGCGAAGAGGCCGGCCTGAGGCGGATCGCCCAGGCTCTCGACTCGGTTCACCGACGCCTGCCGCGGGTCCGGACGCAACTCCTCCTCGAGACGACGGCGGGCCAAGGCACGAATCTGGGGTGGCGATTCGAGCACCTGGCCGCGGTCTTGGAGGCTGTGCGCGATCCCGGCCGACTCGGCATCTGCTTCGACACTTGCCACGTCTTCGCGGCGGGTTATCCCATTCACCGGCCCCGAGGTCTTGCCGAAGTCCTGCGCGAATTCGATGCCGTGGTCGGTCTCACCAAGATCCGAGCCGTCCATCTCAACGATAGCCGCGCGGACTTCGCCAGTCGCGTGGATCGGCACGCCCATATCGGCCAAGGCAAGCTCGGCGCGGATGCCTTCCGCCGTTTGCTTCGCGACGACCGCTTGGCCGGCATCCCCATGTACTTGGAGACGCCGAAGGGCACGAACGCGGAGGGCCGAGATTGGGACGCCGTCAATCTCGAGCTGTTACGCAAGCTCGCCCGTTCGCGGTGATGCGAAAAGTCGCTTGGCCGCAGTCGAAACCCGGCAGGCCGTTATTCCCAGGCTCCGAAGCGTCGGCGAACTTCAGTCGATTCCAGCATCTTGATGAAGACGCCGCCGATCACGGGCCGCGCTCGAAAGCCGCGGACCTTGGCCGAATCGGTCCAATACCAATCGGTCAGGGGGATTCGGTCGGGCGTTTCGTCCACGAAACGGTATACCGGGTTCATCAAGGCTTCGAAATCGGCCCGGTCATCCGCCAGCGTGGCCGTCCAAACTTCCCAATCCGTCTTCGTGAAGAGCGATCGGTTGTCGAGCGGCAGTCCGTAGGGCTGAAGTTGATCCTTGTAGTACGCGATTTCCTTAGCCCGAACCTTCGGCCCGAAGAGGTCGAGACCGAGGAGCTTGTCCCATACTAGATTGTACTTCTGGCTCCACGTGCCGGGTCTGTCGAAGGCCAGGCGGAAGTGATCGCCGTCGTCGGCCAACGACGCCCACTGTTCGGCGTAGGTTTTGGCCAAGCTCAAGTACTCCGCGGCCTGATCGGCCGATTTCCGCATTTCGCACAGCTTGCCGAAGCACGCCAACGCGACGATCGCCTTGATCGACAGATTGGCGTTGTGGGCCAAATGGCCCGTGAAATCGTCCGTACACAACTGGTTTTCGGGATCCAAGCCTTTGGCCTTCAGGTACTCCGCCCAGGTCACGAGAAGGGGCCAGTAAGGCTCCAGATACTGAGTATTGCCGTCATTCAGGGCGATGACGTAGGCAACGATAATCATGTTGCCCGACTCTTCTACCGGCATCTGGTTCTCCTCGCTTTGCTCACGCCCTCCGTAGACTTGACCGTTGGCGAGGGGATACTGGCCCAAGTCATGCGGCGCGAAGGGGAACCGCCATCGCGGCATGGCGGCATACTCGAACACCGGTGTGACCGTGGCCTTGAGCAAGTCGTTATCCAAAAGCATGAAGATGGGCGCAGCGGGATAAAGCACGTCTACGGTTCCGATGCAGCCGTTGCTGAAGCATTCCTTGCTGAAAAGCATGGGCTTTCCGCCGGGGCCGGCCGCGAGCTTGTGCGCCCCGACGGCGTGCCGGTAAGACAGTGCGATGAGGTTGGCGTATCCCCGGCCGCCCACGCTTTCGGCGGCGGCAAGGAGCTGCTCATCGAAGGCGACGGCTCGCCGTAGTAGGTCGCCATACTCGCGATCGGCGGCAGACAGCAGATCCTCCGCCTCCCAGCCGTTCCGCCGCCAATACGGCCGCAGATTCTCGCCGAAATACTGAATGGAGAAAAGGTCGTCGTACGCCAGCATGATCCGGCATGTCTTGGCGGTCTCGGCGATTTCCCCCAAATCGAAGCAGCACACGGCGGCGGGCCAGCGATGATCCGCCCTCCGAGGCTGATCCGTATCGTCCGCCTCGGGAATGGCGCCGTCCGTCCAAAACGCCTCCCGCGCCGTGCCGGCATCGGCCAGGACCGTGCGAAAGGCGACTCCCCCCGGTACCGCCGTGTAGAGATAGCCCCAGTCGATGCGGCGGTCGTCGCCCGAGGCGGCTAAGAGGGGCTGCTCTTCGGATCCCATGCGCATCCAGACCGTGCCGTCCGAGGAGCCGCGGCTCCAGACCACGCGCTGCCGCGGTTCGTTCACGACAAGCTCGGCCGTGCTGTCAAAATAGACCTGTACGGCGTGGGTCAGTCCGTCGACGGACTGCACCTCCCAAAGGATGTACGTGAGCGGTCGCGAAAGGACGTCCAGGTCCTTCGGCACGACGGGAGAGAAGAAAGTCAGACCCACACGCACGCCGCCGCCCTCAAATTCGTAGATCGTTCGAGTGGGCAAGACTCGCAGTCCGATCTGCTTCATGGCCGGGATGTCGGGTGAAGGCCGGCCCATGATGCGGAAGGTGGTTCCGTCCACACGGACCATGCCGCATAGGGCGTGGACGCGTCCCGTCCAATGCCGCGGCCAATCGTCGGTCAAACGGTCGCCGAACGACCATATGCTGAAATACGGATCGTGCACCACCAGCGGCACGGCCGGAGGGCGGCCCGCCGGGGCTTCTTCCGACCGAGAAATGCCCCCGTCGTACGCGGCGATGACTGCCAGGAACAGGCCGGCTCTGAAGATTCTCGTCATGATTCCCTCTGATTAAAAAAGAGTATGCCAAGCGGTAAGCGGCGAGCAGGACTGAAATGTCGCCTGGCCGCTCGCACCGGACCGTCGTCGTTTGGGAAGGCTGCCGCAGTCGAGTCTTTACAGCTCGGTCCACTGCCCCGCCACCGGAGCCGGGAAATAACCCTCTTCGTCGGCAGAGACCGGGGCCGGAGAATCGTAATTCAGCTCATCCAGATAGTTGCAGAATTGGAACTGCGAGTTGAAGACCTCATCCCAGGTTACGATGCGGTTGTAGTGAGCCGCCGCCCGCCCCATCAACGTGGTGAAGTCCGAATAGACGGCCCGCTTGCACTCGTTGTGGGGACGATCGGTCCGAATGCTCGTGATGAAATCCCGCCATTCATAAACCCAGGGACTGAATCGATCCGGTTCCGGCGACCATTCGATGTTGTCGTCCGCGATCCGCTGATCCTTGAACATGTGCACGGTGGCGGCGTGGACGTTTCCCGAGAACTGGCCGGCCTTCTTTGCGCAGTGCACGAAGGTGGCGAACTCGGAATGTCCGTTCAGGGCGCGGCGGAATCCGCAAAAGGCCTTGCGCCCGTCGGCGAAGGTATATTCCAAGGAATACACGTCCAAGTTCTGGCCGTGATCGTTGCTGCCCGCCTCCCGACCGCCCATACCGTGGCACGACACGGGCCACGAGTCCATCAGCCAGCAGCATTCGTCGATTTGATGGATCAAATAATCGACGAAATGGCCCGATCCGACCCAAAACAGGTGGATCTTGCCGAATTGCAATTGTTCCAGAAGACTGTTCGCCTTCTGTCCGACGCGGCCTAGCCAGGATCGGCCCTCCAAGCGGTTCGCGCGAATGCAAATCAGGTCGCCCAGCGCTCCGCTTTTGATCTTTTCGATCAGGGCGGCGCGGGCCGGCGAATGTCGGCATTGCAAACCGGCGGCGATCTTGACACCTTTCTTCTCCGCCTCCTCGCCCGCCTTCAAGAGCCGGCGCAAGCCGACCGGATCCGGCGCGAACGGCTTCTCCATGAAGACGTTGATCCCCTTCGAGACCGCATACTCCACATGGATCGGCCGGATGTACGCCCGCGTGGTGCACATGGCCACGTCGCCGGGCCGCAGGAGATCGGTCGCCTTCTTGTAGGCATCGAATCCCACAAAACGGCGGTCCGCCGGCACGTCGATGTCCTCTCCGAACTTCTCCCGCAAGGCATCGTGCGACGCAGTCATGCGATTTTCGTCGATATCGGCCATCGCATAGAGCTTGATCGGCCCCATTTCGCGGGTGCTCAGGGCGTCCGCTACCGCTCCGGCTCCGCGCGGACCGCAGCCGAGCAAGGCCAAACGGATGGTGTTGTCCTCCGCGGCGTGGACGGCGGGAACGCCGCGGGCAAGCGCCGCCGCGCCCAACGCCAAGGCACTGGTACCGGCCAGGAATTGCCGCCGATTCCCTTGCAAGAACGTGTCGTGCATTTTCGATCCCTTTCCTATTCCGGAAAAAAGAATTGCGTGGCGGGAGAACCTTCGCCGTATACTGAGAGGCGAAATATCACCGCCTTCGGAAGGACCGCGATCCGGTGCAAGCTTGCGCCGAACGGCCGAGCGGTGTGTTGGTGTTATAGTAACTTCCCCGACATGCTCCCGCAATAAACCGCGGCCCGGGACCCCGACTTGATGACCCGTCATGATGATGGGCACCGATTTATCCTTGGATCTCCCTTTCGGCCGGAATCGCTTGCCGTAACGCGGTGAGCACGTCCCAGAGATGTCCTTTTCGCGGCAAATAAAAGGCGAGACTCAAAAGCGGTCATTCCGCATCGCCGCAAACAGAAGGGGTACGTTGACCAGGGACCGAAATCCGTTATATTGAATGGAATGAGAGTCGGCTTTCGTGAGTCGCCGGCCCGTCGGCGATTTGCGGCCCTCCGAATTATCGCGGGGTGGAGCAGCAGGTAGCTCGCGAGGCTCATAACCTCGAGGTCACAGGTTCGAATCCTGTCCCCGCAACTAAGTGCTTGCCTAGTCGGGCTTTACGAAAATCCATCCGTTGCACGAAGCCGCAATCCAGGGAGTGCGCGGGCGGTTTTTCGTTTCGGTGTCTTTTCTCGTGGGAACCCGTATTCGGGTTTTTTGCTACCTCTGGTAGCGCTCCTTGGCCTGCCGGTTGCTGCGGCGTTCTCCATTCGCGTTGAATTGGGATAGTGCCTTTTGCGGACTTCCTCGGTACACGGCCCAGCCGAGCGGTTAAGACTTGCAGGGCGCACCTTGCCGTGAATTGGGGTTTCTCGCGAGCCTTGATCGCGCGCCACGACCGGGGCGACGTCTGTTCCCATATTCGGGCAGTCAACCGGAATCGATGTAGCCGCACGTTCGCGGCACCGCACCAATCCCGGCCCGCGTCCACGATGCTCGCTTCCTGAGTTCGTAGCGGATGTTAGCTTGTCCGAGTCGGGCCGCTTCGAATGCCGCCGCCAAGTGTGGGAGGACAGGCGGGGACATCGGGCAAACGGATGAGCTCGGCCATGACCGTCCGTTTCAGGCGGAGGAATCCGCCGGATATGCCTTCCCCGATCCCCGCAATCCCGGCTCTTGATCAACTGTTTCGTCGCTCGTTTCGACGCTGCGCCGATCGCGGTCACGCGGGGTGTAGTACCTCACATGCCAACCCACCGGCGTCAGGCATATGCGGCGGGGAAGGGCCGGATTGCTTCCAGCGAGCTCTCCCCAAATCGTTAGCCTACATGCGCTTCCTCCGACTCGATGCAGCGAGGCCGGGCTCTTCCAGCCTAGAGACCGGATGGACGGAACTCCTGTACAGTCCGACCTGTATCGGTAGGTTCAGCAGTCCGGACCGTGTTACAATGCTTCGATCGCCGCGGCGAGCCCGTGGGCGGGCCGTTCGTCCGATTGGAGGCACGTGGGAGAATTGCCATGCGTTTGGGTATCCGCCTTTTGCGCTTTTGCGTGAGCGTGAGCTGCGTGCTTGGTTTCAGCGGATTGCCGGGCCCCGCGATGGAAACGCCGACGCCGAAAGTGTTGTCCGAGGAGGAGGTGCCTTGGGCCGTCGGAGGGGTGGGGGGAGCTTATTTCTTCGCCACCGAGGGGCCGCTTTGGGTGGAAGTTTACAAACGCGATCTTCACCGTTACAACCGCGTGACGGAGCTGCGCGCCATTCTCTTCGGCCCGGATCGCCGCGTGCTAGCCGAAGCCCGTATTCCCGACGACGGCTTGCCCGGCGGCAAGGGACCGGGACCTTTTCGGGCGGTACGATTGGAAGCGAAGGTCCATCGCCCCGGCGTATACGGCCTGAATATCACGGTTTCGCAAGACCGGTATGGGGACGAAATCGCCTGGGGATTCCGGACCAACTGTCCCCGCTACGTCATTGAGACGGCGCGCGGCCATCGGGATGAGGCCCATCGCGAGCCGATTGTGTTGCTTCAGCCTGGCAAGCCCGGCGACGTCGTCTTTCTTCCCCGCCTCGGCGAGTTCGGTGTGGAGGCCGAGGGGATTCCGGAAGACGTGAGGGCATTGCAAGTCTTCGACGCCCGCGACAATCTGCTTGGCGAGATTCCCGTGACGGCGGGAAAGGCTGCCTACCGCTTTTCGGAGAACATTGCGCGGGATGCGGTACCTTGGCGAATCCATTTTCCCAAGCAGCAGGGGGTGTTGCACATCGACGGCGTCACCCAATGGGAGTTGGGCGATCGTTACCGTGACGTGACGGCCTGGACGCCGCAGCGGGATGCTTGGTTTGATTGGCCGCCCAACCGTTGGCTCATCACGCCCTACCGGTGCACGGCCTACGGTGACCCACAAACCGAAGGTGCGGTCGTCTTTCAACTCCGCAACATGGCGCCAGCAACGAGGAAGTTCCAGCTTGGGTTGGAGTTTCCGCAGGGGTCGTGGCCCGTAGGGATTGACGGCCCTGAATCGTTCGATTTGAGACCGGACGAAACCACAAGCGTTACGATTCGCTATCAGGTCGGTTCTTCCGGCGAAACCCGAGAGTGTTTTGTCCGGGTTAAGCCCGATGATGGATCGGGTATCACGACCTACTCCACTCTGACGGTCGTTGCCGGAAAGTCGCCCGCCGGCTCCCCCTTGAGCTTGCCACTGACGCTTCGTCCCTACGAGCACGAAAACGAACTGCTCGGCTATCTGCCCGATTATCCGACGGACAACCAGGTATATTTCGACATGGAGAATCGGCCGTATGTCAGCTCGGGGAATACCCTTTTCGTGTGGGACGGCCGACAGTGGGATCGCTGTGAGCCGGCCGCCGTCTGTCGTTGGGCCGGGACGGGAAAGGCCGTGGAATCGGCCGTCGCCTTGACGCCGAAGATCGCCTTTGACCGTGGGAACCGGGTTTACTTTCTCGGCCAAGCCGATGGCCGCTCGTGTTTGCTGGTTTCGCGCGACGGGGCGAGGACGTGGACCGCGTACGAGATTCCTTCTCGGCAAGGAGACGATCGCACGTTCGACATCGAGGTTTTCACGGGGCACAATGTGTCGGATGGGCCGCCGCCGCTCCTACGATACACCTTTCTACAGGCCGACCCCAAAGTCTTTTGGCGGCGACTCTATCGCTTGGAGTTGATTTTGCCGGAGTTTCGCGGAGAGGAAATCGTTTTCGCCGAGCCGGTCGTGATTTCCGAAAGCGTGCTCGGCCATTCGGCTCACTCCGGCAGTCCGTCGTGCGTCGTTTCCCGCGAGGGTCGAGTCCACGTAATCTGGTCCGAGGCCACGGACCCCGCGGAGAAAGTACCGGGCGCGCCCACGTATGTGGCGACCTATGACCGAGCAACAGCGGAACTCGGGCCGAAGGCATTTGTGGGCTACGGTCCGCCCGCCAACGACGTACACAACACGCCCAGCATTACCATGGATAGCCGCGGCTACCTGCACACGCTGGGCGGCACGCACGGGGCCCCGTTTCCCTACGCCCGGTCCCTCGTACCCAACGACGCAGGAGGAGGCTGGACGGAACCACAAATCCTGGGCGAGGGGCTAAGGCAGACGTACATCGGCCTGGTATGCGGGCCGGACGATGCGCTGCATGCCGTTTTTCGCCTTTGGAAGACGCAAGAAGCTCCCCATCCGCTGAGCATTTTCGCGACGCTGTCCCACCAGCAAAAGCCGAAGGATGACGCATGGCAATCGCCGCGGGTCCTCGTCATTCCGCCGTTTTCGGAATACAGCGTTTTTTACCATCGGCTGACGATCGATCGTCTCGGGCGGCTCTTCCTTTCGTACGACTGTTGGTCGACGTACTGGTTTTACCGCAACGATCAACCGGCGAGGCGTCGGGCATTGCTCATGTCGCCCGACGGCGGGCGAACCTGGAAACTTGCCGATCGAACCGATCTCGTTCGACCGGTCGGCGTATCGCAGTGAATGACGAACGCGGCTGGGCCGTGCCCGATTTCGGCCTCCCAAGAGGCGGGTTCGTTTGAAGGGGTAAGCGCGGACCGCAATCGGTCTCTCGGGAGCAGAACTTCGAGTACGGTGCTCAAGTCGCACGACCGGACGGAAGAGCGACGGCCCGTCACAAATAATCGGCGAAGAGCTCGGGGGCCGGGCGGGGTAGGACGACCTCGGAGACGAGCAAGCCGCGAGAGCGGGCCTCATCCGCCGCCGCCTGTACGCCGGCTCGCACGTCGGCCACGCCGCCGGTCATCAAGATCAGCCCCTTGCCGCCCAGGGCCATGGCGACGTGGATGCGGAAAAGTGTGATTCGTGCGGCCTTCGCTGCGGCATCAGCCGCCGCCAAGGCGCTGGTCCCGCTGAAGGTTTCCACCACCCCCAGCGCTCCCGCATGGTCCTTTCCCAGGATCACGGATTGCCCCAGCGCGGGGAAGACCGATTCGTGTACGTTGGGAATCAGCAGGTGGTCGATGACGGAATCGCTCGCCTCGTTCAATCCCGCTTGAATGGCGGATTGTACCTGGCTGACGCCGCCGCCGACCACGAGAAGATACTTGCCGGAGCAAATCGTGCGCGCGATCAATAAGTCCACCGAGGCGGCCTTGAGCATCGCGTCTTCGACCAGGTAACCGATTCCCACGCTGGAAAGCTCGATCGCGCCAATCGCCCGCGGAGTGGACATCGGATGGACCTTCCTTTTCTACTGCTACAGAGGAAAAGCACGGTGAGACACGCCGTCATTCGGCCGCAATCCAGACCACCGACTCGTCGACCGCGACGACGCAGCCGTCCAGCGATGCGTGGACGGGAGCCCCCAGAGCGGGCTTCCCATTCACCTCGGGTGGAACGCCGACCAATTGTCCCCGCCGCACCAAGTCGCCGACCTTGACTGTAGGACGACACGGCGCGCCGATGTGCTGTTTGAGTTTGATCCCGACCCGGCTCACCGCGAGCGGACGATCCACCAAAGGCCCCTTGTTGGTGAATACGGTGAGGCCGAGTTTTCGCATCAATCTCGCGGTGGGTGCCCGGCGGTTCTTCAAATGGCGTTGGGCGCGGTCGGGCACGAACGGCGGATCTTCCCAGCGACGCTTTTCCGCCGCCAAGCGTCGTTTGTTTTGCGTGCAGACGTTCTTCGGGTCCAGGTCCTCCGGACAGGAGTAGAGGCTGCACAAATTGCACTCGCAGCAAAACGACGTGCCGATGAAGTTCGCCTCGCCCACCAGGTTGAAACCGAGACTGCGCATGGCGCGATGCGGTTCGATGGGGTGGCCCAGCAACCAGCGGGGGCACAACTCGGTGCAGTAACTGCACTGATCGCAAGCCGAGCGGCCGATCCGCGCGATCTGAGACCAATCTTGACGCCGTCGCCGCACCACGACGTGGTCTTCCGGCAGCACGATCACGCCGCCGGTGGTCTTGTCCACCAGGGCCTGATGGTTATCCTCCAAATACCCCATCATGACCCCGCCGACCAAGTACTGGGGATTGGGCACCGTCGGTCCGCCCGCGGCTGCGACGCAATCCTCGAGGGTGACGCCGATGGGGACCCGAATCGTGACCGGCTCCGCTACCGCCCCGGCAATCGTCAGGAATTTTTCCGTAACGGGATGCGCGGCCGCTTCGGCGATGTTTTTGGCCGTCTCGACGTTGATTACGACCGCGCCCACGTGCAGCGGAATGCCGCCCGGCGGGATGACGCGGCCGGTGGCCTCGTAAACAAGGATGAACTCGTCGCCGGAGGGATAGGCGTCGGGGAGCGGCACGATCTCCACGCCGCTCGGCAGACGGGGCTGAAGCAGCTCGATGACGTCGTGATATTTGCCTTTGATCCCGATGATGCCGCGGGAAGCGCCGACCAGGCGCATGGCTTGCGCCAGCCCTTCCATGACGGTGTCGGCGTAATCCCGAAGGACTTCTTTGTCCTTGTGAAGCAGCGGCTCGCACTCGGCGGCGTTGATCAAGACGGTGTCGGCTTTGGCCGCCAGCTTGACGTGGGTGGGAAACCCGGCACCGCCGGCACCGACGACTCCCGCTTCCCGTACTTGCTCGACAGTGATCTGCGTCATGGACCGGAGAGGGCGAAAGTTACAAGGGGAGAGAATGGCGAATAATACGCGGGTTTATTCAAACCGGACCGCCGGCGCATGGCGCCAAGTGCTGAGGCCCAGCGTCGGGCGAGTATTCAAGCATACTTCGCCGATCTTGCCGCTGCCAACGGATTCAGCCCGACCTTCTCCGCCATGCCAAGCCCGCAGCATCCGGAAACGGTTATCAGACCTCCGAGGGACTTTGGGTGTCCCCGTCGTCCAAACCCTCGTAGCGAAGATCAAGGATCTGGTAGCGCTGCGTACCCCGCGGGACCGTGACCTCGACGATATCGCCCTTCTTCTTGCCGATGAATCCTTTCGAGAACGGACTGGTGATGAGGATACGATTGGCGTCGAGGTCTTCTTCACCCGCCCCGACCAGGGTGAAAGTCTCCTCTTCGCCGGTGTCGAGGTCGCGGAGGGTGATCGTGGCTCCCAACGCCACGACGTCTCGCGGCACGCGGGCAGGATCGATGACGTAGGCTCGGGACAACTTGTCCCGGAGGAATTGGATCTTCGCCATGACCATTCCCTGCGTCTCCCGGGCGCCGTGATATTCGGCATTTTCGCTAAGATCGCCCTCCTCGCGAGCTTGGGCGATTCGTTGCGTCACTTCCGACAGGACGACGGTTTCTAAGTGCTCCAGCTCGGCGCGAATCTTGTTGTAACCCGTCTGGGTCATGGGAATTCGATCGTCCATGTACGGTCTCCACAAAAAATGAAGGCAAGCCGGTGTGGAAACAACGGCTGCCTTACGGGCCTCTTAATCATGTTTTATGCGTGTTGCTGCGAGACGTTTGTGAGCAAAGCACGCGAAACAATCGGTCCTCGCCGGCGGGAAACGATGCTTCCAGTTCTTCGCGAATTTCCGAATCAAGGCGTATTATAGCATCCCGCGCCCATTGGGGAAACCTGCGGGTTCCAACCCACCATAGGGGGATTCTTTCCGCTCTATGCCGCCGTTCCGTTGCCGGGAAGTACGGCGAGGCAGGCCGCGGATTCGGCTTGCGGCCGATCACGGTCGGTCGTTCTCGGGGGTGTCGGGGCCGTCCGATGGCTTGCGGCCGCCTTGCGGCGACGGAAAAGGGCTGGGAGAATCGCAGCGATTCCACCCAGCCCTTGCCGGAACTTATCGGCAGACGGCACTCGTCTTCTTCGTCACTCGGCGACCCGAATGGCCACATACCGCGTGCCCGCCGCCGATTGTACACGCAACAGCAGGCCCTTGCTGAGCGGTTGCTCTTGGATGGCTTTGCGCAGATCATCCACGCCGGCGATGGGCTTTCGGTTGGCTTCGATGATGACCATCCCGGTGTCCAAGCCCGCCAAGGCAGCGGGGCTGCCCGGTTCGACTTGGGTGATGGCGGCACCTTTCTCGGCTTTGACGCCGAGACTTTCGGCCAGTTCCGGAGTCAAATCCTGGACCGAGATGCCGAGCTTGTCGAAGTCGGCGGAATCGCGGGAGCGCGGAGCGGCTCTACCGCCGCGGGACCGGGCCAGGCCGTAGTCTTCCGGCTGCTCGCGAACCACCACGTCCAACGTCGTCTTCTTGCCGTCCCTGACAATCTCTAGCTTGTGCCGCTGATCCAGCGAGGCCTCCTCCACGAGACCTTGCAATTCGTTGGGAGAGGACACCGGCTTGCCGTCGAAGGACAAGATCACGTCGCCGGACTTCAATCCCGCCTCTTCGGCCGGCGTTTGGGGGAAGACCTCCGTGACGACCACGCCGCTCTTGCTCTCAACCCCTAGCTGCTCGGCGAGATTGGCGTCGATAAGTTGGATGGCTACGCCGAGATAACCCCGCCGGACCACGCCATCGGCGGCGAGCCGCTCGGCCACCCATTTCGCAAGGTTCGAGGGGATGGCAAAGCCGACGCCTTGATACCCCCCGGATCGGGTGGATATCGCGGTGTTAATCCCAATGACCTCGCCGTCCAAGTTCACGAGAGGACCGCCGCTGTTGCCCGGGTTGATGGCGGCGTCGGTCTGAATGAAGTTTTCCCGTGCGGCTATGCCTAAGCCTCGGCCCTTGGCGCTGACGATGCCCGCCGTCACGGTGCCCTCCAAACCGAAGGGTTGCCCTAGGGCAACCACCCAATCGCCGACCTGAACGCGATCGCTATCGCCCAGTACCGCCGCCTTAAGGTCCTTTGCGCCGTCGATGCGAACGAGGGCCAGATCGGTCTTGGGGTCGGTCTTCACCTCGGCGGCTTCGAATTCGCGGCCGTCGTGGAGTCGGACCATGACTTTCCCTTGGCCTTCCACGACGTGTGCGTTAGTCAAAATGTAGCCGTTTTCGGAGATGATGACCCCTGAGCCAAGCCCTTCGACTACACGAGGCTGTGCCGGAATCCCCCGAAACATCTCATCGAAGTCGGGATCCTGAAAGAGGTCTTCGAAAGGCGTGCCGCGAAACGGGTTGGGAATCCGGTTGGGGCCGATCCCCTCTCCAAGATCCCTGCCGCCTGGCCCGCTGCGGCGTCCGGCGGGGGCGGAGAACGTACGGATCATCACCACGCTGGGCAGAACTTCGTTGGCACAGTCGCGAAAGGCGGCTGATAGTTGGTTCGCGAACTCATGATTGGGGGACGCCCCATCCTTCTTGGGCGTGGCGAACTTCAATTGAGCGGACGCGGATTCCCACGGAGCGAATGCCGCTCCCAGCAAGAGCGTGGCTGTAAACAGCGCACAGAACGCGAAAAGTGCCTTCTTACGCAACACGATCGCAAAAACCTTGGCCATTTCCATAATCTCCTTATCCCAAAGCCAACCTTAGCAGGACTGCCACCGCGGAACCGACCGTATTTGCCCTTTAGAACCGTTCGCTCCCTCGCCGGGAGCCGTATTCCGGCGGCAGGTTGAATGGAGGTCCAATCCGGTAAGAATCTTCCGACGGCAGTTGCCATCACTCGGCCGGCGGAGCACGGGGCCTCGCCCGGGCCACGGGCAGGCACAAGCAAGGCACCGCTCCCCACGAAGCTTCCGCCGATCGACGGTCCTATGAGAAACGTTGCCGCGGGACCGAAGCTGTTGCCGTCCTGTCGCGCACTTTGAAGCAGTCGCAAATCAGGCACGGCCGGTCGGCAAAGCGGCGGAGTCGCGAAGGACGACGGCCGCCAGATCCGATTGATCCGGTACCCAAACGGCCAAGGACAAAAAAGTCCCTCCCAATTCCACCATGAGACCCTCGTGGCAACATTCCCGCAGCCACGATTCGCAGGCTTGGCTGAGCGGGGGCGAAGCGAATTGCCGGACGAGGAATTCGACGACGGCCCGAAGCGAGCGACCGCTATCACAGAATTGATACGCCGCCGCCTCCCAACCCGTCAACCGCCGTTGAAATCGAGCGGCGCACGGTCGGGTGTCGGTGAGAATCAGCGCACCGTCGGGCATCCTCCGCATGGACAGCGAGGCGGAGTCATGGTGGCGTCGCCATCGCTCTACGGCGGACATGAGCGGGCCGACGTGGTCCTCCGGCCGCCTTCCGTCGGCGAAGTCGAAGTCGAAATAGTAGGCCAATCCCGAAAGAATCTCCTCAGGAAACGGATAAACGTAATGAAAGGCCTGCGACGGCCTCTTGCCGGTCATCTGATACGCTTCAGGACGCTCAAAGAATGGAGAAAATCGGTCCATGCGTGCTCGGCCGACGGCCAGGGGCGGCGAAAAGTGAACGATCTTCTCGATCAGATCGGCCATCCAGGAGTAATCCTCCGGCACTTCGCCCGGCAGGCCGTAAAGGATGTTCCACTCGGCGTCAACGCGGGCTTCGCTGAACCATTTGAGCGTTTGCAGATTCTGGATCGCTCCGGCGCCTTTGTGGATTTCTTTCAACACGCGATCGATAAATGTTTCGATCCCAAGCTGAGGGGCTCGAAGCCCGGCCGCTAAGAGCAGGGCCACTCGACGACGCGTGAGATTGGTTTTCAGCTCGCAGGCGAAACGAATCGGCAAGGCCGCTTCCGCCAACCGTGGAAGAAGACTGTCGAAATAGCGGTGGTCCAGGATGTTATCGGCCGCTGAAGCCCGGACGACGTGGTAACGATCCCAGAGGTATCGCAACTCCTCGAGAACACGATCCGGCGACTTGCTGCGGTATCGCAGGGAATCGCCGTTGAGACCGCAAAACGCGCAATGGTGTTTTTGTCCCCACCAGCACCCGCGAGACATCTCCAAGAACAATTGCGGCTCGACATCGTAACGAAGCGGGCTCGCATCCCGACGGGAGAAGTAATCGTCGAAATCCGGAAAGGGTAGAGAATCCAAATCCTCGACGACGAGTGCGTGCGGATACCGGCTCGCCACCAACGGCAAAAGCGGCGAAGAAGCTTCATTTCCGCCTTCGTGGGCCGGTTGCGGTGGAGCATCGGACGGGCTTGATAATCGCCCGACGTCGGCTGCCGACCTTGTTTCCTGCAACCCGCACTCCGGCGACTTGAACGGCGAATGCCCCCGAACCAAGACTCCGGGCGGCGGTTGCCGACAACGTCCCTCTGCAAGGATTTGGGCGGCCACCGGAGGGAAAGTCAGATCGGCTTCGCCGGTAAAGACGATATCGATTTCCGGGAAGGCGGCCAAAAGTTGCTCGCCCATCTCCCCTTCGCATGCCGCCCCGCCGAAGAGCACGCAAATGTCCGGATAACGGGCCTTCAACTCACGTGCCAGGCAAAGCGACGCAAGCGTCTGTTGAAATGTGACGCTGAATCCGACGGCTGCGCAATCCTCCCAAGGTACGGCCTCGAGACATCGGTCGAGAAAGGGGCCGACGAACTCCCCTACGCGGCGATAGGCGGCGTAATCCCGATCGCTGAATTCATGATCCACACGCTGGAGGACTTGGCGATAGTAAAGCTCGGCCGGGGGAAGTCGTTCCCCGAAGTAGTATTCGGCAAAAAGCCGTTCCCCGCCGAGCGCGAAGGCGAAGCAATCGGCAATCCACTGGTAATCGTCCGCTCCGATAAGTTCCGCCAAATCGTAGTTCAGGTAAGCGATGCGGCATGGGATGCCTTGTTGCAGCGCGGACGCTTTGAGGGCGCTGATCCCGAGATTGGGCCAGGCGAGATTGGCAAACGGCATGTTGACGAGAACGATGCTTGGCATCATTCCGCTCGCGATTCATCCCGCCGAACGACTCGGTCGACGATTCAGCCGTAGAGCGCGGCCGGGAAAGTCTTTCTGCACGAAAGCCCGTTCAGCTCTGAGACTTTTCGAGGTTGTGCCACCAGTCGCATCCGTAATTGCCGACCTTGTATTGCTCGATTTCGCCGGAGGCCGCCGGTTCCTTGGTCCGTTCCAGCAAGGCCACGACCTCGCCTTCCGTCAGCGGTTGGAAGTTCCTCGCCATTTGCACGTCTTGGCGGAGATTCTCTCGGGACTGAATGCCGCAGACGAGGCTGGTGATGGGAAGCGAGAGGGCGAAACGTCGCAACGTGGTAGCCTCGATACCGGTGTCCCGCGGAATGCGGCCGTTTTGGGACCCCAAAGCCTTCATTCCGAGCACTCCGATCTCGCGCCGGTTGCATTCCGGCAAGACCTGCTTTTGAAAGCTCAGGTAATGGGCGTCGAGAACATTGATGGGCATCTGCACCGCGGCCCAGTCGTACGGCTTGGCCAACATGGCGAGGTGGAATCGCGGGTGCTTGTGGCCGGTGAAGCCGATGTACCGAACTTTGCCTTGCTTTTGTGCTTCCAAGGCGAACTTGAGCGCTCCGTTCTCCCCAAAAATCAGGTCGGGATCGTCGTCCCATTGGATCCCGTGGAATTGCCATAAATCGATCCGATCAGTTCGCAGTCGCCGCAGGCTGTCTTCGAGGTTGGATTTGGCGGTCCGGTAGTCTCGCCCGCAGACTTTCGTCATCAGAAACACTTTGTCACGGTAGCCGTTGACGGACAGGGCCTTGCCCATGACCTCTTCGCTGCCGCCGTCGTGGTAATCCCAAGAGTTATCGAAAAATGTAAGTCCCTCGTTGATCGCTTCGTGCATGATGGCGACGGCTTCGTTTTGATCTTTGACGGCGCCGATGTCCCAGCCGCCCAAACCGATGATGGAAATCCGCTCGCCGGTCTTGCCCAGCGGACGTGTCGGCAATCCGTTAGGACTGCTCTCTTGGGCCAGGACCATTCGCGACCCCAAGGCCAGGCCTGCCAAAACACTCTGAACGAATTCGCGGCGCGTTGAAGGGCTCATCATTTTGCTCCTCTCGGAAATGAGGCTGTTGGCTCGAAAAAACGGCAGGGGCGACATGGAGTGTAGATACGAGTCGGCACAGGGAACAACTTTTCTTTCGAATTCCCGCCCGACGACCGGATTAATGATACGATTCTCAATTTGGTCGGTCAAATAGGTGCCGTCATCGGCGGGCGGCGATTCCGGTAATGAAACGATGGTCGGACCTCTTGGTTCTCCACGGATGCCTGGTTGCCAAAGCCGTCCAAGGTTTTCTCCAAATCCACCATGTCTCTTCAGGTCCGGTGAGTCGTGTCTCCGAGAAAGTCGTTTCGGGCACGATGGCTGTATCGAACGTATGGTCCGTCGGCATGAGAAACATGCGCACAACGGAGCAAGATGTGATATCTAGCGAAAGATTGCGTGCGAGTTGTCCGATTCGTCAGTAATGGATCAAATCAGGGATTCGTCTTCTGCTGTGGAGGTGTAGCGAACGCTGACGAATGAACGTAGAGTCCTTGATCCGCGCTTAGGGCTGCGGCCGAGGAGGCGGATTCGAGAATTTCGGAAAGGGAGGGGGTCATGTCTGAGGATTCTTTGCAGGGGCATCACAACGGGTCGGCGGCATCGCAGCTTTACGAACACGAGTGGACTCGGGCCGCTCAGCTGCGATTCGATCGCAGCAGCTATCCGGCTTTAAGACAATTGCGATGTCGATTTGATGACGGTCGGCTCGTCATTCATGGAAAAGTAGGTAGTTATTTCCAGAAGCAATTGGCGCAAGCGGCGCTCTCCGACCTGGGCGACGTGGAAATCGTGAATCAAGCTGAGGTCGTAACCCCGCTCGAATCCGCTCTGTCAGCGGGCGATTTGATCTGAACACCTGAAACCGGCGATCGGCCTTCTACCCTCAACACGAACGTCCGGTTTTCCGACGCGGTCCGCCCGGTCCGGCCGACGCTAATCTTCTCAACCGATCCGCGCAGGGGATTCCTCGCGGATAAGAGCCTGCCTCTCGGCCCGGCGACGCGGCGCAAGGATTGGTCTCCGTCGGCTTGAACTTTTCTTCTCGTAACGGCATCCAAGTGCATAGCTCTGCGTGAGTTTGCGCTAATCACCGGTCAATATGCCTCAATGCTTCATTTTCCCCGGACCGGGCTATTTCGGTGGGTTTTTGGTTCGGATGCCGGAAGTTCTGAAAATACCCCACGGCAGAAGGGTTTTCTTGAATCGTTCGGTGATCGCTCGCCGCCACAGAGGGACGCCGGAATACGGAAACGTGAATGCCGCCACAGAGTTGATTTCCAAACGTGGGAACGGCGGCGAGATTGTCGCTCAAACACTATCGCTGAGGCCGGCGGAGAGCTACATTTTAGCTGCGGAAGTCGCGGCCGCATTGCAGCCTTAACCGACACCGTGCTTGTTTGGTTGTGAGCCGGGGTGCATCGTGGCACGCCATACTGTCGTAGGATTTCCGGGCCGGTCGGCCGTCATCACTCTTTGAGGATGGTTTCCATGAATGCGCCTGTTCTAGGTCAGCGGATCATGTCAACGACCGGAATGTGGGGCAGCGGCGCCTTCCGGTGGTTCCGGCCGGCGTGGGCGTGGTGCTTGGCGATGGCAATGACGGTTGTTGCATCTCCGGTACCCGGGGAGGAAGGCCGAACTTCCGACCCGTCCGTTTCGCCGCCCTCAACGGCGACGGTGGCGGAGGAATCGCCCCCGGTCGAGGCGGTGATTCGTGAACAGACGATCTACGTGCCTTATGAAAAGTTTCGCGCGGTGTTCGAGAAAGAGGGACGCGGAGTCTTTTTGCCCTATGAGAGATTTCGGGAATTGTGGCAAGCAGCGCAATCCGCTTTGCAGCCGCAACCCGAGCCGCAGCCTCCCGTCGGTTACCTCGTTCGCGCCGCTTCCACCGAACTGGAATTGGGGAAAGAGGCGGTATCGGGGACCATGACGTTGGACGTCGTGGCCCTGACCAAGGGGTGGCATCTGATACCGTTACGCATGTCCGATGTGGCCGTTCGGCGGGCGACGATCGAGGGCGCGGCGGCCGACCTGATTTTCGAGCAAGGCTATTTCTTGCTTGTTCATCACGAGGACTCGGAGCCGCGCGATCTGCATCTGACGCTGGAATTCGCTAAGGGGATAACCCGCGATTCAGGAGATCGGACGGTCACGTTCGAGACGCCGCCGGTCCCGGTCAGTCGCTGGCATGTTCGTACTCGAGAGCCGGGAGTTCGTATCGAAGTGACGCCCGCCGCCACGCCGCCGGACCAGGAATCCGCCGCGACCGATATCGCTCCCGCTTCGTCGGAAGACGCGCCGGGGGATGGGGGCGGAGAGCGAACTCTCGGCAGCGAAGTGACGGCGTACGCCGCGCCCGGGCCCTCGGTGACAATCCGCTGGACGCCGACCGCGGAAGGGGCGGCGGGGTTGGAGGCCTTGGCCTCGGTCCAAGCAAGCGCCGAAGTCTTCGTGGCCGTCACGGAGACCCGCATACAAACGCTGCTGGATTATTCGGTCAGCCGAGCGGAGCTGGCATCGCTGCACATCCGATTGCCCAAAGAGTGCTCGGTGGGAGGTGTCTTCGATCCCAATGTTCGCCGTTGGACGCGGAGTTTTCCCGAGGACGCGCCGCAGTTCCAGCAGATCGACGTCGAGTTGTTCGAGCCGGCACGGAAAACGCAACGCCTTTCCTTAGTGTATTCATTGCCCACGAAAACCGGCGAAAACATGTTGTTGCCCGTCGTTCAGCCCGTGGGAGTGGGGCGACACGAGGGCTACGTGGCCCTCCGGTTGGGCGAGGGCCTGCGCGGAGAGATTACGGATTCGCGGGGACTGATGCAGGCCGATCCGTCGGAGTTGCCTGCTTCGAACCGGCAGCAATCTTGGGATTGGGTCTTTCGATATATCGCGGTTCCCTATCAATTGGCGTTGATTGCCGAGCCGGTTTCGCCGCGCGTGACCGTCGATGAAACCGTGGAATTGCACGTGGCGGACCGGGCGCTTCAGTTTTCCACGGTGGGAGTTTTTAACATCGAACGTGCCGGCATTTTCCAAGTGAAGTGGGCGATTCCGCCGGGGTTCGAGGTGGGTCGCGTCCAAGGCCGAGCGATGGAGAACGCCCCGGCCGTCGAAATCGCGGATTGGCGCGTCGAAGGGGACGGCAAGGATCGGTTGACGATCAACTTCCGTAAAAGGGCCTTGGGGCAGGCTGCGGTGGAGATTGCGTTGCGGCGCGATCTTCCGGATGCGGAGCGTTTGGACCGGCCGACGGAAGCACGGGAGTGGAGCTTGCCTCTTCCCCGCGTTGCGGCCGAAACGGTAGAACGCAGTACGGGACGGGTGACGCTGTTCGCTCCTGAATACTTGCAGGTGGACGCCAAGCCGGGGGCCGGGTTGCATCTGATCTCTCTCTCGGAAATCCCTTCACAACCGCAGTCGCCGGATCGTCCCGCGGGACTGGCGCCGGTCGTCGCCTATGCCTTCACGGAGCCGGCTTCCACGTTGGAGTTGAAGGCCCAGCGAAGACGCCCGCAATTGAATCTGGCTCAACTGTTGGTCATGAGGATCGAGGACCGCGTCGTGCGTTATGAGAGCACGTTCTTCGGCGACGTGCAGTTTAGCGGCGTCAAGGAAGTGCGGATCGATGTTCCGGAGGCCGTGGCCGATAGGCTGCGGAATCAAACGCCCCAGATTCGAGAAACGCGATGGACGCCGCAACCGGAGGACGTGGCGACGGGATACGTAGCGTTCGGCTTTTCGGCCGCCACCGAGCTATTGGGAGAGTTTACGATTCGACTGACCTGGGAGGAGCCGATATCGGGCGACTTGGATGAGGGTGCGAGTTTGCGCGTGACGGTGCCGCATTTGCAACCCCGCGGAGCGGACCAAGCCTGGGGGCAGATCGTCGTCGTCAAATCCGAGAATATCGAGGTGCGGGAGGCCGGCGAGATATCGGGTTTGCGGCCCATCGATCCCCAACGCGAACTGATGCGCGGTCAAAGCATGCCCGAGGCGGCCGGCGCGTTCGAGTTCACCGGCGCATGGAGCCTGATCCTGGATGCGTTGCGATACCGGATCGAACCGGCGAAGCAGGCCGCGATCGAGCGGGCCTTCGTGCGGATGGTCGTGACGCGCGGCGATCGGATCGCGGTACAGGCCCTGTATCGCATTCGCAGCGTGCAGCAACGACTCGCCGTAACGCTCCCGCCGGGAGCCGAACCCGCCAACGAACAGCGTCTCAACGGTCGGCGCTTCGATCTGGAATTGGCCCCGGAGACGGTTCATTCCAAAGCGGGCGAAACGGGACGCGGGTTGTACTACGTCCCCCTGGCCCAGACCTCCCCCGACGAGGTCGCCATACTCGAACTGCGCTACCATACCCCATTGCAGAGACCGGGGCTGATGATCCCGGAGTTTCCCATCGACCAGGACGTACAACCTTCGGCCCCGGCGGTGCAGCGGGTGTATCTGGCCGTGTACGTGCCCGAGGAAATGCGGGTGCTGGCGAAATTCGGACCCTGGACCGAGGAATTCGACTGGGAAATGCAACCGGGGCGAGGGCTGCAACCGCGGGTGAAGCATGCGGCCGATCCCCAGTCCCTGATGGATTGGGTTACGGAGGGAGCGAACGTGACGGTGGGTGACTTCGCGGTCGATGGAACAGGTCTGGTCTACTCGGCCATCGATCCGCCGCCGGGCGCCCGAGGAGCATTGAAGTTGCGGATGTGCGACGGCCGGCTTTGGGACGGGCTCGTGATGATCGGCGGGCTGATCGTGGGTGCGGCACTTCTCCGCCTCCGATGGGGCACGCGACTGTGGATTTTGGCTTGGTTGACGCTGCTGTGGTGCATCGCATCGGTCGTCTTCCCGATTGCCGCCGCCCAGATGGTGGACCGGACCTTATTCCTAGTGGGGACCGGCGTATTTGTGGTCTGGCTGTTTTCGGATGCCGTCCGAAAACGTCCGAAACGGCCGCCGCACGGTTTCATTCCTGATGAAGTATCGGGCGAACCGCCGCCTGCGGGCGGCCCGCTCTCGGCGGAGATTCCCCCGTTACCTGCCGAAGCAGTGCCCCCGGCTGTTCGCGAGAGTGGCGATGCCGTATCCGCCGCAGTGGTACTGGAAGATGACGACGTCATGATCGAAAAGCGGAAATCGCGGACGGAAGCCGCCCCGGATGCGGCCGATCGGCCGCGGCCCGAGACGACCGCTTCCGAAGACCTGCGCCCGCAGGAAGGAGATCGTCGCCATGACCCGGAGTGATCCTTCCCGCAAAGCGTTGATTCCGAACGCGATCCTGTGGCGGCGGCTGCTCTTCGCAGGCTGCACGGCGGCCTGGTTCGCATTGCCGGCGACGACGTTGGGGGCGGCCGACGAGGGAAAGCAGCCGGTGGAGGACCGGCCGGCGATTCACGTACGGGAGATATTCGTTCCGGAGAGCGAGTGGACGGCCCTGTTGGAGAACCGTCCCGAGCGGGTTTTTCTGTCTCGCGAGGAATACGACGAACTCCTGGCGAAGGCCCGAAAAACGCCGCCACCGGCCGCCGCTCCGCGCCCCTGGGCGCTGACCGATGCGGAATACGAGCTCCGTTTCGACCGCGATCGGGCGTGGATTGAAGGCACACTGCATCTGCGGTTGCTAGCCGACGGCCTGCACGCGATCCCGCTTCCGATGCGAGGGGCCGTCATCCACTTAGCGCGAATGGACGGTCAACCGGCCGCGCTCTCCTTGGTGCAGGAGAACGGCACGCCCACCGCGATCGAGTTGTTCGCGGAAGGAGTGGGAGAACATACCTTCACGTTCACGGCTGCTGCTGCGCTCCAGGTCTCGTCGGTCCAGCAAAGTCTGACGTTTCGGCTTCCCCAAGCCGCATCATGCCGAACTCGGGCCGTCGTTCCGGGAGACGTGGAATTGAAATCCGGCGCCGTGGTGCTGGAGCGGCGGCTGGAAGCGAGTGGAGAAACCCGCTTCGACTTGGTTCTCCCGGCGGACGAGACGACCTTGGTGCTGACCCTGAACAGCCGCTTGCGGCAGAATCGGCGGCTGGTTCACGCGCGCAGCGTCAACGTGGTGGAGGTGGGAGAAGCCTCGCGGCGAATCTGCGGCGAGATCGCGTTCGATGTGCTCGATCAACCGGTATCCTCGCTCGAAGTTTCGATTCCCGATGGATACACCGTGACCGCCGTGGACTGCCCCGCAGCGGCGAAATGGCAGGAGCGTCATGGGGACGAACGTCGCGAGCTGATTCTTGCCTTGCGTGAACCGGTGACCGGGCGGATCACGGCTCGAATTCAAGGTGTGCAAACTGCGGCGGACGACCCCGACGTGCCGATCGCCCTCTTCCAGCCGCTGAACGTAACCACGCATGCGGCGGTGGCGGGATTGCTGCTGGACGCGAATCTGCGGGTGAAGGACCTCAGCGAGGCCGGTGTGGTGCGAATCGACGGTTCCGCGGTCGCGGCGGTGCTCGCCCCGTTGACGGAGACCGCCGAGGGGGCGTCGCGCGGCCGTTTGATCGCCGCCTGGTATGCGCCCTGGGGAAACCCGGAGATTACGGCTCGCGTGGAGCGTCCGCGGCCTCAGCTCGATGCTTTGATGAACCTAGTGCTTACGGTGAAGGAAACCGAACTCAGTCTTTTGGGGGAAGTTTTCCTGACGCCGCTGGAAGAAAGACTATACGAAGCGGTGTTGATTCGTCCGGCTAACTGGCATGTCATGCGCGTGACGTTGCCGGACGGCACGGCCTTGCGTTTCGAGAACTTCGGTCGGCTGGATGAGGAAGGTCGGGTCGTGATCCGATTGCCTCAGGGGATTGCCGTAGGGGAGCAGACGCGGGTCGATTTTCAGGCGGTGAGTATGGTGCCCGCTCGCTCGTGGGACGAACCGGGCGAGGTGGTTTTCCCTGCATTTCGGGTGGCATCGGCAACGCGCGAGCGGGGTGCCGCGGCTTTGACCACGGGGAGGGATTTGGAAGCTCGGCCGTTGCTGCTGGATCGCCTAGCGCCCCTCAATGCGGCCGATCGCAAGGAGTTCGGCCTGACTGCGGTCGAAACCGCTCTGGCGTACCGGGTGGTGGAGCAACCCTTCTCGGCACGGTTCCAGATATTCAAGGCCAGGCCGCGACTCAGCGCGGAACTGTTCCAATGTTTTCGATTGGAGACGGTGGCGTTGCACGCCCATGTCGAGCTGGCTTATCGAGTGGAGGGCGCAGGGGAGGATACCTTCTCGTTCAGCTTGCCGCTTTTTGCTCCGGAAGGAGTGCGGGTGGTTGCCGGTGAAGGAAAAGCGGTGAAGCAGGTATCGCATGAGGTTCGCGGCGAAAGGCGGTACTGGACGGTCCGCTTGCAGGAGCCGGCGGTCGGGGCGGTGCGTCTCATCGCCGAGTGGCGGCAAGAGCGGCAGTCGGGCGGCGATGAACCTGCGCCCTTGCCGCTGGCGGCGTGCGAAAACGTGGTTTACCAGACCGGTATCGTTTCGCTGGAAGCCACGTCCGAATTGGAAGTCGATCTGTTGGGCGAGGCTCGGCGGGTGGATGAGGGCGAACTGGCCGCCGCCGAGTACCAGCCGGGACCCGGCCTGTTGGCCGTCGTGAGTTACGGGGGGGAGCCGCCGCCTTTGCGGATTCAAGAACGTCGCCACGAGGTGCTGGAAACGCCGCCGCTGCTGATTCAGCGGGCCATCCTGCGAACGCAGGTCGATGCAGGCGGGGCCTTGGTGGGACAAGCCGATTTCTTCTTGCTTACGGGAGGTGCCTCCCTGCGTTTAGAGCTGCCGCGGGACGGCGAACTGTGGAGCGCGCTTTTGGACGACCGGCCGGTACGGGTCCGGCGGGTAGAAAAGGAATCTTGGCTCGATATCCCGGCGGGCGACCTACATACGATAAGGCACTTGCGGCTGGTTTACGGGCAGCGTTTCAGCGGATTCCGTTTTTGGGCGGCGACGGAGCTGCGAAGTGTATGGTTCTCGGTGGCGGCCGCTCCCGGACGAGCGCCGCAAGAGCCGGCCTGCACGGACTTGCATTGGGAGGTGTTGTTACCGCCGGGTTTTGAGGTGGTGGGCAGCCGCGGCAATGTCTTGCGGCTTCAGGCCGATCCGGCACCGATTCTCCTTTCGGCGTTGAAGATGTTCGATCTCGCGTACCTGGGACCGGGTTGCGGCATTCATGCTGCGAGGGAATCGGCTCATCGTCGGTTTCCCATGGAGGATACCGTTGATATGAATGGGGCTGTCGATGGCGCGATGAATAAACAGGCCGTTCCCCAATCGGAATCGGCGGTAAAGGAAGAAATGCCGGCGGACGGCCGCGAAGCTACGGTCTTATCGGAGGCGGACACGGGGATGGGGCAGGCCCCGGCACACTTGGACGCGGCGCCGGGGATGCAAGAGGCGACTCCCCGGCCGGAAGAGCAGCCGCCCACCGCAGCGATGCCGGGGGCACCGCCGGGGGACGTGGGGCCGCAAGGGGCGCAGGTCCCGGTTCAGGCTCCCGCCAAGCGACGTATGCAGGCAGGGTTCGGTCATTTGCCCATGGCGTTGCAGGCTCCGGACGGATACCAAGTCGTGACGTTGAGTAACTTGGGTTCTCGCCCGACGGTACGCCTGACGTTGGTGCGATCGCAGGATGTCTTTGCTTTGGCCGCCGTGTTGTTGGGCGGGATGGCGGCGGTTTATTTCAAGATGCGGGCCGCGCGCAAAGGAGGCCACGGCCACGGGCCGCTGCTGACGCTCTTGGCGGCGGCATCCTTGATTCCGCTCATCCCGGGCTTGGAGTTCGTGACGGAGACCGGCAATCGCTTCTTTTTGGGGGTCGTGGGTGCTTGGGCGGCCTGGTTCCTGCTGCCGCCGATCGCGGCAGCCTACATCTACTGCCGGAATAACCTGGCCGGGGCTTACGTCTGGATGCGGCGCGCTTTGACGAAGTTGCCGCGGGGATCGTCCTCGGCCAAGGCCGGCATCGTGATGGCCGTAGCCCTGCTTGTGCCGGGACAAGGCGGCCATGCCATCGCCCAACAAGACGACGCGGAAGAGACGACGGTCGTGGCGACGGATCCGTCCGGACGCCTGACGGTTCGAATTCTCGACGCGGAGCCGCCGTTGAACCCGCCCGACGACGCCGTCATCATTCCCTACGACCCGGCCGAGGGTCGGCACGCGCCGGGGCGACGAGTTTTGATTCCTTTGGCCAAGTACCTGGAATTATGGAAAGCGGTTGAAAGTAGTGGACCCGTCGCGGCGCAACCGGCGCGCCCCTTCGCGGTGGGCGGCGTCGCCTACGAAGGTTCGCTGGATTCGGCCGACGTTCTGCGGCTCCAGGGCGGGTTCGAAGTGTTCGTTTATGCCGCCGAACCGGTGCGGATACCCCTGCTCTTCGGGAATGCCTCGCCGATCGCGGTACGACTGGACGGCCGGCCCGCGGCTCTGGAACCCGGTACTCCGGGTGCCGCCTCGGAATCCCCCGCCCAAATCGCTGCTCCGCAGGTGAGCGGCGATCCCGTAACGCCGATGGAGGTCTTCCTTCACGTCGCCGGCAAGGGCCGCCATCGCGTGGACATTGAAGTGCTTGTCCCGCTCCAGCGCACCGGCGGCCTGCGGAAGGCTGACGCCGTTCTGCCCTGTCCCGCGCCCGGGGTCTTGAAACTCGCGGTCCCCCAAGCCGGAAGCGAGGTATCGTTTCCCGCGGGCACGGGGCGTTTGAGGACGGTTACCGCGGAGGCGGATGCTTCGATCGAAGGGACGCTCTTGCCGCCGGGGAATCTGTCACTCCAGTGGCGACCTCAGGTATTCGAGGCCGTCGTCGATCCGTCTCTTTCGGCTACGTCCTTCGTCGTGGTCGATGTTCGCGAAGAAGATCTCCTGTGTCACTGGGCGACCACGTTGCGCTTTCGCCAGGGCGAGCGTCAGAGCTTCGAATTCCTGGTTCCCGCGGACTGGGAAATCGAGCAAATCGAGGGCGAAAACGTGAAGAGTTGGGATATGACGGAGGCCGCGGGGAAACGCGGGGTGACCGTCACGCTGCTGGCAGCGGCACGTACCGCAGAAAAGATTGTACTTCATTTGCGGCGACCCTTGCTTCAAGCAGGGGAGACGGAGGCCGAGTTCGAGGCCCCGAATCTGACGGTGCCGGGCGCGGCGTCTCACGGCGGACGCATCATCGTGCGGCGAAGCCCCTACTTGGAGGTCACGGCGACGGAAGCCGAGTCCTTGGCCGTCGCGGCGCTCCCCGATCAGGCCGAGTATGTTCCGGCCGTGGGGAATGCCCGCGTGAGTCCCTTGGGAGTGCAACCGCAGATCGCGTATTCATTCTTTTCGGAGGCGCATCGACTACGACTTCGGGCACGAGTTCGCGAGGGGGGACAATCAGCGGTCGTGCAAGCGGTCTTTCGCGTGGGTTCCTTCCGCAGGTCGCTGGAGGCGCGTGTCATTTGGCGCGTTGCGAATCGGCCCTTCTATCAAGGTACCGTGTTGCTACCCGCCCGTATTCATCGCATCGACCAGGTCGAGTTGCCGGGCGAAGGGACTTGGGACATCCAGACCGCGGAAGATCGTACACGCCTGAACATCTTTCTCAAAGACGGCATCCTGGGGGATGTGCCGGTGGTGATCCGCGCTACCTTGTCGGTCGATGACTTGCCCGCGGAATTGAACGTGCCCGCGATCGAAGTTCCGGGAGTGCGGTCCCTCCAAGGCGAAATGGCGGTCAGTGTGGAACCGCGATATTCACTCGAATTGCGGTCGACGCGCGATTGCCTGCCGGTACTCGTCTCTCGGTTGGCATGGTTGCCGGAAGACCGGCGGACGCATACACCCTTGGCCCTGGAATTCGGAAATGCGCCCTTGGAGGCCGTGATCGGTCTCCGCCCTCGGACGCCGGTGGTAGCGTGCGAGACGGTAGGGAACGTGCGATTTACCGATCGTGCCATCGAAGAGACGGTGCTGCTGGAGCTTTCGGTGGAACAAGCGGGGATTCGCGGCCTGCGGTTTCGCTTGCCGTCCGGTATGCGGGATTGCCGGATTCAAGCCCCCATGCTGCGTTCAAAATCGATCACTCCTTGCGAGGACGGGCCGGATTCGGACGTATGGGTCAACGTCGAGTTTCAGGATGAGTTGATGGGACTGTTGCGAATCCTGGTGGAACAGGATTTCCCCGTGACGGATTCACCGCATCGAGCCTCGGTGCCGACCGAGATCGTCGTCCCGGACGGTCCGCCGGTGCGCATGGGGATTCAGGCGGTGACCTTGCAAAACGCGGGGCGTGACGAGGTGGTCGTCGCCGAGTCCGAGGAGGTGGAGCCGGCGGGAACTCAGCGGCGCGCTCAATTGGAGGAGCGGCTACGCGGTCCGGACGGTCCGGCCCTGCGGCTGACCGACGCCTATATCATTCGCGCGGGGGCGAAGAATCCTCGATTGGCTTTTCGCCCTCGCAGCCGGGCCACGCAGCGCGGCGGAGGCATTCGCATTCGATTGGCGGACGCCCTCTTGACTCTCGATGGAAACGGCGATTATCGCGGTGAGCAGCAATACTGGATCGAGAATCGGCAGGAACAGTTCCTCCGTATTCGATTACCGGACGGCGCGCGACTGTGGTCCGCTTCCGTCGATGGACGTCCCTCCAAACCGATCGGCGCGAACGAGGCGGCCGATGCTTCCTCGGTACGCATCCCCGTCCCACGCACCGCCGAAGGCGATCTGCCGCTGAAGGTCAGCGTCAAATACGGCGGTTCGGACTGGTCGATCGGTTGGCAACGTCGGAAGGCGCTGCCGTTGCTCGGTACGCCGGATGGCACTCCGGAATGGTCGCAGCTTCGCGTTTATTCCAGCGATGATCGCCTGCTGTTCGACTTCGGGGGGACGGCGCGGCCCGTTCCGGAACACGAATTGGCGTCGGGCTATGAAGGCTTTCGGCAAAAGCTGGCCGCCGACTTGGTGGAGACGCTGAGGCAAGGCGACGACTATGCTCGAGTGCGGGCCGGGTTGAACCTGCGGATTTTGGGGAGCAGCGTCGCAGGTCGGCCGTACGCCGAAGAGTCCGAAGGCTATAGCATCCTGGGTCACGGCGGCTATCCGGGATCGGCATTGCCGTCTTCGGCCGGGGAGCTGGTGGACGCGTTAGAACAGGCCGAAAGCCGGGATGTTTCGAATCGCAGTCTCAATAATCGGACATTGCTAGGCTCCCTTTACGAGAATCAGCAGGCGATCAGCGTCCGCGAGGGTGCAGATGACGCCGTTGCCGCGTTTCAAGGGCAAGTCTCGACGGATAAGGAGCGGGGGGCCGGTGCATCGTTCGACCAATCGTGGTTCCAAACACCTCCCGACGCGGCCAAGGCCTTGCCGAAAAGGGCTGCCGTGACGGAACCGGCCGCTGAGAGGAAAAAAGCTCCCGCGCCTTCCACGGCCCCATCGAGGCAGCTTCAAAGCCGGTTTGAATTCGGCGATCGCAAGGAATCTGAGCAGCTCGAGCGGCGGAGCGGGGCCGTCCGGGCAAGAGAGGACAGGGCGGCGCCCGGCGTCCCTGCCGACGATTCCTCGGCTCTGGGCTTGCAGGCTGCCGACGAAGCGGCTCGCCGCTATGGGGAACGCTATCAAATGCGGCAGCGCGGACTGTACGAGTCCCAAGAGGCAGGCAGGAGGACCGCGGCCGGCGACGCCGCGGAACAAAAACCGTCAGCTTGGGGGTCCGATGGATCGGCCGCCGGGCTTCCGCCGGGGGGTGGCGCGGAAGCTGACGCTCCCGCGTCCGGTGCGGCCGTCGGCTTGGGGCAGCAGGGTCGCCCAACGCCGGATGTTACCATCCCGACCCGAGGAAGGTTGTATTGCTTTGTCGCCCCGCAGGGCGAAATGCAGGTACATGTCAGGGCCGTTCCGGCTTATACCCTTTCCCGATTGCGGCAAGCCGCGCTCGTCTTGATCCTCATTGCGGGGCTGGCGGTCGTGCTCTGGATCACGAGACGAGCGTGGAAGTACCTGACTCAACATCGGGAGCTGGCCTTCTCGATCAGCGCCGCTTCGCTGGTGTTGGTCTGTTTCACCGGCGTACTCGGATTGCTACTGCTGTGGGTGAGTATCTACGCCTTTGCGGCGGGAGCGGCGGGCGCTTGGCAGGAGACCGAGAGTCCGGCTTGAGGGAACGACGGCGGCATCCAAGCTTGCGCGATCACGCTTGCACCGTAAGTCGGCGGCAGATTGCCGCTGCTGACGGGGTCGCGGTGGTTTACAACTGTCCCGGCACTTCACCGCCGTTGATGGAACCCAGCGCCCGCCACGCCTCGAGGTCCACGGTCTGGCCCACAAATCGAACGGAGCCGTCGGCAAAGCCCACATTGACGCCTCCGGGGTGGCGGCTCCGCGCCATTTGCCACAACGAGCGAATGGGCGACCATTTGGAGCAGTCGGGAACCTCTGAGTTCGGTTCCCACCAGTGGTAGTAAGCGGTGTATAGAACAAAGCCGTCGAACCAGCGTGTCGCCCTACTGGGGCGCGAAGCGATCGGCTCACCGTAGCGCATGCACCACTCTTTCGTCAACGTACCGCCCGAGCCCCCGCTGGACGCACCCACGATCACCAAATCCTTATTCGTCCGGCTGAGCACGATTCCGCCGCTCCACGACATATCCGGATTGGGAAGCAAGCTCTCGGAAAACGCGGCGGTGTTGCTGGTGCCGTCGATTACTTCCGCGAAGGTGACCGGATACGTCTGCTTGAACAAACCATCTCCGTTATACACTTCCGTGCCGGTGGCAGTGGGCGCTCCACGTCCCCAGCAAGCCATATAGTTGGTCGATCCGTAGGCAGGATCGACGCGCCGTCGCACGTCGCTAGGGCAGTAGAAAAAGCTGATGTCCAGCGACAACGGGGCGATGTTGTCGGGATGGATCCCGACCCCAGGCCCGTTGAAAACGCCCGTGTGACCGTACAGCGGCACGTCCAAGTTCAAGGATTGGTACGTGTTGTATTGCTCGATGTACGGAGTGAGCATCGCCATCGGTCCCCAGCGGTACTGCCAAGCGGGGATGCTCTCGTAACCGGGGCAGATCTTCTCGGGCGAACCGATGGGAAACCCCTGGTTGACGTCATGAAAGTTGTGAAGTGCGAGGCAGAGTTGCTTGAGATTGTTCAAGCACTCGGAGCGGCGAGCCGCCTCCCTTGCCATTTGAACCGCGGGCAAGAGTAGGGCGATGAGGATGCCGATGATGGCGATGACCACGAGTAATTCCACGAGAGTGAAGCCGGATCGATTGCGACTTACGAGCATCGGAACGTCTCCAAAAGGAGCGGAGGTATTACGAATATCACGGCAGTATTACCGCGCCTCCAGCGGTTGTCAAGGGTGCGAGGATAGCCCGCGGGCGAAAAGCTTACCGGCCGGGTCCTTGCCCTTAGACCTCGACCCCTATCCTCGGCCGGAGTCCCGAAGAAATGTCCGGCTGAGCGGTCAGGCACCTACCGGAATTCAACAAATGATGTTCCGGCAAATGGGAGTCGACCGCTAAACTGAACTGCCGACGCGTCGCCCTGGGATGCGGCGCCTTCCCAGTGGGGTGTGTACACTCCAGTCGCCCAGGGCTGCCGAAAAACCTCGCGCCGGCGGCGGTGGGCTTGCAGCCCTGCCCGTCCGCGGGATGCGACGGTGCAAACGGCGGTTGGGGTCGCTAGCAAGATCGAGTACCGTCGCGTTGCCGATAGAGGCCTCCAAGGTGATCACCTATCGAAACCACCGTTTTGTTGCGAAGTGGATGCACTGGGGAGCGGGGATGGCCGCCGTAGCGGCGGTCTTGTACCTGTGCGTAGGCTGGGCGGTCGCCGCCCAAGGTGAGCTGAGCCTCCCGGCGCGCGCCGGCCGGCACGTCGGTTGGCCTCTCCTGGGTGCGGTCACCGCGGGGCTGATATGGGCGATGACCTCCGCCGGTCCCATCGGCCGGATCAGACGGCGACTCCGCCGCGTCGGGCTCCGCTTTACCATTCTCTGGCGGAAAGCCGGTTGGAGGAGGCGGCTGGTAATCGCGGCACTGATCGCTCACGTGCTGATCGGCTTGGGTTATTGGTTGGAGGTTCCCTGGACGTTACACAATGTGAAGGACGAATTGCGCCGAGCGTCGGTCGCCCCGGTACGAAGGTTCCGGGGTGATTGGGCGGCCAATTACCCATTCTTTGTCCGCAAGGTGATCGCGGAAACGCCGCCTGAGGCGAGAATCCTATATCGCGGCGGATGGGAAGGCATGGTCCTCTCTTACGATGTATTTCCCCGTCGTGTCTTTGCGCTGCCCGACGACTTGCAAAACTTGGCCGGACGATGGCACAAGCATGCTTGGCTCGAAATGAGGACCGGCGGTCGCTCCAACGCGGATGCCGACGCGGATCTTTACTGGACGGCGGCGAGTCGCTTCGAGCCCATCCCGTATGAGGAATTCGTCCGGCGTTACGCCATCGACTACGTGGTCGCGTTCGACGAGAGCCGCCCGTCCGAATGCGGTATCTTTCCCGTAGGCGCAGCGCGTTCGGAAGAGCGACTTTCCGAGGTGCCGCCGCCGAGACGCGACGGGGCTCGTCCCTTCCAAAGGCGAGCGATCAAGGACGGGGCATTTGCAACAGAGACGGGGTCCTGAAGTAATTCCTCGCCGTTATCGCTGTTTAGAATGCCATGATTCTTCCTCCAGGATGAAGTCGGACATGAATGATTCGGTCTGGTGTACCGCCGGCGTCCTGCTGGTCTTGTGGTTCTCAGGCTATCCCCTGGCGCGACTCTTATTGCCCGACGGCGGGCGACGGGCGGCGGATTTTTGGTTCAGAGCGGGAGCATCCTTGCTGCTGGGCTGTCTGTTGTTCGTCGGGCTCTTATATTTCCCTTTGGCCCTTGGAGCGCGGTGGACCACGACTTATTGGACGGCCGTGTGGGCGATTCATGTCGGACTCGCACTCGCGGCCGTATGGCTTTTGATTCGGGATCGTCGGCGATGGAGCGAGACCTGTCAAAACACGACTCAAGGTGCCTTAGTCGCCGTCGTCGCGACGGGGATAATACTGCTGTCGGCAGCGGCGGTCGGGGGAAATTTGGGACTTTTGGGCTACGACGCGCGAGCCATCTACGGGCTGAAGGGCAAGGTCTTGGCCGAGCAACGGGCGGTCGGCGGCGATGATTTCCACGATGTGCATCGTCTCCACTTCATGCCCGGCTATCCCCTCTTGGTGCCGATCCTAGAAGCCCAAGTCTTTCTTTGCAGCGGCAAATCCAACGACGAAGGCCTGCCCCTCTTGTTTTGGGGTTTCCTGACGGTGATCGCGTTCCTTTGGGCAAGCTGTGCGGCTCGGTACGATCCAGGCGCGGCGGGTTGGCTTACCTTCTTCTGCGTCCTCACGCCGTGGCTGTGGAAATTCTCCGAAGGGGCGGGATTGTCGGGGTCGGCGGATGTCGTTCTGGCGGCCTACCTGGCGGCGGCGGCTATTTGCGCCGCCGACGTGTCGCCCGGTGCCGACGGCCGTTACGCCTTGCTGTGCGGCCTGATGCTCGCCGGGGCCATGGGCGTCAAGCAAGAGGGAACGCTTTGGAGCGGCCTAGTCCTGACGACGCTCGCACTCACGCGGCTGACGACACGCCGGCGAAGCCGGGTCGCAAGTCGGCGTTCCGGATCGAACGAAGCCTGCGTCGCCGGAAAAGGCACGTCTCTCGGTGCGGGCTTGCGGCGCCGGCCGCTTGTGGATTTCGGAATCGTCCTCCTGCCGATCCTGATCATGTTCGTCTTGCTGCGACTGACTCACGGAAGCATCCCGCGCTCGCCCCTGTACCGCTCGTATCTTGCCGCGCTCTCGTGGGATTGGCTGACGCGGTGCGTGGGAAGAGTACCGCAAATCGCCTCCTTCACCGCCTCGGAGTGTGTGAACAATGTTTGGGGATTCGGTTGGGGTGCCCTATTTTTGTCGCTCCTGCTCAAGCGGCGCTACCCCCTGTCGACCGAAGCGATGTCTCTGCGGCTGCTCACGATGCTGGGGGCGGCGTCCTACCTCGCCGTATTCGTCGTGACGCCCTATCCCCTCACATACCACCTTTTCACGGCTTTTCGCAGATTGATGTTCCATCTTTACCCAGTGGCGATGCTGGTGCTTTTGGAGCAATTAACGGCGACCGGCGTGGTCGCCGACCTGGGCCGGGTCTTTTGTTTTCGTAATCCGCCGCAAGGAGATACGGTCCGGTCGCCGGAAGATGCAACTTCGTTCCAACGTCGGCGAGACTCGCATGTAGATGCCGCCTAACGGTCGTCGTCCTTCGGGATGTATCGGTCCGCAGCTTGCATGACGGCCTCGGAAGGCCTTCAATAGATCGAGTTAGGCGCCGCGTTTCGGCTGCCGCCCGCGTAAGACGATGGCAGCCCGAAACGGTTGTAAGTGCGACGAGCGTCTCTCCGGCGCGCAAGAAGGCGTTTCTCCCAGAGCAGGGGATCCCACACGATGTCACGGGGGCGACCGTCGGAGTGCTTGCCGCCTTTTGATTTCGCGACTACCCGGAAGATCGTCTTCGGATGGGGGCGTCGTCGCGAGTTGCCGCGCTATCTTCCCTCGCTGGGTCGGCAATGCTTCTTGCTGGTGGGTTCTCGGACTTTGCTTCGGGCCGGCATGGTTGAGGAAATTGCCGAGTCCGTTCGGCTGAGCGGTTGCGTCGTTGCCGACACGGCTGTGATTCATCGAGAGCCTCAGGTTGCGGACGTCGATGAGTTGGCCCAACGGTGGCGGGGATCGGCGGATTTGGGGGATGCGGTCATTCTCGCCCTGGGCGGGGGGGCGGCTATCGACTTGGCCAAGGCTGTTTCGGCACGCCTCACGCACCCGGAGGGCGATTCCATTCGCGACTACCTCGAAGGCGTGGGTCGGGGGCTTCGACTTTGCCGGCCGTGCCTGCCCGTAATAGCGATGCCGACCACCGCGGGGACGGGTACGGAGGCCACGAAGAACGCCGTGATCTCCAGCCTCGAACCGCCTTTCAAGAAGAGCCTCCGTGACGACCGCATACTGCCCGCCTTAGCGATCGTCGACGCCGAATTGACCGCCTCGGCTCCGCGGCACGTGACGGCCTACTCCGGCATGGATGCGATCACGCAACTGGTGGAGAGTTACTTGAGTCGCCGGCGCGCACCGCTTCCCGAGGCTTTGGCCGAGTCGGCACTGCGTTCCGCCATTCCAGCCCTGCGAAAACTCGCCCGGGATGAGGGGGATCAGGCCGCACGGGAGACCATGGCCTACGCCGCTTTGGTTTCCGGCATCTGTTTGGCCAATTCCGGACTGGGCATGGCCCACGGGATCGCCGCTGCGCTCGGCGTGCAGGTCGGCCTGCCGCACGGATTGGCTTGCGCCCTGATGTTGTTACCCACCCTCGAGTTCAATCGCGCCACCGAGGCAGCGCGTATGGCCCAGCTCGCTCGCCGTGTACTCGATTTGCCTGCCTCCATGCCGGAAAAGGAACAGGTCGATCGGCTTCTGGAAGCCATTGCGGAACTGCTGAGCGAGTGGAAGATTCCGCGGCGACTGTCGGAAGTGGGAGTGTCGGCCGACCGCTTGCCGGCTATCGCGGCCGGCTCGTCCGGCAGCAGCATGAGCGGCAACCCGCGCGAGGCATCGCAAGAGGACGTTTTGGCCGTCCTGGAGGGCATGCTGTGATCATCGCGGCGGGACTGACACCGGCTTGGCAACGGATCATGGTGTTCGATCGCGTGACGCCCGGCGAAGTCAATCGTGCGGAACAGGTTATCGAATGCCTCTCCGGGAAGGTGACGAACACCGCCGTCGCGGCGCGTTCCTTGGGCGGCAGCGTCACGGCAATCATGCCGATCGGGCCGAACGTCCGCGACAACGTGGAACGCGAAATGGCGGGCCTCAACGTGGACTGCGACTGCGTCGCCACGGCCGCACCGACCAGGACGTGTGTAACGGTAATCGAACGGGCGAGCGGCCGGGTCACCGAGCTTGTGGAAGAGTCGGCGACGCTCTCCCCTTCCGAGTCGGCCGACTTCGCAAATCGTCTCCGCAAGTGGTGGAACAGGGCCGACATTCTGGTTTTCAGCGGATCGCTGCCGCGCGGTATGCCGCCTGAAACGTATCGGGAGTTGCTTGCGCAATGCCCGGCTCCCGTTATCGCGGATTTTCGCGGCCCGGGTCTGATCGCGGTCTTGCCCCTCCGACCGTTCTTGGTCAAGCCGAATCGGGCGGAATTGGAAGCCACCCTGGGATGCCGATTTCGCGATGACCGAGAGCTGATCTGCGGAATGCAAGACCTGTGTCGCCGGGGCGCGGCGTGGACGCTGGTATCGCAAGGCTCCTCCTCGGTATGGCTGGCTTCGGAGTGCGAAGTCTATCGATACGATCCACCCGCCGCGGAGGCCGTCGTCAATCCCATCGGCTGCGGGGATGCCCTGGCGGGGGCTTTGGCGTGGGCGGTCCAAGCCGGATTTTCGGTGCCCGACGCCGTCCGCCTCGGCGTGGCCGCGGCCCAAGACAATCTCCGCGCCTTGCTTCCCTGTCGTCTGGATCCGGCCTGGGTGCAAAGCCGTGCGGAGGGGATTGTCGCCGTTCGAATCCGGTGACCCCTGCGGCAAACTTGTTTCCCGCGGCAACCTCGTTCTATGATGGAGGCTGACGGGGTGGCAAGGGCGGGACTGGAACCAAGCTCGTCCGTGAAAACCACGGGGAATCCTTATGGCACCTACCCAGCGTCCTGGGTTCACCATCGTCGAATTGCTGGTGGTCATTGCGATCATCGGTTTGCTGATCGCCTTGCTCTTGCCGGCCGTGCAGATGGCACGAGAGTCCGCCCGCCGCGGCCAATGTTTGAACAACCTGAAACAGTTGGCCATCGCCGCGCACAATTTCCACGACGTATACAAAGCCTTTCCGCCTGGATATTTAGGGCCCTTACCGCAAGCCGCGGTACCGCCCTATCCCGGTCAGTGGGCCACGGTCCACGGCTTCCTGTTAAGCTACACCGAGCAAGAGAACCTGCGGAGAGCGAGCGACGCCGATGCCGGGGATTTCGGGGGCGTCTCTCTTTACGACGAAAGCAGGAGTGGGGCGGGCTACTGGCAGCGGCCGTCGGGCTGGGAGGCGGCCAAAATCCAGCCGCCGCTCCTCCTCTGCCCTTCCGATTTCGCCCGCTCCGCCCCCGACGCCATAGCCCTGCTGCATTTTCACCATGTCGCTCCCCATGTTAGCTTGGTGGGAGCGAGTTTTTCTGATGGGAGCGGGGCCGCCTTGGGACGCACCAATTATTTGGGAAGCGGCGGCTACATGGGCGTGACGGGCGTCGCCAGTTCCGACGTCTTCCGCGGCGTCTTCTGGAATCGATCCCACGAATCCTTTGCATCGGTGACCGACGGCTCCAGCAACTCGCTGCTCTTCGGCGAGGCCATGGGTGGAACCGAGATACCCCAGCGATCCTACGGATGGTTCGGCTGCGGTGTCATGGCCGCGGCATGGGGGCTGGCGGCCGACGCCCAAGGCAAGACGGGTTGGTTCCAATTCACCAGCCGTCACCCGGGCGTGGTGCAGTTCGCCATGGTGGACGGTTCCTGCCGCCCCATCAGCCAGAACATCGACCGCGACACGTTCGTTTATCTCAGCGCGATCTCCGACGGCAAAGTGGTTCAGGGATACTGACCCGTCCGCGGCGGTCGGACCGTGGGAATCGCTTCCCGAAGGCGTCTTGCCCCCGGGCAGCCAGCCCCGGCTCGGTTCGAGATTCCAACGAGACGTCCCAAGCCTTAGGTCGGCTTGCTCCGAAGCCCTTTGTCAGCCTACTCCGCGTCCATCCCTCTCCTGATTCCTAGGCCGGCGGGGCTGATGGAATGCCAGTTGCTACCGATTGCTTGACCGAGACGCCGGATGGCCGATGTGTGCCATTTTGGCAGGTTTCTGGGTTTTCATGGGGATTTGTGTGAAGCTCGAAACTTGCCATAATAAAAAGCTGGATTTGCTAGGGAGTTCGAGAACGCCGGTATGGTGGGAGTATCCAAGAACACTCGCATGGCCCGTGATTACTACCAAGTTCTGGGAGTGTCGCGCGACGCATCTCAAGCGGATATTCAGAAGGCCTATCGCGAATTGGCCCGAAAATACCACCCCGATCTCAACCCCAAAGATAAAGACGCCAAAAAAAAGTTCCAGGAGGTGCAAGAGGCATTCGAGGTGCTGAACGATCCCAAGAAGCGAGAGATGTATGATCGCTATGGGAGTTCGTTTCAAGGGGCGGGGCAGGAATGGGCCGGTTATGAGCGGGGGGGAACGGCGAATTTCACCTTCGACGATTGGAATGATTTGGCGAGATTCTTCGGGGGCGGCGAATACGCGGACGATATCGGCGTCGGTGGGCTGGGCGGCATTTTCTCCAACCTCGGCCGCGCGCAGCAAGGCCGCACCGGATCACGTCGCTCTAGGACGGGTTCAACTCGGGGAATCGATCTGTTTCAGGAGATCACCATTCCCTTCAAAACGGCCGTAGAGGGCGGAGAGATTCCGCTTGTCATCGGGAGGCCGGACGGTCGCCGAGATTCCGTTACCGTAAAGATTCCGGCGGGAATCGAGGACGGCAAACGTATTCGGTTGCGAGGACAGGGCGCCACGGCCACGCCCGGCGGACCGCCCGGCGATTTATTCTTGACCGTCCACGTGACGCCGCACCCGCATTTCGAGCGAAAGGGAAAAGACCTGTACCTGAAGCTACCGATCACCATTCCCGAGGCCGTCTTGGGCGCCAAGGTCGACGTACCCACGCCGCACGGCACGATCAGCGTCAAGGTTCCGCCCGGAACGTCCACCGGAAAGCGCCTGCGCGTGCCCGGCCACGGGATTCGGACCAAGGATGGGGAGTCGGGAGATTTGTACGCGGAAATCCAGATCGTCTCCCCGGACCAGGTCGATGCCCTTACCGAAACCGAGCGGCTGGCGATTCAGGATTTGGGGAGGGGATACCGCCGCAGTCCCCGCGCTGATTTGCGATGGTGACGCGAGACACCCCGGGGCGTAAAGGCCGCGGTGAGCAGACCGAGGTGCAATCGAACGGCGTGCCCCGTCCGCCGGATCCGGGCGATCGAAGCTTCCCAAAGATCCTGAGACTCCGCAAACGCCGCGAATTCGATCGGGTCTTCGCAAGGAAGTGCTCCGCCTCGGGAAGCTGCCTGATTATTTACGCTTGCGAAAACCAATACGGCTTTCCTCGGCTCGGGCTTTCGGTATCGAGGAAGTGCGGTAAGAGCGTCGTCCGCAACCGTTGGAAGCGTCTTATGCGGGAGGTTTTTCGTTTGAATCGCGCCCGCATCCAGGCCGGGATCGATCTGGTGATGATCCCGCGTCGAGACGCCGAACCGGACTTCGCGACCATGGCGCGCGAATTTCCGGGACTTATCCGAAGGTTAAGCGACAGGCTGCGTCGAACGGCGGCATCAGCAACCCGCGAAAGCGGGGGCGAATGCGCTCAGCCATGATTTCGGCCGCGGCGAAACCCTGGTGCTCCATGAACGACGGGACGGAATGAGGCGAGAGACTGTGACTTCCCGCGTGGGACGCGTGGCTGTTTGGACGATAGCCGTGATGCTCGCCGCGATTCTCTTCGCGGCGTGGCTGATGGACCGCGTGGCGGCCGTACCCATTCTCGGGGCCATCAAGGCTTATCAAATCTTTTTGAGTCCGCTCGTGGGACGGGCTTGTCGCTTTCACCCCACATGCTCCGCCTACACATACTCAGCCGTCAGCCGTTACGGAGTCCTGATCGGCTGCGCGCTAGGGGTGATTCGCATTGCCTGTTGCCAGCCGCTGTGCCGTGGCGGATTCGATCCGCCCTAAACTCCGACGTCGCAAACACGCTTCTCTTTGCGCAATTCCGGCCTAACAGCTTTTCCCTCAGCGGGACGCGGCCACGGCGGCTTTCCCCAAGAGACTGTCGGCCGCCCGGCGGTTTGCACGGCGGCGCAGCGCACGGCCGTGAAGCTTCCCTCAGCCCGCCCACGTGCGCTCGACGAACGTGGTGTCGGCCCGAGCCTCGGTAAAGACCGGGTGAGAGAGAATCTCCATGTGCAACGGTACCGTGGTCTTGATGCCTTCGATGCGCAGCTCGGATAAGGCGCGCTTCATGCAGGCGATCGCTTCCGCACGCGTGCGTCGATGCACGATGAGCTTGCCGATCATGGAGTCGTAGTGAGGCGACACGACGTAGCCGGGATAGGCGTGGGAATCGAAACGCACCCCCGGTCCCCCGGGCACGAACATGCGGTCGATGCGGCCGGCGGACGGTCGGAACTTGTTGGCCGGGTCCTCGGCGTTGATGCGGCATTCGATGGCGCAACCGCGGTGTTCGACATCCTCTTGCTTGAACGGCAAGGGTTCCCCCGCCGCAACACGGATCTGGGTTTGGATCAGATCGATCCCCGTGACCATTTCCGTGACGGGGTGCTCGACCTGGATGCGGGCGTTGACTTCGATGAAATAGAAGTTGAATTGCCGATCGACAAGAAACTCGACCGTACCTGCATTCGTGTAGTTCGCAGCCTTTAGGATTCGGACGGCCGAGTTGCAAATCGCCCGGCGGACTTCATCCGGCAAGTTGGGGGCCGGACTTTCCTCGATCAACTTTTGATGACGGCGTTGGGTGGTGCAATCGCGCTCCCACAAATGGATCACGTTGCCGAAGTGGTCGGCGATCGCTTGAACCTCGACGTGTCGCGGATGCTCGACGTACTTTTCCAGGTACACGGCCCCGTTTCCGAACGCGGCTTCGGCCTCCTGCTGGGCCTGTTGCAGCGCGGATTTGAGGGCGTTCTCGCTGACGGCAATTCGCATTCCCTTGCCGCCGCCCCCCGCCGCCGCCTTGATCAGCACCGGATAGCCGATGTCTTTGGCGACGCGCAGCGCCTCCGTCTCGCTTTCGATCGCGCCGTCGCTGCCGGGAACAATGGGGACGCCGGCTTCCTTCGCCAACGCTCGGGCGCGGTTCTTGTCGCCGAGCATGGACATCGCCTCGTGCGGCGGGCCGATGAACTCGATTTGGCAACTACGGCAGACCTCCGCGAAATGAGCGTTTTCGGCCAAGAACCCGTAGCCGGGGTGGATCGCCTGAGCATTCCCGACTTCCGCGGCGCTGATCACGCGGTCGAAACGCAGATAGCTGTCGGCAGCTTTGGCCGGCCCGATACAGTACGCCTCGTCCGCAAGCTCCAAATAGGCCGCGCCCCGGTCCGCCTCGCTGTACACCACGACCGTCTCGATGCCCATCTCACGACAGGCACGAATGATCCGCAGGGCGATTTCTCCGCGATTGGCAATCAGTATGCGCTTGAACATGCCGGCTCACGCTGAACCCGTCGAGGCTGAAAAAACAACGCCGCCCGCTCGATCTCCGAAAAACACTCCGGGAAAAGCGATGGGCTAAACGGCCGGATCCACTTTGAACAAAGGCTGCCCGTATTCCACCGGCTCCCCGTTCTCGACCAGCACGGCCACGATCTTTCCCGAGACCTCCGCCGGCAGCTCGTTGAAGACCTTCATCGCCTCGACGATGCCGACCACCGTCTCGGGGCCGACGTGGTCGCCGACTTTGACGTAAGGCGGCGAATCCGGGTCCGGCGCCGAATAGAAGGTTCCCACCATCGGGCTGCGGATCAAAAGGAGATTATCGGCGGGGGCGGCGGGGGAAGGCTCGGGCTTTTTCTCTTCCTCTTCGCGCCGCACAGTGGGGGAAGCCGCGGTTGCTTCGCCGCCGGGGGGAGCGATCGGCGAAGAAACCGGGAAAACGAACGGCATGGGAACACCCTGCGGAACATCGGCGGCCGAACTCGGTTGCCGACCCTTACGCAAGCGGATTCGCACATCGCCGTCGCGCAGGTCGATTTCCGCCAACTCGTGGCGTTCCATCAATTCCACCAGCTTGCGGACACGGCGCACGTCGAAAACGTCCTGACCGCCGGATTGCGGGCGACCGATAGGTTCTTCAGTTGGCTCGGAGTGCATGATTCGGCAATTGCGGCGAGAGTATCAAAGAGTTCCGAACGACGGGATCGAATCGTCCTGCCGAGATCCCCTTCAAGGGCTTACGTAGATGTCTTCCAATGACTTTGGAGTGGAGGTGAGCACTTCCCTCCCGGAGCGGGTTACTAGGACGTCGTCCTCGATTCTTATTCCGCCCCAACCCGGAAGGTAAACGCCCGGTTCGACGGTCACGACCATCCCCGGCTTCAAAACGGTCTTGGACTTTGCCGATAGGCTTGGGGCCTCGTGGATTTCCAAGCCGACACCATGCCCCAAGCCGTGACCGAATGCCCGACCAAAGCCCCCCTCTTCGATCACCTTGCGTGCCGCAGCATCGACCTCGGCCGCCGTCACCCCCGGGCCGATCGCCGCGATCCCGGCTTCCTGAGCGCGCAACACAAGCTCGTACAGCCGCTCAAATTTGGGACCGATTTTACCGGTCACCAAAACCCGGGTCAAGTCGCTCTTGTACCATCCCTCGTCCGCGCCCCAGTCAATCAAGAGGATGGGATGCTCTTCCACGCGGCTGCGTCCCGGGATGGCGTGCGGCAACGCCGCGCGCGGGCCGACGGCTACGATCGTTGGAAACGCCGCGCAGCGCGCGCCGAGGAGCCGCATCTGGTGCTCCAGGAGATCCGCGATCTGTTTTTCGTCGTGATCGGGACGCAAGGCAGCCCGAACCGCCGAAAAAGCCCGCATCGCCTGCCCGGCGGCTTTGCGAATCCTTGCAATTTCCTCGGGATCCTTTACGATTCGCAGCTCTTCCACCCAATGCGTCGTGGAGACCCACTCCACGTTGCCGGACTCATTCCCCAACGCCTCGCGAGCTTCGACCGTCAAGTGGGCGGCCTCGAAACCCACGCGGGAGAGCTTGGCGCGGCGGACGGCTCGGGCCGCGGCCTTCACGATGCCGACGCCGCCGGGACGGATGATGACCTCCAGCCCCGGACACTCTTCGGCGATCTGCAACGTGAAGCGGGAATCGCTGATCAATGCCTCGCCGTCGTGCCACAACAGCAGAAACGAGTCCTCACCGCTAAACCCGGTGAGGTAGGTCACGTTCTGAGGCTTTGTTATCAGAAGCCCCGCCAAAGAGTTCTTTTTCAGCAGGCGCCGAAGACGATCTCGCCGTAGCTGAAAGTATTCGTTGGGATTTTTCATATTGGACCTATTCGCGGACTCGGAACGGGGGCGGGCGACGTGCCCATGCTGTTAGCATACGTCAGACGGAAGTTTCGGGGGAGGCATGCCCCTCCGCCGCCTCAGTTCAGGAGCCGACCGCACCGGCTTTCGGAGGCGGGTTGCGGGGTTTCTTTCCACGACTTCGCAATGCCGATATAATCGCCCGGAGATTTCGAGAATGATGCAAAGCCTTCCCGATCGGAGCATCGGGGACCGCCGTACCTTTGGAGGCCATGTTTGGGGCCGTTTGTGTGAAGTCGGCAATCTCGCAACCGTTCGACAGGCTGTCACTCGGGCACCGGTTTGGGGGACGCGACGGCCGGGGTGAATTCGTAAGCGCGTTGCGGAGAGAAAGCATCCGGCGTTTCGCGGGAAGTGGCCGCGCCGAACATGTGCGGCTGATGACGGGACTATGATTCAATTAGGCGTCAATATCGACCACGTGGCGACGCTCCGCCAGGCAAGACGGACCTACGAGCCTGATCCCGTAGCGGCGGCCGTGCTTGCCGAATTGGGGGGAGCGGACGGCATTACGCTCCATTTGCGCGAGGATCGGCGGCACATTCAAGATCGCGATTTGCGAATCCTTCGAGAGACTACCGCCGTCAAGCTGAATCTGGAAATGGCGTGTGCTTCGGAAGTTCTTCGGATCGCGCTGGAGGTCAAACCGGACCAAGCCACGCTCGTCCCCGAAAAACGAGAAGAGATCACCACCGAGGGCGGGTTGGACGTGGCGGGACAGAAGGATCGCGTCCGCGAAGTTGTGAGCAAGCTGCGGGAGGCCGGTATCCAGGTGAGTTTGTTCATCGACCCGCAGCCGCATCAGATCGAAGCCGCCGCCGAGCTGGGCGTCGAGGCCGTCGAGTTGCATACGGGCGGATACGCCAATGCCAAGGGTCCTGCCGCGGAACAAGAGTTGGCCGTCCTGCGGTCGGCTTCCGCTTTGGTTCACGAACGCGGCTTGGTTTTGCACGCGGGGCACGGTTTGACCTATCGCAATGTGCAGCCGGTGGCGGCGATTCCGCATATGCACGAGTTGAACATCGGGCACAGCATTGTCGCTCGGGCCGTCTTGGTGGGTATGACCCAAGCCGTGCGAGAAATGAAGCAATTGATGGTGTCCGCCGCAATCGCTTCTCCGGCGGCCGCGACGTGACGAACTAGGGTGCGGCCGTGTCCACCGTCGGTGCGGGTGTTCGTCGGCCTTGCCCATCCCACTTTGATTCCATCCTCATTCCAGCCCGTCTGACGAGAGACGTATGGCCACACGCGCAGAACAATTCGCCGGTCTTTCGGTCGCCATGGTCACCCCTTTCCGCGATGGAAAGGTGGACTATGCCTTGTTGGAGGAGCACGTGGAGTTCCAGGTCCAGGCCGGTACTACCTGCTTGTGTCCCGTGGGAACGACCGGCGAATCCCCGACCCTCTCGCATCCCGAGCATCGCGAGGTCATCGCCGCGGTAATCAAGGCTGCCGCCGGACGCGTGAAAGTCATGCCGGGCACGGGCTCCAACAGCACCCAAGAGGCCCTGGAGCTGACCCGCTGGGCGGCCCAAGTCGGGGCCGACGCCGCCCTCGTCGTTGCGCCCTACTATAACAAGCCCACCCAGGAGGGTTTCTACCGGCATTTCAAAGTCTTGGCCGAGGCGGTGGATATCCCCATTTGCATCTACAACATCCCCGGACGGACTGGGAAGAATATCGAGCCGGAAACGATCCTTCGCCTGGCTGAAATCCCGAATATTGCCATGGTCAAGGAGGCTACCGGTTCCTTGGACCAGGTCTCGCAAATCACTTGCGGCAGCGATTTGACCGTGCTGAGCGGAGACGACAGTCTGACCTTGCCCATTCTTTCGGTCGGCGGTCGCGGAGTGATTTCCGTGATTGGGAATATCGTTCCGCGAGAAATGATGCAACTCGTCGCGGCCTGGGACCGCGGGGATATCCCGACGGCTCAGGCTCTTCACAAGAAGCTTTTCCCCCTAGCGCGGGACATGTTGGGCTTGGCGACCAACCCGATTCCCATCAAGGCCGCCATGCGGCTCTTGGGACGAGATACGGGTGAATTGCGGCTGCCCATGACGCCGCTCTCGCAGGAAGAGGAGGAACGTTTGCGGCGGACCTTGCGGACGTTCGGGCTGCTGAATTAGCGGCAGGAAGCGTTCCCGTGTGCGAGCGGGCTTGCGACCGAACATTTCGCGCCGGTATAGCGCAGGAACGCCCGAATGAGTCTTAGCCCCACGGGGGTCAAAATCGACTCGGGGTGGAATTGCCAGCCGACGACGTCCCAACGCCGATGGCAAACAGCCATGACGCTCTCGTCGTCGGTCCAGGCAAGGGGGATGATGTCGTCCGGCAATGATTCGGGTGCGACGCACAGCGAATGGTATCTTCCCGCCTGGAATGGATTCGGCAATCCGGCGAAACACGGATGCGGCACGTATCGGATCCACGTCCCGCGGCCGTGACACGGGTCATTCGATTCGACAACCTTGGCGCCGAATGCCTCGGCGATGATCTGATGCCCGAGACAAACGCCCAGCATCGGGACTTTGCCCGCCAGCCGGTGAACCAGGGCGAGGCTGTTCGGTTCATCGGCGG
>Ga0067045_1027750_pt1 | contig 63635 bp, 73 predicted proteins | sample TerdegcTABiofilm_FD_59184 | JGI IMG/M metagenome (GOLD analysis project Ga0067045, IMG submission 59184) | Combined Assembly of (Gp0054472, Gp0054536) Wastewater bioreactor microbial communities from Singapore -Terephthalate degrading...
CTGCCGTGCCGGTGAGAGGCGGTCAGCGCTTTTGTGCCAACCCGCGATATATTGAGTTTTTGAAACTGGCGGGAGCAGATTTCATCGAATTAACCGGCAATCATTTGCTGGATTGGGGGAATGAGCCTTTCCTTTTTACCCTGGATTTATACAAGCAGAACGGTTTTCAATATTACGGTGGTGGTCGAAATTTGGAAGAGGCCCGCAAGCCGTTGCGAATTGAGCATAACGGTAATCGGTTGGCGCTGATTGGTTGTAATCGCGCGGGTCCAGAAAATATCTGGGCGACAGAAAACCAACCCGGTCCGGCGCCCTGTGATTTTGATTGGTTGCAAAACACCATCCAAAATCTGGTTGAAGATGGGTATTTACCCATTGTTACTTTTCAGCATTTTGAAGTTGAGGATTTTATGCCCATGAACCTGACCCGGCAAGAGTTTGCACAAGCTGCCCAAATGGGAGCAGTGATCGTCAGTGGGAGTCAGGCTCATTTTGCCCATGGATTTGGTTTTTATGAAAACCGCTTTATGCACTATGGACTGGGTAATTTGTTTTTCGACCAGATGTTTCCCCTGCATCGCCGACAGTTCATTGACCGCCATCTTTTTTATGATGGAAAATACCTTGGGGTGGAGTTGATTACCACCCTGCTGGAAGATTATGCCAAACCTCGCCTGATGACCGAAGAAGAACGAGCCCAAATGCTGGAAGATTATTTTCAGGTGAGCGGATGGTTGAATACGGAGAAGCCATGAAACGAAAATGGATGCGAGTTGTTTGGATTTTCATCTGGATTGCCGGTTGCACGGGGGCAACCACCAGCCGCGAAACCACTCTAACTGAGGTTCAGCCAACACCAACAAGCTCGGAGACTTCAATTTTTACGCCTACACCAACATTGACCCTCATCCCGTCTCCAACGACGATACCTCAACCGGTTGTCTGGTTGGATACTTTCCTACCCGATGAACTGCTCAGGCAGCTTTCAGAACAAAATACATTTCCTGCGACTGATCAAAGAGAGCAAGCCAATATCTGGCTCGAGCCAACCACGCCCGGACAGGGTCAGGTGGTGTGGGTATATGTGTTGGTGACACCCTTCTCATCGCTGACCGAGCAGATTGATTTTGACCAATTAAAATCATGGTGGCAAGGTCAAGCCGATGAACAGGCACTTCCTATTCTGGTAACGGAAGATACCGCCAATGCATTGGAGCCCCTGTTGGGTAAATTTTCACCACTTAATGTATCTATAGAGACAGAAGAAAATCTTTTGAGTGCTGCCTGGACGAAGCGAGATGTGCTGGCGATTGTGCCCTTTGAGCAATTACAGCCTCGCTGGAAAGTAATTCCATTGAATAACCAGTCTCCAATCAGCAATCAATTTGACCTCAATGCATATCCGCTCGCGTTACATTATGCCTGGAAAGCCAGCTCACTGGAAGTTGAGAACCTTGATATACCAGTTCTAACCCCAAACCGCGATGACAATCAATTGACCGTGCTGGTGATGACCGGTGTCACAGCACTGGTTCGCGCCACCGCAGTCCGCATGGAGCAAAAGGGAATGACGTATCCCGGCGAGGCAATCGGTGAATGGTTAAGAGAAGCGGATCTGACGCATATCAGCAATGAAGTATCGTTTTCCCCGCGCTGTCCCGATCCGAAAATGGATCCTTTCCCATTAATTTTTTGCAGTAAACCGGAGTACATTGAATTGCTTGAATCGGTTGGAACCGATATCGTTGATCTTACCGGTAATCATGGTGTGGATTGGGGGCGGGATGCACTTTCTTTTTCGCTGGATCTTTACCGTTCGCGTGGATGGGTCTATTATGCAGCCGGAGAAAATTTGGAAGAAGCTCAGGAAGCTGTCTTTATTGAGCATAATAGCAATCGCTTTGCTTTTCTGGGCTGTAACCCGGCTGGTCCGGCCTACATTTGGGCAGGGGAAGATTTTGGCGGGGTTGCCCCCTGTGATTATGATCGGATTCAACAACGTATTCAGCAGTTAAGTGAGAAAGGCTATATCGTCATTTTTACGTTTCAGTATTTTGAAACTTATCGTCATTGGGTAGATGATTTTGAGCGCGATGATTTTCGCAAACCTGCGGATGCCGGAGCGGTTATTGTTAGCGGCTCACAAGCCCACCATCCGATGGCAATGGAATTTTATGGGGATTCCTTCATTCATTACGGGCTGGGGAATTTGTTTTTTGACCAGATGTGGGTGGATACGGTTACAATACCCGAAGGTACGCGAAAAGAATTTATTGACCGTCATGTGTTTTATAATGGGAAACACATTTCAACGGAGTTGTTGACTGCCTATTTGGAAGATTACGCTCGCCCGCGCCCGATGAGCCCGAGTGAGCGGTATGATTTTTTGAAAACAATTTTCACTGCAGCAGGTTGGGGACCTTATAATCCATAATTCTTAAGGAGGCTATGATGAAAATTTGGGATATTTCACTAACAATTTCACCGAATTTGCCTACCTGGCCAGGTGATCCCAAGGCGGTCATCGAGCGGGTCAGTGCAATATCGGATGGGGCAAATGCCAATGTGTCCCGCATGGATATGGGGGTACATACCGGCACGCACGTAGATGCACCGCTTCATTTTATTGACGGCACCAGTGCGGTGGAAGCCATGAATCTGGAGGTGTTAATCGGACCTGCCAGGGTGGTCCAGGTTGCGGATGATGTGAATGTGATTGATCGCGAGGTTTTGGAAAAGTTGGAACTTCTCGCTGGCACAACGCGCGTGTTGTTCAAAACGCGCAATTCGAAATACTGGGCCAGACGGGTGCGTGATTTTCAAACTGATTTTGTTGGAATTGATGAGAGCGGTTCAAAATTTCTGGTCGAAAAGGGAATACGTCTGGTGGGTGTGGATTATTTATCGGTTGCGCCTTATAAACAATCACGCCCGACCCATCAAGTTTTGTTGGGTGCCAACATGGTCATTGTGGAAGGGCTTGATCTTTCTGCGGTGCAACCGGGTGAATATCAGTTAATCTGCCTGCCTTTGAAAATTGAAGGCAGCGATGGTGCTCCGGCGCGGGCAGTGTTGATTCAGGAATAAGGACGCAATATCATCCCGGCGTGATGAGCGTATAACCGCCGTCAATGATGATGACTTGACCGCGGATCATAAACGCATCCGGACTGCAAAGAAACGCGACCACTTTGGCAATATCTTCCGGTTGGACAAGGCGACCCGCCGGCGTGTTTTGAATGGCCCGCGTAATCACCTGCGGGTCGGAAAGCGAGGCAAAATGCTTCAGTGCATCTGTTTCAACCAGTGAGGGTGATACAGCGTTCACCACAATGTTTAAGGGAGCCAGTTCCACAGCCAGATAACGGGTCAGCGCTTCCAGAGCAGCCTTGGAGGCGCCTACCGCGACATAATCCGGCAATACGCGCTGGCTGCCGGGGCTGGAAACGGCAACGATGAATCCGCCGCCCCTTTTTTGCATGAGCGGCACCGCCCGTTGAGTGGAGAACAGAAAGGCGCGGGCATTGACATTCATGGTGTGGTCCCAGCCGCTTTCTTTTTGCTGAAGTGCCGGGCGGTTGAAGCCCGAAGCAGCATTACTGATAAAAATATCCAGGCCGCCAAAATGCTGTTCGACAAAGTCGAACAAGCGTTGAATATCCTCAATTTTTCCGACATTTGCACGGAAAACTTCTGCCCGACGTCCCATCTGATGGATTTTTTGGGCAACTTCCTCCGCGGGAGCCTGATTGCGCACAAAATTGATGACCACATCTGCGCCTCGTTCAGCAAGCAGGAGAGCGATGGCTCTGCCGATTCCGCGTCCACCGCCGGTGATCAGTGCCGTTTTACCTTGAAAGGGGAGGGTATTGTTCATCCAACATCACCTTTGAAGAGAATGGGTTTCAGCAAGTTGTGTTCAAACTGATTGAGGTTTTCACTGCCCAGTTCCAGCAATCGTTTTTCTGCGAGTAAAGCGTCTTTTTTCAGCTGATCGAGATTGACCGTGCGACAGACAGAGGGATAGGCCGCCAACCATTTTTTTGCGCGGGAGAACATTTTTACCGCTCCGGGGTAATTCCTGTTCAAAATATGATAATAGGCAACACCAATTTGGAGGACGCCGCGGTAAAATTCACGGACCGGCCCGGGTTCTTCCCGCCAGGCCAGTTCCAGGGCTTCATGAGCCTCAAAATAATGCCCCTGATTGAATAATTGAATACCAATTCTGGCCTGGGGATGTAATTTGCCCTGACAGGAATTTTGAATTTCCTCGCGGCTATAACGTTCCTGGGGGTATAAGGGTTCGCGTGACATTGAGATAAATTATCGCAGGCTTTGTTTTTATTTTGGGATTATAGCACAGGTGAGTTGTTGATTTTCTTTTCAATCTTTTGTGAGTTGTGATAGGATTGAAAAAGACTGGCAAATCATTACTCAAAGGAAAAAAAATGTCTTTCACCTCCTCCGATGATTTTTTGAAAACCTGTTTGGAGCACAATTTTTGGACCTGGTCGGCTCAAAGCAAAGTCAACCCCATTCCGGTTACCAAAGCCAAGGGGGTGTATTTCTGGGATACCAGCGGGAAACGGTATTTAGACCTGAATTCAATGGTGATGTGCGTCAATATCGGTCATGGGGATGAAAGGGTGATTGAGGCAATTGTGGAGCAGGCGCGTCAGCTGCCTTTTGCCGGTCCGCAAATGGCAACCCAACCACGTGGAGACTTGTGTAAAAAATTGACCGAAATAGTCCCACCCGGCTTGACCAAATTCTTATTTACCCTTGGCGGGGCGGATGCTAACGAGAATGCCATCAAACTGGCGCGCGGGTATACCGGGCGTTTCAAAATCCTCACCCGCTACCGATCCTACCATGGTGCTACTTACGGGGCTATCTCCCTGACCGGAGATCCGCGACGGGTGGCGTGGGAACCCAACACCATGCCGGGTGTAGTTCATTTCCTTGACCCCTATCGTTACCGCTCTACATTTCACCGTCTGAATGCAGAAATTCCGGAGGAAGAATTCAGCCGGGATTATCTGAATCATTTGGAAGAAATTATCCAGTACGAACGTCCTGAAACCATAGCGGCAATCATGATTGAAACGGTTACCGGCACCAATGGAATCATCATCCCGCCGGCAGGTTATTTACAGGGTGTACGCGAAATTTGTGACCGGTACGGCATCGTGATGATTTGTGATGAGGTAATGAGTGGTTTTGGGCGTACGGGTGAGTGGTTTGCAGTGGATCACTGGAAGGTGGTACCCGACATTATGACCATGGCAAAGGGTTTGACTTCGGGGTATGCGCCTTTGGGGGCAGTGGCAATGAAGCCGGAAATTTCGGTGGCCTTCAATGAGAAAGTGTTCGAAGGCGGTTTGACCTTCAATGGCCATCCCCTGTCGCTGGCGGCAGCGATTGCTACCATTAAGGTGATGCAGGAAGATCATCTGGTCGAACGGGCTAGGCAAATGGGTGAAGTGATGGCGGATATGCTGGCTGAACTGGCAGAGCGTCATCCATCTATTGGAGAAGTGCGTTCCATTGGTTTATTTGGTGCCATTGAGCTGGTCAAAAATCGTCAGAGTAAACTCCCCATGGCGCCTTTCAATCAGAACAGCCCGGAAATGATGGCTTTTCGTAAGTATTTGCTTGATCACGGCGTCTTTTTGTATACCCATTGGCATACGGTGCTTTTGATCCCGCCTTTGATCATTACTCAAGAACAGCTGGCTGAGGGATTTGAGGTGATTGATCGAGCGCTGGCAATACCAGATGCAGCCGTTGAAAAGTGATAAGTCTTTAATGTAACCAAACTGATAATTTAACATCTAAACACTGGAATTCGAACTCAATGAGGAGATTGTATGATGGAATTTAATCTATCTGAAGTTGGATTGGGAAAAAGCCAGAAGAAAGAAAGCAAAGTGGAAAAAGTGTTGATTTTGGGAGCCGGCCCGGCTGGGCTTTCGGCTGCTTTATATGCGGCAAGGGCGGAGTTAAATCCACTGGTCTTAACCGGAACCGAGATGGGCGGACAGGCATCCCTGACGCACACCATTGAAAATTACCCCGGCTTTCCAGAAGGAATTGGTGGCGCTGAATTGGGTGAACTTTTCCGCCAGCAGGCGGAAAGATTTGGGGCCCGGTTTGAATATGATCTGGCTACCGCAGTAGATTTAAGTCAGCGTCCCTTTAAGGTTCGTACCTACAGCAGCGAATTTCTGGCAGAAACTTTGATTATTGCCACTGGTGCGAGCCCGAACCATTTGAATGTGCCGAGAGAAAGTGAGCTGACCGGGCGGGGTGTTTCATACTGCGCGACTTGTGACGGCTGGTTTTTCAAGGACAAAAAGGTTGTTGTGGTAGGCGGTGGAGACAGCGCGCTGGAGGAAGGTTTGTTTTTGACCCGCTACGCGACCGAGGTTAACATCATTCACCGGCGCGATCAGTTGCGTGCGGGAGCAATTTTGCAAAAACGCGCACGTGAAAACCCGAAAATTCACTTTATCTGGGACACGGTTGTCAGTGAAATTCTTGGGAATGGGGTGGTCAACGGTGTGCGTTTGCGCAACCTGAAAACGGGAGAGGTGAGAGATTTTGAAACCGATGGTGTATTCATCTTTATCGGACATACGCCGAACACGCAAATCTTTCAGGGTCAGGTGGAAATGACACCGCAGGGCTATATTGTCACGGATATGCAAATGCGCACCAGTGTTGCTGGCGTTTTTGCAGCCGGTGAGGTGATGGACCCCCACTACCGTCAGGTGGTTACCTCGGCAGGTATGGGAGCGGCGGCAGCCATTGAGGCTACCCGCTTTTTAGAAGCGAACTCCAGCAGCTAACGGCTGCTCTGGTGAGATAAAAAAAACGGGTGCGCCTCATGTTCGAGCGCACCCGTCATTATTTTAAGGAGTGGGGGTAGAAGCCGCGCCGCCCGCACTCCACCAGACAAAAGTCCGAGAGTTGCTGGGGCTGCCGGCGGTATCATAAATCGGCTTGCCATCAGCGGAAGTACCAATCTGGCGAACCGGCACAACAAACCAGCGTAAGACGTGGGGGGTGTTATCGGTCGGCCGGAAGGAGGCCGGCACAATAAACTTGGTATCGGTTACATACTCGGTCAGGCGTCGGCCTTTCCCTTCGGTAATGTCTTCTACACTCACGGCATAGGCTTCGTTTTGGCGAAGTGTGCCCACTGAGGCCCATTGTAAGGTAACCGAGTCGTTTGCGGCGGTAAAGACCGCTCCATCCGCTGGCAGTAAGAGGTTCGGTGGGGCGTAAGGCGGTGGATTGGTTGGTGTCGGCGTAGGGCCGGGTGTAGGCAGACGCTCACACAATGGGATGTTAAGAGTCATGCCTTCATAGACAACATCCGATGGTAATCCATTGTAGGATTTGATGGCGTCTGCAGAGACATTGTAATTGCGGGCAATCCCGCTGAGCGTGTCGCCGCTTTGCACTTTATATGGGAACAATTGACAGGCAACTTCGGTAGCCTGTGCCGGGCTGAGTGTGTTGGTTGGCTGCGGTGAGGGTGTCGGGGTTGGCTGCGGAATTAAAAGAATGTTACCGACAACCAGATTGTCGCAGGCAGGTGAAAGTTTGTTGAGCTGGATGATACTGTTGACCGAAACCCCAAAATTGAAAGCAATGGTCAAACAATTATCATTGGGTTGAATGCGATATTCCAATGGGGGTAAAGGTGTAAAGGTTGGCTGCGGAGTGGGGGTTTCGGTGGCTGTGGGGGTTAGCGTGATGGTGGGTGTAAGGCTGGCTGTAGGACTGGGTGTCAAATTCTCGCCTACAGGGGGTACGGATGCCTGAAAAACCGCGAACACTGTGCCAGCGCCAATTCCAAGCAGTAATAGGATCAATCCAATGGCTGCCGGAAGTGAAATGGTCAACTGAGGCATGCGCGGCGATTCGACAATTTCAACTTTCGTTTTCCCTTCCGTTGAAGGAGTACCCTTTTCCGAATTGAATTGACGACCACAAACCAGACAGCGGGTAGCGTTGATACTTAATTTCGTCCCACAGGTTGGGCAAATTTTTGTTTTTGAGGTAAGTTCTTCTGGACTCATAGGCTTTATTTTAATCCAATTACCGGGAAACCCCCGGCGCATGAGATTATAACACAATCAAAAATTTGACAAGGGCGAAATCGTTTTTGCAGGAAATTTTTCAATGTGGTATGCTATGAACCATGCTACCCATTATCAGCCTCTACATTCATATTCCCTTTTGCAAGCATCGTTGTGCTTATTGCGATTTCAATACTTATGCCGGACAGGAAAACTTGATTCCGGCTTACATCCAGGCGGTGATAGCCGAAATTGAACAGGTGGCAAAGCTGCAAGCCTACCCGTTTGAAATTGGCAGCATATTCTTTGGAGGCGGAACGCCAACTTATATCCCTATAAAAGGATTGCAAGACATCCTGAATACTTGCCGGCAGCTTTTCGATATGCTTAAAGAATGTGAAATCAGCATTGAGGCTAACCCGGGAACGGTAAGCAAGGAAAGTTTATGTGAATTGCGGCAAACAGGATTCAACCGAATCAGTTTAGGAATGCAAAGTGCCAATATCAACGAACTGAGATTGCTCGAAAGAGAGCATGATCCCTTTTCGGTCATTCAGGCGGTTGAGTGGGCACGCCTTGCGGGGTTTGATAATTTGAACCTTGACTTGATATTTGGTATCCCCGGCCAAACGATGACCACCTGGCAACAAAGCTTGCAGTTAGCGCTTGGATTAAAACCGGAGCATCTCTCCCTTTATGCCTTAACCATCGAGCATGGTACCCCTTTCAAGAAGTGGCTGGAACGCGGGTTAATTGACCTTCCGGATGACGATCTGGCAGCAGATCAATATGAATATGCGTGTCAAGTGTTGGACGAAGCGGATTATGAACATTATGAGATTTCCAACTGGGCATTGAAGCGCGGGGGAAAATCATTAGCGTGCCGTCATAATCTGCAGTACTGGAGATACCTGCCTTATATCGGCATTGGGGCAGGTGCCCATGGGTTTTTACAGAATCATCGGACGGTCAATGTGCGCGGAATTAAGGCTTATATTACGCGGGTGATGAGCGGAGTTGGTATGCCCCCTCCGGCATCATCAGCGGCTGAACAGGTCGTTGAACTGGACTTATGGACTCGAATGCAGGAAAGAATGATGGTGGGACTACGTCTTTTAGAAGAAGGGGTTGACGAATATTCATTCAACCAGCAATTTGGTTTCAAAATGAAAGAAGTGTTTGGAAAACAGATTACCCGATTGATGGGAATTGGATTGCTGGAATGGTCGGAGAAACGAAATTCGCACCATTTACGCCTTACCCGACAGGCGTGGCTCTTGGCCAACCGGGTGTTCCGTGAATTTATTGGATTGCCTCAACCATCTGTTATTCAGGAGCAGCGTCACTCCACCACAACGCGGGTACCGTAGCCGACTCGTTCCATATCACCGGGCTCAGAGACTGGCAAAACCCAACGAAAGAGCCATTTTGCTTCAGAAGTTCGCATATTGACACAACCATGAGAACGAGGTGTGCCAAAATCCTGGTGCCAGTAAGTGCCGTGAAAGGCAACCCCGGTTTGTTCAAAAAAGCAAGTCCACGGTACGCCGGGTAGTTCGTAATCCTCCGGGTTGCCGCTCAATCGTCCATCTCCCATGTGTTTGGAGGGCATTTTGGAATAAATATTGAACTCGCCTTTGGGGGTTTCCCAAGGGATCTGACCCTCTGGTTTGTAATTCAACCCTGTTGATACCCGGGTTTGAAAGACGATTTCGTCATTTTCATAACAGGTAAGGGTTTGGCGTCCGCGGCTGACAACAATGCGTTTTTTATGATGCGGCACTTCTGGCGAGATGGGAGTGAGTTCTTCGTCGGGAATCAGACGGAGATGATAAGCCGGGGCGTGATATTCAATTTTTAATAATTCATCTAAAATTCGGTACCAGGCCTCTCCGTCTGGTCCTTCATCAATTCCAGTGACCCAGTGAACCGATTCAAAGTAAAGCCGATATAGTGGCTGCCAACCTGAAATGGAGGTATATCGCATTGCCTGCGAATAAGGAACGGTAACTTCTGCCAGTTGCCGGCCTTCGCGGATTTGGGAGGCAACCGGGTTGTACTGCACGGTAACCCTTTGGGTGTTGGCGCGGTGAATGTAACCGCCCCATACCCGGTACCAGATCGGGTTGTAAGCCGGCCCGGATTCCGATTCGAGTTCATAATAAATGTTGACCAGTTCATCACGGAAGCGTTGAAATAATATCCGGCTTTTGTCATCGGGTTGGGAATAGACACTGACCGAGCGAACCGTAATGCGGATTAAGTCATTTTTCTGATTATCTTCCTCGAAACCGGAAAAAGGACGGAATGCCAAACCTGCAAGGCCGGCAGCAGCACATAATTTGAGAAATTCACGTCTTGATAAACGGCTACCCATCGTGGAAAAATTATACCAACAATCGGCGGGTGTTTTCTCTGCTGAACGAAGGAATGACGGTAGAATTTTAGATATGTCTGCGGTGATGCTGGCATTCCTTTCGGCGGTTTCTGGCGGATTTGCAAACCTTTTTGCACGACGATTGGTTTCCATTAGCCAGGCCCGCAACATGCTCAGTGTGAATTTTGCTCTTATGACAGGCATGCTGCTGCCTGCTGCGCCATGGTTATTCGAGTTGCGGCTGGATAGTAAAGGTTTTTTCCTTTTGATGGCCGCCATTGGCCTGGATGGGCTGGCCAACTACGGTTATTTTCGTTCATTTGAGCGGGTAGACGCCGTAACGGTGAGCGGCTTACTGGCAGTTTCGCCGTTATTTGCCTTGGGGATATCGCCCTTGTTTTTCTATCAAGGCGAATCGCTTGGGGCGTTGCAGGTGCTCTCGGTTTTATTGTTCACCTGCGGTATTTGGATGATCGTAGGAAGATTACAACATCATTCAACAGAATTAGAACGCGTTCCCATCAAGGAAATTTTCTATCCCTTGGGAACAGCGTTTTTGTTCACCTTGAGCATGTTTATGATCAAGGATTTATTTGGGGGGAATTATCTCAATCCCTACACTTATTATTTGATACGCGCATTTACCATTGGCGGAATTTCATGGATGATTACCCGACCCAATTTGGGATGGGTCAATAGGATCAGTTTTTTGTTGACTGCTGCCAGGTTGATCTTGGTGATTGGGCAGTGGCTTTTTTTACTCTCGGCGTTGAAAGTTGGTCACCCAGCGGTGGTTAAAGCCATCTCAGACCTTTCTCCAATGGTTGTGATGATGTTTTCCTGGAGTCTGCTGCGGGAAAAGCCATCTCCAATGCAGGTATTGGGGATGGTGGTGATACTGGCGGGTGGAAGTTTGTTAGCACTTCAATGAAAGGGAATGTGCCACAACCCTTTTAAGAAAAGATCCCCTGCCATTCACTTCTGGCTGGGGAAAACTGTCGGGGCGAGAGGATTTGAACCTCCGACCTCTTGCACCCCATGCGGTCACCGAGACGGTTTAACCTCCGTTCGATTACTATTAAAAATCGCAGGACAAAGCGGTCTAAGGTTGGCGTTTTTAGAAGCCAAAGCATGAGGACTAAACTACTCTAAATCCTGGCCTTGAAACTCATCGTCCGCCTGAGCGAATTCCCAGGCAACTTCGATAGCCTCTTCCAGTAAATCCGTATTTGCACCAGCGACTGCATGAACCCAAGTCGGCGCGCCTTCACAGGTGTCCACATACAGACAACAAGCCCGATATAACATCCACATGATTTCTTCGCGCGAGAGACGATTGGCCATAAATCTGTCCTTTCTTAGGTTATTTCAATTCGTTCCTCGACCAGTTTAGCAACTCGTTGGCATAACGGATACTTTGATGAGTCAAAGCTTTATAGTTTTGAGTCGTTATTCGATCTTCATAATCGCATTCTTTGCGATTTTCCCACAAGCGTTGGAGTTTTATACCTTTCCTTCTGTACACTATATCAGTGTGATTCTGATAGAATTTGATCAATTGTTGATGAATTGAACGTTTTTTTGTCAGAGTAAATCCATTGTTAGAAGCCAGCAACTTAATTGGGTGAAAAACAGAATAATAAGCCCGACTGGCTGCACTGCGGTAACCGGCTTCTGTCAGGCCTGGATCGGTGATGTTCCTGACAAGATATTTAGCTAAATGCAGGTAATTGTCCCAATCAAAGCTCATGAAAAATCGAGATTGAACAGAATACGCTGGTTAATGAGATCAAGCTGAAATACCAGCCAGGTATCATCGAATATATCGAGTTTATCCAATTGTTCCTCAATATCGCCGATTGCCTTGATGTTTGCGCGCAAGATTTCATTATCAATTTCCGGATCATCGGTTCGCAGTTCTAAAATAATTTCGGCATCCTCGCCGAAAATTTGTTTAACCACCCTGCCGGCTTCCTCCAATACAGGCAGCAAATCTATATTTTCTGAAAGGAATTTTTTGATTTCTGCCGGGTTGATCATTCTGACCTCGCCAAATAAAAAAGTTAGCATGGGATAATAAGTAGTAAATCTTATTACATTTATAGCACCTTTTTTCTCTATCCATTCATCGAATTGTCCAATCGTTAAGGTGTCATTACCTCGAACGCGGTAAAGAGCAGTGCCGCCGGATGGAATGTAAGCCGAAGCGAGTATTGGTTCCTCAACAGACCTTGCACTTGCACGGCGCGTTGAAGTGGCTATATCTTCTATTTCGAAGTACAGGGGACCGGGGCCGGTTGCCGATAAAAATGGATTTTTTTTTATTTCATCTGTAGTTATCACTTTCATTCTTTCATCCCAGTAAATTGTTCAGAATTCTGAAAGCATATTCAAATTTAGATTGCTGCAAGGCTGCCAGTTCATCTCGCCCGGGGAGTTGATTTGTTTCAAAATGAACATTGAGATGAGCCCCGACAACGTTTGGCATTGGCGGTTCAAGAATCAGGTCATGCCGTGCTCCATCGATCAGGTAAAGAACGCGGGGCAGGAAGGTCACCAGTTCTGTGGATTCGAGTTTTTCAAGGTAATTGGCAAGTGATTTGCCAAAAATATTGGCGATCGCAGGCACCGATTCCTGTTCTTGTAAACCAATTTCGAAATCATAGTTCAGGCCAAAAGCCACCATTTCCAATTTTGGATTGCTGAGGTGAATTTCGACAGCGTATTGACTCAGGTCGGTGTATATACCAGATTGGTTGGTGATACGCACACGGCGGTCGCCGAATTGAATAACGGTTGTATTGATGGGATTGATGAATACCAGCAGGTCGGGGGGAAATTCGGTGGTGATGATTTTATCTTTGTCACCCAGCAGTTCTTTGACCAGCTGCCGATTGACATCGTTTATGCTCAGAGATTGATAAACGATGGTGATATTCAAACCTTTTAGTGCAATCTGGTGATTGGTCATTTTGATTTCCTTATTCGTTCTCAATCTTCTTCCAGGAGATTGATCTGTGCTGAAAGTATCTCTCGCTCTTGCCAGTAAACCAAATTCAGATCCAATACTCCCTTGATTAAGTTATGGAACTGGATTGCTGAACAAAGGTAATTGATCAACATGCGGTTCGATAATTTCGATGGGTATGATATTGGGATAGAGGGATTTGAGTTCTTGATCATAGGTGTTGAATTCGTCTAACCGAACAATGTAACGATCAATCCAGGATGCAGTAGTAAGATGAATACCATCTATTGGCTTGATTTTTTTAGAATGAGTCATCGCAGTGCGAATAAAATTTCTGGTTTCATAACCAATGGTTATTGAATAATCTACCAGTTTGATAGGAGGACCGAACAGGTTTTGTAATACACTTTCAACATCTGAATTCAGGGCAGATTGATTTCTTTCTTGGGCTGCGTGAGTTACCTCGGCTATTGTAATTGTGGATGTAAAAATGTTGATCTGATTGGATTCGGCTCGTCTCATCAATTCTTCAATGATGCTGCTTTCCGATTCGTTATTTATGTATCTAAGAAACACACAAGAATCCCAGTATAGACTTTGTTTAATTGTCATCTCTCAATCGCCGTATGGTTTGATCTGCGGTTTCGTCACCGGGTTGCCAGGGAAGAGCGCCTCGAGCTTTCTTATAAGCGCCAGGTTCTCTCAGAGGAACGATTTGAATGGATTCAATGTCGTGAATTTCAAGAGGGCGACCTGTAATAATGTCACGGTATATATAGCCGGTAACCGATACGGTTTTGCCCCAAATATTTCTTAATAATTCGCGTTTTTCCTCTTCTACATAACAGGTAACACCACGATTGAAAAGATTATCGTAGAGAGTAAATTTGAGTGTTTTATGGCCAATCAGGTTTTCCACCTTTCCTGTAATGACGCCGTAAGAATAGGCTTTGGTCACTGGTTTTTCTTGAAAACCAGGCTGGGTAATGTGATAGATTTGGCCATCAACGCCGAATTCGATAGAAGAGACCTTTCCGTCAAGAACGCTGGCAATCTTTCTTGCAGATTGAATAACTTTTGGAGAATACGGAATTGGTTTGCCAAATTGCAGCTGTTGACCAATGAGTGCATAAGCGGTAGTGATTTTTTCCACGTCGTCTTCATCGGTATCAGCAATTCCTTGAATGACAGCCGTGGCGCTGCCGGCGCTGAGTTCTATGATCTGCCACTCAATAGTTTTGCCGGCAGCGATTTCTTCAGTAAGAGCATTCAGCAAACTGGACAAACCGGAAATAGCTTCTGCAAAAAGATTGACGGGAATTTCACCATTAAGGGTGAGGAAAACTTTGTTTTTCATGTTTTTACTTCCGATGGAGAATATCTATATTCATTATAATGCTCAACCCTTAAAAGTGTAGAACTTTCGTTCTATTTCTCTTTTAACGCACTTCGAGCCGGTTTTTGCGCCCGGCTCGGTGTGGATGTTTTACTTTTACGAAGTCGTTTTTTTAGTTTTGCCATTTCTATAATCTCTTCAATTTCCTCATCAGTCATCGTGCTAAGTATTGCCAGTGCTTCATTCAATTTTTCTCTTTTGATATTGTCCGGTCTAGAAACATTTAATGCTTTGTCTATGACATATGACTCTGGCAAGCCAAGTGCATTTGCAATTCGCTTTAATACATCTTCCGACGTTCCACGCGTACCACTAATTATTCTAGATAAATGTGGTTGTTCAATACCAATTAAATTAGCGAACTCTTTTTGGGTAAAACCCAGTTCTTTTATTTTTCCACGTAGCCATTCGCCAAAATCTTTCCTCATAACAATTTCATAATACCTAAAAGGCAATAACTTATGGGAATATAAAAATTCCATATTGACATAATATAGTTTTTTGTGTTATATTATTCCTAAATGGAATAAATATATTCCAAAGGAGGCTAAATGGGAGACGTATTTATGAATGTCCGCATTGAGGATCATGATGCGAAAATGCTTGAACGGATGATGACAGAAGATTTCATTGATAACCGTTCGATGTTTATCCGCAAACTCATCCGCCAGGAATGGGCGCGCCGCTATTCTCAACCAAATCCGGCAATCAGTGTAGCCGATGCAATGCTGGCGAGCGAAGAGGTCAAGAAGGGGGAATAGATGAATACAACCATTATTCAATCCCTGAACACAATTGAAGACCTCATTGAATCCGCGCGCAAGATGGTGGATTATGGCGAATACACCCACGACCCGGAAGGCTTCACCGCCGCCAGGAGTGCTTTGAACCAAGCGATTACGCACATATCCGAGGTGAAACAATCTCTCAAATCCATCCATGAAGCCATTGTACAGGAGCGCGTATGACATGCGAAATGCGGCTGGATTACGGCGTGATTACGGCGGTCTTGCTTGGGCTGTTGTTGTTCGGCATCGGCTACAACAGCCTTGTGGCATGGCTCGAGCGGCGCGGGTACGCGGAGGGTTTTTTGAGCCTGATTGTGGCTTTCGGCGTAGCCATGACGCTGGCTGGCGTCTCGATACTGAGTATCCCGGCGGCGCTGCTGACCTTGCTTGCATTTATAGCCACCGGTACGCCGATGATCATTGGCTCAATTGTCCGCTACATCCACCGGCGCGAAGCCACGAAACGCGCCATCGTCGAGGAAATCCATGACAAAACCTCGTGAATGGCCAAATGGCGCAAAAGAAGCGCGTGATAGAAGCGCAGAAGAAGCCATCCGGGCTTTGCGGGCCATTGAGCCATTGCTGGAAAAGGAGGTGACCGAAATAGAAAGAGTACGCAGACTGGCTATTGCGATACACGCACTACAAACCATCCTGCGTCTTCTGGAACGGGAAGGCGCGCAGACAAGACCGTAGAAAGGAGAAAAGATTATGCCGATGAGTTGGAGTACTGAGTATGACTTGCGGCGCGCATTGCGAGATGGCGATGAAGAACGCGTTGAGGAGATTTTACGCCGCGACCGGTTTGCCGATTTTGATGAAGTCAAGCAGGTTTTCGAGGACGAGCGCAAAGGCCGCATTCGTCCGATTGGAAACATTGAATACGGCGATCTGGAAATCCGCGATAAGTTTGGCCGACCTGATGTGCGGCGGAGGTGGTAAGTGGAATACAGAAAAATCTATACCCAGTGTGGATGGGTGTACTTGGAGGAAAAACCAATGACGCTGGACGAAATTGTTGAAATCATCGGCGACGCACTTGAAGATGCGTATCCACACCGTTCACTAAAGTTCGCTGCCATGTACTTGATTGCTGAGTACGAGCGGCGGCTTCTGCCCGACTGGATCGAGGCGCTGGCAAACGGAAATCTGGACGTGTGGGATGCGGTGTTAGACGAAGTGCGAAACCTGAAGAAGGCGGAGGAAATGGAAAATGACAACTATGACGATGTCTAATTCAAAAACCCTCTCGCCGTACCCGATCGTCCTGACGCTGATTGTCATCGCTATGGCGGTATTGTCATACCACGCCATAGCCAAACACGGATCAGCAGCATACGCCGCTTCACAGTGCGCCGACAGCCCGGAGGTGCGCATGATCAACCCAATGAACGGAAGAGTTGCGTACATTTGCTGGACTGAGCGCGGCTGGGGGGTGTATATCCAAGCGCCCGATGGGACGAACGTGACCGCGTTTGTCAAGGAGAAGTTGAAAAAACTGGCAGACGTTATTCGCTACATGCGGAACACCGGCTACGAACTTTTGCAATAAAAAAACCGCCCTGTGCGGGGGCGGCTCAGTCCACCGTGGACAGTGGACCCAGGTAATTTCATTATATCACGAAAGGAGAAAAAATGGTTGAAAATCGTGGACAAAAATATTTAGACCCAGGTGAAGCAAGCCGGGTGCAAAACCATTATGTTTGTGCGGTTTGCTGGGGCCACCTGATGAGCTTTTACAGGGTCGAAGAAGGCAAGCCGCCCTATGTCGAAGTGGTGTGCGCCCGCGCGGTTGACGGGAAGTGCAGCGGCACAACCTTTGTGACCAAAGCGTATGCCGAACGCCGGCGGCAGGAATCACAGGCAGAGCTTTGGGAAGCGCGCGCCAATTTGCGGGAAATTTTAGACCTGCCGCAGTCTGGCAAGACGGCAGACGAATTGATTGACGAGTTATTCGGAGGGTAAGATGCCAATTGCAGGATTGACCGACCGCGGGCTGGCTTTTCCACAGATCGGCGTTATCCGCAAGGGAGCGCCGAAAGGTGAAAAATCACCCGGCAGGGATTTGACATACTTCCGTGTGGAATTCGATGCCAGCCGGCCGGATTTGAAAGAAAAATTCGAGTCATATTACGGCCCGCAGCCGCGCCGCTTGAATGTAGTCTTTCCGTTCAACGACTTTGACTGCCAGGTTAGCATCTGGTATGAAGCCTACAACAAAGGACGCATGGTAGCGCGGGCCGGGACGGTGGCCGGATTGGACCCGGCCAGAAATTACTATCTTTTCAAAGCCGATCCGCGCACCGGTGAAGTGCTGGCAAAGGACGGGTACTGGTTATCGTCCGGTGAGCCGGCGGAATACGACAAGAGCACGCCGGAATACACCATGACCTACACCGGTAAGGACGGCAAAACCAGACAACTGCCCGTGTACTGCAAGCCGATCACCCGGGTCAAACTGGTGATCCGCGAGCTGCGCGAGCTGGCGTATGTCTTACTGCGCTCATCCAGTATCTACGATGCGATCAACATCAGCGAGCAGCTGCTGGCATTGTGGGAATTGACCGGCCACCGCTGGGCCGGTGTGCCGTTGATTGTGGAGCGCAAACCAGTGCAGATCATGTGCCCGGATGAGAACGGCAATCGCACCTATCGGGAAAAATGGCTGGTGCAGTTCCAGGCCGATCCGTTATGGAGCGAGCAGAAACTACTGGGCATGAACGCTGAAGCCCTGCGGCTGGCCTCTGGTGTGGTAGATGCCAGCAGAGCCATAGCCGCCTTGCCGACCGGGATACAGGCAGACGAAGATGATGAAGATGAAGATTACATCGAAGCGGAAGAACCAGATGGCTGGGAGGTGAACGCACCAGAAGTGGAGGAAGCGGATGAGGTCATCGAACCGCAGCCGGTCGTTGTGAGCGGGAAAACCAACGGTGCGCGTCCTTATCCGCCGGAACAGTTGAAAAGTCATCTGTTTGAAGCGGCGGAGAAACTACCGGAAGCAAGCGCGAAGATGATTTCAGAGGTGGCGGCCACGTTGGAATACATCTATATGTCGAAGGACAAGCGACAGATGTTTCTTAACTGGTTGTGCGGGAAGGAATCGCTGCGCGAGACGGATAAACAATTGACGGCAGCGCTGCACAGATGGCTTAAGCCGTTATACCAGCCGGAGAATGCTGTATATGTGCCGACCGACAAGTTTGCTTTTGAGGAAGCGAACTCAGCATTAAACGAGTACCTGATACAGATTGGGCAGATTGAACTGCCGTTGGAGAACGGACAATGAAACGATTGTTTTTTGACATTGAAACCACTCTCAATCCGGGCGTAATTGATCTCATGCCGGAGCCGGCCGCACCGGCGAACCTGAAAGACCCGGAAAAAATAGCCGCTGCGATTGAAGAGAAGAAGCGGGAAATGATTGAGAAGGCGGCACTGGATGCGGATTATGGACGGATTCTTTCGATTGGTTACTCGACCGGAGAATGGGTTCAGGTCATGTTGAACGACGATGTGTATCCGGATGCTGTCACCAACACATACTCAGAAAAAGAAATGCTGGAAACGTTCTGGAGACTTTTCAAAGAATGCGGCGGGGCATGTGTGGGATACAACATTCTTGGCTTTGATTTGCCTTACCTGATGCGGCGTTCGATGGCGCTGGGCGTAAAGCTGCCGTTTATTCCCAACCTGGCCAAGTATCGCACCGAGCCGATAACAGATTTGATGATGATCATCTACAACTGGGGCAGCGACAAATACAAATCCTTAAAGCAGGTAGCGAAGTTGTACGGCATTGAAAACGCTGCGCCTGATGTTGATGGGAGCATGGTGGCAGGGCTAGATGCGGATCAATTGATTGCGTACCAGATCAGCGATGTGAAGATGGTGATGGCATTGTACGAAAAGATGAACGGGGTTTACTTTGTCCATCGTTAGCTCAAAATCGGTTGTCATGCGTCGGCGGCGTCCTCCTCGCACGCCGAGCCGGAGAGCGTAACCGGCAAGGAAGGAAACAATGGATGAACTGGTGGCTTTAATACTGATTGCAATCATCGGACTGGCAATTGCCTTCATCGGCGACTGGGACTTCTGGACGGAAGGATGGCGGAGATGAAAATCGATCGCGAGTTAAACGAAAAATTAATTGATTATACACACGGAACGGATGGTAATTTGGCCATCGAGTGGGCATTGGAAGCAATTGCGGTTGCTTTATACCGAATCGCGAACGCGCTTGAGAAGCAGAACGAAGAAGCCGAATTGGAGCGCGAGCGGCAGGAGATTAAAAATGGCACATGCTGACAAGGAAACAAGAATGAATAGAAAGCAATCCGTGTTCGCAAACGGTACGCAATTCTTGGCATGGCGCAGTAGAAACTGTACGCGTTGTGTAAAACAATGGGCCGAAAATAAATATTCCTGTGAAATTGAAAAGGCTTTAGACGCTGCTTACATCAACGATGGCCTTGTTGACAGGAAAATACTTGAACGTATGGGGTTTTCAATGAATGCAAACGAATACACATGGGATTGTCCAGAACGCGTATTAAACGAATCGGTCGAATCGTTCAATAATGCAGAACCTTATTAACCGAAACAACAATACTGGCGGGCGGCGTGGTGGGAACACGCGGGAGAGTTGCTAACTGCGGGCTTCCTGCTGGTGGGACCGCAGACCAGACCAGCAAATCAGGTTCGAATCCTGACCCGCCACATAGCCGGATGATCCCCCCTCATCCGGTGAACCCCACCTCCCGGGGGCGGAGGCGCGTTGCGGCAATTACAGGTATAAGCGACTTCCGCCCCCTACAAGGACAAAACATGATCGAGATTGATACACACTCTAAACTTCCAAAGCAGTTTGCGTACCGAACATTTGTTGTTCGCGATGACCGTGAAGCGGCATTATTGGCTGGTGATATGCACGCTTATTACTGGCGCAGCCGCAAGATGCTATTTATTCCGATCGGAAAAGTTGAACCGGTGATTCACGACAGCGAGGAAGTATGAGACCAGAGGAATATTTTGCAGAACTGGCAGGTTCAATTGGTGAGCAGGATGAGCAGAAAATTTTGAAGATACTTTCGGCGCATGTTGGCGAGGAAAACGCCATTGATTTGAAATCGCTGACGATCCAGGCTTTTGGGGAATATACAACCAGCACAGAACGAAAAACACGTTTGGTGCTGGAAAGTCTGGTGACCAAATATCACGTCCCGGTTGGGGCATATTCCGGAAAAGCTGGGAGGTTTATTTGCAAAGATGATGAAGAGATAGAACGGGTTATGGCAGATTTGGAAGCGCGCAAGCAGGCATTAGAAGAGCGCATCCGGGCGCTGCGCGGTGCAAGAGTAATGAAGATTGAACGGGTATGGCAGGCAGGATTATTCTGGAGATAAGCATGAGCGATTATTGGGTTAAGTTATACACAGAAATCCTTGATGACCCGAAAATGGGTGTTTTACCAGATCGTCTGTGGCGGCGGGTCATCGAATTGTTTTTACTGGCCGGGAAATTATGTGCGGATAAATCCGGCCTGTTACCCGATACCAAACAACTGGCCTGGCTGCTGCGTTTACCGGCTGACGAATTAGAACAAGACCTCAACGAACTGACCAACACGGGAATAATACAAAAAACAAACAATGGCTGGCTGGTAGTGAATTTTAAAAAGCGACAGGAAAAGAGTGATGTATCCGAGCGGGTGCGCAGGTATCGTGAACGTACTCATCGGAAACAATATTACAACGAAACGGATACTCATTCCGAAGATCATACCAACAATGATGTAACGGAAGCCAAACAAAACGTTACAAATGATGTAACGCAAATGAAACGAAACGTTACACAGATTAACAGAAACAGATTAACAGAAACAGAGTCAGAAGCAGCTGCAGCTGCTATAGCCCAGGCGGGCGAAAAAAGCGCAAAAATTCCGAAAAAACCACCTGATCCGTTGGCTTTAGAACAACCCCAAGAGCCAAAAGCCGTTATTGACCAGGACATTGGCCGTCTTTATCGCGAATACGAATCCAATTTTGGGGCATTGACGCCGCTCATCGCTGAACGACTTGGCGATTTGGCAGATCACTACCCGCGCGATTGGATCAGTGCGGCTTTTTGTGAGGCAGTCACTCACGAGGCGCGCAATCTGAAATACGTCGAGGCAATCCTCAAGCGCTGGAAACGCGAAGGGTTTCAATCGAACCACCCCAAACCGCGTCAAAACGGCAAAAATCCTCCGCAGCAGCAGCCCGAAGAGCCGAAATACACGCCGGAGCAAATCTACGAAGACCTGTACGGAGAAAAACCATGACGATCTGGTCACGCATTTGGCCAAGAGAGCTGGAAGTTTACAAATCCAACCCAAAAGCCATTCCGATGGGTGGCGGTCCATACCCGAACTTGTGCAGTAACTGTGGCGGCCACGGAGTGATGATGGTATTTGTGATTGACGGCGGGCCTTACCCTTCACCGGTTGGAAAGGTCAAATGGCTGGACTTGCCGGAAAATCCTCCCGATCCGCAGACACCTAGCAAATCAGGTTGGTATTCGGGCAAACTTGAAGTGTCACATTGCCCGGTTTGCAAGGATGGGCGCATGGACGCTTATATCCAGCAGAACTGTGGTTTGAGCGGAAGTGACCTGTGGGTGAGCATCGAGGATTTCAAGACTAGCGGCGTTAACGCGGAAAAAATTACAGCAAAACAAGTTGCTGCTTCACTGCTGGCCATGAACCAGTCGCCGAACGGGTTTGTGGTTTTCACCGGCGGTTATGGGGTTGGTAAAACCCATTTACTTAAAGCCATCACCAATGGCTTTCGCTTAGTCCGAGTGATGGCTAAATACAGCACGATGACAGACTTGCTGGCTGAAATTCGTGAGCGATTTGGGGATGATCATGGTGTGCGGGCAGTGGAGGATGCGATTGACGACCTGCGCCGGGCCAAAGTGCTATGCATTGACGAAATAGACCGCGTTAACCCAACGACCTGGGCGAAAGAGACCATCTTCCGCCTGCTCAACTCACGTTATGACGAACGGGATAAATTATTGACCGTTATGGCTACCAACCTCGACATCAACAATATGCCGCCGGAATTGGGCTATCTGGCCAGCCGCTTTTCCGGCGGCGTTATGGTGCAAGTACCCGGCCCGGACATGCGCCAGGCGCAGGGTATCAAGGCACGTAAAGAACTGCTAGAAGAGGTTTTGTCATGAAATTCTTAATCGAAAAAAACTTGTGTCCGGTGGGCGAAGAGATTGAACGTGATATTGATCAATTACTGGCTCAACAAAGGCGCGAGGCGTCCACAGAACGCTCGGACGAAATTCACAATTTGCTCAAACATTATTATGCACATCGCAAGCAGTGTTTTGAGTGCATTGAATGATAGGAGAAAAATAATGAAAGATTACAAACCAAAGCAAATTGCCGGTTGGCTGGATTTGATCTTAATTTGCTTGTTGTCTTGGGTTTTGATCTTACTTGCCATAGTTTGGCTTCCAGAGATTGTAATATGGTTGATGAGGTAACAGCGAAGATTTCATGAACTTCGAATTATCCCAAGAAGATGCTGCTGTTTTGAATGCCATCCGCCAGGTGTGTGAAGGAACGGGATTTGGGCGGGTGGTTATTGAAATCTATGGGGGACATATAAAATTAATCGAATCTAGTACCTTTATTCGGGTTGCACGAAATAATAAAAATGATAAAATAAGAGACGAAAGCTCGACCGAGGCATTGAATCCCGGAGCAGTGTAAAAACTGTTTCCGGGTTTTTTGTTATGTAAGATTAGATTCAATACCCTATGACCAGAGCTAGAATTTCGCGTAACCGAATCAAAAAAGCCATTCCAGGAAGCGGGGGAATCGTGATGATTGTAGCCCGCAAAGCGGGATATTCCTGGGGTGCTGTGCGTGACGCCATCCGTGCTGATGAGGAACTTTCTCGGATGATGCAGGATGAATCCGAAACAGTCAACGATGTTGCCGAGTTGACCATTGTGGAAAAGATAAAAGGGGGTGACGAGAACAGTGCCAAGTGGTGGTTGGCAAGAACTAGACGAACTAAATTTGGTGACAGCGTAGATATTACTTCCGGTGGGCAGCCAATCAAAATTGAGGTTGAATGGAGAACGATAGATGTCGGTCAGAGTGAGACTTCCGGCGCTTCACAAGAATCAAGCGGAGATAGCATTTAGCCCAAAGCGTTTTCGGGTGGTTTGCTGCGGCCGGCGTTTTGGCAAGACTCGTTTGGCAGTTTTGCTGGCGCTAGATGAGGCACTGCGCGGTGGTTCTGTGATGTGGATTGCACCGTCATTTGACAAGGCTATGATTGGCTGGAGACTGTTTGAAGAATTAAGTGTTCCTCTTTCTGGCTTATTAACTCTTCGGCGAGGCGAGCGGCGGATTGCGACTGCTTCAGGAGGCTGGATCAGTATCAATTCGGCTGACAGCGAGGGTGGATTGCGCGGGGAAGGACTTTCGTTGGTTGTGGTGGATGAGGCGGCGTATATAAAAGATTTAAAAAACATCTGGGAGACTGAATTGCGTCCGGCATTAACTGATCGCTTGGGCAAGGCGATTTTTATCTCAACCCCGGCCGGCTTCAATTATTTTTACGAATTATTTCGCATGGCAGACAATGATCTGAATTGGCAATCGTGGCAACTGCCGTCTTCGGCCAATCCGTTTTTAGATAAATCGGAATTGGAATCGGCGCATCAGCACTTGCCCGCGTTGGTTTATCGGCAAGAATACGAAGCAGAATTTGTCCAATTAGAAGGTGCGTTATTCCGTAGAGAATTTTTTGAACTTGTGGATGATTTGCCTGCTTTGGTTAAAGTGGCTCGCTATTGGGATTTAGCCGCCAGCACAAAAACGCTGGCAGACTATTCGGCAGGCGTCAAGGTGGGTATTGATAAAGATGGGTTTGTTTATGTAATGGACTGTGTACGCGGGCGCTGGGAGTGGCCGGCGCTGATCCGCATTATTGGCAGTACTGCGCGGGCGGACGAGAGCGTTTGTACTCAGTATGTGGAGGCGGTTGGGACACAAAGAGGTATGCTCGACCTGTTACATGCAGAACCTACACTGGCGGGAATCGCTTTTCGGGGAGTGACTTTGCATAAGGATAAAGTTACGCGTGCTAATGCATTTCTGGCTCGAGCGGAGCAGGGCAAGGTTCGATTACTTCGTGGTGCATGGAACACCAGTTGGCTGGACGAGATTTGTGCTTTCCCGGCTGCTGAACACGATGATCAGGTAGATGCAACCGTGGGGGCTTTTAATGCCTTGCAAGGTAATTATGCGGGGCTTGCCGATTTCTATCGCAGGGAATTGGAGAAGAATGGACGCAATCAAAACTGATCTAACCGAGCGGTTGGGCGCATTGGTTCAAATGGCGCAAGCAGCAAATGCGGCTTTATTTGGTCCTGGTGCGCCGCCGCAGCCATTACTGGATGATGAGCCGCCGCGTTTGTTTGAGTATCAGCCAGGTATCAATCTGGTGACCGTGCCGCGGGCTGGTTTTGGCGTATTGCCGTTTTCTGTGCTGCGCGCTCTGGCACAAACCAGCAAAGAAATCCGTTTGAACATCGAGCTGATCAAGCGGACGATTCGCGGTTTGGAGTGGGACATCATTCCGCGTGTAAAGCAGGTAATTGGTTATCAGGTTGTCACAAAGGAAGTAGTAAAGTTCTTTGAGCAACCGGACGGTGTACACGATTTTGACTCGTGGGTAAATCAGTTGCTAGAAACATTGTTGACGATTGACGCGGTGACGATTTATCCAGATGTGCAAGATGGCAAATTGGTATCATTGGATCTGGTGGATGGCGCGACCATCCGGCCGTTGCTTGATTTGCGCGGGCGTATACCCAGACCGCCGCAGCCGGCTTATTTGCAAATGTTGTATGGGATGCCGGTAACACATTATTCAGCAAATTGCCTGATCTACGCGCCGCTCAATACGAAGACCCACACGCCGTATGGAGAAAGTCCCATTGAGTGGGCACTCATGGCGATCAACACGGCGATTCGTCATGATGCAGTGCGTCTGGGTTGGTTCACGGAAGGCAACATCCCAGGCGTGCTGGTGAGTGTTTCGCCGGATTGGACGCCGGAGCAATTAGCCACATTTACTGAGTATTTTGATGCATTGGCAAAGGGAGATATTCAGCGTGCAAGCAAAATCTTGTTTGTACCGGGCAATGGGGCGCAGTCCATTTTTCAGCCGCAGCAGGGGGATGCGGACAAAATTGAAGTTGACAAGTGGCTGATGCAGGTTGTCTGCTGGGCGTTTGGCAACAACCCAGCGGAATTTGGGCTCATTCCATCATCCGGTCTCGGTGGATCGGGGTATGTTCAGGGCATGGAAAATGCTCATTATCGTTCGATGATTGGACCCATCACGGGGTATCTCAAAGCCTTGTTTGACCGGCTTATTCGGGATTATTTGCACAGGCGGGACTTGGAATTCAAATGGATTGGTCTTGAACCGCCAGAAGATGAACTCCGCCGGGCGCAGATTGATCAGGTGTACCTCACAATGGGAGTGTACTCGCCGGCTTATGTGCAGGAGCGGTTGGGTGTGCCGGTGGAATTCCGGGATACATCTCAACATGGAGATATTTCCCAGTTAGTGCCATTTTTACAACGAGCGATCAAGGCTGATTTAGCCGATTGGCGTGAACGGGCGAGACGTGAGTTTAAGCGTGGGCAACGGTTTTCGGTTTTTTACAGTCAGATTATTCCTAGTAATTTATATTCTCGAATTGTAAAAGAGCTTGAAAAGGCTGAATCTTTGGAAGACATTGATAACTCTTTCGAGAAAGCAAAAAACTATCTTCAACACACTCAGTATCTGTTGAAATGTCTGCTCCCCGCTCAGGAGGTCGGGGAAGAGCAACCCTTTTGCTACCCATGATTTGGAAAAGCAAGTTGAGCCGTATCATCCCGAATATGCCGCGAATCGGGTAAAAAGTTTGCTGGAACGGTTAGAGGAGGAGCTGCAGCAAGCATTGATGCGCTGGTTTACTGAATTCCTCGATGACCTGATAGGTGTGAAGAAAATAGCAAAAGATGAACCGCTACCCGGCTTCATTCTAGCCCGACTAAATGATCAGGTTTGGTGGAAAACCTGGAGCGAGAAATTAGCCGAGATTTTGACCAGCAATATACTCAGCGCCATGAGAGCCGGTAGTCACAGCGCCGGGCGTCAGTTGGGCATGAACTTGTCTTGGGATTATATTCAACCGGCTGCAGTAGAATGGGCGCGACAAAATGCGGGTAAACTGGTAACTGGTATTTTACCGGACATACAAACAGGCATTTCTCAAATAGTGACGGTTGGTTTGAGCGAAGGCAAAACAATTTATCAGATTCGAGATGAGATTGCAGACTTAAAGGATAATCAAGAGCAGACGATTTTTCCAGATTGGCGGGCGGCTCGAATTGCGCGGACAGAGGTTATCCGTGCTCATGTGCAGGGCGCGAAATTGGGTTATCAGGAAAGTGGCGTAGTACGTGGAATGCGTTGGTTAGATGGGCAAACGGGCGCGTGTCCGAAGTGCAGGGAATTGCATAACAAAACAATTCGGCTGGGCGAAAAGTTCTACATTGATCCGAAATTTGGTGATGGCTTGCCGCCGCGTCATCCGCATTGTCGTTGTGCGGTTGCGCCGGTGACGCTGGATCAGGTGAAATATTTACCTACCGATCATCCGTTGAGAAATAACCGGCGAAACAGTATTGAGGAAATAACAGACATACAGGCTTATACTGAGATCGGAGGAGTACGGGTAACCGGTGAGCGTTTGCGTCATGCTAAGTTCGGACATCCAGAATCAACAAGTCAATCTTTGCAAGAGCTAATCAACCGGATTGAAGGAAGCATTCAAAAGCCGGGAAAGTTTAATGATGTTCGACATTATATACAAGACAAAAGTGGAAAATGGTGGGTGATTGTCGTTTCACCTGGTGAAGGTTCACCGTTTATGGTCACATTCCATCGAGTTCACAAACCGCCTAAAAAATAAAAGCCCTTTCGGGCTTTGCGCCTGCCGGAGCGCCCACCATCCCGGTCTTCTCAAGGCGTGCTCTGGGCGACTACACCCCAGGCGCATGATTATTTTAGCATAGATAAGAGGCAATTTCAATATGTCAACCAAGAAAGATTTGATAATTGAGGGTTTGGAAAAACTTATAGAAATAATTGAGCAGAGTAATGATTTGCGAGAGGAAGTTTATTTTCCCATTCGTGATGCAATGGCACAATCCGGTAAATTACTGGAAGACCAAATCAAGCAAAACCTGACTGATAATGACAGTGTCGTTACCGGCGATTTGCGCGGCAGCGTATCTTCCAGTGAGGTTCAGGTAACCAAAGAGGCGATATTTGTAGAAATCGGCGCAGGGCGGGGTTTGCCGTATGCGCAGGCAGTGGAATACGGAACGAAGCCGCACACGCCGCCGCTTTCGATTACCGAACCGGGTCAGCCGTTGTATAAGTTTGTTGAGATCAAGCGGCTAGCCGGAGTGTACTCAGTCAAAACAGGGCGCAGATTGGGCGGAAAGAAACGGCAGGTCGATGAAAACCGCCAGGCGGCGCGGGCGATCTGGGCGCATATTCGCAAGTTTGGAACAAAACCGCATCCATATTTTATGCCGGCGATTGAGCAAACGAAGGAACGGATCGTAAAACTTTTCGAGGAAGCAGTTGAAAAAATTGCGGAAAGCATTCTCAAAAGTGCTTGACTTTTACGGTAAAAATGTTCTATAATTGCAGTAACAATTCGGCCCGGAAGGGCTTTGCTAGACTGCGGAATGGAGAGGACGACTTGCGTCCTGAAAAACGGGTCTAGCGAGAGTAAAGAGGGCGATGTACGTCCTGTGATGTTTGAAACCTCTTGAGAGGTTTGCTAGACATTGCAGGACGCTTTTTTGTTTTGGAGTTAAGTATGCCATTTCCTGATGAACATGCTGCCAGACTGATTGATCCAGACCAATTCGACGCCGATTCATTTCGCCGAGAAAACGACAAGTTCGGCGAAGGGATTCATGCTATTTTCGGGAAACTCAAAGGTGAAGAAAGCATGACTTTGCAGGCAATTCGCTTTGATGCAGATAAATTTTCCGCTGAGCAAGCGCGCCAGTGGCTGAAAGCGCATGATTACGAGCCGATTGCCTTTGAAGAAGCCGAGGAAAAGGCAGAAAAAGGCCTGGCGTATTTTGTGCCTTTACAAAAGGTTATTGAAGCGCGCCGCGAAGTTTGGGGAGTTGCCGCGGCAGAACAACCAGACTCCAGCGGTGAAATCATGGATTACGAAAAGTCCAAGCCGCATTTCTGGGAATGGTCGAAACGTGTCCACAAAGCCAGCAAGGGAAAAAGTCTTGGCAATGTGCGGGACAGCCATACTAGCAAGGCGGTTGGCAAGGTGATCAAACTGCTTTTCGATGATGTCGCCAAAGCAATTCGTGTAGGTGTAAAGGTGGTGGACAGTGAAGCTTGGCAAAAAGTCACCGAGGGCGTGTTTACCGGTTTTTCGATTGGCGGCACGTACGGCCGGCGTTGGCCGGATGAAATGAACAAAGGTTATATCCGCTATGAAGCCATTCCGAATGAAATCAGTCTGGTTGATCTGCCCTGTATTCCAGGAGCGATTATTGAAATGGTCAAAGTGGATGGAACTCAAATCATACTCAGTAAAAACGAGGTAACCATGAAGGACAAAATTTTAACTACTCTCAAAAAGCAGTTAGGCGATTTGAGCGAAGAAGAGATATTCGCTATCGCCGATGAGTTGGCTGCCATTATTGAAGAAAACGAGAACGCTGAGAGTGAGACTTCAGAAGAAGCCCAAAGCGATTTGGAGAACGAATCGGAAAAAGCGGCTGAAGAGCGGCCGAAAGGGGTTACTGCCGATGAAGTCAAAGAAATCGTTCTCGCTATCTTGCAGGAATTTGGATTGGTGGAAAAAATCAACGACCAATTGGCGCTCAGTGAAAAAGTTGCCGACATGACCAAATCTGAAATCGCCGATTTGCGCAAGTCGCTGAACACGGTTGCAAATGATATGGCTAAACTGGCTGTGGTCATTGAGGAACTGGAAAAACGCGGCGGAAGCGGTCCCGTCCTGCGTGAAATTGGATCGTTATCACCGCAAGCCAGTGCTGCACTGCAAAAAGCCGAAGCATTGAAAGCCGAATTGTCTAAGACCACTGATCCACTGATTCGACAAAGTTTACAAAATGAAATTGCACGGCTTGAAATTCAGGCTGTGCAGCAATCTGGAAGATAAGGAGAATCAACATGATTGAAAATCTTTCTCAATTAACTCGTGAGGCGGTTGCCGAGTTTTATAAAGCATTGGGAAAACCGATGCCAGCCGATGCACTGAAGAAAGCCGGCGTTACTCAGGCGACCGGTTTGGTAGCTTATGACCTGCAAGCACCTGCTAAGAATCTATTCCCAGTTTTGACCCCAATTCGCAACCGCACACCACGTGTTTCAGGTGGTGGTGGTACGTCAACCAATTGGAAAGCGGTGGTAGGTATCAATACGGCCGGCCTGCGCGGTTTTGTGCCAGAGGGTGAGCGCAATGGTGTGGTCACCACTGATGTTCAGGACAAGAGTGCGCCTTATCGTACCTTAGGGCTTGAGGACAGCATCACTTTTGAAGCCGAACGCGCTGCAGTTGGTTTCGAGGATGTGCGTGCCACGCAAGCTCAACGATTGCTCTGGGCCACCATGATTGAAGAAGAAATCGCCGATCTGGGCGGAAACTATACTGTTCAGTTAGGTACGCCTTCTGCGCCAACTGTAACTACCGAAGCAAGCAATGGCTCAATTGAAGCCGGTACCTACAATGTGATTGTTGTGGCCTTAACGCTGTACGGGTATCTGTCATCCTCGCTAAGCGGCGGGGTGGTTGGTCAGGTCAGTGTTACTCCGGCCAGCGGCGGTTCACCGTTCACATACGGCGGCGGATCATCGAATAAGTCCAATGCGACCAGCACCGGTGCAATTACCGGTTCGACTAATGTGATCAAAGCCAAAGTGACACCTGTTACGGGTGCCGTGGCTTACGCATGGTATGTGGGCACCAGCGGTAATGAAGTGCTGCAAGCCATTACAACTGTCAACAGCGTTGTGCTGACCAGTCTGGTGACTTCCGGCCGGCAGAATGCCAGTGCGATTACTGGAGACAATTCACGCAATTTGCTCAGTTACGATGGTATTCTGTATCAGGCCTGGACGAGTGGTTCTGGTGCTTACATCAAGGTTATGCCGGATGGTACTTTAGGGACAGGCACTGGGCTTTCTGCTTCCAGTGATGGAGGTATTACTGAGATCAACGAGATGTTCCGCTGGATGTGGGATAAGTATCGTCTGTCACCGACCCGCATCTATGTGAATGCTCAGGAAGCGGACAACATTACCAAGAAAGTTCTAACGGCATCCGCCGCGCAGATTCCGTATGTGACGGGCATGGAATTCACTGCCGGTATGCGGGTGAAGAGCCTGCTCAACCGCTTTGCGATGGGTGTAGCGCCAGAAGTTCCGTTGGAAATTCATCCCAATCTGCCACCTGGTACGCTGGTAGCGGTTACTGAGCAATTACCTTACCCGATCAACGGCGTACCCAATGTGATGGAAATGCGCCTGCGTCAGGACTATTATCAAATCGAATGGCCTCAGCGCACGCGGAAATACGAGAGCGGTGTTTATTTCGATGGTGTGTTTGCTCACTATTTCCCGCCTTCCATTGGGATCATCACCAATATCGGCAATGTGTAAATACACGGGGGAGGGGCTTGAGAAAGTCTCTCCCCTACATTGAGGTTCTATGAAATATCGGGTATTGGGAAACATATTCAGTATCAGTCAGGGCGATTTCATTGCCTATGTTGAAAATGGACAGATCGAATTACCAGAAGAGATAGCAGAAAATATCATTAATTCCGGTGTAATTGTGCCCCCTGATATTGAGTATGAGAAAATGGAGCAGATAAATGGCGGATTACACGACTTTGGCGGCAGTCAAGCGAGCACTCGGAAGCGCAGAAAACGCCGATGATATTCTCTTGACTGAGTTGATTACTCAAGCAAGCCGGACGATTGACCGCTATTGTGGAGGTAACGACAACTATTTCGTCAGGGAAACGCTGTCAAATGTAACCGTTCGAGGATATGTTTCCGCTGATGGGATTTTGCGTTGTTGGCCGCCAAAGCCGATTGTCGAAAGTGTATCGTATTTAGCCTATCGATTTTCTGCTCATGAAAGTTGGCATGAGCTAGATTCGGCTAAAGCGGACGTGCTCAAGGCTTCGGTATCATGGAATGGTGTAAGCGGGCAAGGAAAAGTACAGGTAAATATCTCATTTATTGGTGGTTTTTCGTCATTGCCAGATGACTTGGTAAATGCAGCAACCTTATTGAGTGTGCGTTTTTACAAAGAGGTCAAGTCCGGTTTGACAGACAGTATTGGTGTAGCAGAGCTGGGTATGCTTCAATACACCAAAGCCATGCCGGAGCGGGTTCAGGTCATGCTGAAACCATATAAACGGATTGTGTTATGAGTGATATTCGACAGCGATTAGCGGATATTCAGAAAACCATTACCGGAATCAAACGGGCTTATGTGTGGGCGCCGCAATCGCTGGCCGAATCGGACTTACCGATCTTTTGCACGTTTGCCGGGCCGGCAGTTCTCACCTCGATTGGTGAAGCCATCGCTGAGGAGACTCGTACCTGGCTGATGCGACTATATGTCAAACCTGTGCTACAAGGTATTGACGGTGAGGCGGAAAAATCGGTTGAGCCGTTCCTGGTAAGTGTTCGCAACGTGTTTTTGTCGCATCCTATGCTTGGCAAAGGTACGAAAGATTCGGTACTGCCCTGGATTGAGAAAGCAATCTGGCTGGGAGACAATGGCATTCAGGTCTTGAGTTACGCAGGACAGAACTATTTAGGTATTGAATTTAAGTTGGCAATCACCACGATTGTGCCGATTTCAATTGCATTGTATGAATGAGGTGAAATATGGAGATCATCAATGAATCAATGGTCAATGGCATTCCGCTGGTATTGGTAGTACTAGGATTGGTGGAATGGTCGAAACGGTTGGGCGTGTCGGGTAATCAGCTGCAAATACTCAGCATGTTGGTTGGCGTTATTCTGGGCGTGTTGTATCAGTACAGCGTTTTTCCGCTAACGACATTCGGCGAGTGGTTTGGTGCGGTGATTTATGGGCTTGCGTTGGGTTTGATTGCCAGCGGCGTTTACGATGCTGTACGAAGCGCTGTCGTGCGAGGATAACATGAATGCTGAAGAGCGGGTCAGCAATAATAGCTTACAACGACAAATATCCGCTCTATCAACGCGCCTTGATCAGGTTGCCGCCGATGTTTCGGAGATCAAGATCATGCTCAAGGACATCGAAGCGCGTGTACGGAAGCTGGAAACCTATGAAGCAGGAGCGCATCCACTCATGGAAAACAAGATTGACGCAGCCTGGCGAAAACTAGAAGAACATGATCGCCGGATTGATAATTTGACTAATATCGTTGCTAAACTTGATCAATCTAACCGCCTGATGGCCTGGTTAGGTGGCATACTCGGATCAACAGTTCTCATTTGGCTGGTGACGCAGATACTGGGGGTGGTTAAATGAGTACCGTTTTGATTGTTGGTTTTCTACTTGTATTTGGAGTGACTTTTATCATTGGAGTATTTCCAATTGCGTCCTGTATTCTATCCTCAATGATTTCAAGAGATGAGGAGCAGCATGGCAGATAAAGCATTAGGCTGTGATGTCAGCCACTGGCAGGGCGAGATAAACTTTGAGAAGATGCACGATGTCGGCGCGTCATTCGTGTTTCTCAAAGCATCCCAGGCAACCTGGACAGATCGCCGCTTTATTGAAAACTACCGTGCCGCAAAACAAGCCGGTTTGCTGGTGGGAATGTACCACTATTTAGATTGGTCAGTACCTTCTGGCCAACAAGCGCGCTATTTTGCTGGTTTAATAGCGGATTATCCGCCAGACATCGAACCGGTCATTGATTACGAAGAGCGCAGAAATGCTCCAAATCGGCTGGCGGCTATTTCAGCCCTTAATGCTTTTATTCAGACAGTTGAAGATTTAATAGGCCGGTTGTGTGTAATCTATACCTCGCCGGGTTATTGGCGTGAATACGGCGATACTTCTGATAGATGGAAAAAATACCCGCTGTGGGTTGCGCATTATGGCGTAACGCGCCCAACGGTGCCGGTCCCGTGGACAGACTGGCTGTTCTGGCAGTACACGGATAAAGGCGATGGGGCTTTGTATGGGGTAGAAAGCAAACAAATTGATTTGAACTGGTTCAATGGCACCGTTGAGCAGTTACGGGAACGTTATCAGTCAAATTCTGTTGCTTTGCCGCCAATCGTGAAATCTGTCAAATTGAGGGTAGTCGTTCCGGTTCTGAATATTCGTCAAGGGCCGGCTACGTCCTTTGCGCGCATTGGTGATTTGCGACAGGGCGCACAAATTACCGTTGAAGCCATCAAAGTAGAAAATGCCCGGCGGGTCTGGATCAAGCATTCCGCTGGCTGGTCAGCACTGGTATATGACGGTTCCGTATTTATGCAGGAGATCGTATGAAATCAAAGTCTGATGAAAAAATACCCTGCCCGCTTTGCGGAAAATTATTATCGCCCCATCATACTGAGTGTGAGGTGAGATACTTTTGCGACTGTGCAGGTTACAGTCGTCCGGTGATCGAAATTCAAAAAGAAGGAGTAAAGCAAAATGGCAGCACCAACTGAGAAAACGTTGAATTATGGTTTGCGTTACGCTTGTGTATATGAGCTGGATAACAATGGTTATCCAAAAGCCAGCGGTGCAACGGCTTATGAGGGCATCCAGTTCAAGGGGTCAACTGCATTTGACCTGACCATTCCAGATGCGCGCAAGCTGACCGGATTGGGTGAAGACGGCATCACTCAGGTTGTATATTTGCCGCCTCAGGAAGGTGCAGATGCGCGGCTGAATGTGGAAGCGTCCGATCCAGTATTGGCTGCGCTTCTGGATGGGACGAAGGTAGCCACCGTAGGTGAAACAACCGTAGTTGGTATTGCAACCGACAAACAGGGCTTTGAGCCGCGTGTGGCGCTGCTGCTCTATCAAGCAGCTAAAGGATTGGAGACTGGCAAGACCTACTGGCATAGTTTCATTATTCCATCGGCCCAAGTGGTGCGCAAATCACCCGGCATGGGTGCAGATAAAGCCATTACTCAGTATCAGGTGGCGCCCAATCGGGTGAAAAAGCACTTGTGGGGCGTGGCTTTCTCCAACAACACGGAAGGCTTTTTGGAAGCGCAAGTTCTGGAAGTTTGGAGCAATTACCCGCTGCGGATTGCATCGTATCTGGGCGATGGGACAACGACGGCTTTCAATTTTCCAGCCAACTTTCCAGCAGTGTCCACGGACGGCATTAAGGTTTGGAAAAATGGTACGGAAGTTACCACCGGTTTGACCAAGACGGTTACCGGAATTACGTTCTCGACTGCACCGGCTAATAACGATGTAATTGTCGTTCTGCGTGAGGTTGCCGGATGAGAAAATTGGAATTGACCGCTGAAGGTGTGACTGTTTGGTTGACTATCCGTCATGCCACCGTAAGTGATGCGATGCGGCGCGGGATGCTGGCTGCCAAAGCAGCCGAAACAAATTATCTTAGTGATGTCGAACAGGTTGTTGCGGTAATGGTTTACCCGCGCTGCATCGCTTGCACGCAAGGCGAAATCGAGCAAAACGGTGAAAGAAAAACCATTGAGGAGTTAACACCTTTGGAGTTCTGCGCCTTGCCTTACGAGATCGGCGAAGCATGGTTAGAAGCTGTCCTTGAGGAAAATCCCGGTTGGTCTTTGCAACCGCTTGAAGAGCAAGACAGCGAAAAAAAAGACTAGATGTTGTCAGACAATTAGAACGATTTTACTGTTCAACTTCCGCTGGGGATTTTCCGGACGATTCATTTGGTTTGAGGGAAATCCCCACCTCTATTCTGGGTCAGGCATTGGATATCTTACTGATATTGGAGGCGGTCGAATGGAAATGGGACATCAACACCATACTCAGTCAGCCGGATGATCTGCTGAGAGCTGTGTTGAGACTAAAAGCGGTTGGCGAAAAATTGCGAAAGGATCAATCAGATGCGAAGCAAGCGAATTAGCCAAATTGTAAAAACAATACCCGCAATTGGCAATCCACAGACTGCAATGATGATACCTGGATCAGGCACGAAAACTGCCAGGCCAACCAGCGCAAAAGCGGTTATACACACGGAAATAAACCAGATTGTACCGGCATTGGATGAACGCGGCTTGTCGCCCCATGTGTCTTGGTTATCCGGGTCATTTTTGAACCAACTGCTGTACATATTTTTATTTTAGGTGATTTATGGACGAAAAACAACTCCGATTTTTGTTGATGTTCGGATCGGACGCCTCGAAGGCACAGGAAGACTTCAAAAAATTGCAGTCTCGCGTTGAGGAATTGCAAAAACGTATGCAGACCTTGCGCGAGACGATGAAATTGCATCAGGCGGTTGGAAAAGATGTAACTGTTCTCGAAAAAGAGCTGCAGAGCATTACTCAAGAATTAGTAGAGTTAGATCAGAAAGCGCAGCGCGCTCAAACTGCCTTGCGCGGGATGGCTAACAGCTCGCGGGATATCCGTGACAATTTGTTCAACCTGCGCGATATTGGCGAAAAGCTTGATCGGATTGGTGGAACTTTTGAACGTTTTGGGCGAGGAATACTATCACCAATAACCGGCGCGGTCCAATCTTATTTGCAATCCGCTTCACCTTTCGATTCAGTTGCATTTGCCTGGAAACAAGCGCAAATGGATATTCAGCAATCCTTCACCCGGATTGGAGCGGTGGCTACCAATGAGCTTCTTCCAGCATTGCGTACGGCAGACAATCTGGTTGCCAAAATTGCCGATCTGGTTGAGCGTAATCCTGATCTAATCAAGGCTGGCTTGCTGCTGGGCGGAAGTTTGGTGGCAATTGGTGGTCTGGCACAATTGGTTGGGCAGATTACGATGTTGGTTGGGGTTACAAAGGCGCTCAATATACCGGCCTTGCTCGGCAGTTTGGGTAGTGCTGGCGGTGCGCTACTCAATCCATATGTTGGTGTAACCGCTCTGGTCGGCGCAGGCGCAGTGGCAGGATATAACGCATTATCCCACACCGGTTTTGGCGCGCAGCGCAATATGCAGGCAGCACCGGGACAATTGGCTACCATTGCGGCTTATTATTCCGGCCGTTTTGGATTATTTGGTTCCGAAGAGCGCGGACAGCAATGGGCGATGATGATTGGCCAGCTGACGGGAGCGGTCGAAAGACATGCTGAAGCGGCTCAACGCGATGCAACAGCAACTCAACAGCAATTAGATGCGTTTGCCGCTTACGAACAAGCCCAGCAGCAGCGTACTGAGTATGAACGGAAAGCACAAGCGGAACGCAATCAAATTATTGCCGATTTTGCGGCTCAACGAGTTGAAATTGAACGCAATTATGAAAGTAACCGAAAATCGCTGATCGCTCAATATGCTGAACAGCGTTTGCGCCTGATGCAAGATTTTGCGCGATCCGAACGGCAGGCCGAACAGGATTATTATCAAAACCGGCTCAAGTTGTCTCAAAATTACCAGGTTGATGTACAGCGAGCGGAAGAAGATCATCAACGGCAAATGCGGCAATTAAGCGAAGAACATGATGAACGTTTGCAGGAATTGATTGAAAATCGGGATGCGCTGGGCATTATCCGTGAAAAGCGATCTTATGAACGCCGCCGGCAGGAGGAAGAGGAGACCTATCAAATACAGGCTGCCCGCCGATCGGAAGATTTTGCCAGACAAATCCAGGAGATGGAAAGTCAATTTGCTGTGCAGCGACAGCGCAGATTGGAAGATTACCGGTTGCAATTAAACGATCTGGCAGAGCAGCAGCAGCAGCGGATGGCTCAATTAGCCATACAGCATGCGGAGGAACTAAAACGTCTGGATGAGCAACAACGAAAACGATTGCAACAATTTGACCGACAGTATCAAAATGAATTACAACAATTGCGCAATGCTGAACAGAACAGACTCAATGTCTTACGAATGCTGGCATTGAACGATCAAGCCTTACTGCAAAAAACCGGCGCAGAACTCACAGCCCGATACAAAGCCTGGCTGGAACAGCAGGTTAAAAGTTTTGCAGATATAAAACCGCAGCGGCGCGTATCAGGCGGTTTGGTCAATGCCTGGCAGCCATATCTGGTAGGCGAGCAGGGACCGGAATTATTTGTACCCGGTATAAGTGGAACGATTGTACCAAATTCGTTGACGCGGTCCATGCTTTCGGATACTCAGTATGGGGGGGAGAAAGTTATCAACATGCGCATTGAAACATCCAGTCTCACACTAAATCAAGTCATGCGAGAAGTGGAGCGGCGATTGGATCGGCGGGACCGCGCACTGGCACGGGCAATCGGAGGTTGATATGGCGGATTTCAGAATCGGGACTACGCAAGCCAATATGACGAATATCGAAGCATTAACTGTAGCGCTGCCGGTACCACGTGCGATCTTTCGTGATTATGCAGAAACAATAACAGCAGCAAGCGGACGGACGTATGGTCGCGGTTATCCGATTTGTAGATGGAATTTTGCCATGTTGACTTCGGCACAGCGGCAACAATTGAAATCTTACTGTACTGGATTATCGGCAGTGGTGTATATCCGCACGTTGGCCAATGATGATCAATACTATGACTACCGTGCCATTATGCATTGGCCGGTTGAGGAAGACCGCGATCCTTCGAAGCGCCGCGATAGATTGGAATTTGAAATTGAATTTACTCATCTGGAAAAACTATGAGCCGTGCTTTGACTTCTCAAGAACTACAAATTCTTCGTTCGGATGGACTGGCTACAAAAGTATTTGCCATCATAGATCAGCCCATTACCGTATTTAGTTGTCAGGTAAATCAAACTTTTTCAGATGGGGAACCGGTTGCACAAATTACGTATAACAATGCCAGCGGAAACTTGAATAATGTTTTGCCTGGAATGACGGTTCTGGTTGGCAGTACTGCTGGCGCTTGGAATAAAGGAATAGCGCGGGTGCGAAAATCCTGGACAAGCAGTGTGGCCTACATTGGCGAAACATCCGAGATTGAATGGACAAATGGTCTTTATCTGACAGTCGTGGATGAATTTTCAATCTGGCCGCGGCATTTGCGGATGATTGGTGAAACGCCTTATATGGATTATGACATCCCATACAATGATCAACACAGCAATTTCGATCCGGTTGTTGTGATGGGACCGGATCGGGTAATTAAGTTGAGTGGTGCTAGCGTGGAGATTAATCTGGATGCGTCCCAATCGTGGGTGTTTGGCAGCACGATTACTCAATATACCTGGGGGATTGTGAGTGGCAATGGAACTTTGACAAACAGCAATGCGGCTAATCCTGTTTTAACGGTAACGACACCTGGACGGATTGTCCTGCATTGCACTGTAACGGCAGCCAATGGGAAGAGCAATACAGGTTATCGAACGGTTTATGTTTACGATGACAGCACAGTTTTGACGGAAGTGCAATTAGATGACTTAACAGGCAGTTTGGATCAGGGTGGATATGAATTCAGTGTATTGCTGCCAAAGCCGGTATCCGTTGTGCCGCGTGATTATTTGAAGGTTATTTTGTTTGCTGAAGAATATCCGCAATCCATAGGGTTTAATGGTGCTGAAAACATTCTGGCAATCGGCTGGCTGGATGAAAAAGAATGCATGGTAGATGAACAAAGTGGTCAAAGCCGGTTAGCGGTGAAAGGCGCCCAATACTGGCTGGGGCGAATGATGGCTTACCCGACTGGCGTGGAAAACACCAATAGCACTCCAACTCAATGGACACAAATACAAGGCTTAACAGTTGATAAAATGATCTGGCATTTGCTGAATTGGCGCAGCACTCTGCCGAATTGTGCAGATGTGATACTGAGTGGTGATACCCGAATCGCGCCGGCATTCAGAGCGGTAGGAAACTTGTGGCAGCAAATCAAATTGATTGCCGAAGAAAGTATCCTGGCAACGCCATTTTGCGATTCATATAATCGTTTTCTTTTGCAGATACATCCCAACTTTCGGAATGCTGCTGCCAGAACAAATATTCCGATAATCATGTCGCTTTCAAAGGACGATTATGAGTCTATCGAAATATCAATTCGAAGCACAAATGTAGCGCAATATGAAGTTTCCGGCATTGGCCAAAACAATGAGCCAATTCTGGCAAAATCACCCGGTAAAGTATTTGGACGTTTCGGTCAAATACTCAGTAAGGAAGGCCTTTTATTTAGCAGCAATCAAAATGCTTTGGAAACAGCCGGGTTGCTATTTGCGCGTGAAAAACGACTATTTGATTTTACGATTCATCTGGTCAGTGCAGACAGGGTAATTGGTTTAGTACCATTTGGATATTTGTCTCTGACAGTTGATGAAACAGATACGCCGGCAAAAGTGACTTTCTCTGGCAATGTCATTCCGTATCGGGTTGAATATACCTTTTCGGATGGTGTCTTACGACAAACCATATTCGCCGAGCCGGAAGTGTTTCCAACCATCGCTCAAAATTTTATTGTGCCATCTACTCCTCCAATCGTCGGTACACCCGAAATTTCCCTTCCAGATTTTGAACTGCCAACCTGGCCGGCTTTGACGCCGGGACGATTTGCACCGCCGCTGATACCCGGTGATGATCCGCTGCCACCGGAAGAGGGCGCGACTTGTCCGGTGAACGCTCCGGCCAATGGTCCGTTTATCTGGTCGTTGTTTTACACGCTGGTTGGGAACAGCGCTTATCGCGTCAATATACCGATCAGGGCTGTGATTCGCTCGAATAGTCATGATAACAAAACAGTTTGGGGTATTCGTGGACGTTTTTTGAAACTGAACAGTGTCACGAACGTTTGGGAAGAAACGGACGAAAACGCATTTTACAACATCTATGCTTACAACAGTGCCGGACAGCGAGTAGCAACCGGTTTGAAAGATACTGTCACAGATTTACGATACCGTACCGGCACATTTCAACCGCCGGCAGCTACTGAGATTGCGTATGTTGGGGTAGAGATCGAGGCAGATTTGTTGCGGCCAACCAGTACGCCTTATGGGTGGGTAAGAGCAGGTCATTTTTGGGACGATTGGAGTATTGTTAATCCCGAATTCTCATGGGGATATTTCGGGGCGGGAATTTGGGCTTACGCAAAAAACGGTATACTGACGGCTAATTATTCATGGGATTGCGATTTGCTGATTTGGATCGGGGGAGTTGAATTACTGAATGTACCGTTAATAATCGAACAGCATGTATTTGCCTATCGGCCAACAAATACCAGGATACTTGGTGTTTATGGAAAACTGTTAACTAATTGGTTAGGCTGGACGGATTTGTGGTCTGTCCAATTATCTGACGAACCGTTTACAACTCCGGGGTGGTTGTGGAAAGATGGTAAAAAAAGTTATGCAAGTGGAAGAGACGGGAATAACGTAGATGCAGCTTTTTCAATTCGAGATCAAGGCCAAATCTTTATGAATCAATTCATTTATGTCTGGCGGCAGGGCCGTTACAAAATCGAATTGCAAACTGTTGAACTGTGGAATGTCTGTCCTGTGCCAAAGGAGGATTGATGTCCGATTTGCGTGTTGCGCTGGCAAAGCTGGTCGAAAACAAACAGGATGCCATTACTGTTTATCCGGCAAGACTTGGAGATGGCTCTGGCAGGGTCATTGCCGGCGCAGGGCTGGTATATGTGCGGGTTGCTGATACGGTTACCATTGCGGCCTGTGCCAGTGTGCCACCGATTCATGATTTGAATGTTTGGGTGGGCTATGATCCGATTCAAACCAATATTCTGCGTGTAATGGGACAGCGGGATATAACCGGTAAACAGGACGTTGTCCCCGCTGTTTCGGCTCATGCCACCATGCATGAATTTATGGGAGCAGGATCACTTGGCGGTACGGATGTGGTCAAAGTGCAGTTGCAGCAATTTATGCCGCTGGCAGTGTGGCCGTATCAGGGGTTGAAGGTCATTATCTATCCCGGTGTTGTGTGGCTTGATAGTCAGTACAAATTAATTGCGGATACCAATCCGTATGGCAAGCCTGTACCAAAAGTAATTGATTTTGCTGGGTATCCATCACCGGCTAACAACAAAGAAATGTATTGCCTGATCGGCATTGATAACACAGGTAATATCCAGGTGATTGGCGGCAGTCAGGTAGATTGGGGGACAATTACATTAGCCGATATACCTACTATGCCGGATTCGATGCGGTATCCATTGGCAGCGGTACGGCGTGCATTTGAACAGGATGCAATTGTCATTAATCGAGAATCAACGGATATTGTAGATTTGCGGTTTCCGCTGGCACACAAGCATACGGAGAACGATTTACCCAACAATGCGTTGAAGATTGGTGGGTATCCTGTGGACGTCAGTGGACTAACCGTGGGCAATACGTTGGTCTTCGATGGGACAAAATTTGCACCGGGCGATGCCGTTGGGGGGGGAATTCATTGGTACGTGGATGGACATCTTGAATCTAGCAGTGTAATTGTTCGCTCGTACGTTGCGCCGCGCGACATGACCATCCGCAAAATCTTTATGATGTTAGAGCAACTAGGCACAAGCGGGACGACTACGATTGATATTCGCAAGAACGGCACAACGATTTTTACCAATCCGACCAGCAAGCCGTCATTGGCGTACAACGCAAGCAACAGCGTAACAAGTGCAGTGTCAGAAGTAACCAGTGTTAGCGAAGGCGATATTTTGACACTACACTTAGACAGTGCGGCAATTGGCGCAGAGGGCCTGAATGTAGTGATTGACACCAGTAGTGGTGGTGGCGGAGGTGGTAGCGCTAGCGATTTTGATGTTGGTATTGACGCGTCAATAAACTGGCCGATTTCGCAATACAACGAGGAGTTTGATGAGGCGCTCGATTTGAGTTGGATTACTGTGAATATGGGAAGCAACTGGTACGGTCTAAATAAAAGTGCATTAGTTGCAAAGGTTGTCGGCAATTCCACTGTGCAAATGCGTGGAATTTTCAAACCAATCTTGTCGGGAAATTGGCGTTGTTATGCAAAGGTTGGTATGTCTGCTCCAACGCAAGGCACGACCAGTTCATGGACATCATCCGGGATTGGGTTGTTTGATAGTAACAATAATCGCCTGGCGGTTCTTATTAATCATCGCTATCATACTGATAACACCATAAATCTGAACTTGGAACTATGGAACTCGCCAACCTCATTTAATAATTCGCCATTGGCGCACGCCAGAATGCAATATTTTCACCCATATCTGATGATTGCAAAGAAAACAACAGGATGGGATTTTGGATTTTCGTATGATGGGATTGATTTTTGTACGCCGCTTACCGATTACAATTTGACCTTTATGACGCCAACGCACATTGGTTTTATAGCATGTAATACAGTCTCGCCCCATACTTCCGTTCATACCATGCACTGGATGCGCTTCGAGATTCTGTAGGAGGCATTTATGAAGATTAACGACCAGCAGTTTGGGAGACCGCAGATATTATACAAGGCGACAAAGGCTCAGATTGAGGCTACGCCAAACCCGCAGCCTGGTATGATTGCATTTGCAACAGACACCAATCAGATTGGCATTTATACCGGCGGCGGCTGGCAGTGGGGAACTGGCGGAGGCGATATGCTTAAGGCGATTTACGACACAGACAATGACGGAGTAGTAGACGCCGCCGAGAGTGTAGATTGGGACGGAGTGCAAAATAAGCCGTCAACCTACCCGCCGTCCAGCCACAATCACGATGACCGATACTATACGGAAGATGAATTGAACACCAGTGGTGGTGGTGGTCAAGTGCATTGGAATAACGTGACGAATAAGCCGTCATCGTATCCGCCGTCCAGTCATCAGCACGCTGCTAGCGATGTAACCAGTGGCGTGTTTGACCCTGCCCGTATTCCAAACCTTGACGCCGGCAAAATCACAAGCGGGACGCTGAGTACAGATAGATTTAGCGCGTGGAGCGATTTGCAGGCGGAAAACCGCATTGGCTTGATTACCGGCAGGATACCGGACGCTAATCAGGTGCGGTTCTATGCGCCCGCAAGCGAGGCGCACGACTTCACCAGTACAACATTGCCGTCCGGCCTGTCATGGGCAGGCAGTCCGTTTGTGACGCCGACACTGGCAACTGTTGATAATACATTCTTGTACGTTCAGCCGGGTATTAATAATCGTAGTTTTATGTTCCGGACAACTTTTGGTGAGCCTCGTATCTTTGGCATTCAAAGCATTGCTGATTCGGGAAGTTACATCGCATGGCGGCTTGATGACGGCTCTGACAACAATTATATTGAAATCGGTTTAAGAGACACGAGTATCTCGGATAAACAACTTGTCAGGCGTTATCGGACTGGTGGAGGCAGCGTAACAGAAACAGTCGAAACAAAAATATTTCAATCTGCATTGCTCTGGATGGGATTTTATATCACAGGAACGCAATGGACAAGTTGGGCACTGAATGCGGAATTGTATAATTTATTCGCGATGATTGGTTACACTGGACAAGGCACATTCTCATTCACTCCGACACGATTCGGCATTGTTTTTTACACAGCGCAATCGTGGCACAGATACATGATTGATGGAATCAACTAGTGGAGGTGACAAATGACAATACAATACTCAGTAACCGTACGAAACACGAGCAGCCTCGCCTCACGGAGCGGTCGAAATGGACGCTTATCAGGCAGAAGCGCAATCGGCTGCTCGCGGAGTGCGACTGGACGCAAGTGCCGGATGCGCCGCTCGATGAAAAGCGCCGTGAGGCGTGGCGGCGGTATAGACAGGCGTTGCGTGAAATACCGCAGCGGTTTGAGCGAGCGGATGACGTGGCATGGCCGGAAAAGCCGTAAATTTACAGCCGCCAATTATCCACCGGGCTGGCGCGGCGGTGGGCAGATTGGGTATCGGCATCGGCAAGAGCCAGGTAGTGTTGTACCATACTCAGTGTGGCATGCCCGAGAATGCGTTGAAGCGTAAATATGTCCCCGCCGTTTCTCAAATATTGGATTGCAAAAGTGTGCCGAAACCGATGAGGGTGGACATTAGGCACGCCGGCGCGCTCACCCAATCGCACCAATAACTTTCTGAGTGAATCGCGGTCAAGCGGATGTCCTACGCGGCTAAAGAACAATTCGTCGCCTTTATACTCAGTATTGCGGGTGGTCAGATACCGCCACAAAGCTTTTTTTGCGACATTGCCAATAGGAATAATGCGGGGATGGGATTTGATTCCGGACATAAACGGGCGCACGGTAATGGTGGCATTCTGTAGATCAACATCTTGGATGGTTAAGCGGCACAACTCAGATGCGCGGAGACCGGTATCCAGCAAGAGTATGACGATGGAACGGTCCCTGTGTGCTGTAGATCGTGGCATGGTGAAGGGTTGGCGCTTTCCCTGAGATGGCGCGGTTCGGTCAACGGCTTTGAGTAAGGCTTTGATTTCGGCTTCTGAAAGTGGCTGAATTTCACGATGGGCATAACGGGGTTTGGTAAGAAGTTTATCCGGGCGGTCTGATAGCCCTTCCGATGCGGTCCATTTGTAGAAAGCCCGCAATGCTTTCCACACATGAAAAACAGATGTGCGCGATAATCGTGGGTTTCCTTGAACCGATGCCATAAATCGGCGCAGATCATCCACATCCACTTGACGGAGCGGCTTATTTACCACCTGAAGCAGCATACTGAGAGCCCATTGGTACTGCTCAATGGTTTGAGGGCTATAGCCATCGGCGCGGCGCGCCATGAGAAAACCCTCAACTGCCTGACTAAGTAAGAGGTCTTTGGTTGTCATCGTTTTCCTCCTGATGCCTACCAAAGACCTCTTTGTCCCGCTTTTTTAGATATGTAATTGTACTTAAGTCGGGGCGAGAGGATTTGAACCTCCGACCTCTTGCACCCCATGCAAGCGCGCTAGCCGGACTGCGCCACGCCCCGATGGACAGAGGCTATTATATTCCGAAAAGGATGTTTTTGCAACCTTTTGGCTGGAAAATGCTATTTTTCGCCTTTGGCTTCAAAAAAATTGCTGTAGGCTTTATCTTCGTCCAGAATGTGGTTGACCAGCCATTCCTTCAAAAAATTCATCATCTGAATACTCAAACCGATTTTGCCCTCATGATATTGATTCTGGAATTCGATAACCTGTTGGGTTAAGCGATCGTGTGAGGCTTTGTGTTCACCGTATTGGGGGTAGGCGTGCTTGAGCATCAGGGCTTCTTCGCTGGAGAAGTGTTTTCGCGTATAGTTCACCAGTTCCTCCAGAATCTTGCCTAATTCTACTTGTCCCTTGCCGACCTTCATGGCTTCGTATAGCTGATTAATCATGCTAACCAGCTGCTGATGTTGATGATCAAATTTGGTAATTTTTACCGAGTAACGGTCTTCCCACTTAATCAGAGCCATCTATTTTATTTCTCCTGGTTTTTATGAATCTCACTTGAATATATGCCTTGTGGATTGTTTTTGCCATAAAATTCAGGTAAATTTATCTTGGAACAAATCCGATGGCATAAAAGGTTGGCACAAATAAGATGCGCGTGCCTTCCAGCCAGGCGTGGCGGTCGGCTTTCTCCAAAGATTCAATTTCCTCGGGCGCCAGATACCCTTGTAAATCCGAACGAATCACGGCCCATTCCATATCCAAATCTTGGGGGTACGTTTGATCATTGGCCCACTGGGCTGCCATTACTCCACTTTCAATGTTGATTAGTCCGGCATCCCGAAACCAGCCGCGAATCTTTCTTCCTGTAGTGGGGTCTGCACCTTGATCGCGGAGGGATTGGGTTTGATAGTGTCCGATAGCGCAAAGAGCGGGGGGATGGTCTATCCTTCCACCGTAATCCGGCTCTGCCATGGCAATGATTGCACCCCCACGGCGGGTGATTCGGCGCATTTCCTTGAGTACTTCACCTCCGTTGACCCACATTAGAAAATAATGACAAATCGAAAAATCCACACTCTGCGATGAAAGGGGCAGCCTGTGGCCGTCTGAACAGAGCAATGAAGCGGAAGGTATTAAGTAACGGGCAATCAGGAGGCTGGAGAGATCAATATCCAATCCCATGACCCGGCTGCCGGCTGAAAAATCCTGCAAAACTGCGCCGCCGCCGCAGCCAACCTCCAGGATGCGATGATGGGGTTGAATGCCTGCTTTTTGGATCAGATAAGCACGCAGCTGGGCAGTCCACCGTGCCTGTTGTAAAAAACGCAGGTGCCAGTCAATCATACCTGGTTCTGATTCAAAGCCTGCGCATTTTGCCAGATTTTTGTCCAATCATCCGTGAGGAAGTTGCCCAGTAAAATGGTTTTACCCTGTGCGGGCAGGACATCGCCATCGGGTTCGACATAAAGCCACGCGTTGCCTGCGCCGTCAAAGTATTCCCCAATCCCTTCACTTTGCAACTCAAGACTGATGGGATTTAATTCGGAATAAGGAACCGGTAAATCCCAAACGATGGACATTTCATGGGCAAAGGCCTGTTCCTGTACCTGTTGGAGCATAGACTTCATCGAAAGATCTTCGATACTGAGGCTAAGGGATTTGACATTCAGTTCAACCAGTTTATTCAGGATTTCGGTTAGACGGTGCTGGTTGCGGCTGGTGATGGTGAGATGTACGGTTAGGTATAAATCGGAAGCAAGCGAATCGCGGATGGCTTCCCAACAGTAATCTTCATTTTCGTCCAGCACAATCATCAAATGATCAAGGCCGGCCTGAAGAATTTCGGTCAGAAATTTATGCTCCGAAAAGCGGTAGCCGTTGCTGAGCACGCCGGTTACCATGCCCAGTTTTTCCGCAAAATCAACCAGTTCAACCAAATCGGGGCGTAGGGTGGGTTCTCCGCCGGTGAAAATTACGTGGGGGATGCCGGCTTTCCATGCTTTTTCCAGGATAGTCTGCCACTCTTGGGTTAATAACTCTCTTTTGACCCTTTCTACCGGTGTGGAGCTAACCGCACGAGGATGGGGTGTGGCATAGGTCAGAGCGCAATCAAGGCGCAGAGGTGCACTCAGCCGTCGTTCATGGACGTTTACGCGTTCAAATTCCAGATATGTAACCGGGTCGAGATCGGTGGTTTCGATCAGGGTCATCAAACGATCGCGGAAAGAGATAAAATCCTGTCTGGCTTGTTCTTTGCTAACCCGATAGCGTTTGGATAGTTCGTTAGCCACTTCTTCTTCATTGTGCTGTTGAATGAGGTGATAAGCGTATTCAGTGCCGGTCTGGTTGAGGTGAAGCACTGTCGAAGCATTGATAATGAGGATGCTGTTTCCATCTGGCTCAATTCGGAGATGAAGCCGGTAGGGTAAGGCGGCTTCAGGTGGAGCGTTGAAGGTATAAACCCCTGCTGCAAGCGGTTGAACGGGTTGAAAGAAACGATTGAATGTCTCTCGAATTCGATTAATCATGACCACCTCCGGTTTTCAATGGGAAATTGATTGTTTGGCCGCTAAAGCTTCACGGGCGAGAGGACATCCGCCACCGCATTCAATCACTAATCCACAATCGTGGCATTTGGCTGGTAAGTTCCGACGCTCTCTCAAGGATAACGCCAGATCATGATTCCAGATTTGATCCCATGAATCCTTTAGGATATTTCCAAGTGAGGTGTAATACGATTGGCACGGCAGTACACTTCCATCCGGTTCAATGCACATGTTATACAGGGCAGCAGTGCACCCCTTTACGCCCAATTCCATTTGAACGGGGTCAAAATTACAGTATTCGGTAGGGGTGTACCAGATCAGGCGCTGATTGTATTGGGTGGTTTTTGTGCGGGCAATATCCAGCAAGGCAGGCAATTCACTCTCCGGAATGCCGGTGTTTACATTGCGTCCTCGACCGGAGTAAATCAGGGCATTTAAGCCAATGGTCGGCACCCCAATTTTTCCCAAAAAATCCAGTGTTTCGCTTAAATAAGGGGCGTTGTCTTTCAAGAGGGTGGTGTTGGTCATTACAAACAGGCGCGTCTTTAAGGCATTGGTCAAGCCTTTTACGGTTTCCTGCCACGCGCCTTTGTGGAGAACCATGTGATCGTGAATGTCAGGAATATGGGATTCAAAAGTGATCTGAACGTGATCCAGTCCAGCGTTGATGAGCTGGTTGAGAAAGCCAGTATCTTGCAGTCGTCTTCCGTTGGTATTAATACCAGTGATCTGACCGTTGCGTTCGGCATGAGCAATTAGAAGTGGAAGATCATCGCGCAGTGTAGGTTCGCCACCCGTAAAAACGATGTGCGGGATGCCAATCTCCCACAGCCTATCCAATACCGAATACCAGTATTGCGTATCTTTTTCCGGGAAGGCGCGCGATCTTGCGTTATAACAGTGAGCACACGCATTGTTGCAGCGATAGGTCACTGCCAGATCCATGCGGTAAGGCCGGCTGGGTTGTTTGCTAAAGGGTGGAATGGTTTCAATCTCCAAATCACAAATCGGGCATTCGCCTTCAGGAAGGATCAGTGCATGCAGCTGTTCAGCGAAAGCATGGTAGTCTTGCAGCGCTTGCCGGCGGGAAACCTGGAAGGTGTGAGTCAGCCATCCAATTGCCTGAGTTTCCTGCACTTTGCTCAAGATCAGATAGGCCATGAGCGTGGCAGATGGATTAAAGTGAAAGATACGGCTGGCATTGATGAGTAATGTCCCGCTCTGGTCGGGTTCAATGCGTAAGTGAACGCGTGCTTTTCCGCAGTTTTCCTCTACCGAAAAACTGTAAAGGCCAGCTGACGGTGGAAAAGTCAGATTTGGGGGGCGGATAGTTCCCCGGAGTTTTTCGAGCCAGCGGTTTGAGAAGAGGGACATGCTAGAACTCTCCCATTAGCGTCCGCCACCGGCACAGGCACAGGCACAGCCCGCGCAGGCGCATGCACACGCACAACCACCGCCTCCTCCTGAACGTCCGCTGTAGGAGGATGTTTTTGGCGGAGGATTGGTTTTATTGGTGATTCTTTCGGTGAAAGTATTCACATTGCCGAGGACGCCGGCTGAGAAGGATTGAACGCCTTTGACCATTGAGGCGGCAAAGTCTGAACCGGGTAGTTTGGGCAGAGTAACGTTGCCACTGCCGCTGGGGGCAGGCATGGTCGTTTTTGCCATTCCGCCACTACCGGAAGAAGGCGCAGAGCGAATGACCGGATCATAACGCCACCACCAGGTTGGCACCCGTACCGGTCCGGTTTGGAAGACTTCGCGGGTGCGGTCATCCCAGCGACGGTCGATCATCGTCCAATCCATGACCTGTTCGTAGACATCTGACTTGACTTCGGGAGTTTCGGCAGCGGCGACTTGCTGCCAGGCTTTTTCCATGATGGTTTTGTAGTAATCAATGGTCTCTTTACGGCTAAAGCCTTTCATTTTCTCGGTAACCGATTTGATAAGCCCGACAACCGTATCCTGCAGTTTACTTTCTTTTAGTTTTTTATTGGTCTGTTGAAAGGCTTCGAGAAACTTTAATTCATACGGCTGGAGATTTTCGGGCAGGGGATCGGTTATTTTTAAAACCAGCGGTTCGCGGCTTTCAACGATTGCAGCGCCTTTTTTCAAAACCGAAAAGAGGATCATGGTTAATACTTTATCCAATGGTTGTTCCATCAGAACAGCGGCTTCAACGGCGGTCAGGCCTCGCTTAATCCCGTGACCCTCGACGGCGATTTTGGGTGGCATATATTGCAGCTTGCGCCGACTTGCCGCAATAGCCGAAAGAATGGGAATGAGGAAAAAGAAACCTATAAATCCAGCGGTGCATAAAAAGCCTATAATTGCATCAATATCCACGGTACGCAAGTTGGGCGTTTCGGTTGCAACAACCACCTGGGCCGGTACAAGTCGAATTGGGAAGGATGCTCCAAATTTGTAGCTGGTGTAGGCATTTGCGTTTTCAGCGTACCAGGTGTAGTAAACCCGGCCCTGGTTGTCAAAACCGGTCTCGACCGGTTCATCGCTCCCTGGCCAGTTGCCAGAAGGGGTATGGTAGCGAGGTTCTTCGGGTTTCAAACCGGCTGGTAATACAATGGTGAAAAAATATTCGGTTGTGCCGCGGGTAAAATCTCTGCTGAAATAATTTGGAGTGATGACGATACTGGCATACTCTTCGGCTTCCTGCAGGGTGGATTTACCCAAGGCGCGCTCGACTTTTCCAACATACACGTGCAAAGTCCCTGTTTGACCAGCCTGAATGGCATTTCCTCCTAAATGGATTTCAACCCCCGGTGAGACATACTCCGAGGGGCGAATGAGGGTGGCAGGTTTTCCGTTAATTTCAGCGGAGATGGATTTAAGGTCATAATTTGAATTGGGCAGACCAATATCTACAATGTCTATGGCATCCCGGGCGGGTAAGTTTTTGAAGGTAATGGTGTAATCGAGGCTGATACTGCCATCTGAATTGACAAAAACAACCACCTCTTGTTTGGGTACTTCAAAGGATAAATTTTGGGCCTGAACGGGTTGGATGCTCAATCCGAGCATCATTGCAATAATCAACCATAAAAGAAAAAGACGAAGAGCTCGCATCTTACCCTCCCGATGTACGGCTTACCATTTTGGTTCTTCAGTCAATTGATAAGTTGTGTGACAATAAGGGCAGGTGACCACGGGCGCACCGGCGACCATTTTGATGTCTTCCGGCTTCAGTGTTCCGCCGCAAGAGCGGCATTTGATCGCATCCATGTTTACATTGCCGGGGAGGTCAATTTTGAGGGTAACATTGGTTTCATCAGGCTTGGCTGATTTTCGTGTAGCCAGAAAGACCAGAGCCAATCCAATGCCCACGGTGATCATTCCTACCGGAATCCAGCCGACCGAACCCTGATCACCGGTGGAACCCCAAATGAACAATACCCCGAAAAAAATCAGAATTCCACCAACGATCAAAGCAATAATTTTCCATGCGCTCATGGGCACCTCCAGTTAAAATTCAGTGTAACATTTTCTAGTCGGCATGACAATTTGACAAAACTCATATTTGTAGTCTAAAAATTACCCGAAATCAACTCATTGTCATTTTGATTGTATACGAGAATTTCGAATCCTGGTTTTATCTTCCTGCTATAATTCGTTTGGGAGGAGGCTGGAATGGGAGAAGACTCTTTAAAGCAGGAATACGAAAATCTCAAGAAAGAATTAAATTATCATTCCTATCGCTACCATGTTTTGGATTCACCGATCATCAGTGATTTTGAGTATGATCGGATGATGCAGCGATTACTACAAATTGAAGCACAACACCCGGAATGGATTACTCCCGATTCGCCCAGTCAACGGGCGGGGGCAGAACCACTGGAACGGTTCGTCAAGGTGCGTCATCCTGCCCCAATTTTGAGTCTGGCCAATGGATTTGGCGCTGCTGACGTGCGGGCATGGTATGAACGGTTGGTTCGGCTGGATGAGCGAGTTCTGAAAACTGATTTTGTTGTGGAGCCAAAAATAGACGGCTTAACGGTTGTGTTGCATTATATAGATGGACAATTCGTGCTGGGTGCCACCCGCGGAGATGGTGAAGTGGGGGAGGACATTACCGCAAATTTACGGACGATCAAGTCCCTGCCGATGTGGATTCCGATCAGACCGGATGGGCCTGCGGCGGAAGGGCGGTTGGTGGTACGCGGTGAGGCATTTATCAATATTCGGGATTTTGAAATCCTCAACCAGCGTCTGGTGGAGCAGGGAGAAAAGCCATATCTCAACCCACGCAATACGGCTTCAGGATCTTTGCGCCAACTGGATCCAAAATTGACGGCTTCCCGTCCGCTGAGACTATTGGTTTACCAGATTGTTCAGAGCGATCAGCCTGCCCCAGAAACTCAATGGGAGACTTTACAACGTTTACGTGAATGGGGCTTTCCGGTCAGTGATCAAGTTACTTATTGCAAAAACATAGAGGAAGCTATCCGTGTTTGTGAAGAATGGGCAGAAAAACGGGACACTTTGCCTTATGAAGCCGATGGGATGGTCATCAAAATCAATGATTTGCGGCTGGCTGCGGATTTGGGGGTGGTTGGGAAAGATCCACGCGGCGCATTGGCTTTCAAGTTTCCAGCGCGAGAGGTTACAACCCGTTTGCTGGATATCGGAATTAATGTTGGCCGAACCGGAGTGTTAACTCCCACGGCCATTTTGGAGCCGGTTGAAGTTGGCGGGGTAATTGTCAAGCAGGCTACCCTGCACAATTTTGACTATATTTTCGAGAAAGATATTCGAATTGGCGATCGGGTTTTAATTAAGCGCGCCGGTGATGTCATCCCATATGTCATTGGGCCGGTGGTAGAAGCCAGAACGGGGGAGGAACGGGTTTTCGAACCACCGAAAAACTGCCCGGCTTGTGGTCAGGCTGTTGAACATGTGGAGGGAGAAGTAGCCTGGTATTGCGTTAATGCTGCCTGCCCGGCTCAATTGATTCGCAATGTCGAGCATTTTGTTTCGCGTGGAGCAATGGACATTGTGGGATTGGGAATTAAGATTGTGGAACAATTGATTGCTGCCGGTCTGGTTAAAGATGTGGCGGATTTATACCGCTTGAAGAAGGAAGATTTGCTTCAACTGGAAGGTTTTGCAGAAAAAAAAGCCGATAACCTGCTTCAAGCCATACAAGAATCAAAGAACCGCCCATTGCAAAGGTTGATTTTTGCACTGGGTATTCGAGGGGTGGGTGAAGTACTTGCCGGTGATCTGGTCAAGTATTATTCCGATTTGGATGCATTGAGCCGGGCAACGCTTGAAGAGCTGCAGGAAATTGAAGGAGTCGGCCCGAACATTGCGCAGGCAATTGTGGATTGGTTCAATCGGCCGTCTAACCGTCAATTGCTGGAAAAGTTAAAGTCGGTTGAAGTCTGGCCGGTTGCGGAAAAAGCTGCACCAACACCCGAAAAACAACCCCTTCAAAATCTGACCTTTGTTGTTACCGGGACGCTCCCGAATTTTACCCGCGAAGAGGTCAAACAGTATATTCAACGTTTTGGTGGTAAGGTCAGCGATAGTGTTTCAAAAAAGACCGATTACCTGGTGGCCGGAGAAAACGCCGGCTCGAAGCTGGATAAGGCACGCGAACTAGGTGTGAAAATTATTGATGAGCCAACCCTGAGAAAATTGGCTGGCGAAGACTGATTATCAATTGAAAATGACCAGTAAAAAAATTATCTTAAAGCCTGGAAAAGAAAAATCAATATTTCACCATCATCCATGGGTGTTTTCTGGCGCAGTTGCTTCTTCATCGGGTAATCCGCAGCCCGGCGAAACGGTAGAGGTGCTGAGCAGCGGAGGTGAGCGTTTGGGCTGGGCTGCTTACAGTCCGTATTCTTCGATCCGGGCGCGGGTTTGGAGTTTTGATCCTGATGAAGTGATCAATGAAGAATTTTTTTACCGAAAAATTCAGGCTGCTGCACGTTTACGCAAGGTAATAAAAATTACAGAGGAAACCAACGCTTTCCGCTTGGTTCACGGGGAGGCGGATGGTATTCCCGGTTTTATTGTGGATTGTTACCCCGATGTTGACGTAGTACAGATTCTTTCTGCAGGGGCGGAATACTGGCGAGATATGCTGATTGATCAGGTTCAGCAGATTACTGGCTGCAAAACGGTAATAGAACGCTCGGATGTGGAAGTTCGTCAACTGGAGGGCTTACCAATACGAGAAGGATTAATCCGAGGGGAAAATTTGCCGCCTCGAATTAAAATTGAAGAAAACGGCCTTCATTACTGGGTAGATGTGATCGGCGGTCAAAAAACTGGCTTTTACCTCGATCAGCGCCAGAATCGCAAGCGAATAATGGCATTGAGCAAAGATCGCGAGGTTTTAAACGCTTTTTGCTACACAGGGGGTTTTACGTTGAGCGGGCTGGCTGGGGGTGCAAGGAGTGTAGTATCTATCGATTCCTCGGCAAATGCGCTGACCCTGGCGGCTGAGAATCTGGCATTAAACGGTTTCAACCCTGCGCTGAACCAGTGGGTGGAAGGAAATGTATTCAAAGAGCTGCGTACTATGCGCGACCGAAACAAGCAGTTCGATTTGATCATTTTGGATCCGCCGAAATTTGCTCCGACTGCTGCTCATGCACAAAAAGCTGCCCGTGCCTATAAAGATATCAACCTGTTAGCATTTAAGTTGCTGCGCAATGGCGGCATTCTGGTAACCTTTTCTTGTTCAGGCGGGGTAAGCAGGGATTTGTTTCAGAAAATTGTTGCAGATGCAGCGTTAGATGCGGAGGTGGAGGCGAAAATTGTTGAAATGCTCAGTCAAAGTGCTGATCACCCGGTGGCTTTGAATTTTCCAGAAAGCGCTTATCTCAAAGGGCTAATTTGTGTCGTGGGATGATGAGTCGAAGGGACGACACCTAACCCGGATGCCGTCCCTTATGAATATGGTGGAGATGGCGGGAATCGAACCCGCGTCCGAAAGATTAGACCCACGAACTTCTACGAGCGTAGTTGGTCTTTGTTCTCACGGGGGATGCGCTGACCAACAGAACACATCCACCGTCAGCCGCTTGGACCCTAGAGCCCTCTTTCGCATTCTGCGCGGCGAAGAATGCGGCAACCTGACTTTGTCACGCCTGTTCTGCTACCGGTCAGGCAGCGGAGCAGACAGACGTGGCCTCACGTGGAGACCATTTGCGCTCAACTCGGCTTAGGCAGCCAGAGGAAGAGCAGCGTAGTTTGTGCGATTGGCACTTGTTTTTTGTGCTGATTTTACGAGTTCGGCACCTCTCGGCTCGCAGTCCGGGATCAGCCTCTCCCGTCGAGACCGTTCATCCCCGGTGCTTTTTGATTATATCACGTAAAGTTAAATTTTTTATAAAAATCCATAAAACTCTCGCTGGTAGTAAAATTGATTTGAATTATCAAATCATTGGCGAGGGGTTATGATCAAGATTTATAAAAGCACTGAAAATGGATTAATACAACTGGACGATTTTATCCCCAACTGCTGGATTAATGTGGTGGATCCTACCCCTGACGAGATCGAGCGCCTTTCGGTGGAGGGTATTCCAATGGACTTCATTACCTATCCGCTCGATCTGGATGAACGGGCACGCACTGAGCGAGAAGACGATGGAAAAATGCTGATCCTGATCCGTATTCCCTATTATCAGGGGCCGAAAGCGGATGCTCCTTATATCACTATTCCGCTTGGGATAATCCTCACAGACCTGTATATTATTACGGTTTGCCGGTGGCAGACGGATATCATTCGTGAATTTGAAAGCGGGCGGGTAAAGGGCTTGTCAACCGCCAAGCGCATTCGTTTTGTCCTGCGGATTTTGTTGAGCAATGCCTCAAAATTCCTGGCATATTTGCGGGAAATTAACCGCAATGTGGAGCAAACCGAGGATCGTTTACAACAGTCACAGCAAAACAAAGAAGTATTGGAATTGTTGCAGTATCAGAAAAGTCTGGTTTATTTTACAACCGCCTTAAAAGCCAACGAACTCTTGTTGGAAAGGTTGCAGCGCACGCAACTGTTTCGGATGTACCCGGATGACGAAGACCTGCTCGAGGATGTCATCACCGAAAATCAGCAGGCGATCGAAATGGTGAATATCTCGTCGAATATCCTAAGCAGCATGATGGACGCATTCGCCTCGATTATTTCGAATAATCTGAATGTGGTTATGAAAATTCTGGCTTCCGTGACAATCCTGGTAAGCTTACCGAATATGATTACCAGCTTTTATGGGATGAATGTGGATCTTCCCCTCCAAGAAAATCCCGTTGCTTGGGAATTTATATTGGGAGTGTGCATGCTCATGATAGGGGTGGCTTTATTCATCTTCGCCAGGAAGCGTTGGTTTTAGTTTGTTCCAGGAAGTTAAGACGGGCATCTTGCCCGTTTTTTGTTTAAGCAACGAGATGGTTTGTACAGTTTTTTACAAAGCAGGGGTTTATCAGTACAATCAGAAAAGTGTTCACGTGAAAGGAATTGATTGATCATGAATCGCATTGCGGTAATACCTCTAAACAGATCAGTTTCTCCTGCCGGTCAATTAACGGATGCATTTATCCAGTTGATTAATCTCAAAAAGACGTACTCAGAAGGCGGCGAGCGGCGAGTTATCCTGGAAGGCGTTAACTTAACGATTTCGAAGGGTGAAACCCTGGCAGTAGTAGGTAAAAGCGGAAGCGGTAAAACCACCCTGTTGAATGTTTTAAGCGGTATTGACCGGCTGGACGAGGGAGAAATTGTCATTGGCGACGTTTGCTTGAATGACCTGAACGAATATCAGCGCACGATGTTCCGCCGCGAGAAGATTGGTTTTGTCTTTCAATTTTTCAATCTCATTCCTACTCTAACAGTCTGGCAAAATGTTATTTTACCGCTTGACTTAAATCATCAGGCAGACCGGGTTGGTTTGGAGCGGGCAGAAGCCTTGCTGGATGAGGTAGGACTGCTTTCACGTAAAAATGCTTACCCTGACAGACTTTCTGGAGGAGAGCAACAGCGGGTCGCAATTGCAAGGGCGCTGGTTCATGACCCCTTGTTGGTTTTGGCGGATGAGCCCACCGGCAATCTGGACGAGGTGAATAGCGCCAAACTACTGGATTTGATTGATCGGTTGACACGGCGAATGAATAAAAACCTGATCATGGTGACGCACAGCCGCGAAGCGGCTGCAATTGCCGATCGGGTAATGGATTTGCGGGACGGAAAACTGGAAGAACGGCATGCGCAAATTGCAGCAGATTAGAATACCCAAAAGTCTTTTTCGCATCGCACTCCAGACTCTACTACATCGCCCCTGGCAAACCGTTTTGATCCTGTTGGGGGTGGCGTTGGGTGTGGCAGTGATGGTCTCGATTGATCTTGCCAATGCCAGTGCAAGCCGGGCGTTTGAATTGAGTACAGAGGTGATCACTGGCAAGGCCACTCATCAAATTATCCCCTCTGGAAGTGGAATCCGGGAAGAGGAGTATGTACGATTACGGCGAACAGGTACGTTGAATCTGGCTGCCCCAGTTATCTCCACCTATGTTTCGATCCCGGCTGTCAAAGGCCAGGCTTTTCAACTGCTGGGGATTGATGCTTTTGTGGATGCTGCTTTTCGTGATTACTGGCAACCCGATTCGTTCAGCGGACAGGCATTTTTTGACCTGATTACCCGACCGGCAACCGTGATGGTTTCCAATAATCTTGCAGAGCGGTTGGGTTTAACCACTGGCGATGAACTGGTGATTGAGGTGGCTGGTCAAAATCATTCGGTGTGGATAGCAGGAATTTTACAGCCGGCCGACCGATTGGCGGCGCGCAGTTTGGAGGGTATCTTGTTGGCAGATATTGCCACTGCGCAGGAAATCAGTGGCAAGACCGGTTATCTGGATCGAATTGACCTGATCATCCCTTCTGGTGATGAGGCAGCCATTCAACAAATTCAATCTCAACTGGCGCCCGATTTGAAAATCGAAGCTGTGGAAGCGAGGCAGGGAAGTATCCGCCAGATGACTGAGGCTTTTCAGCTGAACCTTTCGGCCTTGTCTTTGCTTGCGCTGGTGGTTGGATTATTCCTGATTTATAACACCATGACCTTTTCCGTTGTCCAAAGACGGGATTTGTTCGGTGCGATGCGCTGTCTTGGAGTAACTCGACGAGAGCTTTTTATCATGGTAAGCGGCGAAGCGTTCATTATCGGGCTGCTTGGTTCGGCGTTGGGAATCCTGCTCGGCGTTTTACTGGGCCGGAATACGGTAGGGATGGTTTCCCAGACCATCAATGACCTGTACTTCACCACCACAGTTCAATCGGTTGGTGTTCCGCTGGAAAGTTTGATTAAAGGTGGTGTTTTGGGTATGCTGGCTACTCTTGGGGCAGCGCTTCCGCCGGCGTTGGAAGCGGCTTCGGTGGAGCCGCGGTTGGCTTTATCCCGTTCGGGGTTGGAGCGAAAGGCGAAGGCGGTGGTTTGGTTGCTGGCATTGGGTGGGATTTTGCTGATTGCGTTTGGATATCTGCTGTTTCAAATTCCCGGTAATCATCTCCTGTTTGGTTTTGGAGGTACCTTGCTGGTTGTAGTAGGTTTGGCAATGTTCTCGCCGGTCTTAATGCGGTTTTTGTTAGAAGCTTTCAAACCCTTTTTGGAGAAAATCTTTGGATTTTTGGGAAGGATGGCGCCGGGTAATTTGTTGAATTCACTCAGCCGTACGGCTGTGGCAGTATCCGCATTGATGGTAGCGGTTGCCGTAACCATTGGAGTAAGTTTGATGATTGACAGTTTCCGCTTTACCGTGACGCAATGGTTGGAGCAAACCCTGCAAAGTGATGTTTACATTTCTGTGCCGGGATTTAATGCCAATTCTTCGCTGCTTCCCATTGATCCGCTGGTGATTGAGCAGCTGCAGGGCAGGGATGATATCGAACGGATAGATACTCTCCGAGCAACCAGGGCGATCAGTCAATTCGGAGAAGTCAACCTGTCGGCTACATTCAACCCCCAAATTGGAGCGGAGCGGTTTTTCAAAGAGTCCATCGGCAGTGCCGAAAAAATTACCCAAGCCATGCAAGAGAGGCAGGTGATCATATCCGAGCCGCTGGCTAATCGTGCCAACCTGAAGGTTGGAGATCAGATTGTTTTTCAAACTCCCTCAGGAATGCAATCCTTCAAAATTGCCGGTATCTTTTATGATTATGCCTCCAGTGAGGGGAGTGTCCTGATGTGGCAGGAAGTGTATCGTCAATGGTGGGCGGATGATGCGGTAACGGCCATCGGTTTACGGCTGAAACATGGAATCAGCGCTGACGATGCCGCCAGACAAATTCAGCAAAATTTACAAACAGACCAAAATTTACTGGTTCGGGCAAATGCTGCTTTACGGAAAGATGTGATGGAGGTGTTTGACCGAACCTTTGCAATTACAGCTGCTTTGCGCATTTTGGCAACCCTAGTCGCTTTGATCGGCATCCTCAGCACCCTTTCTTTGCTGCAAATGGAAAAACAACGGGAAACCGGCATTCTCAAGGCATTGGGTGTTACCGGTCGTGAATTGTGGCGTTTGGTAATGTTGGAAACCGGTTTGATGGGTTTGATTGCCGGTTTGCTGGCTGCGCCGACCGGCTATGTGCTGGCCGTTATCTTGATTGAGGTGATTAACTTGCGGTCATTTGGCTGGACAATTCTGCTTTCTGTAAATCCTTTGGCCTTCTTACTGGCCGTCATGATCGCGCTGGGGGCTGCGTTGGTAGCTGGTATCTTCCCGGCGATTAAAATGAATCGTCTTTCGGCTGCGGAGGCAATTCGTTATGAGTAAATATCAAACCTTAATGGTTTTGGGGTTAGGGTTGATCGTTGCTGTACTGGCAAGTCAATTTGGTTTTCCTTCCATGGAGAAATCTGCAAGCGGTCAGGCAGGTGTGATCGAATATTTGCCTGTGGCAGTCGAGGGTAATTTTGCACGGGCAGAGGCGCCTATACCCTTTGAATTTCCCAAAGATCACGGCGCACATAACGACTTTCAAACGGAATGGTGGTATTACACCGGCAATTTGGCGACTGAGTCGGGTCGGCGTTTTGGATATCAGTTAACCTTTTTCCGACGCGCGGTTGTACCGCCAGAAATGCGAATTGACCGTCCTTCGGATTGGTCGGTTGAACAGGTTTATCTGGCGCATTTTTCATTAACTGATGTACAAACCGGTCAGTTTTATGCCAATGAGAAGATCGGACGGGGCGCTGCCGGCCTGGCCGGGGCAGTGGGAGAACCTGCTTATCAAGTGTGGTTGGATGAGTGGCAGGTTGTGCAGGTGGGTGAGAATGAATACTTATTGCAAGCGAAAACGGATCAGGTGGCGGTTGAATTGCAATTGATTAATCGCAAAGGCGAGGTATTACAGGGTGAGGAAGGATACAGCCGCAAGGGTGAGGAAGCCGGAAACGCCTCATATTACATCAGTCAAACAAGGTTAGAAACAAGAGGGAAAATTACGGTATCGGACATTGATTATACGGTCAGTGGACTAAGCTGGATGGATCACGAGTTCAGCACCAGCGCCCTGGGTGAAGATCAGGTGGGTTGGGATTGGTTCTCGCTGCAACTTGATAATGACACGGAAATCATGCTGTTTACTCTCCGAAAAGAGGATGGAAGCATTGACCGCTTTTCAAGCGCAACTTTGATTTTAGCGGATGGGAGAGCCCGAAGGTTCAATGCGAATCAATTCATAGTTGAAGTCAAGGAACAGTGGCAAAGCCCAAAAACCGGGGCAGTATATCCATCCAGGTGGCAGATTTTTATCCCGGAGGTTGATGTTCTTTTAGATGTCCGTCCGCTTATTCCGGATCAGGAACTGGTGGTATCTTACATATATTGGGAGGGAGCCGTGTTTGCACAGGGATATATGGGGGATCGGGCGGTTAGCGGTTATGGATATGTGGAATTGACTGGTTACGGGCAATCCATGCGCGGACGATTTTAAGGGATTTGTGGGCGGAACAGGACTCGAACCTGCGACCCCATCCTTGTAAGGGATGTGCTCTAACCTACTGAGCTATCCGCCCCTTGCAAAAGATGGCAATATTATACCTTGTTTCTTTGTTCTGTGTTAAACTCGGTGAAAATAATCCCATGGTGAGGGTGGTATGAGATTTGTGCGTTTTCAGGTTGATCGGGAAGAACCCCGCTGGGGGTGGATCTTTGAGGATCGAATCGGGCCAATAGACGGGAATATCTTTGGGGATTACCGCCGCCTGCCGGCAGAAATGCCGCTCGAGTCAGTAACCTTATTAACACCCGTCCAGCCAACCAAAATTATTTGTATTGGCAGGAATTATGTAGATCACGCCCGTGAGCATGGGGTTGAGGTTCCAGAAATCCCCTTAATTTTCCTCAAGCCTCCCTCCAGTCTGATTGGGCATCGGCAGGCTATTGTTCTACCTCCGCAATCCAAGCAAGTTGAACATGAGGCTGAATTGGGGGTTGTCATCGGAAAAAAGGGACGTTGGATAACGGCTGATCAAGCCAGTCGTTTTGTTTTTGGTTATACCGTTGCAAATGATGTGACTGCTCGCGATCTGCAACGTAAGGATGGCCAGTGGACACGCGGCAAAGGATTTGATACATTCTGTCCCGTTGGTCCGTGGGTGGAAACGCAGATTGATCCCTACGATTTATTAATTACCTGTCGGGTGAATGGCGATGTTCGGCAAATGGCTTCGACCCGAGATATGGTTTTTTCCATTCCGCAGTTGATAGCCTTCATCTCCTCGGTCATGACGCTGGAGCCGGGTGACTTGATTTTAACGGGGACGCCCGCCGGCGTTGGTAAGCTGGAAGCGGGCGATAAGGTTCAAATAAGTATTGAAGGAATCGGAGAGTTGATTAATCCGGTAATCAGTGAGGCGAACTCGTGAAAAGAGGCGGCTTTTTATAGTTTAATGATGGTTAGTATTGACAAACCGATTTTTTTTACTATAATGAAGTTAACTTCTATATTTTGAGCAATTAAGTCTCATTAAAAAACACCATACTCTTTAGAAGAGGCGGCGTTGATCTGAATGCTGAAATTGGTCGCTTTGCCCGTTGCGCAAACGGAGCAGGCATTCAGGGAGCCAATAGCGAAACCGGCCTGGTGCCGGTTTTTGTATTTGAAAAACAGCCAAGGAGGAAAAAGCGATGGAAACACCCCGGGAAGAAGTTGGAGCGGATCTGGATGAATTTTATGCCAGTGAGCGTCCGCGGGTTCTGGTTGTGGAGGACGACCAGGATACGGCCTTTTTGCTCAAGCAAATTCTTCGTCATGCCGGTTTCGATGTGCTCAGCGCTTCGAATGGGAAAGAAGCGCTCAACAAAGTCAGTCTCAGTTTTCCCGATTTGATCGTGTTAGACTTGATGATGCCCGAAATGGATGGTTGGGAAACGGTAGATCGGCTGCGTGAAATTAGCAATACCCCCATCATTGTGGTGACGGCATTGACCAATAAAGATAATGTAGTTACCTGCTTGCAAAAAGGTGTGGATGACTACATGACCAAACCTTTTTACAAGGCAGAAGTGGTGGCACGGGTCAATGCCGTTTTGCGTCGCTCGAAATCCAACCGCGAAGGTAACCGCTATGTCTTTCCGCAGATTGGGCTGGCAATTGATACACAAACCCGCGAAGTGCGTCTCCGCAATACGCGGATTCAATTGACCGGTAAGGAATTTGGTGTGCTGCTGATGCTTGCCAAACACGCACCGGAGATTGTGCATTACCAAAAAATTGCACAAGGGGTTTGGGGAAGGGACTTTCCACAGGCGCGGCAGCGTATTAAGTATCTGGTATACCTGCTCCGCCAGAAATTTGAAGAAGTTGATCCTGCCTTTGCGGAGCGCATCATCAACATTGACCGCTTGGGTTATAAACTCAACACGGGTGAGGAATAATCCTGAGAGTAACAATACGAATACTGAATGAACCATAGCAAAGTTTGCAGCGAGTGATTAGCCGAAAATCAAAACCATTAGTTCTTGTTGGTATTTTGTTCGTTTTGGTCGGGATTACCGGTTCGGTACTGTCTGTTGCTGAACTGGTGGGCGTACAATTTGCCAGTTTTGAAGATTGGGAACAAAATCAGGGTGAGACGGGGTTTATTCCACTTTCTGTGCCGTTGAATCTGGAAAGTGAATATGAACAAGAGGGTTTACCACCCCTGCCCACTTTGCCTGCCTTGCTGGAAATTACCCCCGGCTCAAGCAGCGGAAACGAGCCAAATTCACCCACTCCCATCCCGGTTTTTAAGATTACTCCCCAGGCCACCCGACCGGCGGTCATCCCAACCCGTCTGATCATTCCATCTATTCAGTTAGACGCACCCGTTGTTCCGACTAAAGCCAAACAAACCCGAATTGGTGGGGAGGTGTACGAACAGTGG
>Ga0067045_1002618_pt1 | contig 63461 bp, 61 predicted proteins | sample TerdegcTABiofilm_FD_59184 | JGI IMG/M metagenome (GOLD analysis project Ga0067045, IMG submission 59184) | Combined Assembly of (Gp0054472, Gp0054536) Wastewater bioreactor microbial communities from Singapore -Terephthalate degrading...
GAGCCTCGACAAGCGGCAGCGGCGGGGCGAGTAGCGCAGGGGAGACTGAGTTACGCACCGGTCCAAGTTTGGGCGTCAGCCCCCACCTCTCCATAGGTCACGGCAAAGGCTCAGCCTTTGCCTCCTGATCTTTCTGGCGCTCCCCTCCTTCTTCCTGATAGCCGCCCCTCTCCCGCCTGTCGACGCTGCGGGGGAGGTCCTGGTCTTCCAACTGAGCGGCACCATAACAGTGGCCGATGCCGATGCGCTCGACGATGCACTGAACCTCGCCTCTACCCGGGGCTATGCTTCTGTAGTCATCCTCCTCTCCACGCCAGGAGGGAGCCTTGACGCCATGCTCCGGATGATAACAGCTATCGAGAACTCCCCTCTTCCCGTTATTGCATATGTCTCGCCGAGCGGGACGGCTGCCTGGTCTGCCGGAACCTATATCCTCATGGCATCCCACCTCGCCGCCATGGCACCAAACACGGTCATAGGCTCTTGCCAGCCGGTATCGTATTCGCCTTTAGGAAGCGAACCCGTGAACGACAGCAAGATAATCAACGCCATGATCGCCGTCATGGCTACTCAGGCGAGGTCGCACGGACGGAACGAGACGCTAGCCATCGAGTTCATCACATTGAATGCCAATGTCGACGACGAGGCGGCTCTCAGCTATGGGGTCGTCGAGTACCGCGCGGGGAGTCTGCAGAGCCTCCTCTCAATGGTGGACGGTGCGACCGTAAGCACAATATCGGGTGAGGTGATCCTCAATACCGAGGGAGCTCAGGTGGTCGAGTACAGCTACAGGTTCAGGGACAGCTTTGTCAAGATCATCACCGACCCAACGATCTCCAGTATCCTCTTCCTGATGGGGGTATTCGGGCTGATAATCGGGATCCAGTCGCCTGGCCTTGGAGGCGAGATAGTGGGCGCAGTCGCCCTTATCCTCGCTCTGGTGGGCATGGGCTTTAGCGTCAACATAGCTGCGGTGGTGCTCATGGTCATCGGGCTGGCCCTCGTGATCTACGAGCTGACCACGCCCGGCTTTGGGGCCTTCGGCATCGGCGGGGTAATCATCCTGACGCTGGGTGCCCTTTTCATAGTTCCCCTGACGCCGGAGAACTGGCTCGTCGCGGGGGACTGGTATGCGTCATTCGTAGCAACAGTCCTAGCCGTCATGGCGGTGATATCTGCATTCTTCATTTACATCATAATAAAGATCATACAGGTGCGGAGGAGGCGCCCCACAGTCGGTGTCATGGAGGGGGATGTGGCGATCGCCTCACAGAATGCGCCACCCAACGTAACCGCATTCGTCTCATACAGGGGCGAGTACTGGCAGGGGCGGAGCGATACAGGGCTGGTCATCGGCAAGAAGTACCGGATAGTTGGGAAAGAGGGGCCGGTCCTCATACTCAAGGAGCTGCAATAGACTTTTGTGTGTGGACTGCTCTAGTCTAGTCAGTGGTCTGCTATGATCTCTGCATTCCTAGTTGACCTAGACGGCACCATTCTCGACTCCAGAAAGCCGTTCCTGATAGCCCACAACAGGGCGCTGGCCAAGAACGGCTTGCCCCCCCTCCCCTCCGATGAAGGGAAAGCGATAAAGATACTCAGGCGGCCGGCCTCCGAGATCCTTCCGCAGATACTCGGCGAGAGGTGCAGGGATCCCGGGTTCGTAGAATCATTCACGGAGGACGTCAAGGAAGCGTATGTCGATGTCTACCTGTCGCATGCAAAGCTCTGCCCCTCTGCCAAGGAGACGATCCAGCGGATAAAAGCCTTCGGCAGGAAGGTGGGGATAGTCTCTTCGAGGTTCTCCTTTGCCGACTGTATCATTCCTGTCTTGGCGAACTTCGGTCTAGATACGCTGGTTGATCTGGTCGTGACATCGAGGGATGTGACCCTCTCAAAGCCCTCACCGGAACCGTTCCTGCTCGCGGCGCGGAAGCTCAATAAGCCTGTCCCCGAGTGCGTGGTGGTGGGGGACTCCCCCGACGACATCCTGGCAGGCAAGGCAGCTGGGATGATCACTGTGGGGTACACCGGCGGCTTTTACTCCATGGAGGAGCTGTCCGGCTACTCCCCCGACCTGTTGATTGGCGATTTGACGAAACTCGCCCTCCTCGCTCAGAACGGGTTCTGAGTGGCTATAGCCAAGCCGCAGGACTAGCCTTGGTCATAAGGGCGGATGGAGCCGGAGGCAGAGGGGTAGGGCAAGCCGGAAGACCGGCTCCCAGAGAGGGGATCGCCTCGTCTTTGCCCATGCACCCCCTCCCGCTCGCCTCTCCCTAGCCTAGGGCTTGGCACTTCACATAGTTAAGATCACGCCTGAGGAGCACCCGCTTTCATAGCGCAAGTTAATTAATCTGATCCGCTAATTAATAGCAATGTATTGTCCAAAGTTAACAATTGCAGAGGATTCTGCTATGGCCTCCATCATAGTATCCGATCTTAACCAGTGCAGTGGATGCAGGATGTGCGAGATGATTTGCTCTTTCGTCCACCTCGGCCAGTTCCAGCCTTCCAAGGCCAGGATCAAGATCTACAAAGTGGAGCCCAGGGGGCTCGATATGCCCGTGATAGGCTCCTCATGTGACCTCTGCAGGGTGGAGGGCTACCCGCAGTGCGTCCGCTACTGCCCCACCGCAGTTCTCAAATACGTCCCGGCAGACGAGGGCAAGGTCCACGTCCTGGACAAGATACGCATGGAGAGCGCCCAGAGGGGAGGCGGTTTCTGATGGTATTCGGATGGGCAGGGACGATACTGAGGGTCAACCTCTCCGACGGCTCCATCAGGAAGCAGCCACTCCCCGAGGATCTTGCCAGAGCGTACATAGGCGGGAGGGGGATGGCCGCACGGATCCTCTACGACGAGGTCCCAGCCGGTGCAGACCCCCTCGGCCCCGAGAACAAGTTTATGGTCACAACAGGCCCCCTGAGCGGCACGCCGATCGGCTGCGGCAGGGTCGGCTTTACCGGAAAATCGCCCCAGAGCGGGCTCTATATGGAAGGCAGCGCGGGCGGGTTCTTCGGGCCCGAACTGCATTATGCCGGCTATGACCTTATTATCTTCGAAGGGATCTCCCCCAAGCCTGTCTACCTCTCGATCTTCGATTCTGACGTCTCCCTGAACGATGCGTCCCACCTCTGGGGCAAGACCACCTCGGAGACGTACCAAGGGCTGGTGAAGGATTTCGGGGATCCGGATGTCCAGGTGCGGAGCATCGGCCCCGCAGGCGAGAACCTGGTCAATGTATCCACCACGATAGGCAACCTCCACAGGGCCGGCGGCAGGAGCCTGGGGGCGGTGATGGGCTCGAAGAGGCTCAAGGCCATCGCGGTCAGGGGGACTAACCCTACAAAGATTGCCGATGCGAAGGAGTTCAGGAAGGCGATGGACGAGATTTTCTTTGACCTGAATATGGAGAACAGCATCGACCCCTTCACCAAGCAGTTTGGGATCTATGGTAGCATGGTGATCCTGAGGTACTTCAACGAGATTGGCGGGCTGGCGACCAGGAACGCCCAGCAGTCTGTCTTTGAGGGCGCCGAAGGGATAAGCGAGTATGCCGCCAAGCGCCATATCCTAAAGCCAAAGGCATGCTTCTGCTGCCCCATCCCCTCATGCAGCCACTGGCTCTCGATAAAGGACGGGCCCTACGTCGGGCTGGAGGGGGAAGGCATCCAGACCACCTCACAGGTCGCCTTCGGCGCGATGCTGGGCATCTCGTCGTTCGCGGCCGTCGCCAAGGCGCACTTCCTTGCCAACGATCTGGGCCTGGACCTGTACGCCGCCATACCTGTCGCTTGGGCCTTTGAGGCCTACCAGCGGGGCATCCTCACCAAGAAAGAGACCGACGGGCTGGACCTCACATGGGGTAACGAGGAGGCCCTCTTCGAACTCCTGAGGAAGATCGCCTACAGGGAGGGAATTGGCGACGTACTGGCCGACGGTTCCAAGAAGGCTGCGGAGCGAATAGGCAAGGGATCCGAATTTGCCCTCCATGTGAAGGGGATGGATTATGAGATCATCCACCCCAATGCAGTCTATACGCATGCGCTCGGCCTGGCTGTCAACAATGTCGGCTCTGATCATACCGCCTACTACCCGCCCTATCCGCCGTCGCTGGCAGCAATACCCGCAGAGATACTGGGCGAGCTGGGGTTTGATCCGAAGAAAGCAGCCGGGAGGCTGACAACCGAGGAGAAGGGGCCGCTCCTCAAGTGGTCTTATGACTCGAGGGCGGTCCTCGACAGCCTGGAGTTCTGCCTCTTCATCAGCCGGGGTCGTATCTATACCGACTTTAGACCGTACGTAAAAGCGCTCTCCGCCGCGACCGGCATCGACTATAGCTTCAGGGATCTGCTGCAGATAGGCGAACGCATATGCAACCTCGAGAGGGCGTTCAACGTCCGGGAAGGCACCCAGAGGAAGGACGATACGATCCCGGAGCGCTTCCTGAAGCAGCCTGCAGAAGGGGGGAGTGCCGGGAGCCTGGTGCCCCTCGACAAGATGCTCGATGACTACTACCGCGCGAGGGGCTGGGACCTCAGGACCGGCAACCCGACCAGGAAGACGCTGGAGCGGCTCGGTCTGAAGGACGTGGCCGACGATCTGGAGAAGATGGGCAGGCTGCCGATTCCGGAGGAGGCATGAGCGATGGCGAACCTCAGGTGCATCTACTTGGGCTATATAACCGACATCACCGGAAAACCGGAGGAGGACGTGAACGTCCCAGACCCGGCGACCCTCCTGTCGCTCATCGAGAGCCTCGGCAGCAGGTATCCTGAATTCAAAGACACCTTCATAGACCCCAAGACACAGAAGATCGTCGCCAGCAGACAGATACTGGTCACGCCCGGGGGGAAGTGGACCGGGCCGCCGAGTAAGGGGCTCGAGACAGCTGTTGAGGAAGGCATGCGAGTGCTCTTCTGGTGAGGCGGATGAGGGGGTTCACAGTAGCAGGCGTCCAGCTAGCCCTGGCCGAGCCCAATAACGTCGAGAAGAACGAGCGCAAAGCCCTCGCATGGCTTCCGAGGTGTGTCAAAGAGGCCGGAGCGGAGCTGATCGTCTATCCCGAATCATGCAACACCGGCTTCGAGACCCGCCTCCCCAAGGACAAGCTGTGGGACTTGGTGGACGTGATACCTGGGCGGACAACCGCCATGGTGCAGAAGGCCGCGAGAGAGCACGGCGTATACGTGGTCTGGAGCACCTATGAGCGGGGCGAGAGAAGGGGCACCGTATACAACAGTTCAGTCTTGGTCGGCAGGAACGGCGACATAGTGGGGGTCTACCGCAAAACCCACCCGTTCCCCACCGAGCGGGTGGAGGGAGGGGGCTGGACTACGGCGGGTGAGAAGGCGGAGGTGTTCTCCACGGATCTCGCCAAGATCGCACTGATGATCTGCTACGACGGCGACTTTCCGGATCTCGCCACAACGTACGCCCTCAAGGGGGCGGAAGTTATAGTCAGGTCGTCGGCATTGCTCAGGACATACGATCACTGGTACGCCGAGAACTTTGCCAGGGCATACGAGAACCATGTCTACCTCGTCGGGGTCAACGCCGTCGGATCAGACGCCGCCGGCAACCACTACTTCGGCCACAGCCAGATAATCGCCCCCAACGGGTGGAGGCTCGCGCAGGCGAGGTGTGCCGAGGAGATGGTCAGTGCGGAGCTCTCACCGGATCCGATAAAGCGCATCTACGGCGGCATCGACTCGCCGCAGCTCTTCGACCACCTCGAGGACCGGAACGTCGGCGTATACGAGGTCATGAGGGAGGGCCGGAGCGGGTTCGAGCCCGAGAGGCGGATCCCCTACCGCAAGGCCGGTCACAAGTGAAAATACCGGGTCCGCCGGGCTCGCCAGCTCCCGTATCTCTTTCCCCCGGCTCATCCGCCGACTCCCTTGAGGACGCGGACGAGCACCTCGATGCTCTTTAGGAACTCCTCGACGGAGATGTTCTCCATTGGCGTGTGGTCGAGCCTCGAGTTACCGGGGCCGTAAACTACCGTGGGAACGCGGAGCCTTGCAAAGTCGTTTGCGTCGGCGGTGCCTGTCTTCTTCAACAGCCTGCACTCTTTCCCGCAGACCTCCTTCACCGCCCTCTCGAATGCCCTGACCAGCGGCGAGTTCACGTCGGCTAAGAAGGGCTCGTTCTCGTCCTCAAGGGACAACTCGACCTCCGCCTTCTCACCCGCCCTGAACCCCTCCACGGCTGACAGGACCTCCCTCTTCAGGTCGGGGATCGCAAGCGATGGGGGCACCCTTATGTCGACGACAAACTCGCAGCTCGAGGGGACTGTATTGTCCGCCATGCCGCCCCTTATCAGGGTCACACAGAAGGTCGGGACCTCAAATATCTCGGGGATCGGCCCGCAGGCAGCCCTGAGCCTCCCCTCGACCATGCGGAGTTTATCGATCAGCCTCATGGCCACGTATATCGAGTTCTCGAACAGCGGCGCCGCGCTGGCATGTCCCGGCGGGGTCCGGCAGGTCACCTTCAAGACCACCCTTCCCTTGTAACCGACCGTGAGGGCGCATGCCCCGCTGGGCTCGCCGAATATGGCATAATCGTAATTCAGGCCCTTGTTGGCGGCGAGGTAGTGCCTCATCCCCCTGCTCTTGCCCTCCTCGTCGACGACAGCGAGGAGGGTGATCTCCGCTTCGCCCCCTTCCTCTGCATACCTCTTGGCGGCTATGATCATCGCAGCCAGCGAGGACTTGGCGTCCACCGCTCCCCTGCCGAAGACGACCTTTCCCCTCCTCCTCACTTCGATGCGGCCCTCGACTGTGTCCATGTGGCCGCATAGGAGTATCTTACCTGACTTGGCAGGGCCTATCTTCCCCTCTACATTGCCCACCTCGTCGACCCTCACCCTGAAACCGAGCCTGTCCATCTCTTCGGCGAGGAGCCTCGAGATGGCCCCCTCGCTTCCGCTTGGGCTGTAGGTCTCGAGCATCCGCAGGAGCAGGCGCTCGGGGTAGCCGCTCTCCATCCTGCCTGTCAACCCCTCTGCCCCGCCCCTGTCTTCCTCCCTTCTTCCTCGTTCCTAATGGCCGTCTTCACCACCGAGACGACCTTCTGCGCCTCCTCCCTCGTCATGACAAGCGGAGGTAGCATCCGCAGGACGGTCTTCCCGGCCTCAATGGTTATCACTCCCATCTCGAGCGCCTTCAGTATGGCCCCCATGGCCTCGAACCTCATATCAACGCCCACCATGAGCCCCAGCCCCCTCACCTCACGGACGATGCTGCTCTGCATACCCGCGATGCCGTTCCTGATCAGGCCCCCTATCTCGCCAGCCCGCTCCACGAGGTTCTCCTGCAGGAGGGCGTCTATCGCTGCCGAGCCGGCGGAACAGGCGAGCGGGTTGCCCCCGAAGGTGTTCGAGTGCTCGCCCCTCCTTATGCTGTCCATTATATCCGCCCGCGCGAAGGTGGCCGCCAGGGGGACCCCTCCACCTATCGCCTTGCTCGCGCAGAGGATATCCGGCTTGGCCCCGAAGTGCTGGTGGGCCCAAACCTTCCCGGTCCTGCCAAAGCCGCTCTGGACCTCGTCAAACACCAGAACTAACCCCTTCTCGTCGCATATCTCCCTGAGCTCTCTCAGATAATTGGGCGGCGGCACCACGACCCCGCCCTCCCCTTGGACCGGCTCGACGAAGACAGCGCCTATGCTGTCGTCTATAGCCTCCCTGACCTTCTCCGCCTTCCCGTAAGGGACGTACTTGACGCCCTCCAGCAATGGTAGGAAGGACTCTCTGTATTTCATATTCCAGGTGAGCGAGAGCGCCCCCATCGTCTTCCCGTGGAAGGAGTTGACCATGGCTATGAAGCCCTTCTTCTTTGTGAACTTGCGGCAGAGCTTAATGGCCGTCTCTACCGCCTCGGCGCCACTATTGCTGAGGAAGACCTTGTCTGTGCCTTCCGGTTTTATCCTATGGAGCTTTGAGAGGTACTCCTCCCGTGCGTCGTTGTAGAATGAGCCGTGGCAGGTCAGGAGCCTCTCCGATTGCACTTTTATCGCCTCGACAACGCGCGGATGGCAGTGCCCCAGCAGCGCTACCCCGTAGCCGCAGCTGCAGTCGATGTACTCCTTTCCCTGCGAATCCCAGACCTTTGCCCCCCTCCCCCTCACGAGGGTCACACTGCGCTTCCAGAAGGTGTTTGCCAGAAAGCCGTTCTCATATACCATCGCCGTCATAGCGAGATCACCGTGCCGCGTCCGTCGATTGCATCACTCAGCGGCTTCTCAGTAAATCCCGACGCGATCACTGCCCTGCCGACCCCTCCCCTGACAGCATCGATGGCGGCGTGTATCTTGGTGCTCATCCCCGGGCCGATCCCCTCGATCGCCTCTCCCGCGTCTACCGCCGATATCTTGGGCACTACCTTTCCCCCGATCAGTACCCCGGCCACGTCGGTAAGGAAGACCATCAGATCCGCCTTTACTGCCTTGGCGACCGCGCCGGTCGTCCTATCGCCGTCTACGTTGAGGGGCTCGTACTCCGTCCCCATCGCCAGGGGTGAGATCACGGGTGTAAACCCTCTGCCCATCAGGGTATCAAGGAGGCCGCTCTCCACGCTCGTTATCTTGCCCGTGTAGCCCCCCTCGATCGCCCTCTTCTTCCCCCCCTCAACGATGACAAGCCTCTTCTTCCTCTCAGCCCTCAGGAGACCCCCGTCGAACCCAGAGAGCCCAATGGCGTTTATCCCGAACGACTGGAGGGTCCCGACTATCATCGTGTTTATCTTCCCAGCCATCACCATCGCATAGATATCCGCGGTCTCCCTGTCCGTGTACCTGCTCTTGAAGCCCTCGGGGGACATGACGAAGATCTGCTCCTTCCCGAGCCTCTTCGCCATCTCCGTCACCTCGTCCCCCCCGCCGTGCACTATGACGACGCTGTGCTCCCCTACAACCCTCTTGAGGTCCTCTACCAGGGGAACGTTCAGCGCCTTCCCCTTGAGCAGATCTCCGCCCATCTTTATGGTGATCTTCATACCGGCCTTACCCCCGCGGATCTGAGTCCCGCCATCTCGTCCACCCCCATCATGATGTTGAGGTTCTGGACCGCCTGGCCCGCAGCCCCCTTGAGGAGGTTGTCGATAGCACCGAAGGTTATGATCCGGTTCGCGTGGGGATCGACCTCGAACCCGACATCGCAAAAGTTGGATCCGACGACGTTCTTCGGATCCGGCAGGAGGTGGAGCCCCTTGCGGTCCTTGACGATCCTGACGAATGGCTCGCTGCTGTACATCTCCCTGTAGAGCCTCCAGAGGTCCTTCTCCGTGACCTCCTTCGAGAGGAAGGCATAACCGGTGGCCATTATTCCTCTGACCATGTCTATGGCGTGGGGGGTAAGCGCGACGGTTATCCTTGTCTCCCTGCCCAGCGAGATCTCCTGCTCTATCTCCGCCGTGTGCCTGTGCATCGCCGGCTTGTAGGCCCTGACCAGCCCGGAGTGCTCCGGGTGGTGGGTCGAGATCGAGACCGAGGTCCCTGCGCCGGAAGACCCGATCTTCGCGTCCACGATCACCCTGTCCTTATCTATCGCGCCAGTCTTCACGATCGGCGCAAGGCTGAGGATGCTGGCCGTGGCTATGCAGCCAGGGTTCGCTATGAGTCTCGCCTTCCTGATGTCCTCCCTGTGCAGCTCCGGGAGCCCGAAGACCGCCTCCCCGAGCAGTTCAGGGCACGGGTGCTGCCAGCCGTACCACTTGGGGTAGTCCTCCTTGTTCTTGAGCCTAAAGTCCGCGCTCAGATCGATCACCTTGACGCCCTTATCCAGGAGCCTCTGGGCGATCGGCGCGGACGCTCCGTGCGGAAGCGCAAGGAAGACGTACTCGCACTCCCTCGCGATCACATCTAGGTCCGGCTCGACGAACTTGAGGTCCGTCAGCTTCCTGAGGTGGGGGTGGACCCTGAAGACCGGTTCCCCGCTGTTCTCTCTCGAGGTCGCCACCTTCACCTCGGCGTTAGGGTGGTTGATGAGTATCCTCAGGAGCTCTCCGCCCGTATAGCCGGAAGCCCCAACAATCCCGGTGCTCTTCATCATTTTCCCGTTTACCTCGTAGCTTCTTTGATAGCGTACTCGACCATCATGCCTGGTATGTCAACACCAGTAGCTGGAACCGTGTTCTTAAACTCGACGGTGCTGTTGATCTCATGCACCACGAGACTGCCATCGTTCTCCATCATATCGACGCCGAAGATGCCGCCCCCCGCCGCTTCTGCCGCCTTCAGGGCCAGCTCCCTCACCTCTGCAGTGACCGGGCACCTCTCGACCTTGCCACCCCTCGCGGTATTGGTCCTCCAGTCCCCAGTGACCCCGACCCTGTAGATTGCGACCGGGACATCCTCGCCTATCACGAAGACCCTCAGGTCCCTCGGCGGCCTCTTCACCATCTCCTGGACGTAGTAGATCTGGTAGAGGGGGAACATCATCTCCCTGTGCTCGATGGCGACCTTGGCCGAGGTCCTGTCATTCACAAGCGAGACGAGCCTCCCCCAGCTCCCAACGACGGGCTTCATTATCGCCGGGTACCCCAGCTCCCCGAGGGCATCGAGAGCCGAGTCGGCGGTAAACGCCATGTACGTCTTGGGCGTGGGGATCCCGTGCTTCTTGAAGAGGAGCGTGCTGAGCACCTTGTTCCCGCAGACCTCGGAGGTACTGTGGCTGTTGATCACCCTGATTCCGTAACTCTCGAGGGCTGCCGATGCGTGCAGTCCCCTGAAGTGGCTCACACTCCTCTGGAGGACCACGTCCCCTATCCCGCTGGGAGCGCTCTCGGCGGTGAGGTCGAAGAACAGCTTCTCCGCGTCCAAGAGGCTGAACTCCAGCCCCTTCTTCTGGCAGGCGTTGTAGAGCGCCTTCTCCTCCCACCTCATATGATCAAAAAGGATATCGAGTTTCACCATCTTAATGCCCTCTTGCGTTTCAAGATACGAATAACGATGTTATTTAAGTGTTTCGCTCCGAATTGGACTATGCTATTCTGCGGTTTAAGAACCTAAAATTACGATTTTCATACCCAAGAGCGTAAGGCTATCATGGAGTTTGTCTTGGATACGCCGTCTAACCTCCTTATCTCGTCTATGTACCTGTTGACGTCCTCTATGCTCTCTCCTGAGACAATCGCCACCACGTCAAAGTCCCCCGCGACCTCGAAGACGAGATCGATGCCACTGATCTTCCTTATCGATTCCGAGACCAATGGGTTGGGATGAGACGGCTGGACAGAGACGAGTATGACCGCCCTTATCTTGTGGCCGGTATCGACCTCGACCGTGAACTTCTTTATTATCCCCTCTTCCGTCAGCCTCTCCACCCTCTTCCGGACCGCCGCCTCTGAGAGGCCCACCTCCTGCGCGATCTTGGTGAACGGCGTCCTGGCGTTCTCCTTGAGGAATGCGATCACTTTCCTGTCCGTATCATCAATGCCCTTCAACGTCATCCTCACCCTTAGATTTTAAATATCGTCCTCAGAATTTAAATCCTTTATTCGAGAATCGAAGGGATCTGCCGCTTAACACGCCCTCCCGGTTCGATTGGGTCATGCCCCCTCCACCGCGCTGATCAGCCTCAGCCCCCCTGCCACATCAAGCGTAGCCTCAAAGTACTGGTCGCTGATCCTCTCCAGCGTCCGGTTCTCTCCGCCGGTCATGACGGTGATCAGCTTTATCCCGCACTCCTCGAGGGTGCCCTTGAGCTTCGGATCAACGCTGTCCTCTCCGTCGGAGATCAGGACGATGGTATCCGTGCCCAAGCTGACCGCTCCTGCAGCACCCTCCCGATCCAAGTCCTTCACGGCCGTTTCTATCGCCCTCTGGATCTCGGTATTGCCGTCATTCTTGGTCGTCAGGAGCCGGTAAATCAGCTCCTCGTTCCTGCCCCTCCCGACACAGAGCTTGGATGGGGTTTGATTGAAGAACCTCAGAAACACCTTCTCGCCCCGGCGCCGCGCTCTGTTCGCCAGCACCACCGCGACCGAGCGCGACCATCTCTTCTTCTCCCTCATGTCCATGCTGGAGGAGTAGTCCAGAAGAATATACAGGTTCCCCTCAAATACAGTTGACCTCTCAAGTCCTGTAAAGCCTTGGGACATCTTCGCATAGAAGAGGTCATCATCCACGGCGAGGTCCGACGCGATCGCCTCCTCGATCGAGGAGGTCTGGACGTACCCTGAGAACTCGGTCCCGAACTTCCACGAATGCTTCTTCCTGACCGTTCCCTCAAACTTGGGTATGCTCGTGGCAAGCTCTTTGCATGTGGAGACTATGTCCTCTATACCCTCGACACTCAGCAGCTTCACCGCCTCTCCGAGGAAGTTTCCGAAGGGGACCTTCCCCTTGCCGCACGAGCAGCCCGTAGCCTCCATCACCTCGCCAATCCTCTCGACGCTCCTGCTGGCCTCCTCCATCGCCGCCCTGAGATCGTCGGTAGTTATGCTGTCCGCGACCTCCTCTAGGGCCTGCTCCTCCGTCCGTTCCTGCTGCCGGTCCTCTCCCGTCCTCTCGTGCGGCTGGGAATAGCCGCCGCTAGGGGCCACAGTCCCCTGCCCGCCCCCCTCACCCTCCCCCTCCCCCCCATCCTTATTCCTATTATCCTCGCCCCGCCCCCGATCCTCCCCCCTCCGCCCTGTCAAGTTTTCAGCCCCCTTCCCGCTCGGCGGTCTATTGCCTGAACCCCCGCGTTCCGCCAAGGCGCTGGCGATCCTGCCAGCAACCTCCTTGATGAGAAGCGTGCTGTAGAGCATCGACATATCAAAGTCGTATCTGGTGGTTATCCTGAGCCGTCGGTAGCTGTCGGTCTCCTGGAACGCTGCCATCGCCTCCCTGCATTTCTCAAGTAACTGATCGCTGTTGCTGGTCCTAATCATTGGGCAGATGGTGTAGAAGAGGTGGAACGCATCGACAGCGAAGATCCTGAGCCTCTCCCACCCTATAACCAACCTCTCTTCTTGGCTCAGCCTGGAGTTCCTGTCTACCTGCTGGAGCATCGCAGCAAAGACAGGGGACTCCTCCCCTATATTCAGCAGGTTGCTCTGGTAAGCTGCCATATCCGTCGCCGATCCAGGACGGTCGTCATAATCCTTGGGACGCGGCCCCCCCGAGCTCCCTGTACCTGCTGATGGCCTCCCTGCACCGATCGGCGTATGGGCGCATCCTGACGTTCCGCTCATCCTCAAGCTGGCGGATCAGCCCCTGGAGGTATGCTGCGACCTCTCCCATGGCCCGGAGGTTCTCGGTCCTCCCCCGCTCGTATCCCTCTAGGAGCCTGTCGAACTCCTCCCATGCCGTCGTGACCCGCTGGAGCATCTCACCGCTCTCCGTCATTCGTTCAGCGATGAGCACCCTCTCGACTGTAGCGAGGTCTTTCTCATCCTGAACCGCACAGAGCCTCATGGCGTCCGCGAGCGAGTCCAGCGACGGCTGCGGCTCAAAGTAGATCGTCGATATCGCGCCTGCCACTTTGAGGACCTTGTGCTTCTTCCTGTCCGATACGAAGATCCTCTTCTCGTCTAGTGCCAACAGGCACTTTACGTACTTCCTCCGGAGTTCCGTACTATCTCTGTAAAAGGCCGCCCTCCTCATCGCCTCCTTCCTGAGTTCGAGTATCTGCGGTATTGTGAGGGTCTGGGGCGGCACGTTCCTCCCGTTAAAGTCTGCTACCTTTATCAGATCCTCCCATAACTCGGTTGTGACAGGCTTCACAAACCTTCTTATCGTCACCCTGTCGTAAAAAGCCCTCAGGTCGTCATCAGCAGGGACCTCGTTTGACGAGAGGAGGAGGCAGAGGGTGGGCAGGTCCCGATACTCATCACCGTTCAGGAACCTCTGGTTGAGCATTGCATCAAGGAAGGTGTTAAGGATGGCCGAACTGGCCTTGCCAAAGTCGTCGAAGAAGGCGATGTCCGCCTCAGGGTACTTGTTCTTCGTCCTCCTGGCATAGACCCCCTCGTTCCTCAGCCTCGGGATGTCTATCCCGCCGAGGATCTCGTCCGGGACCGTGAACTTGCAGAGCTGGTAGAAGAAGAATTTGCCCCGTATGCTACGCGCAATGTCCTCGCAGATGGCCGTCTTAGCGACCCCCACTTCGCCAAAGAGCGCCACCGGTTCCCCGCTGATTATCCCTGCCAATACCGCCATTATCTCCTGATCCCGCTGGACGTACTTCTTCGTGAGGAGCCTGTAGAGCTCCCCCAATCCGCCCCCCAGAGACTTGTCTATCAGCGGGACGTACCGTGCAGGGGGCTGGGGATGCACAGTCTTAGAAGGTGGCGGAGACTGCAGGTCAGACGCCGGAGCGGGCGCATCCACCGTCTTCTCCTCGTCTCTAGCCTTCAATGATTTCTCCCTCTTCCACTTCAGCTTCTGCTTCCACTCTACTACACTTGCCAAGACCTTTAAACCTTGTTTCCTACATCCATATCGCCGCCCAGCGTGGCGAACTTTACCGTACGTCCACCCGAACCGGTGGGGATGCGCCAGCCCCGCCTACGGTCAAACTCTTGGTATAGTCATAACATCGCATTTAATAAGGCAGACACGACATTTTAGCCATATACCGAAGAGGGGCAATTATTGGCAGCGACCACGCCTGACTCTCAGGGCAGCGGTACCCACGGCTGGAAGAAGACCTCGGTGATCAGGATAAGTACTCCAGCGGATCAGCTCAACCCCCTCATAGATTACATTATCAGTACCCTGGAGAGGAATCCGTATCTCTCTCACCTCTCCCGATCATCTGCTGAGGGCGGAGCCCTCCTCACGTACCGCCTGACCTCTGCCGGCGGGGAACTCCTAGACGTCGCGGTGACTTTCACGCCAGAGAGGATATACATCAACTATGCACCTTACCCTCCCGACTCGATGTCCGAGGACGAGTACCTTCACCTCGACTTGGAGTTCGAGAAGATAGTTCGGTCCTACATCCAGGATCAGAGTAAGGCCTCCCTCTTTCTCGTCTTCTCTCCGAAGATGACCATCCTCCCGGGCAAGAAGGAGAAGGGCATAAAGAAGCTCCTTGCCTCCGTCGTCTTCGGCAACATGCTCTACCTCTTCGCGATGGTCCTGTTAATCGGGATATTCCTCTACCAGTTCTTTGGATACTATACCCCCCTCCTGCTGGTGGCCATCCAGTTCGTCGTAGTCTTCTTCGCAAGCAACCTCATCGCTGCGAGGGGCGAATTCGACGTCACCGCTGACAACCCATCGATTCACGTAGCCGAACTCAGGATGAAACGGGATGAGTTTGAACAGATCGTAAGAACCTGCATCCCAAAGATCCAGGAGGTAAAGAAGAGGATATACGACTCGACACTCGCGATCGGGAGGGAACTTGACCAGAACGTGATAGTTCAGACTCTGAACCAGTACGGATCGGTGTGCACCCCGGAGTTCGTCAAGATAAAAAGCGTAGACATCTACTCCCTAGTCAAGGGTCTGGGCTCCAAGTTCGGGTTCAAGGAGCCTAGGATAACTCTCCTCAACGTCATGCCCCCCAACGCTGCTGCTACCGGGATATCCCCCAAGAGGGCGACCGTGCTTGTAACCAGCGGACTGATCGCGATGATGGACAAGAAGGAGATCGAGACCGTGCTGGCCCACGAGTTCAGCCATGTGAAGGCTAGGGATCCGCTGATCCTGCTGGCGCTGGCGACCACAGAGTATCTCACGCGGGTCTACCTCTTCTGGCCGCTTCTCTCCCAGTTCGGGTTTTTTGTCGATATCGTCTATCTCTTCTTCTCCTTCACCGTCCTCTTCTTCATAGCAAAATTCCTAGAGGCGCGGGCCGACCTCGATGCTGGGCTCATGACCGGTGAGCCGAGGATCCTTGCCGAGTCGCTCAGAAAGTTAGGGCTCTACAAGTACCAGTCCCGTGTCTTCGAGCTGGTCAACAGCGGCGAATGGCTGAACTGGGATCCACACCCGCCGCTCTACTACCGGATCAGGACCCTGGAGTCTATCGATCTCTCGAGGGTAAGGCATCCATTCATTTCTGCAATAGTCGGCTGTATCCGTGGCTTCCTGGCCTCACTGAGGGGCAGATACGACGGGCCAGCAGCTGCCTCAGCCTCCGCCCAGCCCTCCGCCTCAGCAGCTGCATCTACTTCTTCTGCTTCGTCTACACCGACACCGGCGCCTGTTTAGCCCGGAGGTAGTACGCGCTGATAGTGATAGTGATGGTGATAGTGATAGTGAGGCAACCTCACTCACGCTTGAACGGCCACTAACCTCTTGTAGGGCATCCTTGGTCCAAAACCATAACACACTTAACGCAAAAACCCAAATCTTAAAAAGACGTTTAATAGCCATATAGTCTAACAACGATTCTGCACTCGGGGTCATCTTGGCAGAGGGTGTTGCTAATGGGGGAATACAACATATCTGGCTACATGCCCATCCACATAGGTGACCTCTTCTACGATCCGCTGAAGGAGTACTGCGGATTTTACATAGTCTCAAAATATGTTTCCCCCGAAATGAACTCCACCTCCGAGATCTTGAAGATCTTCAGCAGGAGAGGGGTGGAGGTCCTGAACACCTCCAGCTACAGGAGGGACCTCACTGTCTTCGATTTTGTCGTGGTGGATCTCACGGGCAGGAAGGAACTGAAGAACGAACTCCTGACCGAGATCCGGGAATTGTTCGGCGAGAGGCTCCTCTCGATGGAGTGCATCGAGAGCGATGTCCGCGGCTTTATGTACAACGTTAAAGGCTTCCCGGTCATCATAAAATTCTTCGGGGAGGAGCAGAGGTCTGGTGCTCTGACGCTGCCGACTTGGAGGAATTTCTTTTACAGCCTCATCCAGACCTTCAGCACGGGCGGCTTTACCATCCTCTGGTTCCAGGGGAGGGGGATGGGCGAATGGGCCGGAAGCGATATCAAGAGGCTTAACCCGGCGCTCACCGATACCGACAAGCTGAAGATCGCGCTGGCCAGGCTGCAGGCCTTGGGGTGGGGGAAGTTCGAGCTGGCGGAGGCTGGCGAGAAGTTCGTCATAAGGATCCACGACAACCTGGAATGCGTCGCAACCGCCGATATAGCTGACTATGAGTGCAGCCTGACGAGGGGCCTCTTCGGGGGGCTATTCCACATCCTTTTCGAGAAGGAGTACATCTGCACCGAGACCAAATGCATCAAGAGGGGCAACGACTACTGCGAATATGTCCTCACAATATAGAGAGAATCGATAGGGTTATGAGGGTTCTTCATCAAAGAAGTCGCATGCGGATCCTGGTTCTGGCAGGTGCGACTCCCTACATGAACCCTCCGCCTCCAGCACCAGATCGCCTTCCCGCCCCCAAGAAAATGCTTGATGCGCCCCTAATCCCTCCACCCGAAGGTCTTGACAGAGGGGCGGGATGCGCTGACACGGGTGCGGCGAGGACCTTCTCTAGGCGGTCAAGGGACCTGTTTCAGGGATCCTTCAGGAGGATTCTGAGAGGGATAGATGCTGCCAGGGCTGCCGGGATATATGTCGACCTATTCATCATCTCCCCGCGTTACGGTGTCATCTCTGAGGATGCGATCATCATGCCCTACAGTATGAGCCTGACCGGCAGATCCAAGCGGTTCGCGAGGGAGCTGGCCAGAAAGCTGGGGACGCGGGAGAGGGTTCAGGAGCTCCTGAGGTCGCCTTACGACATCTGCATGGTGACGGCGAACAAGAGCGACCTCCTGTTGGTCCATGATCCGGCGGAGGGGCTAGATCTCTCAAAACTGTGCAAGCGGCTGGTCGTCATCTCTGCCCCCTCGGTTCGCAACGTTCTTGAGGGCGCCGAGTTCATCGGGATCGAGAACGTGGGCGCCAGGGCTGAGCGCCTGGTCCAGCTACTGGACGCCATGACCTCGAAGACCCTGAACGACTACTGATCGGAGCGTATGCGCATCAATAGGACGTCAAACGAACTATTCAGGAACAACGACCGATGCCCGCCTCAGCTGGTTCCGGACGGTGCCCGGCCCAGAAGGGACTTTCTCACCAGCAGATATGCCGATGCCGCCGCCGCTATGCCGGCAGCAAGTATGACTGGGGGCCCCCAAGTGATGCTCAGGGCGCTCGAACCAGGGTCAGCCAACGTTGCTTGGGGGGTCGCCGTCTTGTTGGCCGTCTCGGCAGTGACGTTGTCGGTCGCGGTCGCAGTATACGACGGCGACCAGAAGACAGACCGATCGCCGCTCACTCTGTTCAAAAGTGTCGTAGGCTGGTTCGCCGCCCCTGTGAATAATGCAGGGAGGACCATCACAACTGATCCTGCGATCACCGCGAGCATAATGATCGGCAGAAGCCTCAATAAATCAGCCTCCAGCAACCCTTCTCCCCGGAGGGGGAGATAAATCTACAGATTAGAACAGCCCCGAAGCCCATCAGAACGGCCTCCTCAACCAGGCCCTGATCGTCTCCACCCACGTCACGATGCAGCCCGTGAGGCCAAAGATGACCGAGACTATTGTGCGGGGGTCGCTGTCCACCGGGTAGACGATCAGGTACGTCACGAGCATCGTAGTGAAGAGGACCGAGTAGAAGAGGTACCTGGGGAGCATCATCCCGACTACCCGTACATAATCCGTCAGGACCTCTGCGTCGATCTCCTTGACTGCCATATAGCTCCCCGAGGGGTTCTTGCTGGCCAAGCCCAGACCCTTGAGCTTCTCAAGGTGGTACGCTGCCACGCTCGGGCTGCTCATCTCCAGCTCCCTCTGCACCTCCCTCGGACCAGCGCCCTCCGAACCCTTCTTGAGGAGCATCCAGTACACTCTCAGGGTCGTCCCCTTCAGCTCTGACCGGATCTTGTCGGGCGCTTCCATACCTACCACGTGAGCGAATTCGTTATTTAAATATATGATGCCCATGGCCCATGAATCGAGGGGGTCATAGAGATAAATGCCACCTCTCACAGAGGTTCGTCTATGCCGAGGGCAGGGATCGCCTATCTACCCCTCCATGGAGGATCGGCCCCGAGATGGCTTGTCAAGCGGATGCAAGGACTGGCCCGCAACATAACCCTCGCTATGGTCGACGAGCTTGGGAGGGACGCTTTTCTGAGGAGGATCTCCGATCCATGCTGGTTCCAGGCTCTCGGCTGCGTCTTGGGTTTCGACTGGCACTCGTCCGGCGTCACCACCGTGGTCACGGGAGTGCTGAAGAGCGCGATCGATCCGGCTGAGGCGGGCCTCGCTGTCTGCGGCGGCAAGGGAAAGCGTTCGATAAACACCCCCGCCGAGATCCGGAGTTCGGGCGAGGCACTGGGCCTCTCCACATCCAAGATAGACGATCTGGTATACGCGAGCAAGATCGGAGCCAAAGTGGACAACGCCGCCATCCAGGCTGGCTATCCGCTCTACCACCACGCCTTCATCCTCTCGGAGGACGGAAAGTGGGCGATAGTGCAGCAGGGCCTGAACGCCGGGCGGCACCTGGCGCGGAGGTACCACTGGCTCTCGGAAGATTTGCGCGAGTTCACCGTCGAGCCCCACAAAGCCGTTGCGGGTATAAAAGAAGTAGGCGTCCTCAACATGACCGCAAGGGAGTCCGAAGGGTGCCGGAAAATATCGGTCGACTTGGTCAAAGGCGATATATTCAAGCTAAAGAGGGACATCGCCCACGTCGGTGCAAAAGGGCAGAGGACTCTTAACGAATGGACCGGTGCGAGGGTTCTGGTGATGCCTTGGGAGATCAACTGGAAGGCGGTAGAAGCTGCCTACAACGCCCAGCCGAGAAACTACGAAGAGCTGATTGCGCTCAAAGGGATCGGCCCCTCTACTCTGAGAGGCCTAGCGCTCGTCTCCGAGCTGATCTATGGAGAACCCCCGAGCTGGCAGGACCCGGTGAGGTATTCGTTCGCCTACGGCGGGAAAGACGGCGTCCCCTTCCCGGTCAGGCGGAAGGAGATGGACGAGTCGATCGATTACCTCCGGCTGGCGGTTGAGAACGCCCGCTTGGGGGATCGGGAGAGGCTGGACGCGCTTGGGCGGCTAGCCAAGTTCGAGTCTGCAGCGTGTGATCCGAGTAAGGCCTGAAGCGGTCCCTCTGCAGGGGTCCCCCTCCTCCCGGCGAGGCGGCATCTGAGGCATAACCGCGATGCCGCTACGGGTCTGCCCGTCAGTCGAAAGGATTTAATAACCTAACCGACGCCAAAGTAAACGATTCAAAACTGCTGGGACGTCTATGGGAGATCTATGGCTCGTAGCGCTGATAATCCTCGCCGGGACAATCGGCGCGATACTGTGGGGCAGGGTCGACCGGTCTGCGGTCGCGGTCTTCGGCGTCCTGCTCATGATCCTCCTAGGCGTCATGACCGAGTACGAAGCATTCACCTTCGTCGACTGGAACGTAATAGTCCTCCTCGTCAGCATCTGGATTATTGCCGGCTATTTCGGTAAGAGCGGATTCCCAGAGTACCTGGCGTCCAAGGCGATCAAGTGGTCCAAGGGGAGCATGAGCACCTTCATCCTCCTCATGGGGAGCATGGCCGCGGTCGTCTCCCTCTTCGTGGATAACATCCTCGTCATCCTGCTCTTCGCACCAATCGCGCTCCATATAACGCGGCTTCTCAACCTGAATCCCGCCCCCTACCTGATCTTCATAGGTCTCTGCGCCAACTTCTCAGGCTCGGCCCTCCTCATCGGCGACCTGCCGCCGCAGATGCTCCACAGCGTCTCGGGCATCGAGTTCCTGGGCTTTATCTGGCACTCCGGCAGGCCCTCCTCCTTTCCAATATTGATGACGACCTTCGCCGTCATCCTCCTCATCTTCAGGGCGAGGTTCAAGCGCCTCTTCAAGAAGAACGGTTCGGCGCTCGAGGTCTTCCCGCTGCTCGAGGAGGGGCGTGCCGGACTGAAGGATAAACGCGCTGCGGTGATCATACTGATCTTCTTCGTGGGCACGATCGTGGCCCTGGCGCTGAGGCAGGCCATCGGCCTCCAGCTCGGGGTGATAGCCCTGATAGGTGCCGTGCTGCTCGTCCTGTGTCTGGAGGCTCTCGGCGACAGGGTGCAGAAACCCTCCTTCAGCGACGTGCTGGGCACTCTCGACTGGCGGGCGATCCTCTTCTACGTGGCCCTCTTTGCCCTCATCGGGGGGATCGAGAAGCAGGGGATTATCGAGGCTGCCGCAGCTGCCGTGGCCCCCCTCCTGACCTCCAGCGAACCCCTCGGCGTCTCCGCACTCTACTGGATGACGGTTCCGATAGTCGGCATCCTGGAGCACGACGCCTATATCCTCGCCTTCTTCTATATGATAAGGGATCTGGCCCTCCAGACCGGGCTCGATCCGTGGCCCTACTGGTGGGCGATCCTCTGGGCCGGCACGCTCGGGAGCAACCTGACCGTGGCGGGGGCCCCTGCCCTCCTGGTCTCGCTGAACATCTGCGAGAAGGAATGCTACCGGGTCTCGCTCAAAGAATTCCTCAGCTACAGCATCCCCTTCGTCCTGATCTCTGTGACCGTCTGCTTCCTACTCCTGATGGTCTTCTGGGTCCTCTTCTGAAATGAACAAACGGTGGCCGCAGGGATGCTTACCGCCAGCCGGCATGGCGAACGCTTAAATATATGTTCACGTGATTGCTTTAGTGTCTGGAGGAAACAAAGGGTGCTAGCTTTCCGGAGGAATTGCGTTTATTGAAACGGACATGCTAGCTAGCCCTGAAGCGAATCCAGATCCGATAGTTTTGGAGGTGCTGGTACAGTGCAGACAGCCATAAGGAGGGGTTGCGTTTACACCCCATAATGGGTGTTTCCAAGCGCAACTCGAGAGGTTAGATAAACAGTCCCTGAGAAGACTGCAGAACGAGAAATTATTGAAGGCCTTTGAGAGGGCCAAAAAGATCCCCTTCCTGAGGAAGAGGATCGAAGAAAGCAATTTGGGGAGTTTCAGCGGACTACAGGATCTGACAAAGCTGCCCTTCACCGTAAAGAAGGACATAGCCGACTCCTTCCCGTTCGGTGCCTTGGCGGTGCCAATAAGCGAGGTCGCGCGCGTCCATACATCATCCGGTAGCACAAATAAGCCGATCAATACATTCTACACAAAGAACGACCTCAACATCTGGTCCGATCTTATAGCTAGGAACCTCATCGCCATAGGCTGCACGAAGGGGGACATCTTCCAGAATACTGCTTCGCAGGGCATGTTCACCGGGGGTCTGGGCTACATCCAAGGCGCAGAGAAGATCGGCATGATGGTGGTGCCGCTCGGCTCCGCAAACCCCGAGAAGCAGCTTGAGACTATGGGCAACTTCGGTGTCACCGTCTTCCACTCCATACCTTCATTCGCCTTGAGGATGGTTGAGATCCTGGAGGAGAAGGGGGGGAGGGACAAGCTCAAGCTGCGCCTGGCCATGCTCGGAGCCGAACCTTGGACAACCGAAACCAGGGCAAAGATCGAGGACGGCCTTGGTCTCGAAGCATTCAACAACTATGGTATCGCAGAGGTCGGAGGTCCGGGAGTTGCGGTCGAATGCCGCTGCAAATCCGGTCTTCATGTCTGGGAAGACCACTTCCTCCCCGAGATAATCGATCCCAAGACTGGTGAAGTTCTTGAGGCCGAGGAGGAAGGGGAGCTGGTGATCACCCCCCTCAGCAGGGAGGCGATGCCCCTTCTGCGCTACAGGACGGGCGATATAACCCGCATGCTGGAAGGCGAGTGCGACTGCGGGCGGACCCACCGGAGGATCGACTGGATGAGGGGGAGGATTGACGATATGATAAAGATCAGGGGGGTAGGCATCTACCCCTCCAACATAGAGCGGGTACTGGCCGCCCACAGGGAGTTCAACGGTAACTTCCTGATAGTCCTCTCAGGAGTCGATGCGATGACCGTCAAGGTCGAGGTGACCAACGGCTACTGGAAGGATCAGGCTGCGGTAAGCGCCCTTGCCTCGACCCTGACCGAGGAGATTAAACACGCCACGCTGGTCAGGTGCAAGGTGGAGATACTCCAGCAGGGAACCCTCCCCAGGGCGGAAGGGAAGGCCAAGCGGGTCCTCGACATGAGGAGGTTGCTGTAATGCCCCTCTCGGCAGCCTTGGTTGCAGCTTCCAGTTTGGGCCCGCTCGGAGTCGACTGGTGGATAATCCTTGGTGGATGGGTCCCCGGGATCGCTGCAGTCGCCATCGCCATCGCACTATACCTCAAAGGGAAGGGGAGTGAGAAGGATGAGTGACGGCATAAACTTCCTCCACGTCGGCATCATCGTAATCTACATGGGCATCCTGGCCGCTATAGGGTGGCTGAGCAAGAGCAAGGTCAAGTCTTGTGCCGACTGGTACGTGGGTAACTTCAAGATTGGCGGAATCATAATGGGTGTGGCGTTCTTCGCAACCTACTTCAGCGCGGTCATCATGATCGGCTTCGCGGGTTCCGCAGCAAAGTGGGGGCTGAGCGCCACCGTCATAGGCCTATGGCACCCCGTAGCGACCCTGATCGCATTTGCCGTACTCGCGCCCGGCCTGGCCCGCATGTTCAAGGAACTCCGGGCCATGACCTTCGCAGAATTCTTGTCGCTGCGGTTCAAGAGCCGGACCGTCGGCTCGGCATCTGCACTTATAACCGCGATCTTCATAATCCCCTACACTGTANGCGCTTTCATAGCCATGGGCTCGGCNCTCTCCATGCTCACCGGCATACCTTTCGGGATCGGCGTCGTCTTCTCCGGGCTGATCATAGCGATCTACGTCCTGAGCGGGGGGCTCTTCTCTGCGTCGCTCGCCGAGTTCCTCCAAGGGATAGTTATGACCGTGACCGTAGTCGCAGTGCTGATCGCGTCTTACTGGATGCTGGGTGGCATCGTCCCCGCGCATGAGGCCCTCGCCTCCATGGGCGAGTCTGCCGTGACTTTCCCAGCATTCGGGACCGGGCTCTGGACCACCATGATAGGCCTGACTGCGGTAATGGGGTTCGGGATGATCTCCCAGCCCCAGGTCATCCTCAGGTATGCCACGATCTCCAACAGGATTAACCTCAAGAAAGCAATGGTGATAGCAGTAATTGGCACGACGATCTTTCCGTTCGCCGCCTACACTTACGGTGCCCTCGCCAGACCAATACTCGCGAACTTCGGCGTAAACGTCCTCACGATGAAGGATGACATCATAATTCCGACATTCGTGAACCTGGCCTTGCCGCCTTGGCTGGCCGTATTATTCTTGGTGGGGATGCTCTGCGCCGCCACGTCAACCATTGATGCACTGGTGCATATGACCGCAGGGACAGTGACTCACGATCTGCTGAGGCCCGTCTTCCACAATAACCTGACTGACCGCCGGCAGCTCAAACTGACCAAGGTTCTAGCACTGGTAGTAAGCGTAGGCTGCTGCCTGTTGGCCATCTCGCCGCCAGCCCTGATAGTCCAGCTGACCTCATACACCTGGACCGTCCTGGGGAGTTCCTTCATGGGGCCTCTCATAGCCGCCGTCTTCCAGAGAAAGTCCAACAAGATCGGCGCCATAAGTGGAATGATCGCCGGCTTTGCCGTCGCCCAGATGTGGTACCTCTTCAACCAGAATTACTTGGCAGCGATAGGGTTGCCGGCTCAGAGCTTCCAGATACACCCGTTCTTCCCCGGTGTCATCGTATCGGTAGCTGTAACACTGCTGGTCAGCAGATTAACCCGGCCCATGGATGCGGAGTTCGTCGGCAGGCTCTTTGCCAAGAGTTAGCCTCTCCCCCCTCCTCTTTTCTTTTTCTTTCCTCCCAGCAGAATCGTTCTTTATTTACGGCAAGACGTTTTCCGCTTGTTTTAAATACGGGTGTGCACCATCTACGCCGTCTGAAGGCATCAAAGAATGGACAACAGCATCATCTTCCCCGGAGTCTCTGACGAGTCCCGGCTCCCTAGGATACTGATGAAGCAAGACGATAGGGGACCGGGCGGCATCCATAAGCCCAAGCGCCTCTTCCCATAAACCGCTATCATTGAGGATTGCGGCTGTAAATCTTTCATCTAATAATGTAGGTCGAGAAAGAGGCGCATCCCGTTTATACTCTGCCACGCTCTGGACAGCAGGCAGTGACCGGCCAAGGCGGCCGTCGAGGCGTATGCCTATATCCTTGCATATTGCTATATACTTGGGGAGATGCCTTTGAAAGAAGACAAAGAGTATGCCGAAGGCAAGATGAAGGAAGCCGAAGGAAAACTCCAGCAGGCAGGGGCCAAATTCAAGAAAGAGATCAAAGAGACGGTCGGGGAAGCCGAGAAGCGGAAGTAATCGACCCCGGCCTTAAGGCCGGGCCGTATGATGGCCCCAGAGGGCCTCCGGGGTTCCCGTTCTCTTAGGACTATCCTCACTGGGCAGTCCGGGGAGAGCGGAGGGGGGAGCGGGCGCTACTGCCTGGAGAAACACTTCCTGATCAGGACGGCCTCTTCCACGCGGCTGATCAGCCCCATCCCCCTCAGCGCCTCGATCCCCTTGAGGATGCGCCCCCTGTTCCTTCCGTCAAGCACGTCAAAAGTCTCCTTGGCCTCGTACAGGAGAAGTGAGAGCGTCTTCCAGTCCCTTTCTATCAGATCAACAATCCCCTCCATCATGCTTCTCTCGTGGTGCTGGATCCTGCCCCCCTTCCCGATGACTAGCGGGGGCTCAATGATCCCGAGCTTCTTGTCTATGGAGACGAGGTAGAACGGCACATAGACCAGTGCCATATCGCTGCTTGGCAGACCCCCTCCCTCCAGGACGAGCCCCTCAAGCCTCTTGGCTTCGTCCTCCAACATAGTCTGCATCTGCTTGAGGCGCTCTTTCTTCTCCCTGTGGTCGTTGAGCAGCTGCTTCTCCTTAGACTCGGCCTCAAGGAGCACGCGCTCCTTTTCTAGTAGCAGCTGATTGAGATCCCTGATCAGGTTCTCCCTCCTCTTTGCAAAGCACTCTGCAATCTTCCGATCCACTAGGTCTCCTTTGGAGGGGAGGATCCTCCTCCTCTCCAGATTGCTCTGCAGCGATGCTTGGAGCTCATCAATTTCCTTGTGCAGCTCCGTCTGCCTAGCCTTTGCTGCCTCGATCTTCTCTGCATAGGCGGCGCTCTGCAGGTCGAGCTCCTTCAGCCTCCTGCGGTCCTCATCAATCTCCTTTATCGTCTCCCTCAGTGCGTCGACTTTCCCCTCGGTCTCCTCCCTCCCTTTCCTTGCCATGAGCTCTCGTATCTTCGCCCTCCGCGCCCCGATCTCCCCGTCCGCCTCATCCAGCCGCCTCTTCCACTCCTCGCTCTCTGCCATCGATCTGCGGAGCTCCTCCTTGGCATCATTCAGCTTCCGCATGATCTCTCTGCTCTCCGCTAGGAGGGCGTCCGCGCTCTTCCTGAGGTCCTCCTTGATCTCCCTCAGAACCTTTACCTCAGCATCTTCAAGCAGGCTTTCGATCTCCTGGTTCTTGCTGGCTATCCTCTCCCCATAGTCGGTCTCGAGCTTCTTACGCTCCTCAGCTATCCTGCCGGACTCTTCGATGAAGCTGATGTCTTGAGTCTCCATCTCTGACCGCACCCTCTCGATCTCTCCCTTGGTATACAAGTAGATCCTGGAGAACTCGTCAGCCGCCTCCTTGGCCTCCGCCTCCTCGAGGAGAGGGGGGATCGCAAAACCGTCGTCTATCTCTGCCTCGGAGGTCGCAACAAACCAATCAAAGAGACGTGAGGTGGACTGATCAATAATGGGAAACTCAAAGGACTTCGTCTCGAGGAGGCAGTATCTTCTTCCCGACCTCAAATATTCACATACCTTCATCCTGCTCAGCCTCAAACCATCAACGGGTACGACCGCGCCCGAGCTCCTTATCAGGAAGATCGGGTAGTACACCTTGTAGAGCGCATCAATCCTCCTGGCATCCTCGACAAAGAGCTTATGCACGCTCTGCCAGCCCTTGCCTAGTATGCCTAGGACCTCGAGTAGCGCTACCGCATCCCCCACAGCGGGGTCGAGAGCCCTCTTTGTCCCTTCTTTCTCGCTGTAAAAGGCGAAATTCATCACATACGGCTTATCCAACTCGATCCCTCACAGATCTCGAACCCTGTAGCACAGCCCATAGCGGTGTCACCCATTCCTTCTGACTCCTGACCAACAGTCATCGGCTCACCATCATGAACTACCCGTCAACGGAAGATCGGCTCCAGCCTGCGCATGGCGCTGCAGGTCGGCTGGGGAGCCGGCCGCGCCGGATTACGCCCGTCTCACAGGCCTTAGCGGGCTACTCCCGCCAGCGCTATGTTTGTCAGTCCTAAATATATTAACGCTATTTTAGCCCATGGGGGCACGTGCAGGTTCTGGAGGGAAACCGCGCTGCAGGCGGGCTACACTGCTACACTGCTACACTGCCGCCTGTGACGCCGGCCCGGCAGCTTCCAAAACAATATGGCCGCCGTTGTCCCTCCAGCTTATGCGTCTCCACCATCCTACGGCCATCCAAGCGGACCAGATCCAAACGGTATGGAAGTTTTAAGTAAAGGCTGACCGCATTAGTACATATGTCCTGGCTTGGGACCTCTTGGTCCAAGCTCCTGCGACCATTCGACTTTTCGCCTCTGGGGCGACTATCCTTTAGGGTGTATCCTGACTGCAGGCCCCACAACTTGGTGACCGCCCCACTTCAGAAAGGCGTCCTTGCCGTGTGGCACGGGCGCGAGCTGGTGGAAGGGGGGATGGGCTTCGGCTCGCCAGTGGCGTTCTACAGTGAGCCATACTTCTCGAGGACTGCCGAGTGTGCGGTCAATAACGATGGGGGCCGTCTGATCCTCAGAAAAACCTTCCTGATGGACACGGTTCAATGCAAAAAGATCTGGAAGGGGCCCCTCATCCGCGGGAAGACCTACCCGTACCTCGACAAGGCTTTCGTGAGGGCCTACGAACACAGCGGACTGAGACCGGCCTTGGGGATGGCTATGGCGCTGTCAGGCGCCCTCGGTTTCAATACCCATTTCATGAAGGGTGAACTCAAAGGCCAGATAGCTATAGATTACCACCTCTCCCCCCGATCGCTACGCGTGGAGGCCGATTTCAACGGTCTGGAGCGCGAAGGGCGCCGCTCGGTAGCCCTTCTCAACGAGCAGGGGGCATCCTTCTTCTCCGTGTACAGGGATGCCACCGGTCTCTCCCTCCGCAACAAGGGGATCGGGGGCTGGACCGAGGTGAAAGCCGAGGAAGCATCCCTCTCCAGCCCGGACGGTGCTGTGGGTTTCTCTCTCAGGCGGATAGACGGCGCCCGCCTCTACAGGGGCCTGGAGATGAACAAGCGCGTCTCATGGAGCGGATTGGATTACATCGTGGAAGGTCGCACCATGTTCTCCTACGAAGTGGGGTTCGGGGGGCGGGAAGATGGTTGACCTTCTCCTCGTTTACCCCTACTTCAACGACGACGATTCGATCTTCAAATACCCGCCGCTGGGGGTGGGCTACATAGCCTCATACGTGAGGGATCGCGGCTACTCCGTCGCGATAGTGGACTGCACCTTTCTGACCGAGGAGGAGGCAGTTCGTAGGGTGAGGATCATGAAGCCCCGCGTTCTCGGCATATACTCGATGTCGGGGATGAAGGATTCTGCACTGAGGCTCGCCCGGCGGCTCAGGGACAGCTGCACGCTCCTGATATGCGGCGGGCCGCTGCCGACCGTCAGCCCGGAGGAGTTCCTTGGTACCTTCGACCTCGCCGTAATCGGCGAGGGGGAGGAGACGGTCCTCGACCTGCTTAGGTCTCTAGACTCGGATCGCGGGCCTTACGTAAGCGGGGTAGCTTACCTCAACGGCGCCGGGAGACTCACTTTTACCCGACCACGCGGGCAGGCGCACGATCTCGACTCCCTCCCCTTTCCAGCGAGGGACCTCTACGACCACCGGTCCTACAAGGAGTACTTCACCAAGCACCACGGCTATACTATCACCTCCATGGTGACCTCGAGGGGGTGCCCCTTCGACTGTGAGTTCTGCAGCCGGCCGGTCTTCGGGAATACGTACAGGACGAGGTCGGCACCGAACATAGTTGATGAGATGGAGGAGATCTCCTCGCTTGGGTACGACCGGATCTGGATCGGTGATGACATCTTTCCTCTCAACAAGAAGGTGGGGCTCGCGATCGCACGCGAGATCGTTGGCCGCCGTCTGGATCTGCGGTGGGAGTGCCTCTGCCGCGCAGATCTCCTGGACGATGAGCTGGCTCGGGAGATGAAAAAGGCTGGCTGCTACCGCGTCTTCTTCGGTCTCGAGTCGGGCAACAACGAGATCCTGAGGCTCATGCGGAAGCGGCTCAACACTGATCAGGCCAGGCGGGCGGTGCACACAGCCCAGGCGGCCGGCATGAAGGTCGGCTCCTTCTTCATACTGGGCTATCCGGGCGAGACGAGCGAGACTATGCTCGATACGATAAGGTTTGCCTCCTCGTTCTCGTTTGACTACCTCTCCTTCACGGTTCCCTACCCGATCCCCGGGACCAGGCTCTACGAGAGGGTGAAGCCTTTGATGATGACCGGCGATTTAATAAAAGAGACTCACGGCGTGGTGAAGCACACGCTGATCTACCGGTCGGAATTCTCCCTGACAAAGCTCAAGTTTGGCATGATAAAAGCCAAGATCCAGCACGACCTCCGCCGCCGCTTGGGACCCGCCTACACGCTCTTTAGGCCTGCAGAGATCGCCACGGACTACCTCTTTAGAGGCATCCGCTGAGACCGGCGCGACAAACCGGCTCGCAGGGCTTGGCATGCGCCGAAACAGATAAAATCGTGGATAATGATAATTATTTATAATCTTATAATTAATCGTAATCCCGGGGGTCACACGATTCTCTTGCTCTCAGCTCCGCAGAAAGAGATAATGATCGCCCTGCTCGAGCTCTACGATAAGAAGCGGACCCTCGTAAAGAGCAGAGAAATAGCAAACAGGATTGCAAGGGACGAAGGCACTGTCAGGAATATCATGCCCGTATTAAGGACCCTCGGGCTCATCGACGCCATACCCGGTCCAAAGGGAGGCTACCTCCCGACAAGCAAGGCGTACGAGAGCTTCAATGTCCCGAAGAACCTCAGATCCCTCTCAGTCCCGGTCTACACTAAGAGGGGGGACAAGACCGATATCACCGTCACTGATATACTCTTCAAGAGCGTCTTCAGCCCGGACTTCTGTCAGGCGATCCTGAAGGTCGTCGGGAACCTCTCGAAGCTTGACATAGGTGACGGCATAGTGATAGGGCCGACCCCCTCTGGCAGGATGATCATCGAGGGCGAGATAAAGGGCAGAGACGATATGCATGGCGAGATCCTACTCGACGTCATCACACTGATCAGTATACCTAAGGAGAAGGTCCAGAATGTAATGTCCAAGAGGCTGGTCACAGTCCCCTCCGACCTGCCCCTCCCGGAGGCCGCGGGGGTTCTCTACAAGGAGTTCATAAGGGCAGCACCGGTGGTCAGCGGCGACAACCTGGTAGGTGTGATAACCTCGTCGGACATTGCCCGGTGCATGAGCGAGAAGAAGTTCGAGATGAACGTCGGCGAGGCGATCAGCCGGAGGCCCGTCACAATCAGCAGCGACGATGACATACTCGAGGCGATGGAAAGGATGCGCAGATCGAGCATGGGGCGGCTCGTCGTCCTCAGCCCTCAGGGCAAACCCATCGGCATAATCACGAGGACCGATATCCTCTCTAGGATCCTAAAGCCTTTCGAGACCACTGATGCGCGCAGCATGGAAAAAACCTAACTCGCCGATCCGCGGGCCAACTCCGCTACCCCTCACACGATCGGGATGAGTTATGCCGGTTCCTTAGGCGCTATCAGTTCCGAGACCGCCTTTAGATCCGGTGGAACCTCTATGGGCCTCCCGCAGACCGCTATGACCTCCTCCGGGTCCTTCAAAAGGTGCCCTGTGCAGACGCAGACTACCTCGCCGTCTCGGTCGATACTGCCTGCAGCAACTGCCTTCCTTACCCCTGCGATCGAGGCCGCGCTGGCCGGCTCGACGCCGACCCCCTCCATGTACGCTATTGCCCGCTGGGCTTCCACAATCTCGTCATCTGTCACGGAGTCGTAGAGGCCGTCTGACTCCCTTATCGCTCTCACCGCCTTCGGCCAGTTGATCGGATTCCCGATCCTTATCGCCGTCGCAACGGTCTCCGGCGCCCTGACCGGCTCCAGGGCATCCCTGCCTGACCTCAGCATATTGACCACCGGAGATGCGCCCGCAGCCTGTACCCCGTACATCCGCGGCAGCTCGTCGGTCACTCCCCCCTCCCTGAACTCGCTGAACCCTTTCCATATGGCGGAGATGTTCCCGCAGTTACCCATCGGCACCGCGACGATCTCAGGGACATGGCCGAGCTGGTCGATGACCTCGAACGCGAGGGTCTTCTGACCTTCAAGCCGCCAAGGGTTGACGCTGTTCAGGAGGTAGATGCCCATCGCGGTGGAGATGTCGAGGACGAGCTTCAGCGCCTCGTCAAAGTTGCCCTTCACGGAGATCACCCTGGCGCCGTGCATCAGCGCCTGCGCAAGCTTGCCCATCGCCACCTTGCCTGCCGGGAGTATGACATAACAGGTTATCCCCGCCCTCGCGGCATAGGCCGAGAGCGAAGCCGAGGTGTTCCCCGTAGAGGCACAGGCGACGGCTCTTGACCCCAGGCTCTTCGCCTTTGTGACCCCCATGGTCATGCCTCTGTCCTTGAAGCTGCCTGTCGGGTTGGCCCCCTCATACTTGATGTAAAGGTTCCGCACGCCTACCCATTTTGCAAGCCTGTTGCACCTGTAGAGGGGGGTGCCCCCCTCATCCAGAGATACGATCTCGGCCCCCTCGTCTATCGGCAGGAACTCCCTGTAGCGCCAGACCCCGAAGGGCCTCCCGGACATCTCCGCGAGCGAGACCCTGGGGAGGGCCATCACGACCTCCAGAAGCGAGCCGCAGGCAGGGCAGGTGTACAGGATCTCATCCGGATCGTACTCCTTCCTGCAGCCGAGGCACGAGAGCTTAAACAACGATCGTCCCCTCCCTGCCGCAGGCGACTACAATCGACTTTGAAATGATGCCGCTGTCCGCGAACTTTGAGACCATGGCCTCGGCGACCACCTCTCCCCGGCCTGCCGGGCAGAGTGCAAACATTGATGGGCCAGCCCCGCTTATCGAGCAGCCGTAGGCGCCTGAGCTGATGGCCGCTCTCTTCACGTCGTAGAACCCCGGGATCAGCTTTGACCTCGCGGGCTCGACTATTGCATCCCCGGATACGCCCCTTCCTATCAGCTCTGCATCCTTCCTAAGGATGCCTATGACGAGTGATGCAAAGGATCCCATCTGCCCCACGACGGTGGCGAGTGGGACGCTCGGAGGGAGGACTTCCCTCGCCGCCCTGGTCTTCTCGTCGCCGAGCTCCAGCTCCGGGCTCACAACCGCCACCTCTAGCTCGAGGGGATCCAGCCTGTACAGCGAGAGGGGTTCGTAGCCGAGGAGTACAGTCACCCCGCCGAAGAGCGCGGGAGCAACATTGTCTGCGTGGGCCGAGCCGCACGCTGCCCTCTCGCCCTCCATTGCACAGCGCAGGAGATCCATATCGCCGAGCGGCCTCCCCAAGAGCTCATTTACCGCAAACGCTCCTGCTGCCGAGGAGGCGCCTGAGCTGCCCATCCCCATCCTCGGTGGGACCCCCTTCTTCAGCGACATCCTCAGCGAATACCCTTCCGCCCCTGCCGCCGTGAGAACCGCCCTTCCCGCCACAGCACTCGCGTTCCTGCCGGACGAGACGGTGGCGCTCCCGACACCTGTGACATCGATGCTATCCTTGCCTCCTTCGGCTATCCTCACCTCAAGGATGTCCCTGGGGTTCTCAAGGGCCATACCTATGATATCATAACCGGGACCAAGGTTGGCGATGGTGGCCGGTGATGAGACTGTTATGCTGGACTGCATCGCACCACTCTTCATAGTGTCGGTATCTCGTCGGGGTACTAATAGTTAACTCTTGATCCGGAGACCCTCCATCAGCGCGCCTCCCCTGCCGTCTCCACCCCTTTCTTGGTATGCCGGCCATCGCAGGCTAGCACGACGCGGTTGCCTGAGTCGGGGCCCTCCCCCGATAACGTTTAAATCCAGACGCACTCGATTCTATAAAAGGTGCCATAGGGTGGCCGAATTCAAATTCTTCAAGCAAAAGTCCGATACGATAGAGCTGAGCCCCAAAGTAAAGAAAGAGCGGGCAGCCCTCCTGAGGGATCCAGTCATCCCTGTCGACCTCGAGAAGACGGTAACGATCAAGGATCTGGTCGAGTCTTGGAAAGACTGCAGCATCCAGTCACGGATGATCGCCGAGTGTGCCTCGGTCTACAAGAATATGCTGGCCGACAAGGATCGGCCCACGGTCATGCTCGGCCTCTCTGGCGCACTGATCGCAGGCGGCCTCCGGAAAGTCATCAGCGACATGGTCAAGAGGGGCATAGTCGACACGATAGTCTCGACCGGCGCCATCCTGTATCAGGACTATTACACCGCTTTGGGCTACAGGCACTACAAGGGCACACCCAACATTGACGACGCATACCTCCACGACGCCTATATCGATCGCATCTACGACACATACGTCGACGAGATCGGGTTCGTGGCATGCGACGATAAGATCGCCGAGCTCTCGGGCTTACTCGAACCCAGAAAGTACTCGACTAGAGAGTTCACGTATCTGATGGGCTCAACGCTGAAGGATGAGGACTCCATCCTCTACAATGCCTACCGGTACGGCATACCCGTCTTCTGCCCGGCTATAGCCGACAGCTCTATCGGCATCGGCCTGGCCGGCTACTACAGGTGGGCAAAAGAGAACAACCTCCCCGCATTCACGATCGATGTCATGAAGGACAACTATGAGATCGCCCAGATAGTCCTCAAGTCGGTGAAGACGGGCTCGATCTACCTCGGCGGTGGGGTACCGAAGAACTATATAAACGATGCCGCTGTGATGCTCGACTATACGAAGGGGCACGCCTACGCCTTCCAGCTCACCCAGGACCCCCCGCACTGGGGAGGACTGACCGGCAGCACCCTCGACGAGGCGAAATCTTGGGGCAAGGTCTCGAAGAAGGCCACCCGCGCGGTGGCGTACGTCGAGGTGACGATCGGGCTCCCACTGATTGTCGGCTATATCTTCCAGAGCGGGCTCGACAAGGGGAGATCCAGGCTAAAGTTTACTTGGAGAGAGGGGGATCTGGAACTGGGGACGGAATGCTGACGGCTTATTAAGCCCCCCTCTAATGGGGGATCCCCTTGAGGCGCCTGCGCCCGCACCTGCCGCTTGCCCTGATCTTTCTGCTGCCTGTGCTGATGCCAGCTCCAGCGCCGCTGCCGCCCCCCTCCCTCCCCGCATCCTCGCATATGGTCGATCCCCCTCCCCCCTCCAGACTGCTGGTCCTCCTCGACGATTCTGCTGCCAACTGCTCTGCCCTGATCGGAGGGGTCTGGCACGCCGCCGAGGGCGGCCTCCTCCCGCTGCCTGCGCAGGGGCAGGTGGAGATCGAGGTGGAGGGGAACCGTTATGCCCTCCATCCCGGATTGCCCGTGGTCCGCTTCTACCGTCTGGATCTGCGCCTGCTCTCCGCATCCGGCAGCCCGCTAGACGGTGATGAGCTTGAGGTGGCCGTCAATGGGACCCCCATAAAGCCTTGGGGCGGCCCCGTCCCTGAGGGGCAGCATGCGCTCCAAGTACGGATCAGGTCAGAGGATGTCTGCTCCCTCACCCTGAACATGACGTCCAAGATGGCGTTGGTCCTCAAGGTTCCCGCCTCCCCCCTCTGCATCTGCATCAGGGATCATTCCGGGAAACCGCTGCCCGGCGAGCGGATAACCCTGATAAGGGCGCCCCCTGCCGCTCCTGCCTCGAGCGGGCACAGTTACGACCTCCTTACGGACCCTTCCGGCAGAGCCGTCCTGAAGGACGCGCCCCACGGCGTATACAGCGTGTCATGCGGTGGCTCCAACTACCTGATCATCCATAACTCGTCCCCGCAGGTCATAACCGTCTCACCTCCCCACAGGATCGGCGTAACGGTTAAGGACGCCCAGCTCCTCCTCCCCACCAGAGTGGTGTGCCTTGTGCTGGACGCCGGCGGCTCCCCGGTTCCCGGCGAGGCTGTGCTGCTCCGGACCGGGTCGTGGTCTGCCTCGGCGGTCACTGGAAGGGCCGGGGAGGTCTGCTTCTGCCTGCCCCCCTCCATACTCCCAAGCGAAGAGATCGTCCTATCGACCTCGAGGACCGAAGAGCGCTTCACAGCGAGCCGCGGCGCCGCGGCGCCCGTGATCCTGATCTCTTCCCTCTCGGTAGTTGTAGCGGCAGCCAGCAAGAAGCTGGCGCGCCGCCAGGGGCTGGCCTGAATAGCAGGTGCAGTAAAAGGCAGGAGCCGGATGGGGGAGAGGGTGAGCCAGGGCCGTGATCAGCCTGATCCCTGCCGCTCGCCGTCCATGCTCCCCGGCCTGTAACCCTCGAGGTCGAGGGTTACATAAAGAAAACCGATCCCCTTCAGTCCCTCGGCTATCCTCTCGCAGATCCCCTCCTCCATAACCCTCCGCAGCTCGGCCTTCCCGACCTCTATCCGGGCCAGCTTCCCGTGCACCCTGACCCGCACCTGCCTGAAACCCATCCCCCTGATCAGGTCCTCTGCCCTCTCAACGGCGGCCAGCTCCTCCGTCGTGATCCTGTGCCCCTCCGGGAACCTGGTGGCGAGGCATGCATAGGCCGGCTTGTCATGATCAAGCCCTAGGCTCTCGGAGATCTCCATGACGATCCTCCTGCCAATGCCCAGCTCGGCTAGCGGGCTCCGGACCCCCTCCTCTCCCAATGCCTTCAGGCCTGGTCTGGCTGCGGAGAGGTCGTCGAGGTTCGTCCCGTCAGCCAGCGTCCCATAGCCCTCCTCCTCAGCCACCTCCCTCAGCCTCGCCATCATGCGCTTCTTGCAGAGGTAGCATCTCGGCCCCCCTGCCCCCAGGTCGCTGACCGAGATCTCCACAATCTTGTGCTCGATCCCTATGCCCATAGCGACCGAGACCGCCTCAGCGATCTCCCTCCTGCCTATGAACTCTGACTTGACCGTTACTGCGGTAGCCTGCCCCCCCAGAGCCGACCTTGCTACCGCCGCTACCAGCGTACTGTCCACACCGCCGGAGAAGGCGATGAGGACCCTCCCCCCCTCCCTCTGCCTCTCCCTGAACCAGCCCCTCAGCGCCTCAAGCTTTGCCGCCGCCTCGGGCCCCACTCCTGGCATACCGCTGCACACCTGCCGCCGTTCCGCTCAGACCGAACCCTGTCAGACCGCGGGCTTTAGCGTGACCTTGACGCCGAGTTTATCCTCCAGCCGCTTCAGCTTCTTGCTGGTCCGCTTCATCACTACCGGGAGCCTCTCCGGCGGCACACTTACTATGAGTTCCCGCCCGCAGAGCTCAAAGCCCAGGCCATCTGTAGGCACATACTTGCCCAGGATGCGGTCGACCATGGCCCTCATCATCTGGTCCTTGGGCCTCTCCTTCTTCCCCTTCACCGGCACCACAAAGGTCCTCTCGCCGAAGACATAGATCTCGTACTCCACGTCCCCCGTCGAGTAGTTCCTTACCAGGACGACAGGCCTTGCCAGGTCGGACTCCGTCAGCCCGTGCGGTATCTTCACGCTCGTCTCGAGGCCGTAGACCTTCTCGACATCCCCCTTATTGATGAACACCACCGTGTCGATGATCGATGGGATCACGCCCAGCTCGACCCGGCCTATGAACCGCTGGATCGCGTCTATGGGCGTGGCGGCATGGATGACCCCGACCATCCCTACCCCTGCAAGCCTAAGATCTGTGAAGATCCGAAAGTCCTCCGTGTCCCGCATCTCGTCGAAGAAGGTATAATCCGGACGACTGAGCAGAAGCACGTCGTGGAGCTCCTCGGACGACGACCTCGTCTTGGAATACTGGGTCGCCGTGGGCGGGAGGCGGAGGTCCCTCGGGGACTCGATCGTCTTGATGATCTTGTTGCGCCTGAGGTAGAACTTCGCGAGGGCTTGGGCGAATGTCGTCTTGCCCATCCCCGGCGCCCCTGCTATCGCCACACCCTCTGCCCTCTCGCTGAAGCGGTCTATCAGCCTCTCATCCATGCTGTACTGCTCCAGCTCGAGCTCCGTTAGCTTCCGCGTAATGGTGACCTCGAGCCTGTCGGAGAAGGGCGGGAAGGTGATGATAATCCGGTTGTTTCCCAGCATCGCGATATTCGATCCCTCGCGCTTCACCTCCAAGAAGCCTTCGCCCGCTTCCGTCCTCTCGAGTATGTCTCGGACTATCCTGTCCAGCTCCTCCCTCTTCATGGGCTCATCCGAGAGATCGACAAGGCGCCAGCTCCCCGGGCAGCCGGCCTTGCCCCGGGGGGGCAGGTCCTCCTTCAGATGGAGCGACATCAGATCGTCCCTCAGGTACTTGGTATAGAGGGGCTGCTCCGAGAGCTTGGTCCTCCCTTTCAGGACGCAGATCGAGATCGAGTTGGCGATGCGGGCGAGCCGCTCGCTCGAAGTGACCAGGCAGTGCCCCCCCTCATGGGCCAGCCTCAGCACGGCCTCGTCCGGATCGTCGAACCTCCTCTGCTCTTCTTTGAGTGATATCTCGACCCCTGCCTGCTCAGCGATCCCCTTGAGTTTGTCCAGCTCCTCGAGCCCGATGATGTCGCCGCTCTCAGCCGCTCTCCTGATGGAGTTGACGACCGCCTCTGAGAGGATGACCCTCTTGGTCACCTTCCCCCCGCCGATGAGATCGGCCATGAAGCCTGACTTCACAGCCGAGAGATCGGGTATTGCCTCTTCAGCCATCAACGTGAACACTTCACAGATAACACTTTTGAATAATGTATAAAAACGTGTTGTCCAATGGTCATGCGTAATCGTTGCTTACTGCAGCGTGATCAGATCCTTCGGTGTGCCGTTCCGAGACCGCCCGCTCAGACCATTCCCCATGCCCGCAGACGACCCGTCCTGCTTGCATGATCCACTCCCAGCCCTCTGCGCTGCGGCCACTCTTCAGGGCGACGGCTCGGCAGTCTGAGGATATATAGAACCTGTCCAATCAATTTTATCATGTGTGCCTCGGAGAGGATCGCATACATTTATGGCGATGAATTATTGAGCTACGATTTCGGAAGACGTCACCCCCTCCGGCCCGAGAGGCCGCTCCTCTGCAAGCAGATCCTCCTATCGGGGAGTATCCTGCAGGAGGGCGAGGTGGTGGTGCCAAGGAAGGCCACCGCCAGCGAAGCTGCCCTCTTCCACACGCAGGAGTACCTCTCCTACATAAGGGAGGCGTCTGAATCGGGCGAGGGGCTGTTGGACGCAGGCGATACGCCGGCCTTCAAGGGTTGTTTCGAGGCATCGCTGGCTATAGTCGGTGCGACCCTCAAGGCGATCGAGCTCGTAGAATCGGGAGAATTCGACCACGCGGCCAACTTCGCGGGGGGACTTCACCATGCCAGGCGGGATGCCGCATCCGGCTTCTGCATCATGAACGACTGCAGTATAGGTATAGCTTGGCTGAGGCGCAGCCACAGGCGGGTAGCCTATATCGACATAGACGCTCACCACGGCGATGGCGTCGTTTACGGCTTTTACAGCGACCCGGGGCTGCTGACCGTAGACATCCACCAAGACGGCAGGACCCTCTTCCCCGGCACCGGTGACGTCTATGAGACTGGCGGCGGCGAGGGCAGGGGGTACAAGTTAAATGTCCCGCTGCCGCCCGGCTCCGGCGACGATGTCCTGATCCATGTAGTGGAGGGGTTCATAATCCCCGCCCTCGAGATGTACGCCCCGGAGTTCATCCTAATGCAGTGCGGCGCAGATGGCCTAGAAGGCGACCCCCTGACCAGGCTCCGCTACTCTGTGGAGGGGTGCACCTCGGTCGTCAGGATGGTTCACGAGGCTTCTCACAGGATCGGCGCGAAGCTGGTCCTCCTCGGGGGAGGCGGGTACAACGCCCAGAGGGCGGCCGAGTGCTGGGCCTCCGAGTTCGCTGCCATAAAAGGTCTTGTCGTCCCCTCCGGTCAGGGAGGCATACACGGCGCAGGGCGGTTGCCCGTCAGGGGGACAACGGTCTCGGGAGAGGGTGTCTGGGAGCGGGTCCGGGTTGCGGAAGCCTCGCTCAGGAGCCTCGCCTGGGCTGCAGGCGCATTATAACATGATGGGCGGGCTCAAGGCTCAAAGCTCAAGCCTCAAGATCCTTTACCATGAAAGGCCCCCTCTTCCGGTATCCCCTGCGCCTGTAGTAGGGCCTGACGCCGACGCCGGGCAGGACGGCGATCCTCCTGAGACCGTATCCCGAGACCACCTCCTCTGCGCGGCTCAGGAGGGCAGACCCCCAGCCGCGGTGCTGAAAGCCGGAAGGCGTGGGTGCCTTCTCACCGACAGGTACCTGCTGGCCGTAGACATGGAGTTCCCTTACAACCCCGGCCCCCTCTACCTCCCGGCGGTGTGCCTGTTCCGAAGGTATGCGCAGCCTGAGAAAACCTATCAGGAGGTTGCGTCTGCCGTCTTCTGCAGATATAAACTTCTCGATGCCGCCGCCCGCTTCATAGGTCTCCACATGCAGATCGATGCTCACCCCGTCCAGATCCCGGACCTCCCCCCTCGTTAGCGCGAGCCCCACCTCCCTGCACCTGATGCAGCTGCACCTCAGCCCGGCAGACCTGAGCCTGCCCTCGACTATCTCACGCAGGTTGCTCTTCTTCACTCCCCCCTCTATTATATCGGCAGGGACGTCCCTCTGTATCCTGGAGACCCTTACCCAGCTGGGGAAGTGCTGGTGCGCCCTGACTAGGAGATCCGCTGCCTCCTCGCTGGACAGGGCCTCATACCCACCTGCCCTCCAGGAATCGTAGAGGGGCGTCCCCCTGATCACCAGCGTCGGGTAAATCTTCAGGTAGTCTGGCCTGAACCGCGGGTCGCTGAAGATTGTCCTCAGGACTTCCAGATCCCTGCTCCTGTCGCTTCCGGGGAGGCCGGGCATGATGTGGTATCCGACCTTTAGCCCGCTGTCCCGGAGTACCCTGGTGGCCCTCACCACATCCTCTACACCATGCCCCCTTATCCTCCTCAGTATCTGGTCGTCGGTCGTCTGGACGCCCAGCTCGACGAGGGTGGCGCCGAGCCTCAGCATCCGGTCCGTCTGGGGGACCCCTGCCCAGTCCGGCCTGGTCTCCATCGTTATACCAATGCACTTAACCCTGCTCCTCTCGTTCCTCCTCTGGGCGTCCTCGAGGTAAGTCCACCCGCCGGGCCGGCTCCGCGGGTAGTGGTTCATCGCCTCGAGGCACCGGGTGACGAACCACTCCTGGTAGTCCAGCTCGGCGGCCGGGAACGTCCCCCCCATTATTATGAGCTGTACCTTAGAGGGGCTGTGGCCTAGCGCGGCATACTGATCCAGCCTGTACATGACCTGGAGGTATGGATCGAAACCGGTCTGGAGGCCCCTCATGAGCGCCGGCTCCTTCCCCAGGTAACTCTGCGGGGTGCCATAGTCGACGCCCCCCGGGCAGTAGATGCAGGGCCTCTCCCTGGGGCACCTTCGGGGCTTCGTCATGACTGCCACGATGTAGACCCCGGAGGCGCCCCTGACCGCCTTCCGCCTGAGGAAGGCTGCCAGATCCCCTTCCTCCTGCCTGAGGTATGCTAGTATCTCATGATCCTTCAGCACCCTCCGGAGCCCCTTCTCGCGGGAGACACAGTACTTTAGTCTAGTGAACTCCTTCCTGCTCAGGCGCGAGCCCCTGAGCCTCTCAATGATGGCCCGGGCCGCCTTCTTCTCCATCTCCATCTCCCTCTCCATCTCCCTCTTCTCCTTCTCCCCCGGGATAGGGGGCGTACTGGCTCCGGCCACATGAGTCACCTTCCTGTATCCCGCTTAGAGCCCCCTCCCGCATAAAGCTATGGTGGGCCATAAAACTGCTGAGGATATGGCAGATATTTGGGGGGCAGGTCTGGCGCTATCCGGTTTTTACCGCCACCACGACCCAGTTCTCCGGCTTCCCTCGATCGCCGTGGGCAACCCTCCGGGAGACCCTCTCACCGAAGGCTTTAACAATGCTCAGCCCAGCGCCAGCCCCCTCGACCTCCTCCTTGAGCTCCTCGGGCGCATAGAGGTGGTAGAAGAGGGCCTCCTTCCTCCACCGGATGTAGAAGTTGCCTGCCTCGCCTGCAGCTTCAGGGGCCCTCCCCTCCCTCGAAAGCCCTGCAAACCTTGGCTGATCTATGGACCATGCGGTAATAACGGCCCTGCCCCCCTTCTTCATGACGCGGGAGACCTCCCTCAGCGCAAGCTCCCTCCCCTCTCTTTTAGGGATGTGATGAATGGCCGCGATGAACGCAACGCCGTCAAAGACGCCCCCCCTGAAAGGGAGGCTGAGCGCACTGCACCTGACAGGGCTTACCCTCTCCAGCCTGTCTGGGGCGCTCTCTCTCAAGACTCTCAGCATCCCTGCCGAGATGTCCGCCGCTATCACTTCGCCCCCCTCCCCGAGCAAATGCCTCGAATTGCGGCCGGTTCCCGCGCCCAGATCAAGGAAGAGCTTCCCCTTGCAATCTCTCAGCTCCAATATGCTCGGCCATGCCCTCCTCCTGGTGAGATGGAACTCGCGGGCTATTCTGTCATAGGTCTCAAAGAGACCTCTCACCGTATCCTCTTCTACCACTGTGATCCCTCTCCCCGCAGACCTCCATCCGTCTCAGTCTTTCGTTCTTTCGTTCTTTCTTTCTGCCTGCCATGCAAACCGATCCCCCCCAAGGGCTATGGGTTCATGGCAGCGCTTAGGCGGCACGCCGTCAGGACCTTAGGGACAGGACATGCTTGGCTATCTCGGCGAAACCGTACCCGAAGGGCTCCCTGGCCACGTAGTCTGCCATCTCTTTAATGAGCGGGTCACCGTTAGCCACCACCGCCTTGAAACCCGCCTCCCGGAGCAGCTCGAGGTCTGTCGAACTGTCGCCGACACCGGCCACAGAGCCCGGATCCAGACCGATCCACCTCGCGGCCTCGATCAGCCCCGCGCCCTTGTTGACCCTCTCATCCATAACGTGGTACGCAAAGCCGCTGTCGATGACTTTAGTTCCCTTGAGCCTGCCGACGACCTCCTTTACCCTCTCCAACTCGATGTTCCGCTTCACGGCGGCGTCGACCAGCCTGTAGGGGTTCGACCAGACCTCCTTCAGGTCAGCCCCGAAAGCGCTCCTGAGCTCCCGGATCGCTGCCGAGGCATACTCCTTGTCGCCTAGCCGCATTATCCTGCCCTTGTATTCAACAACGCCGCCATTCTCAGCAACTATGGGGCCGGAGCAGCCTAGGAAGATGGCGAGCGACTTGAGCGCACAGAGCGCGTTCCCCGAGCATATGATTACCCTGATCCCATGGTCCTCCAGATCCCTTATCGCCTCAATCGCCTCTATGCAGATCCTGCTGCCGGTGTCCGTTATAGTCCCGTCAATATCCGTGGCCAGTGCTCTGATGGCGCGCATCGGAGGTGCCTCCAACATACTAGAGTGTATCCGGGATAAATATCCCGCCTCTCCTACCGGATATCGATATTGCTCAATAAAAACCTTTAAGAATGTCGAGTCGTCTAGCTCTAAACAGCCTTCCATTTGAGGTTTATTGAATGCCCCAGATTAAGATTCTAGGGGGTGGGATGGAGGTAGGAAGGACCTGCCTCTACCTCAGCATCAACCAGCACCACCTCCTCCTAGACTGCGGGGTCAATCCGGCGATGCAGGGGACAGCTGCCCTGCCCGACTTTGGAAGCGTCAGGCTGGATCAGCTCGACGCCGCGTTCGTCTCTCACGCCCACCTCGACCATACCGCCGCGATCCCCTACCTGATACGTCAGGGCTTCAAGGGGAAGCTGTTCATGACCCTCCCGACACTCGCGCTCGCCAATATCCTCTGGCAGGACGAGCTCTCGATAATGGAGCGGGAGTGGCCCAGGGAAGAGCGGCTCTGGTCCTCGAAGGAGATGCACAAAGCGCTGGTGAAGTATGTCGTCCCGACGACCTACCACGAGGTCTTCAAGCTGAACTCGATAAAGGTCAACTTCCACAACGCCGGGCACATCCTGGGCTCGACCATGACCGAGATCTCCCATAACGGATACCGCATCGTCTTCTCGGGCGATCTCGGGACCTCCTCTAACCACCTCCGCTACTGGCGCACTGACGACCTCGCCTATCCCGACGTCCTCATCTGCGAAGGCACCTACGCGGGCGTGAACCGGAAGGGGCGGGAGGATGTAGCCAGGGACTTCCTCGAGGGTGTAAGGATGACGCTCGAATCGGGAGGCAAGGTCCTAGTGCCTGTCTTCTCGGTGGGTAAGACCCAGGAGCTGCTCAAGACGCTGAAGGACGGCTGGAAGAAGCTGCCCGACGTCGACGTCTACCTCGAGGGCATGGCCATAGACACCCTGCGGGTCTACGAGCAGTTCCTCATCTACATGGACGACCGCGTGCGGAGGGCATACCTCTTCAACAACATAAACCCCTTCAGATGGGAAGCCCTGAGGCTCTTCCGGAGCATCTCGGAGAGGAAGCGCCTCCACGCCAAAGACGGTCCGTGCATAATACTTGCCCCGTCTGCGATGCTCAGGGGAGGCTGGAGCGTGTGGCATATGTGTCGGATGGCCTCCAGCCCGAAGAACATGATCGCGCTCTGCGGCCATATGGCCGAGGGCACCACCGCCGCCGAACTGCTGGAGGGGCGGAGGGAGTTCCGGCTCAGGGACATGCTCGCCAAGGAGCCCTGCGACATCAAGGTCCAGTGCAAGGTGTCTCATTTTGACATCTCTAGCCATGCGATGCACAACGAGCTGTGCAATTACATCTCCAAGGTCCAGCCGGGGCTGCTCATCTTGGTGCACGGCGAGGAGAGCGGGCTGAGGAAGCTTGCCGAGTCCGTGAAGCAGTACGCCGGCAAGATACTGATCCCATCGAACGGGGAGAGGATCGATCTGGCGCACCCCAGCGCCGCTGAGAAGGCCGAGAGGGAGGTCGAACTCCCCGTGACCAGGAGCACCTCAATCCTGCTGCCAACATCCGCCTCCCTGAGGGTTAAGCACATGGGCAGGGATCGGTATATGAACGCCAGCGATCTACGCTCGATCATCAAGGGCTCTGTATGCGGTCAGCTGGAGCAGCGTAATGCACAATGATCAGCCGTGGAAGTATTCCGTCCTCCTCAGCTCTCCCTTCTCAAGCCCCGGCACCCCGCACGCATCCGCCCTGCACTGCTTGCAGAGCCTGAACTGGGGGATGTACTGCTCCGCGGCATAACGCGCCGCGTTCAGCTCCTCACAGGTTGGTCCCCTCGCGCCCGCGAACTTGTGGAGGGGTATGAGGGGGATGATGTTCATCAGGCTGGCCCCCCTCTTGGCCGCCGCCTCCGCGATCTTTGGTGCCTCCTCTAAATTGACCTCGGGTATGAGGACCGTATTCACCCTGACGACTATGCCGTTCGCCACAAGGGCCTCGATGCCTTCCAGCTGCTTCTCGATGAGTAACCTCGCCGCCTCCTCCCCCCTGTACAGCTTCCCCTTGTACCTTACCCAGTCATAGATCTTTGCGCCGACTGCCGGATCTATTGCGTTGATCGTTATAGTGGCCGTCCTCACCCCGAGCCTCGCCAGCTCCCCGGCCCTCTCAGCGGCGAGCAGGCCGTTAGTCGCGATGCACATGATAAGTTCCGGCCACCTCTCATGGATCGCTGCCAGGGTCTTGTAGGTCTCCTCGTTCTCCAGCGGGTCGCCCGGGCCAGCTATCCCAACGACCTTAAGGTTGGGGTCGCTCCTCAGCATGGCCTCCACCCGTCTGACCGCGTCCTCGTGCCCTATTATCGATGCGGCTACGCCTGGTCGGTACTCACACTTGTCTATCTTCCGGGTGCAGAAGTTGCACTGGATATTGCATCTCGGGGCGACGGGCAGATGTATCCTGGCCACCTTGAAGTGGGCCTTCTCCCCGAAGCAGGGGTGGGCAGCGGTGAGGTGGGCGAATTTGGAGCCAGTGCCTGCCCATCTCGGATTCTCCGGCATCTTGAGGTCCTCCCCCCTCTATCTCAACCAATGCAGATAAATATTATATTATATTATATCGGCCCCTGACACTGAAGGCCTGCGCGCGACCCCAGCTGCTTGTTGCTTGATCAACCGATCATCATGCGGACCATTTTGTGTACGCCTCCGCAAGCCTCTTCAGCGCACCCGCAAAGTCCCTGCTGAGGACGTACTTCGACTCGGAGGGTCTGTACTCAAGTATCCCAAGCGGTATGAGGTAGTTCTTCAGGACGGCATAGGCCGCGCTCCTCCTCCTCTTCATCAGCCTCTCGTTTATGTAGCCGGAGAGTTCGCCTGTAGTCACCCACCTCTGCTTGCCCCTCCCCTCCTGATCACTCTTCACCTTGATCCAATCGAGGATGACGATGGCGATCTCCTTGTAAGAGTCGGCATTGGTGAAGACTATCTCCATTATCTCCTTCATGCCCATGTTGCTGGAGACGGCTGATGCACTGAAGAACATCTTCCCCGACTTGCGGTTCTTTGGCACTATCTTCCTCGGCAGCTGCATCCCCCCGACCTTGTCGCCTGAGTCATCCTGCGTGCATCCACATTTCCAGCTAACCTCTCTCTTTTGGGCAGATATCCCTTTGGGTTTATAATCCTCGGCCGGTGACAATCGGATCCGCCCTCCCCGCCCTGTTCATGGTAGAGCAGCCCCCCTCTCTCCTTGATAGCCGCGGCCGGACGGGCCTTCGGTCGAGCATTCCCCCGTATCCCTCTGCGGCAACTGCTCCCGGGCATCATGAGAAAACCTTTTGAACCAGCCTGTGCAATATTGGTTTGGAGAGTTCTTCTTGCCTAACATCCAATTTAATGGCAGAAAGGGCGCTCTATCCCGTCTAGAGATAGAGAAGGTGCTCTACGCCACATCCGAGAAGATAGCCCTAGCGATACTCTCCTATGTCTTCAAGGGGGCCAAGGAACAGTCTACCATAGACCTCTGGGAGCTGGAGAACCTCGTAGGACAGATACTTGACGACGCCGTGAGGAAGATAGGGACCGTAGACCTGCCGCTGGCGGAGAGCCTCTCCTTCGAGATAAAGCGCAGAAAGTCGGCCTTGGTCGGCGACATGACCAACCTGCTCCTCGAGTGCATGAAGGATGCCTTCAGGGACTCTGTGAAGATCACCTACTCCACCCCGAGGATGATCTCCGTCACCATCAAGGCTAACAAGGACCCGGGCTTTATGCGTCGGGAGCTGAAGGAGATTATCTACGAGATGCTCAGGCATCTGGTAAGCCGGTAATGCGGTAAGCCGGTAATGCGGTAATGCACGCTCCTGCGCCGTTTAGCAGGGGAATGACAACAAACGTTTTCTTCCTTTTACATCTGCAACGAACTCGGCCAGCGACTGCGAGCCGACCAAGCGTAGAAGCATGCAATCCTCCCCGCCCGACGCAGAAGGCGGACCTCCTGGCGGGGTAAGCTTGCTGCCCTGCCAAGCCTGCCCCCGACAGGGGATCCTAAATGTTGAGTTTCATGTCCTCCTTGACGACGTTCAGGGCTATGCTCGTCACCGTGCTCTTCACGTGCTGCATCTTCAGTATCTCTTTTATGAAGTTGTTCAGTTCCTCCCTCGTCCTAAACTTTGAGATGATCACGATATCAAAATCGCCCGTCGTGTCGTAGACCGCGATCACTGATCTGTACCTGCCCAGCGCCTCCTCGATCTCGAGGATGTGTGAGCCCTCGACCTTCATCAGAATGATCGCCGTCAGCTCAAACCCGAGCTTCTCAGGATCGAGGACCGCTGTGAACTTTCTGATGACTCCCATCTCAGTGAGCTTCTTTATGCGGTTGTGCACGGTTCCGACTGACAGGTCAAGCTTCTTCGCCATATCCCTGTAGCTTGTCCTGAAGTCTTCCTGGATCTCCCTCAGGATCGTAATATCGACATCGTCTATCTCCACTCTTCTTCCTCCTTCACTCAAATCGGTAGTTCTGTCTCCTTGAGCTTCTTAAGGACAACGTACGTCTTTGTCTTCTGGGTAAAGCTCATCCCTCTTATGAACTCTATGACCTTCTCCAGCTCCTTGACGTCGTCGCACGTGACTTTCATCAGCAGGTCAAAGTCGCCGGTTATCGTATAGAGCTCGGTTATCTGGTTGCAGCGCAGCAGCTCAGAGCCTGCGACCGGCCCCATTTCGCCCCCTACATCGACTCCCACGAATGCCGTGACCATCTTGCCGATCTTCTCGGGTTCGATATTCACGGTAAACCTGATAATCCCTTCGTCCACAAGCTTCTTGATCCTCCGCCTTATCGCAGTCTCCGAGATCCCCGCAGCCTTGGAGAGGTCGGTATAGGACGTCCTGGAATCGGCCTGCAGCATTTTCAGAACCTTTAGGTCAATGTTGTCCATCGGTTACACCTTTTGTTAGGTAGGGGCGCTCTCCCCTTTAAAATGTTTAAAATAGAGGAGAGATATATGGTTAGAGGTACTCCCGGGCTGATGCCTAATGAAACTCAGGGTTTTGAAGCTGCTCCTCCTGCTATTAATGGTGCTGGGATTCTCGGCATACCTGTCATATGGGGCCTGGCAGGCGCCCTCCAGACCGCTGGTCTCCTCGTTTAATACGAGCTTCTGGGACGTTCCGCCCGCCTTCCCGCCGCTGGATGCCGAGGTGGCCTACATAGGTGAGAATACAGTCGACGGCGTCCCGCTGGAGCAGTATAACATCACCTTCAACAGTCACTACTTCAACGGCTCGATCATCAACATACATGCGGTCGTAGTGAAGCCGTCAGCAGAGTCTCAGGGCCTGCCCGGCATCCTCGTGATGCACGGTACAGGAGGGTCATACAGTCAGATGCTGCCCTTCGGGCTCCAGGTGGCCTCGAAGGGCTACGCCGTGATGATGATGGACTCTCCGGGGTGCGGTCAGTCGACCGGTCCCGGCTCAAGCCCCGAGAACACGGTCAACTTCAGCGAGGGCCCATACAGCGCCTACTACTACCACAACGTCCTTGCTGCGTCAAGGGCGATAACAGTCCTCTCCTCTCTCCCCTACGTCAACGGGAGCGCCATCGCCGCCTCCGGCGCATCGATGGGGGGCGTCACCACGTTTATCCTGGCCGCGGTCGACGACCGCGTCCGGGCAGCCATCCCCGTGGTCGCCAGCGGATACTTTGACGAGATCGCACAGGAGGGCAGCCTGGCCAACTTTATCATCCCCCAGGGCGTAAAGGCGAGCGACCCCGAAGCCCTGGACCTGATCAGGTACTTCGACTGCCGCGCCTATGCCCAACAGCTCGAGGTCCCAACACTCATGTTGGTCGGTACGAATGACGAGTTCTTCTTCTTAGAGGCAGTGAACAAGACCTACTCGCTGATCCCGTCTGAGAAGGCGATCGCACTGGCTCCAAACCATGGACACTTTTCCGTCGCCGACGGCTGGATCAGTTCGGCTGTGGTGTGGCTCGATCAGAACCTGAAGGGGAGGGGTGAGTTGCCGACCCCGCCCACGCCGACGGCCGAGGTGATCAACTTCTATACGGGGCTGAGGGTCGTCACCGAGGGCGGGCAGCCCCTGCCGGCAAATACCACCGTCTTCTACAGGTACGGTCTCCCCGGCTCCCCCTGGGTCGAGTCTCCCGGCGGCTTTATCCCCCTTCTGCCGCTGCCGAACGATGTGCAGTACTTCATCGCGGTGAAGGAAGGGGGTTCGATCGCCTCCACATCACAGGTCTTCGACGCCCGTGCGCAGTCGTCGCTCTTTGCCGTGGCGCTGCTATTCATCATCGCCTTGGCCATCCTCCTCGCCTTCAACTGGAGGGACGACCTCCGGGAATTGATCAGCAGTGACCGCACCAGTTTTATACTCTTCGCCGGGTCGCTCCTCATCTGGCTGGTGGCGGCATACGCCACCTCCGCGCCTTGGATCGAGTTCGCCGGGAGGAGCTCCGTGAGCCTCCTAGAACTATGGGACCGCTACGCACTCCACCTTCCCTCCTTCTACCTCGTCTTTGCCGCCCTCTTGGCCGCCCTCGCAGGCTATGCCGTCCGGATGTGGGCGGGAGGAATTATCCTCGCCGCCGTAGCTCTCCCGGCCTACTACTACCTGGCAACCCTGCTCCCCCAGGCCATCGTGATCTCCTGGGGCGCGTATCTCCTGGGAGCATGCGTCGGGGTCTCACTTGTCGTACCTGCAGTCCTGAAGATAGTGAGGGGCTGAATTAGGCCTGAACCGTACCGTGCTTGCCAGGCCACGATCGAACCGCCGGCGGGCCCGCTCCTGAAGGCAGAGGTCCCGGCGGGCATGTCTTTCCTATCCTTTTTTTCCTCTCCTGTCCGTCCCTTCCTCACTTTGCCTGTCGTACCTTCCGGCCGGCCCCGCTTCAGAGGCTGCTCCTGTAGGAGACCCAGAGCCTCCCCCTCTTCACCACATGCCCCTCCTCCTCCAGATACCGCAGATATGCGATCACTTGACGTATCGGTATCATCCGCCTGATCGGACTGGACAGGTCCATGCCGCCGTAGAGGCTCTCCACGATCTCCTTCAGAGTCCTGCCCCCTGAGGCAGCCCTCATGACGCCCTCCAGCCTGTTCAAGAAATGCGTCTCCAGCGCCTCGACATCGGTCGGCTCGAGGGGCCTCCCGTGTCCGGCGTACAGCCTGCGGAAGACCTTCAGCCTCTGGAGTGAAGCAAACTCGTCCCTGAGGACCCTGACATTGGTCGACCGCTCAATCGCCGCGTCCCCGGCGAAGACCGTCTCCCCCGAGGCGTAACCCACGCTCCCTGCCGTGTGCCCTGGCAGGCCGATCGCCTTCAGGCTGCCCAGCTCCAGCTCCCTGAACGTCCTGAACTTCTCCGGTCTGGCGATGACCCTGGCCACCGTCAGGAGCTGGGCCAGACCGTCCCTCAGCGATCCCTCGTCGAACCCTCCTTCCAGTGCCAGCTCGAATGTGTCGCCGTACCACTCTGTGGTGTACCCGCTATAGTCCTCTAGGGCCCGCCTGTCCCACTCGTGAATGAAGATCTCTGACCCCGTCTCCCGTTGGATGTATGCTGCGAGGCCGGAGTGGTCTAGGTGGCCGTGGGTCAGGAGTATGGCGTCGGGGCCCCATGCCCCGCGCCTCTGCAACTCCTCTCGTATCCGGCTCCGGTTCGCTTCGCTGTCGATGCCAGTGTCTATCAAAATGTTCCGCCCCCCCTCCATGAATAGGTAGGCGTTGGTCTCCGGCCCCTTCCCCAGCTCCTTGGGGAACGGCAGAACGATAGGAAAGATCATTTACTTTAAATCCCTCCTTCCCCTTTACCTTCTCGGAAGGATATATATTGGCGTGTCCCTCCAACACAAACCCTAAATATAACTGTTAACGATATAATGCTAAGAAATATATGATGACCCGGGAGGGCGATGTCGGAGTGCTCTACGCTGTCCAGCAGAAGTTAGGCGAAGTAGACGGCAGGGTACTTGCCCTCCTCGCCTCCAGCTCCGACACCAGCTTCAGCTTCCAGGGGATTAAGAGGAGCCTCAAGCTCCATCAGGAAAAGCTCTCAAGGAGCCTTGGGCGGCTCACCGACGACGGGCTCGTAGTCAGGGGGGACGGCGGCTACTCTATAACCAGGAAGGGGGTCGAGGTCGTAGGCGGCCCGCTCAACCCGAGCTCCCTTGTGGTCATCGGGAACTCGTACCTCCCGAAGGAGATCGATATAGCCGACGCCTCCGCCGCACTGAAACGGCGCTGGTTCAGGGGTATGCGGTGGCTCGGCAGCTCCCCCAACCCGGACGGGATCGACCTCAAGTGGGTCACCGACGACGGCGAGATACAGGTGCAGGCCTCCTTCACGGATCGGTTCCTCGAGGTCTCACTGATATCCTTCCCTCCGCACGAGGAGGGCCGGGCGAGGGAGGTCGCGCTGAGGCTCTTCGTCAAGATAATCAATGTCATCTATGAAGTGAAGGGGCCGCAAGACAACTGATCGGGTGCCTGCTGCGTACCCCTCTGCAGAGCGGTGCCGGCCTGCCTCGGAGCACCTGCTGCCCCGCGCCCATGTGACTTGGTATGGCCGAACTTCGTCAATAAAGGTCTGCCCTGCCTTATCGGTCGTAGGTGAATACATTGACCACAATCATCGGCATTAAATGTGCTGACGGCGTCGTACTCGCCTCAGACAGGAGGGCGAGCAAGGGAGGGATGATCGGCTCGAAAGCCTGCAAGAAGATCTACCCGATCGATGATAACAAGGCTATCGCGATAGCCGGTCAGCTCTCGGACGCCAACTACCTGATCAACCTAGTGAAGGCCGAGGCAAAGCTGATGGAGTTCAGCAGGGGCTTCCCCCTCACCGTCAAGGAGATAGCCAAGCTGCTCTCGAACATGCTCTACACCGGCATGCGTAGCTACCTCCCGTACATAACCGAGATGCTCGTGGCGGGCATAGACCAGACCGGGCCAAACGTCTACGAGACGGACATAAGCGGGGCCGTCACGGACGAGAAATTCACCTCTTCCGGTTCGGGTTCCCCGATCGCCCTCGGTGTGCTCGAGTCCATGTACAAGGACGGCCTGGCGACCGACGAGGCAGCCGTAATCGCAGAGAAGGCTGTCAAGGCGGCAATGGAGAGGGACCCCGGATCAGGGAACGGAGTGATCGTCCTGACAATAACTCCTAAAGGTCTGAAATGGAACGAGATGGGGTGTGCACAGTAATGATTGGGACCAGAGACGGAACTTACGATCCAAGGTTCGGCATCCCGATGTACACGCCGGACGGCAGACTTCTGATGGTCGAGTATGCGTCCGAGGCGGTCAAGTACGGCTCGCCGGTCGTCGGAGTCCGAGGCAAGGACTTTGCGGTCATAGTGGCGCGCCAAAAGGACACTGACCCGCTTCTCGATCCCATCGACAAGATCCACCTGATCGACGAGAATATCGGGACAGCAGGAGCAGGCTTCACGGGGGACATCAACCTCCTCCTCGAGGCAGCGAGGGTGGAGGCCCAGAGGCACAGGGTGGTCTTCGAGGACCCTGTGGACGTCAAGACTATAGTCAACAGCCTGGGCAAACTGATGTACGAGTTCACGCGCTACGGCGGCATCCGGCCGCTGGGTGCGGCGATGCTCATAGTCGGCAGCGACAGATCCGGGAAGCAGCTCTACCAGCTCGACCCGCGGGGGCTCCTGCTGAGCGGCAAGGCGATGGCCATCGGCAAGAACTCCGAGAAGGCACTCGAGACTCTAAGGTCAGGATACAGGGACGACCTGACCCTCAGGGAGGCGATCGAGCTTGCAGTCAAGGCGCTCTCCAACGCCGACGACGGCGAGAGCACGGTAGAGGTCGGCATCGCGAAGGGATCGACGTTCACCAAGATGGGCCTCAATGAGGCCCTCTCCCTCGCCGCCTGACCGATCCACCCGATCGGCTCTGGAGGGCTCGCCCGGCCCGGGCCGGGCGCAGCGTGCGCCTCCCCAGCCCACCTCTTTTTCCTCTTCACCCTGTCTTCTCCTGGCGCCCTTCCGGCTATTCGAAAGTCTGCTAGCGGTGTCGTGATTGGCCGGGTACATGAAATGAAACAGAAAAATGGAGCAGAAAAAAGCGGAATGAGGAAGGATGGACTGTGGCGCGCCGTTCATGTTGCATGCAGCATACCACATGCAACATGCCGCATCTCACAAGCTGTGCCTTACACATCGCAGGCCTCGGGCTGCTCCTCCTCGATCTTGACCCAGTCGGGCGGCTTGATATTGTTCTTCTTCATATAATCCACGATGGCCGCCTTCAGCCCGTCCGCTGCCAGGTTCGAGCAGTGCATCTTCACAGGGGGTAGGCCCTCCAGTGCGTCCGCAACATCCTGCCTGGTGATCTTCAATGCCTCCTCAATGGTCTTCCCCTTCGCCAGCTCCGTTATCATGCTGCTGGTGGCGATCGCCGCACCGCATCCGAACGTCTTGAACTTGACATCCTCGAGCCTGTTGTCCTTCACCTTGATGTAAATCCACATCAGATCCCCGCATACCGGGTTGCCCACCTTACCGATGCCGTCGGCATCCTTTATCTCGCCTACGTTTCTCGGATTCCTGAAGTGATCCATGACCTTCTGGCTGTACACTCATCTCACCTCCGCCGGCGCGATCGGCGACATCTGCCTCAGGCCTGCTACTATGGCCGGGAGCTTGTCCGCGACGACGTCTGCATCCCTCGACTCATTTCCCCTCCCTAGGCTGAGCAGTAGGGATCCCTGCGCATCGACATGCGACAGCCCCATAGCCAGGAGGACGTGGGAGGGCTCCAACGTCTTTGAGGTGCATGCGGAGCCGCTCGAGGCATATATCCCCTCCATGTCCAGCGAGAGCACGAGCGACTCCCCCTCGATATAACTGAACCTGATGTTGACGTTGTTAGGCAGCCTCTTGACCGGATGTCCGTTGAGGAACGACTGCGGCACCTCCTTGAGGACCCTCTCTATTATCCTGTCTCGTATGGCGATCAACCTCCCAGCCTCGCACGCCATCTCCTCCTTGGCGATCTCGGCGGCCTTTCCCATGCCGACAGCGCCGGGCACGTTCTCCGTCCCGGATCTGAGCCCGTTCTCCTGCCCTCCCCCGAGGACCATCGGCTCCACCCTCGTCCCCCGCTTTACGTAGAGCGCGCCGATCCCGCAGGGGCCGTACATGTCCCACGAGGAGATGGTCATCAGGTCGACCCCTTCCCCGGCAACGTCTATCGGGATCTTGCCGGCGGCAGCGGTCGCATCCGAATGGAAGTACGCCTTCTTGCTGTGGGCTATCTCGGCCAGCTCCCTGATCGGCTGTATGGTCCCGACCTCGTTGTTGGCATACATCACCGTCACAAGGATCGTCTTGTCCGTCATCGCCTTCTTCAGGGTCTCCGGGTCTACCCTGCCCATGCTGTCGACGGGCAGATACGTCACCTCGAAGCCGTTCTTGGTGAGGTACTTCAGCGTGTTGATCACCGAGACGTGCTCGATCGAAGAGGCTATTATGTGGTTGCCCCTCTCGCGGTTCCTCATCGCTACCCCCTTCAGTGCCATATTGTTGGCCTCTGTGGCACCGGATGTGAAGACGATATCGGCGGGCCTCTCGGCATTGATCAACGACGCCACCTTGGCCCTCCCCTCCTCCAGCGCCGCCCTGGCCCTCGCGCCGAACGAGTGCGCGGATGAGGGGTTGCCGTATCTCTCAAAGTAGGGGAGCATCTCACGGACGACCCTCTCGTCTGTCGGCGCAGACGATGCGTAATCCATGTAGATCTGCCTAGTGACTGTCATAACGGAACCTCAGATATACTACTCCATCCGCATCTATAACCAGATCGTTTAAGGCTGCCGCCCCCGCTATCGTGAACCCCCTCATCACATCCCCGCTCGGAACGTCGAGGGGGGAGAGGCCCACATCTCAGGCATAGGGCCTGGCTTGACACCTGCCCTGAATGCCTGATCCGCCCCTGCAGGGGAGGGGCCCTCCTGACCTCCGCCTTCTCGGCCCTCCTGCTGACTATCATCTCACCCTCCTTATGACCACCTTGATCGTCCCGCCCTCGTTCCTAGACTCGAGGACCTCGTTTCCGGTTCTCCTGGCAAGCCTCTTCAGATCCTCCTCCGCGGCAGGATCGTCAGCTATGACAGTAAGGATCCCACCGATCGGCGTCCTGTCCAGCTCCTCCCTGGCGCGCAGGACGGGGATCGGGCAGTAGAACCCCCTCAGATCGAGCTCCATAAAGAACCCACAGGGATACTTGCATCAGCACCATCTTATATTTAATATTCAATATCTGCTGGAGTGCACCAGTAAACCTTTATCGCGGTCAGCCAAGATCAATACTGAGCGCCATGATCGACGTACACGCACACCTCACAGACGCCTCCTTCAGCGGCGACCTCCCGCGCGTCCTGGAGAGGGCGAGAGCCGCAGGCGTCCGCAAGATCGTCACCTCGATCACTGATCCGGGCGAGCTCGCCAAGGCATTGCAGGTGGTGGAGTCCAGTCCGGGGTACGTCTACCTCACAGTGGGCTTTGACCCTTCCAGCCTCTCGGCCGAGAAGTACTCCGAGTTCTCCGGTATCGTGTACCGGCACCGCGCCTCTCTTCTGGGGATTGGAGAGGTAGGCCTGGATCACTTCTATATAAGGGACCACTCAGAACGGGCGATCCAGGAAGGCTTTTTCCGCGCCTCGATCAGGCTGGCGAAGTCGTTGGACCTCCCCCTGGTGGTCCACTCCAGGAGCGCCGGCAGGCGGGCTCTAGAGGTGCTCCTCTCCGAGGGCGTGGAGAGGGTCCTGATGCACGCCTTCGACGGCAGGGCCAGCGACGCGCTCGCGGCGGCCAAGAGCGGCTACCTCTTCTCCATACCCGCGTCGGTGGTCTTCTCGGTCCAGAAGCAAAAGTTGGCAAAGGCGCTCCCCCTCGAATCGATCGCGCTGGAGACCGACTCACCGGTCCTCTCGCCGGTGCGCGGGGAGCGTAACGAACCCGCCAACGTCATGGAATCCGCCAGGGCGATATCGGGGATAAAGAAGCTTGCCCTCGAAGAGGTCATCGAGGCCACCACTGCAAATGCTAGGCGCCTCTTCCGCTTCTAAATCAGGGCCGTCTTTCCTGACCGGGCCGGAGGATCCGGTGGACCAAAAAAGGGCGGCCGCAACAACCGCGGCCCGGGCTTACCGGCTCAGCAGCTCCTGCTCAGGACTTCCGCTACATCCTCCAGCCCCATGCGGGCGAGCTTCTCCTTGGTCGGTATGCCCGTCCTCCTGTCCCAGCCCTTGAGGTCATAGAATTCATCGAGCAGCTTGTTGAGGGTGGCCTCGTCGGTATGCATGCCCTTGGACGGTCCTGCAGGGATGGGCTCCTCGAGGAACCTCTTGGGGAGGGTATCGTCCTTCCTCCTTATCCCTGTCCTGACGTTGAATGCCCTCTCCAAGTCTATCACCCTCTCCGCCACATCAACCAGCTCCGCGTAGGAGTAGTTCAGGCCCGTCACCGCGTTGATCATGTCCGCATACTTCGGCGTCAGGGTGAAGCCAAGCAGCCTCTCCATGAAGTGGCAGTTGACGAGGCAGTCGCCTATGGTCGTCATCTGCTGCGTCCCGATGACCCAAGCGGGCTTGCCCTCCAGGGCCTTCCTGTCCGAGGCACCCGCATACTCGCCGGTCGGCCTGGGGTCGTGGTGGCTCCCGCCTCTAGTGGCCGTGGCATATCCGAGGGACATGCCCCTCAGCGCCCGCGCAGAGTGCCCCGGGATCTCCAGCCCCTTCACCTGGATCGCAAAGCGTTCTGAGTCTCCCCCTATCACCCTGGCCGCCCTGAGCGAGCCTTCGGCTATCAGGTCGCCTATGCCTATGCGCTTGGCCGCCTTCTCTATATAGTTGACCACGATATCATCGTTCCCAAATTTGAACTCTATACCGTCGGTGTTCTCCTTGGTGATCAGCCCGCGCTGGTAGCACTCCATCAGGAACGAGATGGTGACTCCGTAGGTCACGGTATCGAGGCCCCACTCATCGCAGAGGCTGTCGGCCTTGATTATGGCCCCCATATCGTCGACCCCGCACATCGAACCTGTCGAGTAGATCGTCTCGTACTCGGGGCCTTCGGAGATGGCGCCCTTCCACTTGCCGCTCTTTGCCGTAAAGACCTTGCTACAGGCTATCGGACAGGCTGGGCACGAGGTATCCTTGGACCAGTACTCCTTCTTCAGAGTCTCACCCGAGATGCTCTCCCACCTGTCGAAGGTCTCGCTCTGGTGGTTCAGGGTCCCCATGCCCCCGAACATATTATTGATACTCGAGACGAGGGCGGGCGTCCCGTAGGTCGGTAGCCCGGTGACAAACGCCGGGACCTTCTTGGACTCTGCGCCGAACCAGTCCATCCACGCCTTGAACTTGTCGGGGTCGGCCACCTCTGTCGTGCCGGATCCCCTGACAGCGATCGCCTTCAGTTTTTTGGAGCCCATGACCGCCCCCATGCCCCCCCTCCCGGCCGCCCTGTAATCTGTTATGACGCAAGCGTACCTGGCCAGGTTCTCGCCGGCAGGGCCGATCGCCGAGACGTAGAGGTTCGGGTCCTTGACCTCGGCACGGATGGCTTCCTGCGTCTCGCCCGTAAGCTTGCCCCAGAGGCCCTCCGCAGACCTGAACTCGACCCTGTCGTCATCAATGAAGAGGTAAGTGGGCTTCTCAGCCCTGCCTATTATCAGCATACCATCATAACCTGCGAACTTCAGCTGGGCTCCGATGTAGCCCCCGCTGACGCTGTCAAAGTAGCCGTTCGTCAGGGGCGACTTTGAGGCCATGTAGTACTTCCCGGCGGTGGGTATGTTGATCCCCTGGAAGGGGCCAGTCATCATGGCCAGTACGTTTGAGGGATCGTAGGCGTCCATCCTCGGATCGACCATGTCGAAGATGTACCTCGCGGCAAAGCCGTTCCCTCCCAGGTACTTCCTGGCAAACTCGTCGCTGAACTCTATAGTTGAGACCTTCTTATTGGTAAGATTGATTCTCAGGATTTTTCCCTTGTAACCGGCGTATTTCATATCATGTTCCTCCCTGATGGGTTCTCCTCTCTCACTGCTTCTTCACCGGTAGCCAGGCTATGGCGAGCGCACCTTTCGGGCACCTCTTGATGCACTCCGGATCGCCGCCGCAGAGGTCACAGATTATGGGCATCTTGGTCTGGGGGTGTATCTTGATGCCGTGGAAAGGGCAGGCCTGGACGCATTTAGCGCAGCTGTCACAGAGCTTCGTATCGACCACGATGTTCCCCTTCTCATAGGAGAGGGCCTTCTTGGGGCAGGCCGCTATGCAGAAGAGCCTATCGCACCGGGTGCAGACGAACTGCCTTAACATGAGGGGGCCTTTCCTCACGATGATTATTCTCGAGAGCGAGTCACCATATTTGCCAAAGTGCTTCTCCGCGCAGGAGAGTTCGCAGATCTTGCAGAACGTGCACTTTTGGAAGTCATATTTTATTATTGGCTTTTTCTCCTCAACAGTGACAGCTGCCATTGTTCCCACTTCGGTACTACTACAAAATTGGCGTTACTTATCATTTTCGTTGGGTGTCCTGAACCACGTTTTGATCTGAAGCGGCTCCGGCGTCAACCGGAGAGAAATGTTCAGCACTGCTGCTTCATGGTAATTAGCGCCGGTCTTAGCCCTTCCTGTAGCTGATAGCAGACCTAACGCCGTTATTTGTGAAGAAAAATATATTTATAAATTAATTTATTGTGGATCTCCGTTACTATTTTCTAAATAATTATCGTTCAGATTTTACAGGAAGCATTATTAATTCGGATGAACTAGTTATCTACCAGTGATCGATCATGTCCGAACGATGGCACACCGATAAATGGTTTGTTAGCCCCTTCAACTTCAGCGGCGAGGTCACTGCCGGCACATCTCTCCCTAAATCGCTGACCATCCATGACGTCACCCTCCGGGATGGGGAGCAGCAGGCGGGCGTCTTCTTCACAAAGGAGGAGAAGCTGAGGGTAGCCAAGCTCTTGGATCGGGCTAAAGTAGATGAGATCGAGGTCGGGAGTCCGGGCATATACCCGCAGGACATGGAGGCGATAAGGGAGCTGGTGGCTGCATCGCTCGATGCCAAGCTCTTCGCATGGTGCAGGAACCAGAAGCGCGATATCGCCGCCGCCAAGGAGTGTAGCAGCTGGGGCGTCACAATCGAGCTCCCCGCGAGCTCAATAATGATCGACGAGATCTACTCCACAAACATGGACGAGATGGTGTCAACGGTCGCCGAGAACGTCGACTATGCAAAGTCTGAGGGATTGCAAGTCACCCTCCTCCTCGTCGACTCCACCCGGTCAGACCTCAGGACGCTGGAGCGCATCGTGAGGGAGATCTGCCGCCCGTGCGCCAACATCGCCCTCTCCGACACCTTCGGGGTCGCGATCCCGCAGGCAGTCGCCTACCTGGTGAGAAAGGCGAGGGGATGGACTGACAAGCCCATCTCGATCCACTGCCACAACGACTTTGGGCTCGCTACCGCCAATACGCTGGCAGCGGTAGCTGCTGGCGCCTCCTCAGCCCACGTCACCGTCAATACCTTGGGCGAGAGGGCCGGCAACACCTCCTTGGGGGAGGTGGCCCTGGGCGCAAAGCTGCTGATGGGGGTTGACGTGAACCTGAGGTTCAACGAGCTCTACAGGCTCTCCAAGACGGTCGGGGACCTCTCCGGTTTCAAGGTCCCGCCCAACAAGCCCATCGTCGGGTCGAACGTCTTCAACGTGGAATCCGCCCAGTCTGCACTCTGGTTCGCAAAGTCTGAGAAGGGGATATATGCCTTCCCGTTCTCTCGGGACCTCATAGGCCACCCTGAACTGAAGATGACCCTGAGCAAGAAGAGCGGGCCGCTCAACCTGAAGATGAAGATAACAGAGTTCGGTCTGAACATCGACGAGTCGAGATACCCCGAGATACTCGGCAAGATATACGAAAAGTCCGTCGAGAAGAACGGTCCTCTGACCGACGACGAGTTCCTCGGGATCCTTGAGGACCTGGGCCTCTACAGGTTCAAGCAAGAGGATCTGATGAGGGCCTAAACCGATATACCGAGAAGCTAGGGGGCACTCCGGTCCTGCCCCCTGCCTGGTCCCGCCTACTTTTTTCTATGCCCCGCCACCTTCACATTTATACCCCTGCGTTCCATTATCCTCTCGACAACCATGTATCTTGCCAGCGGAATACTCATCCCCAACACCCTGCCAGCCCTCTACTTGGAAGGGTGCAGGACCCTCGTCATCTCCGACCTCCACATCGGCCAGGAGTCGGTTCTCCGCCTCAAGGGGGTACACATCCCCGAGATCTCCTATCCGCGGATCAAGGAAGACATCTCCGCCCTCCTGGACAAGACCCGTGCGGAAGAGATCGTCCTCCTCGGCGACGTGAAACATGAGCTGGGGAGACCGTCCGCGCAGGAGTGGGTGGAGGTGAAGGACCTCCTCGGCTTCTTGGCGGATCAGCGCCTGGGCGTCCACATCGTGAGGGGGAACCACGACAACTATATCCTCTCAATACTCGGCAGGTTCAGCCTCCACCTTCACGATCCATGCATGCAGATCGGGGACGCCCTTCTCATCCACGGCGACAAGAAGGTTCTCGTCCCGTCAAGCGTGAAGACGATAATCATGGGGCACGAACACCCCGCGGTCTCCTCGAGAGATTCATCCGGCTCGAGGTACAAGTTCCGGGCGTTCCTCGTCGGCAAGTACGACGGCCGCGAGATTATCGTGATGCCCGCGTCCTCCCCGCTCGCGGCAGGCGTCGGTATCAATGAGGTGCCGCGGGAGAGCCTCCTCTCGCCGATCCTGAAGGAAGCCGACATCGATAGCTTCGAACCGATCGTCGTGGAGAGGGGGGTCGGAGTCTTTCGCTTCCCGCAGATCGGCCTCATGAGGTCCCCGGGTCCCCTTCCTGCCCGCGGCCTTTAGCCGTCTGTGTCCCGCGCGGCCGAACCCACGGAGAAAAATTAAAAGATGGCGCCGATGAGTCTAGATCATGGAACTTCTCGACAAGTTTCCGTTAGTTCTTACCCATGATGAGGTTCACAGCAGGCTCTGTTCGGGCAAAGAGGATCTCGGCGGCAGGTTCACCGACAGGGAGTTCTTCAAAAGGGGCGAGGCGCTCCTCCGCCCCAGGGCCGCCTTCGCCTACTCCTGCGTTACCGATCACCAGCGGGAGACGGTTACCCTCTCCGGCATCAGGTTCAACAGCAAGGTCCTCGCCAGGAATCTCAACAGGACTGACCGTGCCTTCCCATTCGTGATCACCATCGGGGGCGAACTCGAGAACGACGCCTCCATGGCCAGGGATGTCGTCCACCGGGTCTACCTCGAGACGATGGGCAACATGGCCCTCGGGCAATGCCTCAAGTACCTGGAGCGCCACATCGCCGTGAGGTACGAGCTCGGGCCCGTCTCCAGGTTCAGCCCCGGGCAGCTGGACTGGCCGATCGAGGAGCAGCGCTCTCTCTTCTCGCTGCTGGGAGACGTGGAGGGGAAGATCGGCGTAAGGCTGGACGAGAGATCCATGATGATCCCGCGGAAATCCGTCTCCGGTGTAATCTTCCCCACGACCGCGCCGTTCAACGCCTGCCGGCTCTGCCCGAAGGAGTGCGAATGGAGGGAGGCTCCCTACGATGAGTCCCTCCGCAGGAGCTATGGAATCTGAGGCGCCCCTCAATACCTACAGCTGGCCGGCTTCCTGCGCTGGAGGTACTCATAAGCCGAGAGGGCAGCGGTCGCACCCGCCCCTGCAGCGATAACCGCCTGCCCCCAGGGGAGATCCGTGACGTCCCCCGCCGCAAAGATGCCCTCGCAGCTGGTCCTCCCCTCCTTGTCCGTCACCACCTGCCCGTGCGAGTTCGTGGTGAAGAGGTGCTTGGCATAGTCGAGCTTGACGTCCCTCCCGATCTCGATAAAGACCATCTCCACCTTCAGATCGGTGACCTCGCCCGTCTTGGCGTCCTTCAGCCGCAGCCCCTCCACCTTCTTCTCCCCCGTTATCTCGGTTACGGTGGTTCCAAGCCGCATCTCGACGTTCTTGAGGCAGCCCACCTCGTCGACCAGCACACCGTCCCCCCTGAACTGATCCCTCCTGTGGATCACGTATACCTTAGATGCGAGCTTGGATAGGAAGACTGCACCCTGGAGCGCGGCATTACCTCCTCCGATCAGTGCCACCGTCCTGCCCTTGGCGAAGGGGCCATCACACGTGGCGCATACGCTGACCCCCCTCCCCAGGAGCCTCTCCTCACCCGGGACGCCGAGCTTCCTGTGGACGCTCCCTCCCGTGACTATCACCGCCCTCCCCTCGAAGTCTCCCGCACTGCTGCTGACCCTGAAGCCGCACCCGTCCGCTTTGTCTATGCGGGTGACCTCACCGATCACAATATCCGCACCGAACCTCTTGGCCTGCTCCCCCATAGTCTCCGCAAGCCCCATCCCGATGTAACCGGTATACCCCGGGAAGTTCTCGATATACGCCGTCAGCAGGAGCTGCCCCCCTATGTCCTGAGTCAGGACGAGGGTCTTCAGGAGCTTCCTTCCCGCGTAGATCGCAGCTGTGAGGCCGGCGGGTCCTCCCCCTACCACTATGACATCGTAGATCGGACTCATCGATCGGTCACCAAGACATGGCGATTTTATCAACCCTGTGTAAACTTTGAGTAAAAAGTATATCGTATATGCATGCCCTGCCGGCCGACCGCGCCCCCACACTCTTTATAGATGCGATGCGACAGATTACCACCGGCTTTGGGGGCAGTACTATGGGAAACGGAATCAGGCTCCTTGTCTTCGACGTCGATGGGACACTCACAGGTCCCGGGGAGCCGGTCAGGAGAGGCGTAGCCGAGAAGCTCCGGGGCCTGGAAGCGTGCGGCTTTAGGATTGCGCTCGCCTCGGGGAAGAACGCCTCCTACCTCTTCGGAATAAGCAGGGGCATGGGCCTGAAGAGGCCCCTGATAATCGGGGAGAACGGCTGTGTCATATTCGATCCGGTCGAGAAGAAGGATTTCTGGATGGGAGAGAGATCCCCCGAGATCTCCCTCATCGAGGGCAAGATCAGGGCCCGCTTCGGCGACTCTGTCTGGATCCAGCCTAACGCGGTCGCCCTTACTGTCTTCTCCAGGATCAGGGGCATGATGCCCGAGATAATCGCCTTCTCAAGGGGGGCGATAGCACCTTACAGGGAGAGGGTCGTAGTCTTCGAACACCCCGACGCTCTGGACGTCCTCCCCTGCGGGGTCGACAAGGGGCAGGCTCTGACGGAGGTTAGGCGGCAGTACGGTTTTACAAAGGATGAGACCGCCGCTGCGGGCGACGCGGTGAACGACATACCCATGTTCAAGGAGGCCGCCCTCCAACTCATTATCGGCGAGAGGATCTCCTATCCCGGCGCACTCCGCTTTAGCACGGTTGAGGAGGCGCTCGACTATATCGACTGCCATCTGCGGCAGGGGTGAGCCGATGCGCATCTGCGGACCGCCTCCTCCGAACTCCGGTCTCCGGCCGCTGACTGCCCGATGTGTTTTTTTGATTTAAGCATTGCAATATATGAGCAAGGCTCCGCACCGCGTTTTATTTATGAGCGCTCCCGCCTTTCTTGTAGCTGCATCAAATTTGCAGGAATAGCGAGATGGTCTGCTATAATCAAATCCGGATAAGACAAGTTATAACTCAAAGCGTGCATATACTACTCTGCCGCAACCGAGAACGCAAGAGCCTGTAACGATGCGTACGGCAACCTTGGTGTGCCTCTCCCCTAACCGGGAAGGCACCAGCGAGGCTTCCGCATGCACAACGGACAGGATGCGCAACGGGTTGGACCAGGACGCCTGGATAGAATCGGGCGCCACGACCGCGGAAAGTTGCCGCATGGGAAAGCCGGAAGGGGAATGCCCTGCCATGGGGGACAATCTAGTTCCGGC
>Ga0067045_1002619_pt1 | contig 63424 bp, 55 predicted proteins | sample TerdegcTABiofilm_FD_59184 | JGI IMG/M metagenome (GOLD analysis project Ga0067045, IMG submission 59184) | Combined Assembly of (Gp0054472, Gp0054536) Wastewater bioreactor microbial communities from Singapore -Terephthalate degrading...
TGATTTGGGAAAATAGCGTTAACTTTACCATGGGAGTTGGTTTTTTGGTTAATGTAAAACTATTCCTTAACGGGGATATTTCCAACTCCCTTTTTTTTAACTACAAAATTTTATTTTGGACGGATGTGTTAAGATTTGCAATTTTCTGAAAAATGCTGACAGGTTTCACGGTGCATGGCCCCATTGGATGAACGGAACTACAGGTAAGGTTATCCCTTTCAGTACCTACGACAACGGAGGAGACCTGGTTGAAACGGCTTTTCTGGTGCAGGGTTTGCTTACTGCACGTGGTTTCTTCGATGGAGATGGAACCGAAGCCGAATTGCGTAATTTGATCACCGAACTCTGGGAATCGGTCGAGTGGGATTGGTATAGCCGCGGAGGCAGTGTATTGTATTGGCATTGGTCCCCGAATTACCAATGGCAGATAAATATGCAAATCCGAGGGTTTAATGAAACCATGATTGTTTATCTGCTGGCCATTGCTTCACCCACCCACCCGGTGCCTGCCTCACTCTACCATTCGGGTTGGGCGGGAGCATCTTATTACCTGAACGGAAAGACCTTTTATGGTTACAAAATTGACGTAGGCTGGGATTATGGTGGCCCATTATTTTTTACACACTACTCCTACCTCGGTTTCGATCCCCGGAATAAAAAAGACAAGTACACCAATTATTTCATCAATAACCGCAATATTTCATTGATTCACCACGCTTATTGCGTAGCTAATCCCAGAAACCATGCGGGGTATGGTGATGATTGCTGGGGTTTGACTGCAAGCGACGATCCTGACGGATACGCCGTGCATGAGCCGACAGCTTCCCGCGACAATGGAACCATCAGTCCTACAGCAGCTCTATCTTCTTTTCCTTATACACCTGAAGAATCCATGAAGGCACTCCGGCATTTTTACCGCAATTTACCTCGACTGTGGGGAAAGTATGGTTTCTATGATGCCTTTAATGAAAGCCGCAATTGGTGGGCAACATCTTACCTCGCTATTGATCAGGGGCCTATCGTGTGTATGATTGAGAATTATCGCTCCGGACTGTTATGGGAAAAATTTATGTCAAATCCAGAGATTAACCCGGCATTGGAGGCCATAGGCTTTGTTTCTGATCCCCAGGGTATTGAGATTGTAAATGTAGGTAATATTCAAGTTAACGCATATCCTAACCCGGCTTGCGATAAACTATATCTTTCCCTTAACGCAAATCAATCGGTGGAGAGCAGGATAGAAATAATTGATGTTTTAGGACGGACTGTTTGGCAGGCTGCAGCTAGATTATTAAAAGGCCATAATATCTTGGAAGTTGATTTACACAAGTTTGATAAAGGTGTATATGAAGTGAAAATTATTGAAGGCAAGGAAACAGGCAATATTAAATTTCTAAAATTGTAGTTGATAAAAAAATTAAAGCGAAATGAAGAAAAGTTAAAATTTTCATTATATTTGCAAGCACTAACCATGTTTAACCTAAATTCTATCATTATGAAAAAACTTTTACTCTCATTATTCTTTGTATCTGCAATGCTCAATTTAATTGCAGATCCTATTCAGGTTACTTTTAATGTAAACATGACTCCCGCTGGTCTCGCTGGTGAGCAGGTATGGATCTCCGGTAATTTTGGTGGCGACTGGGGCTCATGGAACGAACCCGGCACTAATCCCAATTGCGAATTGACTGACCCCGATGGCGATGGATATTTCAGCATCACCATGCTGCTTGAACCAGGCGATTATCAGTTCAAATTCTTCAAAGGCAACGGATGGGATGGCGGTGAATGGCCCGGGGATCCCAACCGCGTAGTTACTATTTCTGCTACATGGGATCACTATTACACCTGGGGACAAAAGATTCAGGATCCTCAAGTGCTTGCCGATTTTGAAGATGGCACATGGGGATTATTGACTCCCCATGTTATGGGTTGTGGAGATTACGATAACGTTGAACTGCATCCAATTGAAGAAACTTTTACAATCGTTGACAACCCCGCCCCCGATGCTATGAACTCCAGTGCAAAAGTTTTGAAATTTAAACGCTGGGGAACTGCAGTAAGTGGAATGGCTTGGGGTGGATTCTGGGCTAATCTGATGCCTTATGCTGATGTGCAGATTAACAAATACGTTCATGTTAAACTCCTGAAACCAGAAATTTCTCCCGTTAAATTCAAACTAGAAAATGGTCCTTCAGGCACCCTTGAAATTGCAAGTGTAAATGCCCAGCAACTCACGGGTCAGTGGGAGGAATTCGTTTTCGATTACTCCGAAAAGGTTAGCCAATTTAAGATTGCAGTGTTAATGCCTGATTTCCCCGAAACCTTCTCTCGGGTAGATCCCATAGATATCTACATCGATGACATTGTCATTAACACCAATCCTAACACTGCAAATGGCATCATCAACAACAACAAGGTATTTATGATGTATCCCAATCCTGTTAAGGATAAGCTTTACATCGAGAACTTTGGCCGTATTGATCGCGTAGCCGTTTACAATCTCGCCGGCCAAATGGTTAAGTTGATTGAGCCGCGTACCTCTTCGAAGATTGCTATTGACTTCACTGATCTCAATACCGGTCTATACCTGGTTAATGTTTTGAACAGCGAAGGCAAATCACTTACACACAAAGTTCAGAAGTAATTTATTAACACCTAGGAATGCTGCCCGGTCAGACAAAAGCGGCCGGGCAGCTTTTTTATGGAGAAACTGTAAAAATTAGAGGTTATGAGAAAATTTCTTTTAGTTCAGCTAATTATACTATGGGGATGTGCCGTGTTTGCGCAAAAGCCTTCTGCAGGTATGCAGGTGGCAGTCGACGGAAAGGCTGTTTTTGTAAAAAAAGCATTTGCTTATCCCTATTTATTGTTTCTGCCTAAAAATTACGATCATACCACTACAGAGGGATTTCCCGTTTTACTGTTTTTGCATGGGAGCGGTGAGAGGGGTACGGATATTAGCCTGGTAAAGAAAAATGGAACCCCGGGCTTCGTGGAAAACAGGGATGATTTTCCTTTCATCTTGGTTACACCCCAATGCCCTTCGGGTGAGGTGTGGGACAACGAACGCCTGATGGCTGTTTTGGATGAAGTTATCGGAAAATACAATGTTGATACTAATCGGGTATACTGCACCGGTTTAAGTATGGGAGGATTCGGAACTTTTGCCCTTGCAGCAGCTTATCCATGGAGATTTGCAGCTATTGCTCCCGTGTGTGGAGGCGGTTTTGCACTGACGGCCGAGAAACTTAAAAATATTCCTGTCTGGGCTTTTCACGGTGATGCCGACCCTATTGTTCCTCCGGCTGAGTCGGAAAGCATGGTGAGTGCAATAAATTTCTTTGGGGGAAATGCAAAGCTTACGCTTTATCCCGGAGTAGGCCACAATGCATGGGATAACGCATACAGCGACCCGGAGCTTTACCGTTGGTTACTGATGCATATGAAATGATTAATACTAACCCAATTTATAGATTATGAGAAAGTTGTATGTTGTAATTTTGTTCCTGGTCTCTATATTAGGAACTTTTGGCTGTAAAGGCCCCAAACACGGGGATACCGATGCTGCAATTGAACGCAGGGTGGATTCGGTTTTGAAACTAATGACCCTTGAGGAAAAAATCGGCCAGTTGACGTTGTTTACCAGCGATTACGATGTTACCGGGCCGACTATGCGCGAAAATTATAAAGAAGACATTAAAGCCGGAAAGGTAGGTGCTATTTTCAATGCTTATGGTGTGGATTATGTGCGTGAGCTTCAGAGAATGGCTGTGGAGGAAACACGTTTGGGAATACCCTTGATTTTCGGCTACGACGTAATTCATGGCCATCGAACAATTTTCCCGATATCGCTGGGTGAATCGGCAAGCTGGGATACGGCTATGGTAAGAAAAGCGGCGCGAATTGCGGCAATTGAGGCGACAGCCGAAGGCCTTCAATGGACCTTTGCTCCTATGGTAGATATAGCCCGCGATCCGCGATGGGGTAGAATATCGGAAGGCGCCGGTGAAGATGTTTTTTTAGGACAATGCATGGCAGTAGCTCGTGTAAAAGGATTTCAGGGCAGTCGCCTGGATGACCCCAGAACGATGGTTGCTTGTGCCAAGCATTATGCTGCCTATGGAGGAGCTCAGGCCGGACGAGACTATCATACTGTAGATATCTCTGAAAGAACCCTGCGCGAAGTTTATCTTCCGCCTTTCAAAGCAGCTGTGGATGCAGGCGTAGGTACCTTCATGACTTCTTTCAATGAGATAGCCGGAGTGCCCTCTACCGGTAACCGCTATTTACTCACCGATATTCTTCGCAAAGAATGGGGTTTTCAGGGATTTGTTGTAACTGATTATACTTCTATCAATGAAATGGTAGCTCATGGATTTGCCAAGGATGAAAAAGAGGCAGGTGAGCTTGCCATCAATGCGGGAGTGGACATGGATATGCAGGGCGCTGTTTATTATAACTACCTTAAAAAATCGATAGAAGAAGGTAAAGTAAGCATGGCCACCGTGGATGAAGCCGTTAGGCGAGTCCTAAGAATGAAATTTAAACTTGGCTTGTTCGATAACCCTTATTTATACTGCAATAAACAGCGTGAACAGAACGAGATTATGACTACGGAGCATCTTGCGTTTGCACGCGACATGGCTCGTAAGTCGATTGTTCTGTTAAAAAATGAAGCCCAAATTCTCCCACTTTCAAAAGAGATCAAATCACTGGCTGTTATAGGGCCATTGGCAGATAACCGGCGTGAGTTGATTGGTTCGTGGTCGGCTGCAGGAGATTGGTCAAAGGCCGTTACGATTTTGGAGGGTATCTATGGAGCAGTTTCCCCGGCAACTAAAATCCTTTACGCCCGGGGCTGCAACATTAATGATGATACAGTGTCGTTTATTTCAGATGCAGTGAATAAGGCACGCCAGGCCGAAGTGGTGATTTTGGTAGTAGGAGAGGCGCATTGGATGAGCGGGGAGGCTGCCTGCCGTAGTGAACTTGGTCTCCCCGGAGTTCAGCAGCAACTGGCCGATGCTGTGATAGCAACCGGGAAACCTGTAGTTACGGTTTTGTTGAGTGGACGTCCGCTTACTATTCCGCAATTAGCTCAAAAGACTCGTGCTTTGCTGGCTGCCTGGTTTCCGGGCACCATGGCGGGTCATGCTGTGGCCGACGTACTTTTTGGCGAATATAATCCTTCAGCCAAACTGCCCGTGACATTTCCGCGTAGCGTAGGCCAGATTCCTATTTATTACAACATGAAAAATACGGGCCGGCCGATGGATCCCAACAATAAGTACACCTCTAAATATCTCGACGTTCCTAACGATCCTCTTTTTCCCTTTGGCTATGGTCTTAGTTATACAACTTTCGAGTATTCCGACCTTCAGCTTAGTGCTGAGAAAATTAAGGCATCTGATACGCTGTATGTGAAAGTCAAAGTAAAAAATACAGGGAAATACAGTGGTGAAGAAACGGTTCAATTGTATGTCCGCGACCTGGTGGGCAGTGTGACTCGTCCGGTTAAAGAATTGAAGGGTTTCTACAAAGTATTTCTGCAACCCGGAGAAGAAAAGCAAGTGACCTTTAAGTTAACAGCCAATGATCTGGCGTTTTATGATATCCATATGAAATTTACCTCAGAACCCGGCGATTTTATCGTCTTTGTTGGTGGCGATTCTCAACATTGCCTCCAAAAGGGTTTTGTTTTGGAATAAATAGGGGCTAGTAAACAAGACAGCCGCAACCCAAGATTGCGGCTGTCTTTTATTTATGTGAATTTAATCTTACCACCCGCTGGCAAGCACGTCCACAATGTGAATGGTTTTTAAGGGAATCTGGTGCTTGTCGATATAACCTTGCAAATGCATCAGGCAAGAACTATCAGTACTGACAATATATTCAGCACCCGTAGTCAATGCGTTTTCGATTTTTTGTTCAGCCATGGCTGTTGAGATGGGTTCGAATTTCACTGAGAATGTGCCTCCGAAACCACAGCAAACGTCGGCCTGGGGCAAGGGAATGTATTCGATACCCCGTACATTGTTAAGCAAATGTATGGGCTCGTTTTTTAGGCCATATTCTCGCAGGCTGGCACATGATGAATGATAAGTCACCTTGTGCGGGAAGCTTGCTCCTAAATCACTGACATGAAGTACATTCACCAAAAAGTCGGTGAATTCGTATATGTTTTTCTTAACCTGCTTGTATTCGTTATGCTGGGCAGAATTATGAAAAAGAATGTGGTAATAATTTTTAATGAAACCTGCGCAAGAGGCTGAAGGGGTAATTATCGGCCGGTCTTCCGGAAAATCGTTTAAGAATTTTGAAGCTACCTTTCGTGCCTCATCCCAAAAACCACTGTTAAAAGCCATTTGACCGCAACAGGTTTGTCTGGGGTTGTAATTAACGGCAATATCCAATCTTTCAAGGATTTTTATCAGGTTGTGCGCCGTTTCAGGATAAAACTGGTCGATAAAGCAGGGAATGAAGATATCTACAATCATTGGATGGTTCTATGTGTTGCGCAAAGGTACTGGTTTTGATTAAAATGCCGGAATTTCATTATAAAAAGATGTTCTTATGCCCCTGTCGGCTAAGTGTTTCCAAAAATCGGGGTAAGATTTGGATACCACTCCGGGATTTTCAATACATATCTTTCCGGTGAGCAATACCAGCGGAGCAAACGCCATGGCAATGCGATGATCGTTATATGTTTTAATCACTTGGGAAATCTTGCTGATACTTTTTCCTTCTATCTGTAGAGTATGATTACCAATGGGATTTACATCTAATTTTAAGCTTCTTAATTCGTCAATGAGTACCTGAAAACGGTCAGATTCTTTGAGCGCCAGATTATGCAAACCACTAAATGTGCCTTTGCATCCTGATGCGGCTGCAGCGGTTATCAGTGAAAGTGCCAGGTCTGGCGTTTGTGTAAAGTCGAATTTTATTTCTGCCGGTAAGCTGCACTTTGGAGTACTTTCGATTTTTAAACCTTCTTGTGTGAATGTTGAATTAAAACCTTCGATTTTAAAGAATTGAAGGATTTTACTGTCGCCCTGGAGCGATTGAGGGTTTAATCCATTGAGAACAATCGAAGCAGGGGCCGCCCATAGAGAGAAAACAAACCAGGGAGCCGCAGCACTCCAATCGGCTTCAACTTTTACAATTGAGGGAAAAATATACTTCCCTGGGTAAACCGTCCATGCTTTGGGTTTACTGGAAATTTCTACTCCGCCCTGCCGCATCAACTCCAGGGTCATTTCGATATAAGGCAGCGATACGGGTTCACCCTCAGCAACTAAAGTAAGGCCGTCAGGCAGTAGAGGAGCAATCATTAGTAATGCCGAGAAAAATTGACTACTGAAGCCGGCCGGCACTTTGAGAGAAGCAGAATGTAACTTACCTCCCTGAAACTCAATGGGTAAAAATCCTTCTTTGTTGAGGTAATTCATTTGAGCCCCAAGCTTTTTTAATGCCTCCACCAGCGGGGCCATGGGGCGTTCCTGCAGACGAGGCGCACCTGTTAGTATATGCTTTTGCCCGAGCCAAGCCAGGTATGCTGTTAAAAAACGGGCTGCGGTACCTGCTTCTCCGACGTCGATTACCAGTTTCCCATGCCTTATGTCTTGGAGGGCTTGTTTCATGATGCATGTGTCAGCTGCGCTGGAGAGGTTCTCTATCCGAAAATCATTTTCAGCAAGTATCTGCATCATCAAAAGGCGGTTGCTGATGCTTTTTGAACCGGGCAGAGCTATACTACCACCTCGGATGGAGCCCATGTGTTCGAGTAGTAAATATTTCATTGATGCTGAATTACTGAAAGGGTTTCTTGTAAGGCAAGACGAAGCTTGTTTTCTCCAATACTGACGCCTGTAAGGGCTTTCCCGGGTTTTACCAACAAACTGAAATGTATAGCTGCAGCCCGGTTTTTTTTATCGTATCGCATATATTGAAGCAAATTTTCAATGTCAGCCTTAGAAGGAATCGGAGGTTTTAAAAATTTGCTAAATACTTTTGTAGCTAAATGAGCAAAAGATTCATCAAGTCCGGCATGCGAAACCGAAAGGCGCAACTCAGCCAGCATACCCAAAGCGATGGCCTCCCCATGCAACAGTGGGCCTTCAGGGTGTCGGAGTGACCAAGCCTCAACTGCATGCCCGACGGTATGCCCGAGGTTTAATACCTGGCGGAGACCCTTGTCGTTGGGGTCTTGTCTCACAATTCGCAATTTAAATCGGGCAGCTTCATAAATTATCTCGGGGTTCTCAATTAGTTGCTCAGGAGCAAGTTTTGAGGCTTTATTCCATGCTTGTTTCCCTGCAAGAAGCGCCTGCTTAAGTACTTCTACGTACCCTGCATGCAATTCACGCTGGGGAAGCGTCTTTAAAAGTCCGGGGAATACAATGGTATGTTGCGGAAACCAGAATGTCCCGATGAGATTTTTGATACCTGAGAAATCAACAGCTGTTTTACCCCCATGCGCAGCATCGGCCATTGCCAGCAATGTGGTAGGTAAATTAATATAGGGAATTCCTCTTTGATAAAGAGCAGCTGCAAGTCCTCCTATGTCGCTAACCGTGCCACCACCAAGGTTGACAAGAAGGTCGCTTTTTTGGAAGCCTTGCGAGGCTAACTCTTCAAGTATTCCCAATAATGTTCCTGTTTGTTTGTAGATTTCGCCGGGTGGAATGATATGTATATGACAAGGTCTATCAGAAAGGGCTGAAGCAATTAAAGGAAAACATTCGCGCCAGGTGTTCGAATCGCATAACACAAAAAAACGTCCATAGGAAAAGCTCCTTAATAAAAGTTCCAGTTCTTTATTAGTGGATGCGACAATCAGAGAGCTTTTATTTGTCATAGATTGGGGTTTCATTACAAAATTACATAAACCTTGACCATGAAACATTCAAGGATTTAGATATGCAAAAAGGCTTAATTTTGCAAAGAGAAATCAAAGACATGAAACAAGAAGGAGAAAACAAGTTGTCGAAATCGAAAATCGATTGGATCATTCGGCTGGTAGGTGCCATCATTGGAATAGCCGGGGGATATTTATACTACATTAAAGTGGGTTGTAATTCAGGGAGTTGTCCTATCACCAGCAATCCATGGATGAGTATGCTTTGGGGAGGGCTGATGGGCTATCTTATAGCCGACCTGATACCGGCACGCAAGAAAAAAGAACATTAAAACTGTTTTCTAATTTTTTGAGGTAAAGAATTCACAACAAGGCTGAAGCTGTGATCGATAAGCTCTTTAATCATTATGTCGGTTAATGAACCATCGATTTCTAGTCTGATCCAATGCTTTTTGTTGAAATGCCAGGCAGGTAAAATGGCCGGATAATGCTCGCGCAGAAACAGCGCTTTTTCAGGATCACATTTCAGGGTAATCGCAAAAGGTTCGTTGAGGTCGGTAACTGCAAACATTTTTCCTGCAACTTTAAAAACAAGAGTAGTTTCATCAAACGGAAAACTCTCGTTTACAAAGGGTTTGCTTAGGCAATAGCTTCGAAAATCTTCGATGTTCATGTTTAACTTTTTTTAACAATGATATGCAGTCGGTGTAAATATCACACTGTCAAAGAATAATGTTTAAAATGCTATCATTAGCGTCAAGAAGGGGCGTTGACAAGGGAAAATTTTGGGTTAACTTTGCCGTCCTTTGGCAAAAATAGTTGAAAATAGCCTCACACACTAACCAAAACAACTGGTATGACACTAAGTCAAAAGATTGCCGACCTCAAGCGTCGAATGCGTGAAGCATCGCAGGGAGGTGGGCAAAAGGCCATTGAAAGTCAGAAAGCAAAAGGTAAACTTACAGCAAGGGAACGAATTCTTTCCCTGCTCGACCCCAAATCTTTCCATGAATACGATTTATTTGTAGCTCACGCCGGTAAGGATTTCGATATGGATAAGAAATTTCTGCCTGGCGATGGAGTAATCACGGGTACGGGAACCATCAATGGTTATCCGGTATGTATATATGCGCAAGACTTCACGGTTGCTGGCGGATCTCTCGGTTACGCTCATGCAAAGAAAATAACCAAGATCATGGATCACGCCATGAAACTGAAAGTACCGATTATAGGGATTAACGACTCGGGAGGTGCGCGTATTCAGGAGGGCGTAAATGCCCTGGCGGGTTATGGCGACATTTTCTTCCGTAACACCATGGCTTCCGGAGTTATTCCTCAAATTTCGGTTATTCTCGGTCCATGTGCCGGTGGTGCTGTTTATTCACCTGCCCTGACCGACTTTGTTTTTGTGGTAGACAAAATTAGCCAGATGTTCATTACCGGTCCTGAAGTAATAAAAACGGTACTTGGAGAAGAGATTTCAAAGGAGGATCTGGGAGGAGCCAAGGTGCAGGCGCAGATAACTGGTAATGCACATTTCTACGCCCGCAGCGAAGAGGAATGTTTCGAGCAGATAAAGCAACTTATGAGCTTTATCCCTTGGAACAACGAAAACAAAGCCAAACCTTTTCCCAAGAAACCCCCCAAGCGTCAATACAAGGTTGACGAAATTATTCCCGTAGATCCTACTGAGCCTTACGATGTTAGAAACATTATCAAAGGGATTGTTGACGATTCTGAATTTCTTGAAGTTCAGGAGTTGTTTGCTCCCAACATCGTTATAGGTTTCGCCCGTATTTCAGGCCAAAGCGTAGGTATTGTAGCCAACCAGCCCATGGTATTGGCAGGGGTGCTCGATGTGGACAGCTCGGACAAAGCAGCCCGGTTCATACGTTTTTGCGATGCTTTCAACATTCCTCTGGTAACCCTGGTTGACTTGCCTGGTTATTTGCCCGGTATAGATCAGGAACATGCCGGTGTAATTCGCCATGGTGCTAAAGTACTTTATGCTTATAGCGAAGCAACTGTGCCCAAAATAACTGTAATCTTGCGCAAAGCATATGGCGGTGGCTATATTGCCATGTGCTCACACCATTTGAAAGCCGACTTTGTGTTTGCCTGGCCTACGGCTGAAATTGCAGTAATGGGCCCGGAGGGAGCTGCCAACATTATTTTCCGCAAAGAAATCATGGAGGCTGATAACCCCGAAGAAATGCGAAAAAAGAAAATTGAAGAATATAAGGAAAAATTCGCCAATCCTTATGTTGCTGCTGCTTACGGCTATGTTGATGCGGTGATTGAACCCGCTGAAACCAGGCATTTTGTAAGCCATGCAATAGAAATTTCGATGAATAAATCGGAGGCTTTGCCCAAAAAGAAACACGGTATTCCTCCGTTTTAAAATAATTCTATAAACCAAATCCATTTCCTTATGGAAGAAAACAATACCCAAAACATTGTTGAACCTCAACAAACTCTTGTGGAAGAGTTGATTGAGGTAATGGTTGACGGGTCTACCTTCAAAACCACCTTAAGCGAAAAATACAAACGCAGAAAGCCATACTCGATGGGTAATCCCAACCAATTGACGGCTTTCATCCCCGGAAACATTGCCGAAGTGTTTGTAAAAGACCGCCAGAAGGTAGTGGCTGGACAGAAATTACTAATTCTGGTAGCCATGAAAATGAACAATCAGATCCTCGCTCCATGCGATGGCACAGTAAAAAAAGTCTACGTAAAGAAAGGAGACATTGTTAAAAAGGATCAACTTCTGATAGAGATAAAGCCACTGAATAACAACAAAGGCGAATAAAACATAACCCGGGTCATCGACCCGGGTTTTTTTTGGGTATAGGTTTGAAAATTTTATTGCTTTCGTTGATAAAAGTGAGTATATCTTCTCTGCCAGCTCTGGTAACGCCAGATGTGATGATATAATGTGGCAGTTCTTCCCAATAATCTTTGAGGCTGTCAAAGAAAGTCTCTATGGTTCTCTGAAGGGCAACAGATCCCAATTTCTCCGTTTTTGTGAAGAGGATAGTAAACGGAAATCCGTTTTCGCCAAGCGAATTGATAAATTCAATATCTATTTTTTGCGGGGGAATGCGTGAATCGATGAGTACAAAGGTGTTGAGAAGGTTGGGTCTGTTGAGTAAGTAATCATTGATCATTTGATGCAGCTCTTCACGCGCAACCTTCGATATCCTGGCATAACCGTATCCCGGAAGGTCGGCCAGGTACCATGAGTTATCAATCAGGTAGTGATTGATAGTAATGGTTTTCCCCGGAGTTGCAGAGGTCTTAGCAAGGCCTTTGCGCCCCGTAAGCATGTTAATAAGTGTGGATTTTCCGACATTCGATCTGCCTGCAAATGCATATTCGGGATGCACCGGCGGCGGGCATTGCCGGGCCTGGGTGCTGCTTTTTAAAAACTTGGCCTCACGAATCGTTATCATGCGATCTCCCTTTGATTCTCAACTTAAGTTTTGGCAATTTGAACTTTGGAACATAAGTGGCCAAATGGCGTTGTTTTTTCTTTTCATATACATCGCGTATGGTAATCAATATTCCTGATTCTTCCACTTCTCCAAATTCATGATTCATGGCCGTCCCGAAAAAACGCATGGTGGGTGATAAATTCATGTAAGCATTAACCAGGGGTGGAATATTTTCCCCATAATTTCTGATAGCCTGATTGAGGATTTTATAGTTTTCCTCATAAGAATTTCCTTTAAAAAGGGCTTCATGATTACAATTCTCGCATTTTACTTCTAATTCGGGGTGCGGCCATACGAGTTGCTCATTATCCGGGAAAAAGTTTTTGAGGAAATAGAGCAGGATATCGCGGGCATTTCGGTTGTATTGAGTGTACATGGTCATCTTGCCAAAGAAATAATGGACACCCGGGTATTCAACTACCAGGGCTCCCAGGCCATCCCAAAGATTATCGAGCGAGAACATTCCTTTGCGTATGTTGAACGATGCCTGATAAGCCGGCTGCACAAAAGACCTGCCCAGCTCAATGGTATGTGGGACATAATCTTTGAGAAATTTATCCGAAAAGTGAAAAAGATGGGCTGTCGGTGAATCAGGTTGACCGTTGGGTAGTAAAGGGAGGTCGGCCATATGAATGAAACGATAGCCTCCAATAATCTCTTCATCAGCAGGGTCCCACACAATGAGCTGTTTAAAAGGAACTTTGGCTGTATCGAAAATGTCGATATCGACCTCCTTTCCTGTTCCTCCACCTGCATCGCGGAATGATAATTCCCTTAGTCGCCCTACCTCGCGCATTACATTGGGCGAGTCGTGATGGGTAATAATGAAAATTTGCCGATTCCCATAATTGGTATTTCTGAGGAATTTCGACTCGGTGAGCTCTCGTTCCAATAATTCACGGTCAACAGGAGGGATGATGGGCTGCATTTCCATGTGGGTAAACGTTTACATATGCAAAGTTAAGGCTCAAATGGAGTATATGGATTGTGGGCAAGCTTATAAACATGTTCTTTTATGCGCGCTGCCCATTGGCTGTCGGTATAGCGATTGTCGAGCAGGGTATAAGGAATAGGTTTACCAAAGCGCAGGGTCAGGGTTTTGCCTTTTTGTTTCACCATTTCATCCACCAAAAAAAGCATTTCGATATTGAATTTAATGCCCAGCGCCTTTCTGATGTTGGCCAGGCGATAGAAAAATTTCGAATTGCTACCCTCAGCATAAACAGGTATGATGTCTCTGTGATGGATTCGAGCCTTGGTGACGAAAGTCTTTTTCCATTCCAGATCAACGATGCGACCTCCTTGCCTGCGGGAACAAAGCCCGGCAGGAAAATAGAGCAGGGTGCGATCTCCGGCAAATGTTTCGTCTAATTGTTTGACCAGATGCGGATTCCTTCCATGTTTATTGATGGGTACGAAAAGACTTCGGGTATTTGGAATAGATAGCAAAATGTCGTTCACCGGAAACACTATGTCAGGCATCTTTCGGCCTACTACCATCATCAACGCCAGGCCATCCATGCCTCCAAGGGGATGATTGGCAACAAATATATAGCGTCCCTGAGGATTCCAATCGAGATTACCCTCGGCTACCACCTTTAAACCCAGTTCGTTAAGTGTGGCTTCTATAAAAGGCAAACCCTCCAGGTGTCTATATTTACTGAGTACATAATTTACTTCGTCTTCATGCACCACTCTTCTCAGCCAATGGATGACAAACCCGGGCACCATGCGGTGAAGTTTCTCACTTTTGTTTCGAATAACCTGCTCAACATCAACAAATTTAGTGATTTCGAAATTATCCATGGAGGCAAACCGTTTAAGCGGGTGCGCAAAATTAACCTTTTCAGCTTATTGCAGCCATGGGGTAGATTCTACTTTTTCCACCAAAATTTAAAAAAGCCCCGAAATGCTCAACCCCTTACTGGTACATGGCTTTTAGAGGGTTAAGAGTGGCTGTGTGAAAAAAGTTATCAACAAAGTGTTGTTTTTGGTGGAAAAAAATGCAATTTTGTGCAACAAAGTGGGGCAACTCATCGTATTTTCGTACAGACACCTGAATCAATATGTTGACATTTACGGGAACGCACGAATGCACGCTCGATGGCAAAGGCAGGATCCAGCTCCCGGTAAGTCTGCGAAGGCAGCTTGCAGGAGAGGGACCCGCTGAGTTTGTGCTCCGTAGAAGCATTTTTTCAAAGTGTCTGGAGCTCTTTCCCAAAAGTGAATGGGACCTGGAGCTTGAAAAGATTAATCAGCTTAACAGGTATAATCCCGACAACCTGGCTTTTATTCGGCTCTTTATGGCAGGCAGCAAACCGGTAGAAATGGATGCCACCGGTCGCATTCTGATCACCAAAGACCTGCTTAATTATGCCGGAATAACGAAAGATGTGGTTGTGGCTTCCAGAGTGAATGTTTTGGAAGTATGGGATAAAGAAGCCTACGAAAATACCGTTGGTAGCGTAACGCCAGAAGCGTTTGCTGAGCTTGCCCGCAAAGTTATGGGTAATACTACCGGTGAAAATATTGGCTGATTCAATCATATTATGTCCTACCATTTGCCTGTTTTATTGAAAGAAAGTGTGAATGCCCTGCTTGAGGTAAAGGGAGAGGTTTGGGTAGACGTGACCTTTGGCGGTGGTGGGCATACCCGTGAAATATTGAGTCGCATGGGAAAAGGATGCCTTGTGGCTTTCGACCAGGATGCCGATGCCCTGGCCAATGTACCCGATGATGAACGCTTAATTTTTGTTAATGAAAACTTCAGGTTTCTGAAGCGTTTTTTGCGATTTTACAATGTTATCCCTGTTGATGGCATTCTGGCAGATTTGGGCGTTTCGTCGTGGCAAATCGATGAGCCCCATAAAGGATTTTCTACCCGTTACGATGCCCCTGCCGACATGCGAATGGACCGTCGTAGCTCGCTAACAGCAGCCGGAATTTTGGCCGGATATACCGAAGAAGATCTGTTCCGAATCTTTAGGGAATACGGAGAGTTGCCCAATGCCCGGCAAATTGCCTCTCGGATAGCAAAGCTAAGGCAGCAAGAATCTATCGACACCACCGGAAAGCTGCGCGAAGTATTGTTACCCCTGAGTCCTCGCGGGGCAGAAAACAAGTTTTTGGCCCAGGTTTTTCAGGCCCTGCGCATAGAGGTGAATCAGGAACTGGATGCTCTAAAAGACCTCCTCTTACAGTCGGCCGAGGTGCTCAGGCCCGGTGGCCGCCTGGTGATTATTTCTTATCATTCACTGGAAGACCGACTGGTGAAGAATTTCATGAAAACAGGAACCTTCGATGGTGAACCTGTCAAGGATTTTTATGGAAATCTGATGGCTCCTTTCAGACCTGTGCATAAAAAGCCATTGGAAGCAAGTGCTGAAGAGATTGCCTGCAACCCTCGGGCTCGTAGTGCTAAACTCAGAATTGCAGAAAAGTTATGAGCGCTAAACAACATCAATCCAAAACCCACCGCAACAGGGGATTTCTGAAGCAAGTGCTTTCGGGTAGTGCACTCACTGGCCACGAGCAGGCTGTGTTGCGGCTGATTAGCTTTTTGGCCATTCTGGGTATCCTATACATTGCTAATACCTATTGGGGTATAAAAACCCTCAGGAAAATTAATGCCCTAAAAAAAGAGCAAAAGGAACTTGCCTACGACTACACTACAGCTCGCTCGGCCTGGAGTGACAGCACAAAGCAGTCGAGATTGCTCAGGCGGGCAAAAGCCATTGGCCTCATAGAAGCGCCGGAGCCCCCTATTAAAATAACCCTTTCACAAGAAGATATTAAAAAACTTGAAGCCTACCGCAAATAATCCCTATGGACGCGATTAAACCTAAAAAGATTGCTCTACTGTGGTCCATCTACTGGTTTATGGTGGTCATTGGGGGGATTATTATTTATAAGGCGGGAGATATTATTTTTCTCAAAGGGGAGGAATATCGATTGCATGCGCGTGAAACCACCCTTAAGTTGGGAGAAGTGGAAGCCGTAAGAGGAAATATCATGTCGGCCGATGGTAATGTATTGGCAACGACTGTTCCCATTTTCGATATACGCATGGATGTAGCAAGCCCCAATATTCCAGCCGCCTTGTTCAAGGAAAAGCTGGATTCGCTGGCCAATTCCCTTGCGCGTGTATTCCCTTCGAAATCGGCTAACCAATGGAAGAGCGACCTGCGTGAGGCCCGGAAAAAACGGAGCCGGTATTTTCTTTTAAAACGCAATGTAGATTATGCCACACTTAAGGAAGTTAAGAAGATGCCGATTTTGCGTTTGGGGCCTAACCGCGGAGGATTAATCCTGGTTCAAAAAAATATTCGCAGAATGCCTTATGGTATGCTTGCCCGACGTACTATTGGTTATTTCAATGCAGAGCAAGATTTGTATGTAGGGCTCGAAGGTGCTTACAACGAATTTCTGAAGGGGATTAACGGAAAGATGTGGATGCAGAGGATTTCGGGCGGGGAATGGATTCCTGTGCTTGGTGATCAAATTACACAACCTGTCAATGGAAAAGATATTATCACAACCCTGGATATAAAATTACAGGATGTTGCTGAACGCTCCTTGCTCGAACAACTGGAGGCCAATGATGCAGCTCAGGGTTGCGCAGTGGTGATGGAAGTAAAAACCGGAGATATTAAGGCTATTGCCAACTTGTCGAAATCACCCGAAGGAGGCTACGAAGAAAGATATAATTATGCATTGGCCGAGAGTATTGAACCTGGTTCCACCTTTAAGCTAATATCACTCGTAGCAGCTATGGATGAAAGCCGGTTGAAACTAACCGACAGCATTCCCTACCAGGCAAGTGTAGTGTGGGCCAATGCCCTGATGAAAGATGATCATGCGCTCAACAAGAAATATATCACCCTGAAAGAGGCATTTGCACACAGCAGCAATGTTGCTACTTCCTTGTTTGTGAATAAGGTATTTGGTAAAAAGCCCCGCAAATTCAGTGATAAACTGTATGAAATGGGAATTGGTAAACCTCTGGGGATTGAAATTCCCGGAGAAGGGAAGCCATTTGTAAGAAAATCGGACGATCCGCGATGGTCGAAAACCACCCTGCCTTATATGTCGATTGGCTATGAAGTAAAAGTTACTCCTCTGCAAATACTAACATTTTACAATGCGATTGTGAATAAAGGGCGCATGATGAAACCCCGGTTTGTAAAGGAAATACGGGAAGGCGAACAGGCAGTGAAAATACTTGAACCTGAGGTGCTGGTTTCATCAGTATGCTCAGAGGAAACGGCATTAAAGGCCATGGAAATGATGCAGGCTGTGGTGGAAAAAGGCACTGCCCGGGGAGCCTTTAACGGTGCCCCATATTCCGTTGCAGGAAAGACAGGTACTGCACAGATTGCAGTAGGTGGGCGATACAATAAATCTAATTATAATGCCTCATTCGTAGGGTATTTCCCTGCCGATGACCCCCAATATACTATCATGGTGGTTATCAGCAATCCACAAAAGGGAAAAATTTACGGTGGTGCAGTAGCTGCTCCGGTTTTCAGGGCTATTGCGGATCGCATTTATGCTACGTCTTTAGGGGTGAAGGATGAGATCCCCAAAATTGCGCAAACAGTCGATTTGCATATGGACGATTCTCTGGTCGGGCTCAGCGATTTATCTGTGAAAGGCTGGTTGCCCGACCTGGCTCATGCTTTTGAATTTATTGAAGGCGAAAAAACCTCTACCCAGGTGAGTGAAGGCTGGGCAGAGGTCTTTATGAAAAATGGACGTCCAAGCATTCAATCCATTTCGCTGCCTCGCAACAAGGTTCCCGATGTAAGGGGAATGACAGCCCGCGATGCTACTTACCTGTTAGAGGCGTGCGGATTGCGTGTAAGCCTGAACGGCAGAGGAAGGGTTAAAGATCAGTCTTTACCAGCCGGAACACCTGTTTCGAAGGGTGCTGATGTTCGACTAACATTAAGTTGCTCACTATGAAAAAGATATTGAAAGATATATTATCTGTGATACCTGTTGAAAATGCTACGGGTCCTCTGGAGCAGGAGATTCAAGGCATTACTATAGATAGCAGGAAGGCAGGCCCGGGGCAGCTATTTGTAGCTCTTCAGGGAACCCGGGTTGATGGGCATGATTTCATTCCTGAGGTCATTGCTTCGGGCTGCACTGCCGTTGTGGGGATGAAGATTTTGAATCCAGTGCCTGATAATGTGGCATACGTTAGGGTGAATGATACCTCGAAAATGGCGGGTATCCTCGCTTCTGCTTTTTACGATCATCCTTCGCATACAATAAAGCTTGTGGGTGTTACGGGTACCAATGGAAAAACCACGGTAGCAACGCTGCTTTACAGGCTTTTCACTGCGGCCGGCTTTACTTGTGGTTTGATATCTACTGTCGAAAACCGTGTGGGTTCACGAGTAATTCCTGCCACCCATACTACACCCGATGCTATAAGCCTAAACGCTCTATTGCACGAAATGGTAAGCGAAGGCTGTGATTATGCTTTTATGGAGGTTAGCTCACATGCTGTCGACCAAGGGCGCATAGCTGGACAACAGTTTACAGGGGGGATTTTTACCAACCTTACCCATGATCACCTCGACTATCATAAGACTTTTAGCAATTATCTCAACGCAAAAAAGGCCTTTTTCGATGCACTGCCCCCATCAGCATTTGCACTGAGCAATGCTGATGATCGCAATGGACGTGTGATGCTTCAAAATTCCCGCGCAAAAGCTCACTATTACGGGCTTAAGAATTTATGTGAGTTTCATACGCGGGTAGTGGAAATGCATCTCGATGGTATGTTGCTTAATATCAATGGGAAAGAGGCGTGGTTCAGACTTACCGGAGAGTTTAATGCTTATAATCTTACGGCTATCTATGCCACGACCCTATTACTAGGGATGGACCCCAGCCGTTCGCTGGAGTTGCTCAGCAATTTACCCCCTGCCGAAGGACGTTTCGAAACCTTGAAAAGCCCAACAGGCATCACAGGCATTGTAGATTATGCCCACACCCCTGATGCCCTCAAAAATGTAATTGAAACCATCAATGCCATTAGGGCTGGAAATGGCCGGCTTATCACTGTGGTTGGAGCCGGCGGCGACCGCGACAAAACCAAACGCCCTGAAATGGCTGCCACCTGCGCCCGCCTTTCCGACGTGGTCATACTCACCAGCGACAACCCGCGCTCCGAAGACCCTGAGCAAATCATTGCCGACATGAAAAACGGTGTTGACATTACCCTGACTAAAAAGGTTGTAGCCATTGTCAATCGCAGAGAGGCTATCAAGGCTGCGGTTTCCATGGCCCGACCGGGTGATGTGGTTCTTGTGGCTGGAAAAGGCCATGAGAAGTACCAGGAAATCCATGGAGTGAAATATCCCTTTGATGATAAAATAGAGTTGGCTCAAGCACTTGAAATGATAAATCTTTAAAAAATGCTATACTATATATTTAATTGGCTCGATAAAACCTATGATTTTCCCGGTGCAGGGCTGTTTCAATACATTTCGTTTCGTGCAGCCGCTGCAGTCATCACTTCTTTGATAATCACCCTCATTTTTGGAAAATCCATTATCAATTTTCTGAAAAGGAAACAAATAGGGGAAGACATCAGGGACCTGGGACTCGAAGGCCAGCTCCAAAAAAAAGGAACACCCACTATGGGAGGACTTATGATTATTGCCGGCATACTGATTCCCACCCTGCTCTTTGCCCGGCTCGACAATATCTATGTAATCCTTGTTATTGTTACAACTCTCTGGTTGGGATTTATTGGCTTTCTTGACGACTATATCAAGGTTTTCAAGAAAAACAAGGAAGGACTTCGCAAACGTACCAAGCTTACAGGGCAGGTCGTGCTTGGGCTTATCGTAGGCAGCACCTTGTATTTTCATCCCGATGTAGTTATCAGGGAAAAAAGCGAAACCCATGCTTTTGTACAGAGTAACAATCTTTTACGCGAGAATATTTATGAGCGGGCCAGAGTAAAATTTTCGGCCGAATCAAAAAAATCGGCAAAAACAACCATACCTTTTGTGAAGAACAATGAGTTCGATTATACTTCGTTGATTGGCTGGGCAGGCCCTAACGCCAAAAAATATGTTTGGTTGGTTTTTATCCCTATTGTCATTTTTATTATCACTGCTGTAAGCAATGGTGTTAATCTGACCGATGGATTGGATGGCCTGGCGGGTGGTACTGCAGCCGTTGCAGCTTCGACATTGGGTTTGCTGGCCTGGGTCTCGGGTAATATAATATTTGCTGATTATCTGAATATTATGTATATCCCTAATACCGGCGAACTGACCATTTTTATCAGTGCCCTGGTAGGAGCAGCCATTGGCTTCCTGTGGTATAACACCTATCCGGCTCAGGTCTTTATGGGAGATACCGGAAGCCTGACCCTTGGCGGAATTATCGCAGTAATAGCGATAATTCTGCGTAAAGAGCTATTGATTCCCATTCTGTGCGGCATCTTCCTGGCTGAAAATCTCTCGGTGGTTCTTCAAGTGAGTTACTTCAAATATACCAAACGAAAATACGGCGAAGGCAAGCGCATATTTCTTATGTCACCCTTGCATCACCATTTTCAGAAAAAGGGTTACCACGAAGCCAAGATTGTGCAACGATTTATGATTGTGGCTTTTATGCTGGCTGTTATCACTATCATCACCCTTAAAATCCGATAATTATGGCAAAAGAATATCCCATAGTAGTACTGGGCGCTGCTGAAAGCGGTACGGGTGCTGCGGTCCTGGCCAAGGCCAAAGGACTTGGGGTATTCGTTTCGGATGCCGGTGTCATAAAAGAGAAGTATAAGGAACTTCTCCGCAAGTGGGATATTCCTTTCGAAGAGAGCAAGCATAGCTTTGATATTATCCTTTCGGCTAAGGAAATCATTAAAAGTCCGGGTATTCCTGAAAAAGCGCCAGTTGTAGCTGCAGCCTTGGCTAAAGGTATACCTGTAATATCTGAAATAGAGTTTGCAGCCCGTTTCTCCCAGGGTAAGTTTATCTGCATCACCGGAAGCAACGGAAAAACAACAACAACCCTTCTGACACATCATCTCCTGGTAAGAGGAGGGTTGGATGCTGGTGTGGCCGGAAATGTCGGCAACAGCTTTGCCCTCGAATTGCTTAATGGCGATCATGCCTGGTGGGTACTCGAGATCAGTAGTTTTCAACTCGATGGTATGTTCAATTTCAGACCTCACATAGCCATTCTTACCAATATTACTCCTGACCATCTCGACAGATATGGAACCTTCCAGGATTATACGAATTCCAAAATGCGCATGGCGCAAATCCAACAAGAGGATGACGCACTGATATGGTTTTCAGGCGACCCGGTAATCCGTCGGGAGCTGGAACGCAGGCAGCTTAAACAGCGCCTTATTCCTTACGGAGAAATGGCCCCGGACAACGGCGACGGGGCCTGGATAGAAAATGAAAAAATAATCATCAGAATAAATAACGAGATTATGAGCTCTACCATTGAAAATCTTGCCCTTCAGGGCCGGCACAATGTTTACAATTCCATGGCTTCTGCCATCGCTGCCCGTCTTGCAGAAGTACGCAAAATGCGTATTAAGGAAAGCCTTGCCGATTTCCAGAATGTTGAACACAGACTGGAATTTGTAGCTTCTGTGCACGGCATTGATTTTATTAACGATTCTAAGGCTACCAATGTGAACTCCACCTGGTATGCCCTTGAAAGCATGACAAAGCCCGTGATTTGGATTGCCGGAGGAAAAGACAAGGGGAACGATTATACCGTGCTTGGCGAATTGGTCAGGCAAAAGGTGAAAGCTATTGTGTGTCTGGGGGTTGATAATACCAAAATAAAAACTTTTTTTGGGGGTATGGTGCAAACCATCATCGAGACCTCCTCAGCCGAAGAGGCTGTACAGGCGGCTTACAGGCTTGGCCAAAAAGGGGATGTAGTGCTGCTTTCACCTGCCTGTGCCAGCTTCGATTTGTTTGAGAATTTTGAGGACCGTGGGAATCAATTTAAAAAAGCGGTTAAAAGTCTCTAAAGACCCACACGTATGAAGACCCCGGCTATATATTTTTCAGGCGATCGTACCATCTGGATAGTTACAGTTATGCTATCCATCATTTCTCTGTTAGTGGTTTACAGCGCCTCGTATTCTCTGGCCTTTAATTCCAAAGGGTCTTCTGCCGAGTATTACCTCTTTAAGCATGCCTTTATAACCCTTGCCGGATTGGGGCTAATGTATTGGGTGCACAAAATTCCTTACCGCAAATTTGCCACTGCAGCATTGTACCTATTGTTTTTTGCTATCCTGTTTTTGGTGTTTTTGATGTTTTTCAGTAATACCTCCATCAACGAAGCAAAACGCTGGATAAAAATCCCTCTGCTTGGGCTGACCTTTCAACCCAGCGAACTGGCCAAGCTGGCTATTATAACTTATGTGGCTCGTGAAATGCACCGGAGGAAGGCTATACTGTACAGTTTTAAAGAAGGTTTTATTCATGTTTTATGGCCTGTGGTGTTGGTGGTTCTTTTAATTCTTCCTTCCAATTTCTCGACAGCTGCACTTATTATGTTTGTGTGTTTTATGATGTTCTTGGTAGGGGGTGCCCATTGGAGACATCTGATCTTGTTGTTTTTGGGAGGTATCTTACTGATGGGTTCAGTCATTTTTGTGGGGAAAAACTTCCCAAAAGTGTTTCCCAGAGCAGCCACATGGAATGAACGAATAATGGGGCGGTTGGAACAGAAGCCCGAAGACGTTGCGGCACGACTTGCCGATCCTGATGATTTTCAGCAGGAGCAAGCGCGTATAGCTATTGCTAACGGGGGGCTTCTGGGACGAGGTCCGGGTAAATCGATACAACGAAATTTCTTGCCCAGTGCCTTCAGCGATTTTATTTTCGCTATTTTTATTGAAGAGTATGGTCTTATAGGCGGAAGCATACTTTTGCTTTTATATCTCATCTTGCTTTACCGTGGGATAGCCATAGCCCTGCGCAGCAATACCATTTTCAGCAGTCTGCTCGCTTTTGGTATCACCTTCAGTATTTTGGTAAATGCCTATGTAAACATGATGGTGGCTCTGGGTATTGGGCCGGTTACCGGGCAAACCCTGCCTCTCATGAGTATGGGTGGAACTTCACTATTGTTTACCTGTGTTATGTTGGGAATGCTTCAGAGTGTCGCCCGAGGCGGTGATGCTCCGGATACTATCGAGGCCCCGGAAGAAGAAACCGGCGAAACTGAGGATTTGGTTCCAAACCCTGAAAACCCTAAATCAGAACCTGTATGAGAATAATCATATCCGGTGGAGGCACGGGAGGACATATTTTTCCGGCGATAGCTATAGGCAAAGCCATTAAACGCCTGCAGCCCGACGCAGAAATTCTTTTTGTTGGAGCTAAGGGCAAAATGGAGATGGAAAAAGTCCCTGCTGAAGGATTTCCTATAAGGGGCCTTTGGATTGCAGGTTTTCGCCGCTCATTGAGCGTTTCTAATCTCTTGTTCCCTTTGCGTTTGGTAGTCAGTATTTGCCAGTCCCTCCTCTTGCTATTACGTTTTAAACCTCAGGCAGTAATCGGAGTGGGTGGTTTTGCCAGTGGCCCAGTAATGCGTGTGGCTTCCTGGTTGAGGATTCCCATTTATATTCAGGAACAAAATAGTTTTCCCGGAGTTACAAACAGGCTTATGGCTCCTAAGGCGCGATTGATTTTTACCGCCTATCCCGGAATGGAAAATTGGTTTCCCCAGCAAAAGACTTTGCTTACGGGAAATCCGGTACGAAGAAATGTAATTTCTGTTGAGGGCCTGAAGGAAGAAGCTTTACAATATTTTGGGATGGATAAGGGCAGGACTACCATTCTGGTGGTTGGAGGAAGCCAGGGAGCTTTATCCATCAATAAAGCTGTAATGGCTTGTTTGAAGCAAAATGCTTCTTCCGACTTGCAATGGATATGGCAGACGGGGACAGGTTTTAATGCTGATGCACGCAATTTTGTGGAAATCGAAGGCCTGTCTCATGTCAAAGTACATCCTTTCATTCAGCGTATGGATTTAGCTTATGCTGCCGCCGATCTGATAATTTCCCGTGCAGGAGCTATAGCTATTAGTGAGCTTTGCAATATTGGTAAACCGGTTATTCTTGTTCCCTATCCTTTTGCAGCAGCCAACCACCAAATGCATAATGCCCGTCGTATAGCCGAAGCAGGAGGGGCATGGGTGATAGAGGATAGCATGGCAGAATCTCAACTCTGTTTAACTCTGTCCGAACTGGTTGCCGATAAATCCCGACGACATCAGATGGGAGAGGCTATTCGCCGCTTGGCCATACCCGATGCAGATGAACGTATTGCCAAAGCTATACTGGATGACCTTGCATACTTTAATAAGGGTAAATCATGAAACTGGAAGAGCTACATTCGGTTTATTTCCTGGGTATTGGTGGCATAGGCATGAGTGCCCTGGCCCGTTTCCTCCACAGTCGGGGCATTAAAGTGTGTGGCTACGACCGTACACCTACTCGTCTCACCTCAGAGCTGATGGAAGAAGGGATTTCTATTCATTTCGATGAAAATCCTCAAGCTATTCCAGCGGATACACAACTGGTAATTTATACACCTGCTATTCCTCGCGAACATAAAGAATGGAATGCTATTTATCAGCGTGATATTCCATTAATGAAAAGAGCTGAGGTTTTGGGCCTGATCTCTTCTTCATTAACCTCTGCTGCAGTTGCGGGTACACATGGCAAAACCTCCACCTCTACCATGCTTGCCCATATTCTGTTTGGTTCATCCATGGGCTGCCTGGCATTTCTTGGTGGTATTTCCAAGAATTTTAACACCAATTATCTGAATGCTTCTCCGGCACAATGGATGGTTACTGAGGCTGATGAATACGACCGCTCTTTTCTACATCTGAATCTTCGCCTGGCGGCAATTACTGCCATTGATGCCGACCATCTGGATATTTATCAGAATTGGGATAACCTGCTAGCCGCATTTCGGCAATTTGCCTCAAAAATTCATCCCGAGGGTGCTCTCGTTGTTCGTCGGGGGCTGAAACACCTGGTCCAGAAACATAGCTCTGTGCCTATCTTCACCTATGCAGGCGAAGACACCACAGCCGATTTTTTTGCTTTAAACATCCGGCCGGTAGATATGTATTATCAATACGATATACTTACCCCTAAGGGTTTAATTTCCGGTATAGAAATGCATGTACCTGCTCGTATAAATATCGAAAACAGCGTGGCTGCGGCTGCTATGGCTCAACTTGCCGGAGCTACAGTTGACGAGATCAGGCGTGGATTGTCGGAATTTAGGGGTATTCGCCGCCGTTTTGATGTAATTTATAATTCCGGCGATTATGTATATATCGACGATTATGCTCATCATCCTGAAGAAATCAAAGCTCTGGCCCTGTCGCTTCGCGATTTGTTTCCCGAGCGGAAATTGACAGCTATTTTTCAGCCCCATCTTTATTCACGTACACGAGACCTGGCTGAGGGATTTGCCGATAGCCTTAAACTTTTCGATGAAGTTTATTTACTAGAAATATACCCTGCCCGCGAAAAGCCCATTCGGGGAATTACCAGCAAAATAATCGCCCGACGAATGAATCCAGTCCCTCCCATTATAACCCATCAGGCTGCATTCAATCTGATTGTTTCACGCAGACAGGGTGTTATAGTAACTGTAGGAGCCGGTGACATCGACAAACTTGCCCAACTGGCAGAAAGTCATTTTAATACTGAAAAGGTATGAAACGGAAGCTGAAAAGGATATTCATTGCTGTGCTGTGGGTGCTTATGGTAGCAGCTTCGCTTACGGGGCTTACTTTTGCTAATCGCTGGCAGGAGCAGGCCATCTGCAGGGCTGTGCTTATAAAAATTCATGGCGTACAAGGATATCCCTTAATCAGCGAGAAAGAGATTAGTAACATTGTATCGCAAAGATGGGGAAAACCTGTGGGCAAGCCACTGAAAGACCTGGTTTTCAGAGACCTTGAGGATGACCTTCGCCGGATACCCGTCATCGAATCAGCTGAAGTTTTTGCTTCGCTTTCGGGTATCACCGAGATCCATGTAACACAACGCAAGCCACTGATGAAGCTGTTTTTCAAGGAAGGTAACACTTTCTATCTTGATGGGTTTGGTTATTTCTTTAAGGTGAATCCGGGTTATTCTGACAGGGTGCTGACGGTTTCAGGGCAAATTCCTTTCCGAATTACAAATTTTAAACGAATTAATGATATCCCCGAAAATAACCCTGCTTATAAATCTGTGCTCGATTTATTTCAGGCAGGTAAGTATATACAATCCCACCGTCTTCTCAATTCTTTAATAGCGCAAGTATTCTACAATAATAATGGAGATGTTGAACTCATACCGGTTACTGGAGATCACACAATTTTGCTTGGTGATTTTAGCGATCTGGAGTGGAGGCTCGACAATCTTCTTCTTTTTTATTTACGTACTGCCGGGCGAATAGATTATCGTAGGTATCCGGTTGTAAACCTAAAGTTTAAGAATCAAATAGTGTTAACTCAAAATATACCCTAATATGGAAACTCCCAGGAATAATTCGATGCATCCCCAGCAAAATGAGGGGGTTTATATTGCAAGTCTTGATATTGGCACAACCAAAATTGCCGCCATGATAGCTCGTCGCGATGCCGCCGGGAAAATTGAAATCGTAGGTTTCGGCCGAAGCGACTCCTTTGGAGTAAGAAGAGGGGTTGTTGCTAATATTGACGATACCGTAAATGCTATTAAAAACGCCATTGGTGAAGCCGAAAAGCAGGCCGGGCGCAAAATAAAATATGTACATGTGGGTATTGCCGGTCACCATATTAAAAGCTTACAACATCGGGGAAATATCATTCGAAAAAACGGGGATGAAGAAATTTCTGCCAACGATATCGACAGGTTAATCAATGATATGTACAATTTAACCGTTAGCCCTGGTGAAGAAATCATCGATGTTATACCGCAGGAATATACCGTTGACGGCGAACCGGGGATTAAAAATCCGGTGGGCATGTTGGGTACCCATCTCGAAGCTAATTTTCATATCATTGTGGGCCAAACTGCTGCAGCTAAAAATATTTATAAATGTGTCAGGAGAGCAGGGCTTGAGGTAGTTGATCTGATACTTGAACCTCTCGCTTCGGCTGAGGCAACTCTGTCGGATGAAGAAAAAGAAGCAGGTATCGTACTTGTTGATATAGGAGGCGGAACTACGGATATTGCTATTTTCCAGGATAATATCATCCGCCATACCGCTGTCATTCCTCTGGGGGGAGAGGTGATTACTGAAGATGTGAAAGACGGTTGTTCCATTATTAAAAAATTCGCCGAAGAAGTAAAGGTAAAGTATGGCTCTGCCCTGGCCAGCGAAAACAGTGATAGCGATGTTGTGTCAATTCCTGGTCTAAGGGGCAGGCAAAGCAAAGAAATTACCCTACGTAATCTGGCTTCTATCATTCAGGCAAGAATGGAAGAAATCATTGAATACGTTTACCGTGAAATACAAGCTACCGGTTTAGAAAAAAAACTTATCGGGGGCATTGTTCTTACCGGTGGAGGCGCTATGCTCAAGCACCTGAGTTTACTTACAGAATATATGACAGGGATGGAAACCCGGATTGGTTATCCCAATGAACATTGTGCAGCCACTACACCAAAACATTTAAGTTCTCCGATGTATTCTACAGGAATAGGTCTTTTATTGCTTGGCTTTAAAAGAATGGATAAGGACTTGAAACGGAGAGAAATCTTACAGGTAGGGCAGCCCGTAAGCGAAGAAAACGCTGAGCCTGTTATTTCCTCAGCTCCATCCAATCCTGGGAGCCAAACACCACCCGATAATGCTAAAAATGAACCTGTACAAAACCCGGAACCCGCTCCCGTTCCAGGCAAGCGGCGCAAGTCGTTTTTGGAGCGTATGCAGGATTGGTTTAATGATAATGATGAAAATTATTGATTAACAATGATTTGAGACATGATTTTATTAACAATTTAGTGTTTAAAAATAATACCCTATTACAGTAAAAATCAATAAATAAGCAGGTAAATTTATGCCAACCAATAATGCTGAGATTTCTGAAAATAATATGAAACCTAATAACACCGACAATATGATAAAATTTGAGGCACAAGGGAAAAAATCTTCCATTATAAAGGTGATTGGTGTGGGCGGTGGCGGCAACAATGCCGTTAATCACATGTATAACCAGGGAATTGTTGATGTAGATTTTATTCAATGCAATACCGATAAACAAATATTGGATTCCAGTCCTATTCCGGTAAAAATACAGTTAGGCACCTCCGGATTAGGTGCCGGCAATAAACCTGAAGTAGGGAGAAAGGCCGCAGAGGAATCGATAGAGCAGATACGAGAGGTTCTTGAAAAAGACACCAAAATGTTGTTTATAACGGCCGGAATGGGTGGAGGTACGGGTACTGGAGCTGCACCTGTAATTGCCAGTGTCGCCCGCGAGCTCGATATTCTTACAGTGGGTATTGTCACCATTCCTTTTTCATTCGAAGGACGTAAACGAAAGCAGCAGGCCGAAATAGGTATTGCCGAATTGCGAAAATATGTAGATACTCTTCTGGTAATCAATAATGATAAATTGCGGGAGTTTTGGGGCAACCTATCCCTCAGGCAAGCTTTTGCCAAGGCCGATGATGTACTTACCCGTGCGGCCAAAGGTATTGCCGAAATTATCACTGTTAAGGCTTATGTGAATGTTGACTTTGAAGACGTTAAAACCGTCATGAAAGATTCCGGTAAAGCCCTTATGGGTTCGAGTCGGGCATCAGGCGATGGCAGAGCATTGAAAGCCGCTATGGAAGCACTCAACTCTCCATTGCTCGATGATAATACTATCAGCGGAGCACGCAACATGTTGCTTTATATTTCCAGTGGTAAGCAAAACGAAATTACCATGGATGAGGTCACCGAAATCACCACTTATATTCAAGATAACGCCGGTAACGATGTAGATATAATCTGGGGTGTGGGCTACGATGATGAATTGGGAGAGGATATTGCCATCACCCTTATTGCTACCTCGTTTGAGCCTAAAAAAACAGTTGAGCCTCAAACTCCGAAAGTGGTTCATACGCTTGATGAAGAGACACCCGAATCTCTGAATCCCTTATCCGAAGATGCTAAAACGGTTGAACCTATTCTGATTAAAACTACTCGTCAGGTTTCTGAATCCGAATCTCAGGATCCTGCTGAACCGCGCAGCCCTGGTCGTGTTTTTACCCTTTTCGACGAGCCAGAAAACAATGGCAGCGAGCTTAAACCCGACGTTTCGACTTTTCCTGCCGAAGCAGGGCCCATGCTTAAAACTTCTTCAGAACCATCCACCTCCCAACCAATGTATGGCAAGGCTACTCCGGCTGTTGATCCCATTAAATCGAACGAAAGAGTAGCACGGCTCAAAGGAATGAGTTCTATCTTTTCTGATCCACTCGATGAAGAAACTTTGCAAACCCTGGAATCCATTCCTGCCTATAAAAGGAGGGGCGCCCAGTTAACTCCCCCTCCGCCCGCTACAGAATCTCTGGTTCCCCGAAATATTATAACCAATGGTCCCGGTGGTCCGGAAATTAGGAGCAATCCCTACCTTTTCGACAACCCCGATTAATCCCACTGTATTCCTTAATTTTGCAAAAAAAATCCTATGTCGCTCGAAACCATCATCAACAACGATATGAAGGCTGCCATGATAGCCAAAGACATGCGTAAGCTCGAGGCAATCAGAGGCATCAAGGCAGCCCTGCTGCTCGAAAAAACGGGAAAAGACATTTCAGGGGGAGAAATACCTGCCGAAGTAGAGGTGAAAATGTTGCAACGACTGGCCAAACAGCGCCGTGAAGCAGCTGCCATTTATGCCGAAAAGGGACGCAATGACCTGGCTGAAGAAGAACTCTACCAGCTCTCCATCATCGAATCGTACCTGCCCAAGCAGTTGTCGGAAGAAGAAATCCGTGAAAAGCTCAGGGAAATCATTGCCCAGACCGGTGCCACCTCCATAAAGGATATGGGGAAAGTAATGGGCGTGGCTTCCAAGGCTTTAGCGGGTCAGGCTGACAATAAATTGGTTTCGGACCTCGTACGGCAAATGCTGGGAGCCTGAGGCAGCTACGGATCTTCGCCGCAGGGTACATTGGGGTTAAATAAAAATTGGGAGAGAGAACTTAGAACATGGAAAGAACCATACATATAGTTTCTGTTAATATTTCTGAACAAAAGGGAACCGTAAAGCATCCCTGCGATGATATTATCCTGGGCCCGCTGGGAGTGGAAGGCGACGCTCATGCGGGTAAATGGCACCGGCAGGTCAGCCTGCTGGGGGTAGAAAGCATTCAGCGTTTCGAGGCACTGAGCGGCCGCAAGGTGGCTTATGGCGAGTTTGCCGAAAATATTACCACCGCGGGCCTGGAACTTTACAAAACCCGTCCCGGCGACCGTTTTGTGGGGGATGAGATAGAACTGGAGGTTACCCAGATAGGAAAAAAATGCCACGGCACCTCCTGCGCCATTTTTGTGGAGGTAGGCGACTGCGTGATGCCCCGCGAAGGCATTTTCTGCCGGGTAGTCAGGGGCGGAAAGCTGAAGCCCGGAATGAAGCTGCTCTACATACCTAAGGAGAACTGAGCTATGGCATTTCAGCCCGAAACACACGTCTTCAAGGTTTGGGTAATCACCCTGAGCGACCGCGCCAGTCGGAGTGAATACGAGGATTTGAGCGGGCCCGAAGCCATACGCCTTTTAATTGATTTCTTCGAAAAAACGGGCTGGAAAGCCCAATATTCCTCTTTCATTATTCCCGACGATGCTGCCAAACTGCATGAGTTGGCCCGCAAAGCCATCGATTCGGGCATAGACCTGGTGATCACCTCAGGCGGAACCGGCATCGGCCCACGCGACATTACCCCCGATACCCTGATTCCCCTGCTGGATAAGCAAATACCTGGGATTATGGAATACATCCGGGTAAAATACGGGGCGCAGAAACCCGCAGCCCTCATCTCGAGGGCTGTTGCCGGAGTTGCGGGCCAAACGCTTTTCTACACCCTCCCGGGTAGTCCGAAAGCCGTAAGGGAATATCTGAGCGAGATCATTCCCGGACTGGCACATACTTTTTACATGCTTCACGGAGTGGACCGCCATGGATGAAAAGCTTCATATAACCATTTCTGAGGCCACACCAGCCGATGTGGACGACATGGTATTGCTTATCCGTGAGCTGGCAGCTTATGAGCGGGCGCCCCACGAAGCTACCCTCACGGCCAACGACCTTCTGCGCGACGGCTTTGGTCCCCGGCCTTATTTCCATGCCTTGCTGGCAAAAGTCGATGGCCAGACTGTGGGCATGGCTTTCTGGTATTTCACCTATTCCACCTGGAAGGGCAAGGTGCTCTACCTCGAAGACCTGATTGTGAGGGAATCCTGGAGGGGAAAAGGCATAGGGCAGAAGTTATTTGAGGAACTTATTCGCCTGGCTGCCCGACACCGTGTTAAGCGCATGCAGTGGCAGGTGCTTCACTGGAACGAATCCGCCCTGGCTTTCTACCGCAAATACCAGGCTACCCTCAGCCATGAGTGGATGAACGGCATGCTCACCGAAGAAAAAATCAAGTATTGGGTCGAAAATCTGCAGTTATGATACTCGACAGGGAAAAAGCGCTGAAATTGTTGCATACGCATATCAAAAATCCCCGCATGATTATGCATTGTCTGGCCTCGGAGGCCGTGATGCGGGCCCTGGCGCGTCATTTCGGGGAAGATGAGGAAAAGTGGGGCCTGGCAGGTTTGCTACATGACCTTGATGTAGAATTCACCAATGCCGATCCGCTTACGCACGGCCCCACTGCTGCCCAATGGCTCGACGAAATGGGAGTGGATCCCGAAGTTACCGATGCCATCCGCATGCATAACGAGATGGCTACCGGCCTGCCGCGTACCACCCGGTTTCAGCACGCCCTCGCCGCCGGCGAAACTATTACCGGTCTTATCAACGCTACGGTTCTCGTATATCCCGATAAGAACATCCATTCGGTGAAGGCCAAATCCATCGTCAAGCGTATGAAGGAGAAGGCTTTTGCGGCCAGTGTAAAGCGCGAAAACATCATGGAGTGCGAAGCCATAGGCCTGCCTGTCGATCAGTTTGCCTCGCTGGCCCTGGAGGCTATGCAGCAAATGCCCGATTATACACCCTAAACGAAACGGCCATGAAAAACCCTACCCTCACAGGCGTTGCACGCTGGCCCCTCAGGCACTACCGCTGGATTCTTCTGGGGGTGTTCCTCGTTTACATGATTTTTTTTGATCGCTACAGCGTCATCAACCAGGTAAAGATCCACAGGGAGTTGCGGGAGTTGCAAAGCAAATCGGAGTGGTACAGGCAGCAAACCAGGGCTTACCGGGAGCAGTTGCAGCAGGTGCTCAACAATGCCGAAGCCACCGAACGCTTCGTGCGCGAAAACTACCTTATGCAACGCCCCGGCGAAAAAGTCTTCCTCATCGACCGCTAAATTATGTAGCCAGAAGCCTACGGCCCTTTCGATTTTTTGGTAGCTCCATCATTTTACTATCATTAGTTTTCCGTCAGCCAACGACTGATGTTTTGATAGGAGGCGAAACATATAAATATGGGCAGGTAAACTGCTGACATCAATCTGCATGCTTTTGCTCCTATCGGGCCAGTTGAAGGATTTGACCAGCCGGCCTGATACGTCGTAAATATTGACAACCATATCCGCTGGCCAGATATAGTTGGCCCGCACCAATGCACCGTAAGGCGTTGGGGTTTCGGTTACCCAGGCTTCCGGAAGTTCGATGGTTACCCAAGAATTGGCAGGGTTAGGGAAAATACGGAGTTTCCGAGCATTAGGATCAGTCATTATTTCATCGAGTCCTACTATCAACCTGCAATCTAATTTCAGGGTATCGGAGCGGATGGGATGGGGGCAGAGGCTGTCGTAAACAAGGGGCCGCAGGTCAAGAGTATCGTGTTCAAGTTCCGGGGTAAGTTTGTCTATCAGCATATCAAACTTATTGATACTACTGGTCCAGTTCCAGCCTGCGCTGACAAATTTATTATCAGAGGTTTTGATAGAATAATTGAGCAAACCATCATTCCAGACGGGTATTTCGAGGTGTTGGTTTTTTAAAACCGTACCCGAAGTATCAATAAGCATAGCGTTCTGATAACCAACATTATTTCCACCCCAGGAATCGAGGACAAAAAAAGTATGGTCATTGGCACAAACCAAAGTTTGAATGCCCGAGTAAGCATTATTTTGGGTGTTTTCATCGATGAGGTAATAAGCCATGGGGTATCCCCCTTTATGCATCTGGAACAGGCAGGAAGGGAAAGGTGTAAACGAAGTCCCATTGAAATATCTTACACTCCCCCCAACCCAGAAATTTCCATTAGCATCCCGACAAAAAGCGTTTCCAGACGTGACAATATCAGTAAGATATTCATACGAAAGGGGCCTCACCCAATCCTCTCCACCCGTACTGTCAATCATAAACATGATGGGTTCCCAGGCCCAGGCAACATTTGGGTTTAATGTGTCTTTCAACCCGCCATCAGCCCCGATCAGCATATTGCCGGGAGGAGATGGTATAAGTTTCATACCTGTTTCATCGGCGGTTTTGCTACCGGGGCCCTGCGGGTAAAACTGTTTCCACTTCAGGTTGCCTAAGGCATCGAAGCAGTAAATCCATACGCGCTGATTGAGATAATTCAAATTCCCATAAAACGCTAACAGCCAGATGTCTCCGTTTTCGGCTTCAATAGCATCCATCCCGTAATCTACTGAGTAGATATTCTGAATAATGCTGCACCATTCTTTTTCACCACAGGCATTCACTTTCATGATAAAAGCATCTGTGCAGTAAGGGTCATAGGCACAATGTTCGATGGCATAGGTGCCACCGGATAGTATAAAGCCGCCATCAGCACAGGTTTGCAGCCCTATCCCGAAAGAATAAACCTCGGGATAAACCGGTGCCTGACTTCCAAGGTAGCTGACCCATTTTTGCCATAAAATATTCCCGTTTACATCAGTTTTTAGGACGAAGGGGTAGTTTTTATAATAATAACCATTGTAAATATTACCACATTCATTGCCCATGAATAAATAGCCTTTATCATAGGCTTCATTTGCAATCTCAAGTAAATCAACTTGAGGCGTTGGATATATTTTGGGCCAAACCTGGTATTGAGGAGTAAACGGCTTGTCGGACGGCACAGCGGGAGGCGATATTCGGAGGATATGGCGGGGAAAAGGCTGGCTGGTTGCCCTAAAGATGGAAAATAATGCGAGAAGTAAAAAGATAAACTTTTTCATAACAAAAAATTTTTTAAAATGGGGGGAAGGGTTGGTCTCTTCCCCCCATTATAGGTTATTAATTAAGGGTAAGTTTTGCTGAAGAAATCAACCGGTTGCTTTCAAACAATTGAACCAGGTAAATGCCCGGTTTCAGTGCCTTGCAATCGATAAAAGTAAGCCGGTTGGCTGAAGTCTTTTGGCGTATCAGTGTTCTTCCTTCGATATTGGTAATTCTGATTTCCTGCTTAGCCGAAATATATCCGGTTTCAACCAGGAAATAGTTGTGGGCAGGATTGGGAAAAACTTTCAGGGTCTTATCCCTGGGTTGATTAGATAAGAGGGAGGTTCCTATTTTTATTCGTTTCCCTGATTTCTGCATATTGGGCATCAGAATGGGTTCGTCATAAATAGTCCACGATTTATCAATAAGCAGATTCCGGGCAAAAGCAGCAGGCTGGCTACTAACGCTTACTGAAATTTCAACGAGTAGGTTTAGCAATACAGAGTCAGATTTTGAGAGTTTAAATGGATTGACAAACAAACTGTCTAGAGCTGAAATCAGTACCCGGAGGCCGTTTATATCATCTGTTTGCAAGGTATTAATAGCCATATTAGCATTTAAAGCATCAAGGGTAGCTAAGGCTTGCACAAAAGCTCCTTCTGTGGCCTGGAGGATGGCACGCTGCCTTTGGGATTCATAAGTGTTTACATCATTGAGAAACTCAATGATCGAATCATTGTCAATACCCCCAATACTATCCGTTAAATAGTATCTTACAATGTTATTGAAATGTTGGTCTTTCTTCTGCAACCAGAGAGCCAATTCAGACTCCATAATTTCTTTGGCACTCACAAGGGTATCGCCAGAAAGAATTTCATTCCACATCGCCTCGGGTAATGGTTCAATCCTGTTTTCCAAAGCATTAAGTAATTCGTCAGACTTAGCCGACTGCGAATTAGCCACCATAATGTCCCTGATCATGGGATTGTTGATAACCTCTTCTTTTTCTATGGCCTGTTTGATAACACTATCGCTCAAATAGGGCGATAAAGCTATTAAATCCTGATAAAGGTCAACAGCCTGTTCAGGAAAGCTACTCTGCACATTGGCAAGCAATGCCTCGGTATTTCCTCCGTCTACCAATAGGTTGAGGCTGTCTTCGATCAGCGAAGCCGTTTCTGCAGCGATTTCCATTTCGTATTTATCTTCTGGTAGCCCGCTTCCATCCAAGGTCGAAGGACAAGAAATCTCTTTGTTATAACTTGTTCCTGGAGCCTGAATTGGCGTTACATTTAGTCGAGGATAAGGTATTAGCTTAACTTCGGGGTAAGGAGAAGAAGCATGATGAAAATAATTTACAGGATGGGCCTGGTTAGCGAAATTATAGACAGCCGCGCCGGTTACGGTAAAGGAATTGCCGGCAGGGGCAGTGTTACTACCTTGGTTGTAAGCAATTCCCGAGTTGGGATTGAGGCTACCTGAGACGGTTACAAGGATATCGTAGCTGTTATTGGTAAAATCATTGCACTTATAGCATAAACCGGTAGTTGTAGAACCTTTGTTTTCGTCTTGAGCCATGGTGGCAATCCACAAATTTTTAAACAGGTTGTTATATACCAGATTATTGTCGGGGCCGGATTTATTAATGATCAGGCCAAGTCCTTTTTGTGTGGTATTTTCGGAGTTAAAAGTGTTTGCTTCAATGTGGTAGCCAGTACATTGGTCAAGATAAAAACCATAGGTTTTAGGAGTGGATGTTTCACGTTCAGGAAAAGGTTTGATGTAATTTCGGGTCAATGTGGCATAATTTAAGGCACCTAAATAGAGACCCCGATAATTTAATTTGAAATCTGCACGGTCAATTGAAACAACTCTGGCAGGCCCGGTTGAAAGAGCATAGACACCTCTATATAGGTTATTAAATGTCGAATGTTTGTAACTGTTTTCTGGGCATGGGCAAATATTTTGAAGACAAGTTGGCCCAATCAATATATCAGAGTTTATTGCATAAATTCCGCTCCCCAGGTTTTCTGGTTGAGTAATATTTCCCGGACCAGTTGCATTCTCAAAAATACAACCATTGAACTTAACATTAGTGATTCCTGTAAGTTTTACAAAATAGTCTGGTAAAGAATTGTATGAATAGCTTGCTGTGGTTTGGAATGTACAATTGGTAAAACTGCTCAGGCTACTTTGGCTGTAAGGTTGAATTTGAATAGCCGTTTTATTATTGATAAAATTTGCATTAATGGCAATAATAATACCCCCACTGTAATTTTCCATTGGTATGCTATTTTCATCATCAGGGATTCGGGTAGTGTTTATCCCACAGATGGCATTTTCAATAGTACCACCATTAATAATACGAATTACTCCTTGATTAGATAGGGGTATTTGTGGTAAGCTGCTATTGCCCCAAACTTCTATGCCTCTCCAGTACCTGCCCCTATCAAGATTGGTTATTTTCCCTCCATCAATGCAAAGTTCTCCCCCTCTTTTTACAATAATTCGGCACCGATCCGAGACTTTAAGGGTCCCCTTCACAGTTAATTTTGCACCACTTTCAATTTCAAGTCCGCATATAATAGCATCATCGTTCAACCAGGTCTCGTTACCAGTGATAACAATAGGTGCGCAGTTTACTGCTTTTTGAAGAGCCTTGAATATGTTTAATCTTCCCGTACCAACCATTCCGGGATAATTTGCTGCATCTACAATGGGATCAGTGGTAGATTTCAGGAAGTACTCGATTTCTCCGGGAGTAAAGTTCTTGTCGATTGATTTAATTAAAGAGACTGCCCCGGCTACGATAGGCGATGAAAACGATGTTCCTGAGTATGCATGCCAAAAGGGCCATGTTGTGTTACTGCAATGTGTTTGTGCCGCTCCCATGAGTTCATAACCCGGGGCACAAAGGTCCACTTCAGGAAAATGGCTGTGTGTTTCTTCTTTCAAGTGGTTTGGTGAAGAGTTGAAATAGTAATGTTTGTCGTCAATGCCTGTACTACTTACAATGATGACCCTGTCGTCGTAGGAAGGATGAAATGGGTAAAAAGGTAGATAACCTCCGGAACTATTAGAATTATTATGCCCGCCCAGTCCATTTCCCGCAGGCACTACGATAACTGTACCATTGTCTAGTATTTCTCTGACTATAAGTTCTTCTCCTGATTCTGGGTGGGGTATTGTGTCTATTCCTCCATTTGCACAGGAAACAAGCACATCAGCGCCCATAACGGTAGATGCATGTAAAGCTTTATTTAAAAAGTCAACTCTTTCCATCGGTGAAAAGTATGCAATAATCTTAGTTTTAAAGCCTACCGATGCATATATTCCATTGGGAGTTTGTCCTGTTTCTGCGGTTTCTCCTGATGCGAAGCCCGCAACAGTTGTACCGTGACCATCTAAATATTCGCAGTGAAATGGGTCTAAGCTAACAGGATCATAGGGGTAAAGGATTTCTGTTATCAGGTCAGGATGTTGATTGTCGATTCCTATGTCGATTACTGCAATTTTTACATCAGGATTTCCCCGGGTAATATCCCAGGCATGATCGGCTTCAATTTTTTTGAGATGCCATAGCCAATCATTAGCATGAGCTACCCACATCCAGTCAGTAGGGTCATAAACCATGACTGTATCACTGCGGCTGGGTTTTAAGAGGTTGTAGAATTTATTGCCAAATTGTGAATTTAACTCCCTGAATAATGTGTCAATGTTGAAAGGCTGATGTGCAACTAATTCGTGTATTTGATGGAGTTCGCGGGTCCGGGCAAAGGGATATGCCTTTTTAAAGGTATGGATTCCATGTTTTGTAAGCCACGAGCTTAATTCCTGATTTGCAGAGTGCTTGCTGTCGGCCAGTTCATACATCGTTGTGTCTTTCACCCATAGCCAACAAATGGTATCAACACTGTTCTGTGCATTTAATGATGTTATCCCGAAGGCCGTCATAATATATATATATATATATTATTATGCAGTTTTTTAAGTTTTTCATAGCAATTAGTTTTTATTTTATTGTTTTAGAAATTTTGAAATATGAACGCTAATTACTTTTTCATTAAAAACCTGAATTATGTAGAGTCCGTTTTTTAGGAAGGGAAGGGGGATAGAGTTTTTTGTAAGAGTTCCTGTGCCGGCCAGACTACCGGTGAGGTGATATATCCGGTAAGAATAATTGAGTAATGGAGCAGGTTGTTGGTTTTTCATAAGATAAAGTTCTCCGTTGAGATAAAAAGATGCTAATCTTTCCGAAGTTTTTTGTCAGGCACATGGGTTATTAAACACCAGCAGTTGTCAAAATAAGGGTTATCGGTGGTATATTCCCTGGTTCCCTGACGATAAAAACAGGATAGGTGACCAGTCTCTACTAAGTCTAATGATATCGTAGGGCCTATTCCTTCGATAAACTTGTAAGGCTCGTTCCAGAAATAGGTAATCTTGTTGACTCTGATAACTTTCCTTCCATAGAAATTATCAAAATAAACAGAATCCACAATCCAGGTACGCCCAGGAAAAGTATCACCAACCTTAAGGTTAAGGTCCATGATAACATAGGGGTCATATGGGGGTAGAGGTGGCATCCACCACCCTACATTTTGAAACCATAATTTATCGCCCTTTTGTGACTCAATCAGATTTCCAGTATAATAAACATAGGTGCTGCCGTTATTTATCGAATAGTTATAAACTTTATAGATAGTATCTACATCCCCTGGATATGCAACCATAGAGTCGCCTACAGCAAATTCGGGAAGGTTGTTACTGTACCAGTAAACCCATGAAATAGTATCACCCGTTAAGAGTTTCTGGTAGTTCTGTGCTAAAAGGGAGTAATGTATAAGCAAACAGCTACTAAGGATCAGGGTTCTAAAAAGTTTGTTCATTGTTATGCAATTTTCATGATGATTAAATTAGTTTAAGGAATTAAACAAATCCGTGTGTGTTTTTTTAATAATAAATACTGCAGCCGGTTTAACCCGGCTAAGTACCCCCTGGAAGAAGTAAGGGCAGAATCATGAAAATTTTTACTGAAAACGAGTCCCTCAACGGTTCAAGGACGGCTGAGTATTCAGGCCCATCTGCAATATGGCATTGGTGTGAGTATGTTATCAACAGTTGTGAGGACATGATAGGATAAGTTCCCTGTTGATTTTTGAAAAATACGCAGGAGGATAGTGTCTATGGTTGTTTCAAGATTTCCGGTTTCCTATTGTTTTAAAAGTAGCCCAAATGTAATAAAAAAAATCCTTTTTGCAATGATTTCGAGAATTTTTCCTTTCCATTGAGGATTTTTGGGCGCAAGCAGTAAAATACGGCGGGAGGAAGGGTTTGGAATGTTAAGTATAGGCAAAAGAAATATAGAAACATCAGTGAGGCCTGAGGCAGGTTCGATGTAACAGAAATCGGCGTATATCGAAGGAGAAAGAAGGCAGGTCCTCGCAATCCCGATAAGAACATTCATTCGGTGAAGGCCAAATCCATTGTCAAGCGTATGAAGGAGAAGGCATTTGTTGTCGGAGTGGTACAGGCAGCAAACCAGCGCATACCGGGAGCAGTTGCAGCAGGTGCTCTACAATGCCGAAGCCACCGAACGCTTCGTGCGCGAAAACTATCTAATGCAACGCCCCGGCGAAAAAGTCTTCCTCATCGACCGCTAAGCCAACCCGCCAACAGCCAATAGCCAACAGCTAACAGCCAACAGCCAAAATCTAATGTGTCTTCGTCATCGAGCTCGGAATCAGCAGAATAAAATCCGCCTTCCCTTTTATTTCCTCTTCGGGATTATCCAGATTCTCAGTTTCTACTGAACTGATGGTGAGTATCTTAATATCGGGGCGGTACTTTCTGAGGTACCATACAATACCTTCGTAATTATCGGAATGATAGGAACCGTTGAAGTGAAGGAATACCTGGCCTGGGTGGAGGTTTTGCAGAATAAACCAGGCCATGGTGGCGTCTTTGGCCGCCTGAGCCTTGGGCAGGTTGGCAGAGGCATGTCCTCCCATGTTAAGCATAGCCTTGTAGCCCGGCAGGGTAGAATCGTAAGGCATCGGCAGAGGAGCCATCAGCCGCAGGGCTTCCTGGCTAAGGCTGCCCAGGGCTTCAAAGCCTCCTTTGTTTACCATCGCGGCATAGCGTCGGGGGATATTTGTGCCTACAAAACGTAATTTGTTGTCCCGGGCAAAATCTACCAGGGGTTTGTAGTCGGTTTTGTAGTTGGGCCAGAGCTTGGCTTCGGCCTCAAAATTTTTTACGCTTATTTGTTGGCTGAGGTATTCGTCAAGCAACAACTGATTGTCGGTCTCAAACATCTCTGCACCGAGCACCAGCTGTTTCCCCAGCTTTTTAAAAAGGTCAGCCGTGAGTTCATATTGCAGCCAATGGCAGATAGGATTATTGTGTAGTTCCCCGAAAAGTATCACCTGGCTGGAAGCTGCTTTTTGGGTAAGTTCATTCCAGGTAGCGGGGCTTCCATCGCTATGAAGCAGACGATAGGCTGGTTTGTCCTGGGCTAGGGCGATGAATGAGAGCCAGGTAAATGCAAACGCAAGAATGTGTTTCATAACTTTTAACGTTTATAAAATTCAATGGAGAAATCATCGATCCAGAGGTTGCGATGGTCGTGGTTCCAGATGAATACCTTCAGTTCATCGTTTATAGAGGAGGGATGGGGTAGGTCGGCTGTGAGGAAAGCGGTGCCCCACTGACCCGGTATCAGATAATGCTCCAGTTTCCCGCTGAACCATACATATTGTTTTCCGAAACGGTCCGTGATGGTGATAATGACGGGCGTATCGGTAAGGGTGCTATCGGCCATGGCTCTCACTTTGACTTTAACCCGAGAGGGGAAACGAAGCTCGGCTTCCCCTGTTTCTATTTTAATGCCAGGGCCCCATTCCATTTCCGGTGTCATCTTTAGGGAATATTTGCCAGCGTAAGCTATCGTATCGAGGTTTGCTGCGTTTACACCGAACTTTTCGTCGGCCTGTTCAAAATCGCAGAAGAAACGGCTTACGGGCTGAGGCAAGGCCAGACCTTTAAGGCTGGTATCCCTGGCGAATAACCAGGCCTCAGCTTGACCGGCAAAGTCCTTATGATCGAGTATAACGGGGTAGGTCTCCCTGATTACATCAGGTATGACCACAGGGGCAGGTTTCAGCCGGATGTAGGCAAAATAGGGAAGTTTGCAGGAACGCAGGGTTGAAGCCAGATCAGCCAGCTCCTGTCCGTTTTTGCTTTCAAGCACAAAAATGGAAGGCGACTTCCTGTGGGCATTCGTAAAATAATATTCCAGATAATACGGATGATTAATGGCGGAAGATAAGAAGATGCTATCCGCTCCATATTTGTTTTCCCACTCCATATATGTTTTGGCGCATCCCTTAAAATCTGCAAACTGTGCATTGCGATAAGGGGTGGCTGCTTCCAGTGCTACCCAGCTACCGCCGACAATACCTGCCAGCGTTAAAATAATACCGGCCACAGGTTTTATCTTCTCAAAAAAGGAAAAGAAAAAGAGTAGCAAAAAGGGAAACGCGAACAGCATTACGCTGTATTGAAGTACAGGGTTAATTTTTACACTATAAACGAAACCCACAATAAAGGGAAGGAAAAATAGTCCCAGACTCAGCCATTGCATGCGGGTGATGCGCAGCTCCTTCGAGTAAATCCACAGGAGAAAAACCACCACAAAGCTCAGCAGGAGGATAAGATGGAATGCCGAAGAACCCAGGGCAAAATAGATGAAATCGAAAATCCAGTCCCAGTGGGGCTTGTCCAGCCATCCCTGTTCACCGCCAACACCGCCCAGGGAAAGCTGATGCAGAAAAATGCCGGTGTAGGGGAGATACATGAGTAAAATAGCGCCCAGAGAAATTAAATAAGACTTCCAGTTTTGGCGGGTTATGAATAGAAAACCTGCTAAAATAAACAGTCCCGACATCATAAAACTAAAATAGTGGGTGTACATGCCCAAAACCGCAGAAAGAGCAAATCCGGCGAGAATGCCAGGCTGGTTCTGCTTTAGCAGGAAATATCTTCCCCAAAAAAGGGCTGTAAGTAAGGTGAAGAGCAGTCCAAAGCTGTAGGGTCGGGCCAGGTGACTATAAAGGATAGGGTAGGGCAGTACGGCCAGGAAAAGAGCCGAAAAAAGTCCGGCCGGTTCGTGAAACCACTCCTTTCCTACTCTCCAGACGAGCCATATAGAGGCAATGCCGGCCAACACGAAGGGCAGCCTTACCCAGAAAGGATTCAGGCCAAAGACCATGGTCCAGAAGTAGAGTAAAAGTTGTGTAAATGCCGGATGCCCGTCAGGGCGAATGCCATACTGTATGACTTCTCTAACCGAATTGAAGCGAAGCCGGTTGAGGGCACTCAGTTCATCGTTGCTTAGCGACCAGGCGCTGAAATCGTACAATCGCAGGATGGCCCCTGCAGCCAATACAAGCCAGAACAGGCTCTCAAAGGGTTTTTCTTTGAACCACTGCCTGAGTTTTTCCATAATGTTCAGAGATTATTGCGTTGTCGGACTACTTCATACATTAAAATGCCTGCGGCCACCGAAACATTCAGAGAGGCAATCTCTCCCAGCAAAGGAATTTTGCATATAGTATCGGCCATTTTTAGCAGTTGAGGGCTGATCCCGTTTTCTTCGGAACCCAGGATTAAGGCAACGGGGCCTTTAAGATCTGTTTGGGTATAAATTTCGTTGCCTTTTTCTGATACAGCGATAATTTTTAATCCACTTTCGCGCAAAAACAGCGTGCTTACCCTCAGGTTTTCTGAGCGGCATACCGGAATTCTGGCTAGGGCTCCGGCCGAGGTCTTCAGCGCATCAGCATTTATCATGGCTGATTCGCGGGCAGGAACTACCAGCGCATGAACCCCTGCACATTCAGCCGTGCGGGCTATGGCTCCCAAATTGCGTACATCGGTAATTCGGTCGGCTATGAGTATGAAAGGTACTTCACCTCTCTCATAAATGCCAGGTAACAGGGTTTCAAGCTCCACGTAACTGATTTCCGACAAAATACCTACCACCCCCTGGTGATTTCCCTGGGTCAGGCGATTGAGTTTTTCCACAGGTACCAGCTGAAAATGAATTCTGCGCTGAGTGAGCACTTGCCTTAGATGTCGGAGGCTTTCCCCTTCCAGGTTTTTTTGAATGTAGAGCCTTTCAAAATCGCGGCCGGCTTTCACCGCCTCCATTACCGGATGAAGACCATAAATGAGATGGGTGTCTTTCAAAAGTAATTATGTTTTATATGGGTGATAAAGTGGATTTTCTTGATAGGGCAAAGATACAAAACGCAGTAACATGGTTTTTTATCGCCGGCGTCGTTCCACTGCCTGCAACCAGGGTTCGCGGTAGAAAGATTTTCTTCGGAGCTGGTAATGGTTGATGCCTAAACGACTGCGATGAATATCGAAGTCGAAAACAAGCGTCTGGGAGGTTTCGCCCGGGAGATATTTCCAGGTCTCGATGGTGTGGTCGGTTACTACGATGGCCGGAGGGCCAAATACCAGATAAATCATTCCGCGATCGGTAAGGGCACCTGGCAGGTCTTCGCTGAAAAGCTTGCATGCTTCAACAACCGATTTGCGAAACGCTGAGGAGAGCTGGACGGCACGTTGTGTGCTGCCAGCTACCGACTCCCAGAACTCCCAGGGGTCTGTCTTTTCTTCCATCAATTCGCTGTATTCCTCCTGGGTGGTTATGAATCGTAGTGCATACAGGGTAATTAGGTCGAGCATTTTTTCATCTGTGATGCTCAGATATTTTCCACCCTCCCGGGATGTGTCGGCCTGGACCAAATAAATACCGCCTCTGGGAAGTATCACTGGATGAGTTTTTGAACCGTTAAGGCTGAGCTGACCCACGGTGCTAATAGAAGGTTTGCAGCGCATTTCAGTCTCCACAAAGGGCGGGGCCGGCTGGCAGGCATTGATTTCGAGTCTTCTGATTAAGATCGTATTACCAGAAAGCTCTGTAGGTTGGATTATAAAAGGTTGAATAACAAAGTCTTCAGGGTTCAGGATGGGATTTCCTTTTTCGTCGGTCAGCAACCATTCTGCATCTGCCTGAGAATTACTGCGGTCGATGCGGTAAAAGCGGGTGGCCTGTCCTTCAGGCCTTATCCATAGCTGATACATTTTACCCCATGGCGCTTTCAATTTGATTTTCTCCATGGGTTTTTTACCTGGATTTGCCAGAGGATAAGTAAAGCGCACGGAGAGTGTGTCGATGATTTCTGAGGGTTTAAAATCTGTAAAAACTCCAAAACTGAGGCGTACCGTTCGAACGACATCGTCCGGACCCCTTCGCACAGCGGGCAGACGTTCGGGGTCGTTTTCAATAAATACCACTACCGAATCATGCGAATCAGCGGATATCATAACATGTGTAGGACCTTGCCACCTGTTCCCCGGCCAGGTCTCTGCCAGATTATTGGTCTGAAACAGCAGGGGAGAGCACCCGGTAGCCTTCCCTGTCAATAGCAGCAAAAGCCAAAATATCAGAATGGCACAAGGAGAAGAATCTCTTCTTTGTATTAAACGCAGGAAACCTAACATTATCAAAAAGATTGAATATGATTTGAAAGTTTCATTCATACGGGCTCTGGATAATCAAAGGTAAATCCAGGTGCTGAAATAATGTAATTTTATGACAAAAATACCACGCATGAAACGATTAGGAATTTTAGTGCTTATTCTCTTTTATTCCATTGCAATGGTGGGGCAAAAGGCTGTTCCCGGCGGAGGTTGGAGGGGCCTGAAAGATTTTCTGGGACGTCAGATGATTTATCCTGAGTCATTACTGAAAGAAGGGCGGGATGGAAAGGTAGTACTTGAATGCATCATTGCTGAAGATGGTACCCCGGTGAATCTGAGAATAAAAGAGGGGAGCGACCCCTTGCTGAACCGGGAGGCCCGACGTCTGGTTTGGGGAAGCCGCTGGAGCCCGGCACTGAAAGCGGGTAAGGCCATCCGGGATACTGTTGAGGTGAAAGTGGAATTCGATGCCCGGAAATTTCGACGAATGGCCGAAAAACGTGGATGGTTTTCTCCCGATTCCACATGGGACACGAGTATGCGCATCATGCCTGTATCCAGAATTACAGCAGCTGCCAAACCTCTTTTACCTGAGGGAATGAGCTTTTCGGCGTGGGTAAGTAAAAACCTGAAAACCCCGGATGCAGCACGCCGTATGGGTATATCAGGCCGTGTGCGCCTGCGTTTTATAATCGAACCTGATGGTACAGCTACCAATATCATTCCTGAGGAATATTTGGGTATGGGCTGTAGCGAGGAGGCAATCCGCCTAACAGAAATGCTTCGCTGGAAGCCTGCCGAGGTGGGAAACCGTAAGGTACGCACCTGGGGACAGGTTACCTTTTGGTTTGGTGAGGGAAAACAGCAATACGACTTCCAGCCCGTTTACAATCCGGGTTCTATGCTGTGAAATAATAAAATGGAAGACGTGCTCCTGTGTAGCCATGGACAATTTCAAAAGGCCGGCTACGGTCTTATATAGCTAGAAACGAGAAATGAGAAGATCAGAAAGAAACTGTCAATACACTGGTACCGATTTTACGCGTAGCGCCGTTGGATTGTTTGCTTTTATATGTAACTCTTATGGCCCCGGAGCATTCACTTAGCAGCGGGTACTCCATTTCCATTTGATTGATCTCAAAATCGGGCATTTCAAGCAAAGCCCTGCCTTCTGAAAGATAGCGGCAGGGAAACCGTAACGAGAGGGTGTCTATGGTTGAATAGACAAACCGGTCGTAATCCGCTCCACGGCCTGAGGCCTGTCCATAGATTCTGAAAACATCATCCCACCAGGTCAGTGGCGTGTTAGCTCCAGCCGATCGCTTTAATGAATAAGAACCAGTGTATTGTACCTTACGATGATAGGTATCGTTGAGAGCTATCTGGACCGTGTCAATATTTAAAGAGAATTTTAAGGTTTTGAATTGTAATTGCTTGATTTTGATTTTACCTGAAATTTCTTTCCCATTAATCATATACCCCTGAAAAGAAACCTGGGCCTGAGCTCCTGAGTCTATGAGGGGAGCATTCCAATGAATGAGGATTTTCCCGGCTCGTTGAGTGCCATCCGGCGTTTTTTTCCCTACCCCGTAGTCAATAACCCACTCCTCGCCAACCTTTGTTATAAGGGCTGAGTCAACGATTCCGCTACCCTGGTTCAGCAGCGTTGTATCGTACGAAATACTGTAGACCTGCCTGAAAACATCACGACTGATATGTTCGGCCATGAGAAAATCGATAGTGGTAGCCTTATTAAAGCTCGTGTCAAAGCGATACTCCTCTGATTTATTGCACGAAATCCCGATTAAAGCAAGGAAGGCCAGCATTGCTAACCAGGTCAGGGCGCTTGGGGCGAAGGGTAGTTTTAAACGGAATGCTAACCTTTTCATCGGGTGACAGGGGATTTTCTCATGTAAGTTAAATACGCATACGGTATGGGATTAGTTTCGTCTTCAGGGTAATTTTCCTCGGCCACGAGTTCCCATTCATCGAAGTTTATATCAGGAAAGAAAGTATCTGCTTCAAAATTCTGGTAAATCCTCGTGATGTAGAGTTTTGAAACCCAGGGAAGGAAAATCCGGTAAATCTCTGCTCCGCCTATCACAAAGCATTCGGTATTTAACGGACACTTTGCGAGGGCTTGCTGTGGGCTGTGTACAACTTCTGCACCTTCGGCAGTGAAATTGGTTTGGCTGGTAAGCACGATGTTGGTGCGTCCGGGTAAGGGCTTTTTAGGCAGCGACTCCCAGGTTTTGCGGCCCATAATTACCGGATGCCATAGAGTAAGGTCTCTGAATCGTTTTAAATCGCCCGGAATGTGGCACAGCAATCGGTTTTGATAACCAATTGCATTGTCATTGGCCAGGGCCACTATGATGCTTAAGTTGAGGTGCATAGGCTTAAACCGATATTTCTCCGCGAATGTGAGGATGAGCTTGATAATTAATAATTTCGAAATCTTCGAATTTGAAATCGAAAATGGATTTTACTTCAGGATTCAGTCTTAAAGTAGGCAGAGGATAGGGCTCGCGTGTAAGCTGAAGCTTAACCTGTTCCAGATGGTTGTTGTAAATATGCGCATCCCCCAGGGTATGAATAAATTCTCCGGGTTCCAGGCCTGTAACCTGCGCCATCATCATGAGTAACATGGAATAGGAGGCGATATTGAAGGGTACGCCGAGGAAGATATCGGCGCTACGCTGATAAAGCTGGCAACTGAGCCGGCCATTGGCTACATAAAACTGAAACAGGATGTGACAGGGAGGCAGAGCCATTTTATCGAGGTCGCCCACGTTCCAGGCACTCACAATATGTCGTCTTGAGTTGGGGTTGGTTTTTATAGATTCCACCACCTGGCTGATTTGATCTATCGTCCGGCCGTCGGAAGCCTTCCACGAGCGCCATTGGTAGCCATAAATGGGGCCCAGGTTACCGTCGGCATCGGCCCATTCATCCCAAATGGTTACTTTGTTGTCATTCAGATATTTAATATTGGTTTCACCTTTCAAAAACCATAAGAGTTCGTAAATAATGCTGCGCGTATGCAGTTTTTTGGTCGTAAGCAGGGGAAATCCTTCCTGCAGGTTGAAACGCATCTGGTATCCAAACACGCTCAGGGTTCCCGTCCCCGTGCGGTCGTTTTTAGGTACTCCGTGTTCCAGCACATGTTGCAGAAGGTCAAGATATTGTCGCATATAATCTATTACTTATTGAATTTTAATCATTGAAAAGATAAACTGCCAGATTTGTGTTGGGTCGGCCCAGGTTAGGCTTTGGGGGTTCGCTTTATAAACAGTTAAAGCCAGGTTTTTCTCCACTTGTTCAAAAATATCTGGAAATTCCATGGCCATTTCTTCCGGTGTATCGGTTCCTGCCAGTCGGTCGGAGGGGTCGGCCGGTGCTGCCAGCAACAACACCCTGGGGTCGTCTCCTGTTTGTATCTGGAGTATTCCCAGTGGAATTATTTTGAGTACAGTGCCCTGGGATTTAGGGGAACTCAGTAGCAGTACTTCTACCAGCCGATAATTTTGCTCCGCTTTCTTTTTAGGCCCAGCAGGTACAAAACCCAGGTTCCAATTCTCAGGAAGGCTTTTATTGAGTTGGACAGCGGGTTTAAATTTTCTGCTTTCAGAGTCAAACCTCGAAACGAAATTTTGCCCTGCAGGGGTCTCCACTACCATCCGAAGCCAATGATCTTCCCCCATGGGGGGGAGGGTCGAATAGTCCGTGCGATGACAGGCGAAAAGTAAAAAGAGCAGGAGGGGTGAAAAACGACGGAGCAGCAAGCTGACCATAAGATTTAGCCAGTAATCATTCCTACAATGGTAGCCGACATAAGGGCAGCCACTGTGCCTCCTATGAGAGCCCTGAATCCGAAAGCTGCCAGCTGGCTGCGCTGATTGGGCGCCAACGATCCTATGCCTCCGATTTGTATGCCGATGGAGGCAAAATTGGCAAATCCGCATAGAATATAGGTGGCGATGATAATGCTTTTGGGGTCGCTAAACAGGTTGGCAGCTTTGTACTCAGCCAGGCTGATATAGCCTACAAATTCTGTAAGAATAAGCTTTTGCCCTAGTAGACTTCCTACCAGCGTTATGTCGTGAATATTTACCCCAATGAGCCACATGAGAGGGGCAAAAAGGTAACCCAATAAAAATTGAAGGGTCAGGCCGTTGTATTTACCGGCGGTCATTGCAACAATCTTTTCATTAAGTCCTGTATAATGGCCTACCAGGTCGCTCAGGATATAATTGAACATGGCAATGAAAGCTACGAAAACCACGAGCATGGCAGCCACATTGGCGGCCAGTTTCAGACCTTCTGAAGTTCCATTGGAAATAGCATCCAGAACATTTGAGCCCACCTTTTCTCTGGGTATATTTACTGTTTGATCAACAGTTTCGGTTTGCGGCACAAGAATTTTGGAGATTACTACTGCGCCGGGAGCCGCCATGACAGAGGCAGCCAGTAGATGTTTGGCGAAAATAAGGCGCTGCAAGGGGTCGGTGCCCCCCAGAAAACTGATGTAAGCAGCCAAAACTCCCCCGGCCATGGTGGCCATACCAGCCGTCATCACCAAAAATATTTCTGAGCGTGTCATTGAGGGGAGGTAGGGTTTAATCATCAGTGGGGCTTCGGTTTGTCCCAAAAAGATGTTGCCTGCTGCACATAGGCTTTCGGGACCGCTAATTTTAAGGGTTCGGGCCAGCACCCAGGCAAAACCTTTTACCACAATCTGAATCACACCCAGGTAAAACAAGAGGCTCATCAGGGCTGAAAAGAATATAATAGTGGGAAGTACCTGAAATGCGAATATGAAACCAAACTTCGAGCTGTCGAGCAGGCCTCCCAGCAGAAATTCGCTGCCTGATTTGGTAAAGTTGAGGATTTCAACAAACACTTTTCCTCCTGCCTCGAAGACCAGGCGCACCGGGGGCACATAATACCCCTACAGCTAGTGTAACCTGAATGGCTAGACCGGTCAGCACTACTTTCCAATTAACCGCTTTACGATTGTTACTCAACAGCCAGGTTAAAAGCACCAGCACAGCCATCCCCAACAGCCCTTTGAGAAGGGAAACCAAATTAAAACCTCCCAGTTCCGGCAGGGATGCCCTGGCAGGAGAGGCTGCAGTGAGGGAAGAAGTATCTGCAACAGCCTGCCGAACCGTGTCGGCGGTAGACGACAAAGGGAAAAAAGTTAGCAATAAAAAGCTGATGCTGAATACAGTAATTAGGTTTTGAAGCTTTTTCATTCCTCAAAAAAATAGGTTAGTAGTGATAAAGTAAGAGAGATTATTTTCTGCGTTTGAGTTCGTCTCTGATCTGGGAGGCTTTCTCATAATCTTCCATTTCTATGGCTTTCCTCATCATGTTTTCCAATTCTTCATCGGTATAAACGGCCCAGGGGTTTCCTTCCTCTTCAGGAGTGCTTTCGGAGTCTTCAGTTTCCATTTCGGCTTCATCCATCTCAACTCCGGCTGCTTTCAAAATGGCCTCAGTAGTGTAAATAGGACAATTGAATCGCAGGGCCAATGCAACGGCATCGGAGGTGCGGCTGTCAATCTCTATCAGGTTGTGTCCGTCGTCGCAAACCAACACAGCATGGAAAACCCCATCGATAAATTTGTTTATGACGACTTCGGTAACGTTAACACCACAGGTTTCGGCAAAAGTTTTAAAAAGATCGTGGGTGAGCGGCCGTGCAGGCTTCATTTTTTCTAAAGCTATGGCTATGGCTTGTGCCTCAAAACTCCCTATGATGATAGGCAACCTTCGTTTTCCGTTGGCTTCTCCAAGAATGAGTGCGTAGGCCCCGCTCTGCAACTGGCTGTACGACATCCCCACTATTTCCATTCTTATCTTATCCATCTGATCCTATCCAAGGATTTTATTAATAACTCATTTTCAGGCCTAATCAAAAGATAAGCCTAATGGTGGTCTTTTTTACAAAGAAAGCAAATCTATGCAAAATTGCCTAAACAATTTCTTTTTTTAGCGAAAATTTCACTGATTCTCAGGGATGATTTTTTTGTCAACCCAATTTTTTATCCGCAAACGTTTGCGGGAAGAAATAAATCTTTTTACGTTTGCAGCATGAAAATATTTAATTTTCCAACTATGAAAAAAATAGGGTTGTTTACTGCAGCAGTTCTCCTGCCAGCAATGCTTCTAGCCAGCGAAGCTGATTTGAAGATTCCAGAGCTGAAAAACCAGTTTTTTGCTCATACCTTCACAGGTTCGCAACTCCTTTGGTATGCTTCCATCATTATATTACTTGGATTGTTTTTTGGCGTGTGGCAGTATCTGCGCATTAAAAAACTTCCGGTTCATTACAGTATGCTGGAAGTTTCAGAGACTATATATGCCACCTGCAAGACCTATCTGGTACAACAGGGAAGATTTCTTGCCATTTTGTTAGGAATTATTGCTGTTATTATTTTTTACTACTTCTTTTTCTTGAGCCATATGACCATCGATAAGGTACTGCTGGTGCTCATGTGGACGGTGTTGGGTATAGGCGGTTCATACGGCGTAGCATGGTTTGGCATTCGAATTAACACCCTGGCCAACAGCCGCACATCCTTTGCTTCATTGAAGGGGCGGCCCTGGGACGTAGTCTCTATTCCCCTTCAGGCAGGTATGAGTGTCGGCTTGCTCCTTATCAGCGTAGAGCTGATTATGATGCTCATCATTTTATTGGTTGTTCCAGGAGAGAGTGCTGGAGCCTGCTTTGTGGGATTTGCCATAGGCGAATCGCTCGGCGCTTCGGCCTTGCGCATTGCCGGTGGTATTTTTACTAAAATTGCCGATATAGGTGCCGACCTGATGAAGGTGTTTTTCAGCTTGCCTGAGGACGATCCGCGAAACCCGGGCGTCATTGCCGACTGCACCGGAGATAATGCCGGTGATAGCATTGGACCCACAGCCGATGGATTTGAAACTTATGGAGTTACGGGTGTGGCCCTCATCTCCTTCATCGTGCTGGCCGTTGCTGAACTTCCCTTCCAGTCCATGCTGATCGTCTGGATTTTTATGATGCGAATCCTCATGGTATTCACCTCAGTATTTAGCTACGGCTTAAATCACGCCATCAGTTCCAAAATGTATGGAAAGAGTCTGAAATTTAACTTTGAAGAGCCACTTACCCGTCTTATCTGGATTACCTCCATTGTATCCATCATCATTACCTATACCATTAGCTATTTCCTTTTAAAAGATTTAACTACAACCGATGGCCAATTATTGGGCAATCTCTGGTGGCAACTCTCTACCATTATCAGTTGTGGGACGCTTGCTGCTGCTATTATTCCTGAGTTTACAAAAGTATTTACCAGTAGCCGTTCGCGGCATGTAAACGAGATAGTAAATGCAAGCCGAGAAGGAGGAGCCTCTTTGACTATTCTTTCAGGTATGGTAGCAGGTAATTTCAGCGCCTTCTGGAAAGGCATGGTAATGGCTGCCCTAATGTTCATCGCGTTTATGGTTACTAAAACCTTCGAGGCCCCCATCTTCGGCGAATATCCGGCCATCTTTGCCTTCGGTCTGGTAGCTTTCGGATTCCTGGGAATGGGACCAGTAACTATAGCCGTCGACAGTTACGGACCCGTTACGGATAATGCTCAAAGCGTTTTTGAACTATCCAGAATTGAATCCAGAAAAGGCATTGCTGAAGAAATTCAAAGAGATTATGGCTTCAATCCCGACTTTACGGGCGGAAAGCATTATCTCGAGTCCAACGATTCAGCGGGTAATACCTTCAAAGCTACTGCTAAGCCCGTGCTCATTGGTACGGCGGTTATAGGTGCTACTACAATGATATTTGCTATTATTTTGATCCTTAAGAAATTTGGTTTGCTCGCCCTTCAACTGACCGATCCTATGGTGGTGCTGGGTTTTATCTCGGGTGGTGCGGTTATTTACTGGTTCTCAGGAGCTTCCATGCAGGCAGTTACCACGGGTGCCTACCGGGCTGTGGAATACATCAAGAAAAATATCCGCCTAGATAAAGAGGAAGCCAGTGTGGAAGACAGCAAGGAGGTAGTCCGCATTTGTACTCGCTATGCCCAGTATGGTATGTGGAATATCTTCGGAGTAGTGTTTTCCCTTACCCTGGCTTTTTCATTCTTCGATCCTAATTTCTTTGTGTCCTACCTTATTTCTATAGCAGTATTCGGCCTCTTCCAGGCTATTTACATGGCCAATGCCGGAGGAGCCTGGGACAATGCCAAGAAAGTAGTGGAGGTTGACCTCAAACAAAAAGGTACCGATCTGCATGCCGCAACAGTAATCGGCGACACCGTGGGCGACCCCTACAAGGATACTTCCAGCGTGGCCCTGAATCCTATCATCAAGTTTTCTACGCTCTTTGGTCTGCTGGCTGCCGAGATCTCTATACATATGACCGTGAATGCCCGCGACACAGGAGCTACCAACTACAGCCCCTATATCGGTATAATCTTCCTGATTATAGGTCTCTTCTTTGTTTATCGTTCGTTTTATAATATGCGCATCCGAAAATAGCGTTTCTTCTTACGATTGGGTTAGACGTCATGGCGGTTACACGCTTGAAGGCTGCTCCGAATGGGGCGGCCTTCGTTTTTAATATGTCATCATCCAGGAGATGGGACGCTTTGGTTTTTTCTTGTTAATATCAAGCATAAAGGGATAATCGGATAATCGCGGATTACTGGAGTGGTTTTTATCTGACGTATTCCGTGTGATAGAGACTCGGTATGGAAAATAGGCCATAAAATGATGAACCCCAGTGTTTCAAAGCTTCCATAAAACCACGGATAATTAGAAGGTGACCCGCATCGCTATGCACTAGCCTCAACCCTCGGTTGGATAAATAATTGTCAATCAATCAGAATCTATGCTCTTTTTCTTTAGACAGGTAGACCATTGCAAGAACTTATATTTTTCCCTTCTGAATACTTGGGCTGTTGCTTTATTTCTTTTAGCTTTGCCTGTTGTTAATCAGAAAACATTCATACCATGGCCGATCTTACCACTTCATACATGGGGCTGAAGCTCAGAAGTCCACTCATTGCCGCTAGTTCCGGACTCACCAATAATCTGAAAAACCTCGAGGAACTCGACCAACAAGGCATAGGGGCCATCGTGCTGAAATCACTTTTCGAAGAGCAAATCAGGCATGAAGCGCATTCGGTGCTCAATCATCAGGAATTTCCCGGATATCCGGAAGCCTATGATTATGTTAAGAATTACACCGAAATCAATGCAGTGGACAAATATCTGAACCTGATCCGCGAAGCAAAAAATCGAATTTCGGTGCCGTTAATCGCAAGTATCAACTGCGTCAGTGCAGGCTCCTGGACAAGTTTTGCCACTCAGCTTCAGGATGCTGGTGCCGATGCCCTCGAGCTTAATATTTTCATTCTTCCCTCCGATCCTTTCCGTTCAGGTGAAGAAAACGAAAAATTATACTTCGAAATCATTGGTGATGTACTCAATAAAGTCAATGTTCCTGTATCAGTAAAGCTGAGTTGGTATTTTTCTGGCCTGGCCAAAACCCTCACCCAGATGTCGTGGAGTGGTATCAAGGGCATGGTTTTGTTTAATCGTTTTTACAGTCCCGACATCGACCTCGACGACCTGGACGTTACCCCTGCCTTTGTTTTCAGCGACCCGGCCGAAATGCATCTGCCTCTGCGCTGGATAGCCATGCTGAGCGACAAGGTGCACTGCGATCTGGCCGGCTCTACGGGGGTACATAATGGCGAAAGCGCCCTTAAGCTTTTATTGGCCGGAGCCAAGGCTGTTCAAATTTCCAGTGTTCTCTACAAGTATGGCCTGAGCAGGGTGAGCAGCATGAATGAGGAGATTAACGATTGGCTGGACAAGAAGGGTTTCAAGTCCCTGAATGAAATTATCGGAAAGCTGTCATACCAAAGGGCCGAAAATCCCGCTGCATACGAACGTATGCAATTTATGCGTTATTACTCCGGCATCGAGTGAGGTAAAGCCAAGTGATGGTTGGCTTGAAATGGAATAGCCGACTGTTCAGAGTAGGCATTGTTCCTATGTCTAAAAGTTTTCAACCCATGATATTTTAGTAGGGCTAACATTTTTTATTGCTTTTGTGCCCTAAATAATTTTCTGTGAATTAATTCATGGGATTTGTTCCAATGCCCTTAAGGTGCGACTTATATGTAATAACTCGAAATGATTTCCATCGGGAAATTCCCTGAAATTATTTAGGGTCTGATCTTATGGGGCGTAGCAACCAAAGGAGGAGGGTTATTGAAAGGTTTTCAGAAATCGGGCAATATCTTCCTTCTTCGTCAGAGAGACATAAAGGCTTCCACCCACAGAGCCTCAATGGTATCTGCTAGGCCTTGAGCCAGGGATGATCGTAAATTCATTTAAAACTTATTCTGGCTCTAACAGGAAGGTGATCGGCAAAGCCCCCTTCGTAGCGCATGCCGTTGTATGTACGGAAAACGCGTTTACCCGTGAAAGTTTCATCTGTGGTGAGCAGAAATTCAGGGGAAAATATCTCCGCTTTTCTGAGGCAGAGGTTTCCTCTACATTCCAAGAGCTTTTTAGAAACAATGATATGGTCGATAATGTCCCATTGTCCCTGAAATTTATGGGATCCAATGTTTTGCTTTTTCATCAGCGGTGCCATGAGATCGTAGAGGCCCGAGAGGCATGGTTGACTTGTATCGGAACATGCTCCAAGAATATTTTTTACTGAGAGGTCAAAAGGATTGTCGTTTAAATCTCCCATGATGAGGATGTTGTGTTGTCTGGCAGCCAGTAATGAATCGGTGAGTGAACGCAAAGTGCGCGCAGCAGCAAAGCGCCGTGGCATGCTGCCGGCCACCCCTCCGTATTTCGAGGGCCAGTGATTAATAAAAATGTGAAGGGTATCACCATTGGGCAGGGTGCCACTTACAAACAAAATGTCTCGAGTTTGTAAGCGGTTTCCAAGTGAATCTTTAACAGGGATAGCCCGATGCTGCATCACTTTGAAAGAATTCTTTCGGTAAAGTAGCGCCACATCAATGCCCCTGGGGTCGGGCGATTCGTGGTGTATAAACAGGTAACCCAAACCTTTTAATGGGCTAGAATTCACCAGCATTTTCAGAACAAAATCGTTTTCTATCTCACAAAGGCCTATTAAACCCGGCATCTCCCATTCTCCGGCTGCCATAATAACCTTTGCCAGATTGTTGAGCTTTTTGTATAAACGGCTTTTGTTCCATCGATAGGTCCCATTTGACGTAAAACCTTCGTCTGCCTTTAGTGGATCATCTTCGGTATCAAAGAGATTTTCCACATTGTAAAACATTACTGTAAACCCCTTTTCCTGACCACTCAACAAAAAGGTGTTTAATAAAAAGAAGACAAACCAAATGAACCGGAACATATTTAGTTCATGACTGCTTTAAAATCCTAATTGCCTTGATGGGATCGGGATGGGCAAAAATTGTATTTCCGGCCACTAGTATATCGGCCCCAGCTTCACGCAGCAGTCGGGCATTTTCAAATGTGACTCCTCCATCAACTTCAATAAGCGACCGGCTGTCCGCTTTAATCAACATTTCTTTTAATTGCTTAATCTTATCTATGGTTTTAGAAATAAATTTTTGACCACCAAAACCGGGATTGACTGACATGAGAAGCACAAGGTCTACATCGTTCAGAATGTTTTCTAATAAACACAATGGACTGTGCGGATTGAGTACTACACCAGCCCGCATGCCTAACTGCTTAATCGCATCAATCGTTCGGTGCAGATGTGGACAGGCTTCTGCATGTACGGTCAGTACATCGGCCCCAGCTTCTTTAAAAGCCTCGAGATATTTATCGGGCTCCACTATCATCAGATGAACGTCGAGGGGTTTGCGTGCTATTTTGTGAATCGACTGTATTACCGGAAATCCAAAAGAAATGTTTGGCACAAACCGGCCGTCCATGATATCGAGGTGAATCCAGTCGGCATCGCTGCGGTTGAGTATTTCAATCGTTTCGCCCAAGCGGGTGAAATCTGTGGTAAGAATGGATGGGGCTATCAATGGCATGCCTTTGTTTTTGGTAAATGCAAAATTAAGTATTTGGGTTATCTCTATTTTGATTTGCCTATCTCAACTAAAGATTATCTGATTTCATTTTAAGGAATTTCCGTTTTTAGTCTGGTATGGCAGCAAAGTGTAAATTTGCGCTCTGTTTCAGGCGTATCAGACCAATTTTTCTGTCAAACCTGCGTTGTAATATTATGCGTAAGGTATTCGTCTTAAGTGTAATCATTGTATTTGTTTTTCAGAATATTAAGGCTCAATTGTTGCCTGTTGACCTGTTATGCACCAGTGTGGCATCGAATGGAGATGTTACCATAACCTGGATACCGAAATATTCCAGTCTGGATTTTGCCCGTTATGAAGTGTGGTATACCCTAAATCCGGCAATGGGTTTTTCAAAAATAGCAGAGGTAACGGATATTGCACAGGATAATTACACACATGCCGGGGCGGCTGCTCATCTTCAGGAAGCATATTATTTTGTGAAAACCGTTGCCATATCGCAGGCATTTGCCATTTCCGACACTATAGCAGCTTTGCGTTTGGAAGGCCAGTTAGTAAATCAAACGTATGTGCAGTTGAAATGGAATACCCTGATGCCTGTTCTGCCTCCGACAAATTTTGGATTTTATAGGATTTTTTGGCAGAAACCGATTGTGGGTTGGGTTTTGCTCGACTCAGTGTCAGAAACTGCTTATTCGCACAAGGTCCTTCCCTGCAATGATAATTATTATCGGATAGAAATGGGTGACCAGAATTGTATCTCTTCTTCAGCCATCTTAAAGGTTGATCGCGACATAGAACAACCCCCTACACCCACACTGGATAGTGTTTCGGTAAACGACGGACAGGTAATTATAGGTTGGCAGCCTTCATTAGCTCCCGATGTACAGGGCTATGTTGTTTACCGTCAAAATGCCGGAATCTGGGATACACTGGCCTTACTCGAGGGGGCAAATCAACATTACTTTATAGATACCACAGCAGAGCCACATACGCAAAGTTATTTATATTGCGTTGCAGCCTTCGACAGGTGCGGCAATGCCAGTGCCGATATGGGCATACCCCAGGCTCAGCAAACCATTTTGCTGGCTGAGCCTGTTTTCGATGTTTGTGCTGACAAGATTACTCTTTCATGGTCGGTTTACACCAATATGCCTGGAAGCCTCCAGGGATATCGAATCCTTGCCCGCGAATCTGCCGATACAGAATATATTCTTGCAGTTGTGGATCCCAATATCTTGAACTATACTTTTGACCATCCCCTGGATGGAATTAAGTATTCCTTCCGTATTCAGGCATTTAGTGTATCAACCACCAGTACTTCGACTTCGAATGAGCGAAACTTGAAGGTGAGAAAACCTCCGGCTCCTGAATATGCCTACATCAGATATGCAAATGTAGTTATGAATCAAAATATTATGATTCAAATATTTGCAGATACTTTAGCCCCTGATACTGAATTTCACCTTTTCAGGAGCAATCCGGCAAACGGAAATTTTGAACCAGTGGTTGTTTTAGATTCTTCCTCAGTAAACCTTCCTTATGTAGATACCAACGTTAATGTTCATAAAAGGCAATATTTTTATCGTTTAGCTGTAATTGATAGCTGTCAAAATACAGCACTCGTCTCAAATACCATTAGTTCTATATTACTTACTAACCCTACAGGTTCGACCCTTGAATGGACTCCACTGGAGGGCTGGGATATTGGGGTGGAAACATATCAGATTTATAAAATCATTGGGGGTGATACGTCATTAGTTGCTGAGGTTGGGCCTTCAGTAAATTCATGGACAGACGAGGATATTGATTTTGCACAGGGTGCTTCTTATTTTGTGAAAGCTATTGAGAGGTCAGGTAGCCAGTATGGTTTTAAAGAAGAGGTGGTCTCAAATACCATTCAAATATCACCCCGGTTTAGCATAGCCATTGCCAATGCTTTTACTCCCTGGAGAGAGACCAATAACATTTTTAAGCCCCGCCTCATTTCCTTCGACCCAGAAAATTATTATTTTGCCATTTATAATCGTTTTGGTCAGAAAATCTTCGAAACCCATTCACCTGATGAAGGATGGGATGGCACGGTAAAAGGTAGACGTGCCCCTTCAGGTGTATATGTATATTTTTTGCGTGTGCTCACGAATAAGGGTCGGTACCATGAACAGAGGGCGGCTGTCCTTCTGCTCGACTGAAAATTCCCGTAAGGGCTAATTTTTATACATTTGCAATCCCAAAATTCCATTTTTATGAGTCAACCCAGATCCACTGGCCTCAGGGAAGGGCTTACCTACGATGATGTATTACTGGTGCCTGCATTTTCAGAAGTAATGCCTCGTGAGGTTGATATTTCTTCATGGTTTAGCCGGCATATACCGGTAAAAATTCCAATTGTAACGGCCGCCATGGATACAGTAACAGAATCTACCATGGCAATAGCTATAGCCAGAGAAGGAGGAATAGGCGTTCTTCACAAAAACATGAGTATTGAAAGGCAGGCGCTGGAGGTAAGAAAGGTTAAGCGGGCCGAAGCCGGGATGATCCTTCAACCTGTAACAGTAAATGTAAAGGCCAGGGTTGGGGAGGCTATTCATCTGATGAGAGAACATAGAATTGGCGGTATTCCGGTGGTGGATGATCAGCAAGTTTTAGTAGGTATTCTTACCAATCGCGACTTACGCTTCGAGCGCGATATGAACCGTTCGGTGGCCGATGTTATGACTTCCAATGTCATTACTACGAGCGAGTTTACCGATTTTGAAAAAGCTGCCGAAATACTTCAGGAACATAAAATTGAAAAATTACCCGTGGTCGATCGCCAAGGCAAGCTCATAGGGTTGATTACTTACAAAGATATTATCAAGCTCAAGTCAATGCCCAATGCCTGCAAAGATGGCAAAGGACGACTCAGAGTTGCCGCTGCAGTAGGTATCACAACGGATACTTTAAAAAGGGTAGAGGCTCTTTTAAAGGAAGATGTTGATGCTATTGTTATTGATACAGCTCATGGCCATTCGAAAGGTGTTATGGACATGGCCCGCAGGGTCAGACAAGAATTTCCTGATGTAGATCTTGTAGTTGGAAATATTGCTACTGCTGCAGCTGCTCTCGATCTGGCTGCCCTGAACGTTGATGCTATAAAAGTTGGAATTGGACCAGGGTCTATTTGTACCACCCGGGTAGTTGCTGGGATTGGTGTTCCACAACTTACGGCTATCATGGATGTTTACGATGCTATTCGCGATGCAGGTATTCCTATAATTGCCGATGGGGGAATCCGCTATACGGGCGATATCGTAAAAGCTTTGGCCGCCGGAGCCTCTACAATAATGGCCGGTTCGTTGTTTGCAGGTGTTGATGAGTCGCCAGGAGAAGCCATTATTTATGAGGGTCGTAAATACAAGACCTATAGAGGAATGGGTTCGCTCGAAGCCATGCAGCAAGGCTCTAAAGATCGTTATTTCCAGGACATGGAAGATGATATAAAGAAATTGGTACCCGAAGGAATAGTGGGTCGTGTGCCTTACAAAGGCTCTCTCAATGAAGTAGTTACGCAAATGGTGGGAGGCCTCAGGGCTGGTATGGGCTATACAGGTTCACGCAACATTTCCGAATTACGAAAGGCCACTTTTATACGTATCACTCAAGCCGGAGTAGTCGAAAGCCATCCTCACGACATTACTATAACCAGTGAAGCACCTAATTATTCACGCTAAATTCTATTGATATACCATTAAACCAAAATCACATAGTGTTATGATGAAACATTTGGGATTTATTTTACTTCTGCCTGCACTTATTTTGTCCTGCAGGGTCAGTGCTCAAATTGACGATAAACAAGTGTTAATGACCATTGATGGTCAGAAGGTTACTGTTGGAGAGTTTTTGAATATTTACAACAAAAACAATGTGCAGACTGAGGTTGCCGACCGAAAATCTATGGATGAATACCTCGACCTTTTCATCAATTTTAAATTGAAGGTGAGAGATGCCGAAATGGCCGGACTTGATACCGTAAAAAGCCTTCGCGAAGAGTTAGCCGGATATCGCAAGCAACTTACCCCTCCTTATTTTGTTGACAAAGAAACCCTTGATATGCTTGTAAAGGAAGCATGGGAACGTATGCAATACGACCTGAGGGCCAGTCATATTCTGGTGAGGGTCGACCCCATGGCTTCAGCTGCCGATACCCTGGCTGCCTACAAAAAAATTCAGACTGCTCTTGAACGTGCCCGCAAAGGGGAAGATTTTGGCAAACTTGCCCTCGAACTATCGGAAGACCCTTCGGCCCGAGACCGGGAAGCTACCTCACAACGGCCTTTTCTAAGGGGCAATAAGGGCGATCTCGGCTTTTTTACTGTTTTTAATATGATTTATCCTTTTGAAAATGCTGCCTATAAGACCCCCAAAGGTCAGGTCTCCGATATCGTTCGTACCAACTACGGGTATCATATCATTAAGGTCTTCGAACGACGCCCTGCCCTGGGACGTGCACAGGTCGCCCATATCTTCTTTCAGATTCCTGCAAATGCCAAGGCTGAAGACAGCGTTCGCATCAAAATGAGAGCCGACTCAGTTTATCAGCGCTATCTTGCCGGAGAAGATTTTACTCAATTGGTTAAGGAATTTTCTGACGATAAGGGTTCTGCAGCCCGCGACGGTGTACTTCCCTGGTTCACTTGCAACCGTCTTGTCCCTGAATTTATGGAGGTGGTTTATAACCTCAAACCCGGTGATGTCTCAAAACCGGTGCTTACCTCCTACGGTTGGCATATCATAAAAATGATTGACCACAAACCTATAGGCTCCTTTGAAAATGAGGAACAAGACCTCCGTCAACGTATTGAAAAAGACTCCCGTTATTCCCTCACCAAATCCAATCTGATTGCTAAGCTAAAGAAAGAATATGCCTTTAGTGAAAATACCAAGGCACTGGCCGACCTTCTGCCCCTTCTCGACACCAATATCTTTCATGCCAAATGGACAGTACCCTCCTCAAAAAAATTGAAAAAGGAACTATTTACTTTGGCCGGGCAAAAATATACTCTTAACGACTACGCCAATTGGCTGTCGAAAAATCAGAAAAAAATGCAAAAGGCTGACCTTGGCATGTATATGAAGACCAAGTATAAGGAATATGTTGATGAGCAGGTTATAGCTTATGAAGACAGCCGGCTCGAAACTAAATATCCAGATTTTGGTCTTTTGATGAAGGAATACCACGATGGCATTCTGCTTTTCGAGATTACCCAGAAAAAAGTATGGGATAAAGCCATTCAGGATACTACCGGACTTTTGGCCTTTTACGAGTCGGTAAAAAACAATTACATGTGGCCCGACCGGAAAGAAATAACACGGGTTCAGATTCGAAATATAAAAGACCCTAAAAAGGCCGACTTGTTGGCAAAGCAAGTAGTTGAATGGATCAATTTTGCGGATATGACTCTGACCACCATGCAGGAAAAAATTCTTGAAGACGACTCTACTTTGATTGTTGATATTGAACGTGATAAGGTAGCCGCCGGAGAAGAATCCGGAGCAGATGAGCTTACTCAACCCCAGTCTTACAGCCGAAAAGATGAAACTGATGAAAGCGGTCGGATTTCTCTTCGTATCGTTGTGCTCAACCGACTTCTGCCTCCCATGCCCAAAGAATTGGACGAGATCCGCGGTCATGTTACTGCCGAATACCAGAACTACCTCGAAAGTGAATGGATTAAAAAACTTAGAGAAAAATACCCCGTAGTTGTGAATCGTGAAGTTTTTGAAAAAATTAAAAATCAATAAGATAAAATAAAAGTGAAAGATTCCCGTTCACTTTGGCTATATGAGCCTGAGTGGACGGGAAAATCTGCTTACTTCAATTACCGATGCCGAGGAAATCTGTCATTTATGCGCTGCTGATTTTGTATGTAATTACCCTGGGAGGATGTAATTATTTGCGTCAGAGGTTTCATTCTGAAGAGCCTGTGCTTGCCAGGGCGGGCAACGAATACCTTTATTTGTCCGATATCAAAGGGGTAGTGCCCAAGGGCACACCTCCGACCGACAGTGTTCTTATGGTCAAAAATTACATTGATATGTGGCTTCGCAATCGGG